>Ga0209272_10000344_pt1 | contig 42289 bp, 34 predicted proteins | sample tdDd002_FD_187125 | JGI IMG/M metagenome (GOLD analysis project Ga0209272, IMG submission 187125) | Marine sediment microbial communities from the Atlantic coast under amendment with organic carbon and nitrate - tdDd00.2 (SPAdes)... | ecosystem: Environmental > Aquatic > Marine > Coastal >...
AAGTGCCTCTTGTGCACCACCGTATGCCACTCTAAAACCTGTAATAACTTCATCAATAATAAGAACAGTGCCATTTTCAGTACACATTGCTCTTAGTCCTTCAATGAACTCTTTTGTTGGTACAACAACACCCATATTGCCTGCAATCGGCTCAAGAATAACAGCTGCCAAATCGTCACCATACTCAGCAAACTTTTCTTTAACTGAGTCTAGATCGTTATAACGAGCAACCAATGTATCTGCAACAGTCCCAGCAGGAACACCCGGGCTTGTTGGAACACCAAATGTGATCGTTCCAGAACCTGATTTAACAAGTAAGTTATCAGAGTGACCATGGTAACAGCCCTCAAATTTAAGAATTTTATCTCGACCAGTGTAACCTCTAGCAACACGAAGCGCACTCATAGTTGCTTCCGTGCCCGAGTTCACCATACGAACAAGATCCATAGATGGACATGCATCAACTAGCAATTCTGCCATTTCCACTTCAAGCGGAGATGGAACACCATAACTTGTGCCTTTTGCAATGATTTCTGTAATATTCCCAAGAACTTCTTGGTTGGCATGTCCCAAAATCATAGGACCCCACGAACCAATAAAGTCAATATACTCGTTTCCATCTACATCATATACACGGCTGCCTTCAGCACGCTCAACGAAAATTGGATCTAGTCCAACTGATTTAAACGCACGAACAGGGCTGTTAACGCCACCCGGAATAACTTTTACCGCTTTTTCGAAAAGTGCTTTTGATTTTGAATTATTCATAATGCCTCCATTAAAGTCATTAAAATCTAATTTAACCCGGATTTTTATTGATTTCTGTGAATAATCCGGGTTTATAGGTTATAGATAATTTTCAGCTAAGAATCGAGCAAAATATGTGATGATCAGGTCTGCGCCTGCTCTTTTCATCGACATTGTCATTTCATATATAACTGATTCATCCATAATGCCTGTATCTACTGCATTTCTGATCATGGCATATTCGCCACTTACATTATAAACGGCCAGTGGTAAATTGAAATTATCCTTCACTTCACGAACAACATCAAGGTATGAAAGTGCTGGCTTTACCATGAGAAAATCTGCGCCCTCTTCAACATCTAAAGCTGCTTCACGAAGTGCTTCTTCTCTATTGTGGCTGTCCATTTGATATGTTTTTCTATCTCCAAAGCCCGGTGCTGAATCAGCTGCGGCTCTAAAAGGACCGTAGAACGATGATGCATATTTTACTGCGTAAGACATAATCGATGTGTCTTTATATCCATTGGCATCTAGACCACTTCTGAGTGCTGCTATTCGACCATCCATCATGTCACTTGGTGCAACAATATCTGCGCCTGCTTTGGCATGACTCACTGCAATTTTAGTTAAGTACTCCAGTGTCATATCATTGTCAACAACTTCATCGAAGTTTAGAATACCACAGTGACCATGATCAGTGTACTGACACATACAAACGTCTGTAATCACACACATATCTGGTGCAGCTGCCTTAATTGCTCTTACCGCTCTTTGTACTATACCGTCTGCATCATATGCCGATGTGCCCATAGAATCTTTTTTTGCTGGGACACCAAACACTAATACTGCGTTGATTCCTAAGTTTTGTATTTCATTGACTTCTTGCTCTAGCATATCTACCGACAGATGGTATACATCTTTTAACGAAGAAATCTCACTTTTAATCTCATAACCTTCAACTGCAAAAATTGGGTGGATTAAATCATCCACTGTTAGTTTTGTTTCTCTAACCATATTGCGAATCGCTGCTGTTTTTCTAAGTCGTCTTGGTCTGTTAATCAATTCCATTACTAACCCCTCATTTCAGGTAGTGCCTTCTCAATACAAGTGACGAGTGAATCAATTGTGGCATCATCAGATTCAACCGGCTCAACGCCCAATTCGTTGAGCACTTTTGAGGTTTTCGGTCCAATGGAGAAGCATTTCGAAGCTGGCCAAGTTATTCCAGCTTTCTCGATCATCGCATTAAAATTTCTCACAGTTGAAGCACTGGTGAAAGTGATGCCATGAACATCACCAGCCAAGACCTCTTTGAGATGATCCGCAGATTCCTTACCGATAACCGTGTCGTATACAACTGGCATATCGACTGTACATATAGTACTAAGTTCTGTTTTCAAAACATCTGATGCTAGGTTGCCTGATGGTACAAGCACTTTATCACCTGATGTTAGATTTTCCTTCATCAATTCCGCAAGAGCTTCTGAAATAGCACGCTTTGGCACAACATCTGACATAAGGCCATAAGCTTTAAGTGCTTTCGCAGTGCCAGACCCTATAGATGCCAGTTTAAGATGGCCAAGTTGCCTCGCGTCTACACCTGTGCTATAAAGTCCATCCATAAATGCCTCTACAGCATTTTGACTTGTGAACACAATCCAAGTATAACTCTTAAGTGTTTCAATATAGTTCACCCATTTAGCAACCGGTTGTTTCTCAATTTCAATCATAGGAAGTTCAACAACTTCTGCACCCATAGTTTCTATAAGACCAGATAGTCTTCCAGCCTGAGCACGACTTCTTGTCACAATGATTTTCTGACCAAATAATGGACGATTCTCAAAAGTACTCATAACATCTCTATAATCTACAACTGGACCAACTACGATCAAACCTGGTGGTTTAATACCGGCTTTTTCAACATCGTCAGCTAGAGTTTCTAGTGTTCCCACCACTGTTTTTTGGATCGGGTAAGTTGCCCAGCGAATAACTGCTGCTGGTGTATCTGCCGCTTTACCTGACTCAATCAACGCTTGTGTGATTCGTGGAATATTTCCGATGCCCATTAGGAATATAAGTGTTCCATCCAGGCGTGTTAATGCTTCCCAATCCCACTCAGCGTAGTCATCTTTAAAATGACCTGTCATAACGTGGAATGAACGTGCCACACCTCTGTGTGTAACAGGAATACCTGCATACGACGGGCCTGCAATTGCAGATGTTATACCCGGTATTGTTTCAAATCTTACACCTTGTTTTCTAAGTTCAATGGCTTCTTCACCACCTCTGCCAAACACATAAGGGTCTCCACCTTTAAGGCGTGCAACTGTATGTCCAGCTTTTCCTTTTTCTGCAAGGAGTTGATTAATATCTTCTTGTTTCATGGCATGATTGGCGGCCTGCTTGCCTACATATATATATTCTGCATCTGGTTTACAGTCTTCCAAAAGTTTATTATTTGATAAGTAATCATATACGATAACGTCAGCTGACTTAAGCGCCTTTGAAGCTTTCAGTGTTAATAGGTCTGGGTCACCAGGTCCTGCTCCTATAAGATAAACATACCCCTTATCCACGAACAGCCTCCTTTAGCTTCTCAGCCATTTCACGAGCTCCATCTTCGACTTGATCAACTGAACCTGACCACTCTGCGTAATTCAGTTCAGTTCCGTCTGAATTTCCAAGCATTGTTTCAAGTCTGGCTTTGTCACCATCAACATGACAATAAGCACCCAGGGAAACATGACATCCACCATTTACCGCTTCAAGGAAAACCCGTTCTCCCCTTGCTTGAATACTTGCTTCTTCATTTTGAATGGTTTTAAGAATTCGAAGCATATTCTCATCATTCTCACGACACTCAATTGCTAAAATCCCCTGTGCAGGTGATGGAAGCATTACATCAAACTCTAAATATTCACTAATACGGTGTTCTAAGTCAAGTCTCTTCAGACCTGCTGCTGCAAGAATACACCCGTCTAGATTTTCACTCACAATTTTATTCATGCGCGTTTCCACATTGCCACGAATTGGTTCAAATTTTAAATCAGGTCTCTTTTTCAAGATTTGACTATAACGGCGAATTGCGCCCGTTCCAATTGTGCCGCCGAGCGGAATATCATCAAGAGAGCTTAAACCGTCTCTTAATATAAGCGCATCTCTGGCATCTTCTCTTGCCGGAGGCGCAACAATACACAATCCTTCTGGTTGGTCTGTAGGCATATCCTTCATTGAATGAACAGCCATGTCAATGTCTCCATTTAGAAGTGCAGTTTCAATCTCTTTTACAAATAGACCTTTGTCTCCAATTTTATCAAGAGGCATGTCTAAGATTTTATCACCTTTGGTCTTTATAATGATTACTTCAGTTTCAAGATCCGGTTGTGCTGACTTGATCATGTTTATAACGTGATTCGTTTGAGTAAGGGCCAATCGACTGCCTCTAGTTCCAACTTTAATTTTCATTTTTATGTCCTTCCAAACTTTCGAGAATTTTGCGAAAAGATTCTTTTATGTATTGTTCACGGTCTTTGCTTCGATCATATTTTTGTCTTGCTTCTTGACGAATTTCATCATAAGAAGTCACGATTTCATCTAATGTTTGCGGCAATGCAGATTGCATTCGCTCCGAAAGCCACTTTGAAACGCCAGGTCGTTTTCCACCCGTACCAATGGCAATCTCTATTTCACCTTCACGAATAACTGCGCCACTTTTGAAGACACTTTGAGTCTGATCCATGCAGTTATTAACGAGGATGCTCCTTGTTTTACAAGCAATTGTCACATTATCATTTGTCTTTTCATCACTGGACGCTACAAAAACGAGCACTGCATCATCAAGATGCCTCTCTTTAAAAACACCTATAATAACATCTATGCTCATTTCTTTATTTGAAAGTTTTAAAATCGCTTCATTTAGTTCAGGTGCTATGACAAGAATTTTTGCACCTTGCCCTCTAAGACTCTCTATTTTTCTGTGTGCAATACGTCCGCCACCAATAACCACGACTTTCTTATCTTTTAAATCCAGAAATATCGGATAGCTCATTAGTGACTCTCCTTAAAATCAAACAGATTTTCCATGACTGTAATCATTTTTTCCTGTTCTAAAGTGTCTTCCACCTTTTTAAGATTGATAATAGGTTCTCTAATCATACGCTTAAGAGCGCTCTGAACCATCTTTTCTAAAAGTGCTTTTTCCTTCTCATCCATCTTAATTTTTTTATGAAGAATATCTAATGTGTCAACACAGATCTTATTTCTTTTTTTCTCAAGCTTATGAATCACTGGGTCAACGCGGCTTGTCAACATCCAAACCATATGCGTTTCTACAGCTTCATCAACCATTTCTTCAGCTACAACACTTAGTATTTTACGTTTTTCCGTGTTTTCATCTGAAATCGCTTTTAGGTCATCTACCACATTTAGAGATACTTCCTTACGTTCGCCGATCGCTGCGTCGACATCTCTCGGGATTGCCATATCCAGTATGATAAGAGGCTTTGTCAATGGACCAATCAATTCATCTTTAAAGATCACGTGTGGCGAACCTGTGGCACTGATCAGAATATCAACCGATTCTAATACTTTGTATCTATCATCGTAAGATACAACTTCAACATCATCATATTGCTGAGCCACTTCAACACCCTTATGATGGGTTCTATTGGTCATCATAAGCTTGCTGAGCTTCATGCTGTTTAAATAGGAAAGAGCTTGTCTTCCCATTTTTCCAGTGCCAACAACAAGGGCTGTTTTATTTTCTAAGCTACCCAGTTGTTTCTCAATATATTTTATACCTATAGAACAAACCGAAATAGGCTCTTCTGATATTTTAATATCTGTTTTGATCTGCTTTGCTGTAGCAATCGCGTCTCGAATGGTCTTATTCAGAAATTTCCCTGAAGCGCCCATATCGAGTGCCAATTCATGTGCTTCTCTAAGTTGTCCAAGTATTTGATCTTCACCTAGAACTACAGAATCCAAACCTGCTGCAACCCTATAAATATGTTTTACAGCACGTGTTCCAGAACAACTTTGAATGCAAGCATTAAAAGAATCGTCTCCAGCCATACCCATAAATATTCCTGTAAGCATTTCTGCGTATTGTCTCTTTTGAACGCGTGGAACAGCGGCGTAAATCTCCGTTCTGTTACAAGTAGATAATACAATTACCTCAAGTATCCCATCATCCAAAAGGTCATTCATAAGGTCAATGCGTTGACTTGTCGTCATGCTAACCTTCTCGCGCTCTTCCGCTCCAGCTGTATTGTGGTTGACACTAACTGCCAAAATTTCCATAATCACTCACCCTTAAAATAATAAAAGCACCTGCTTTGGCAGATGCTTATTTTCACGAATGTCGAGACTCTAATCGAGTTTCTAGTCGATTCAATAGAACTTCCCTCCGAAGCATATTAAAGCATTAACTGGCAGGTCTCCTGACTTACACTTCTTATAATACATTCGCCTTCCCAGGGGGATACCCAGTGGACTCAAGAATGTACTATCCATGTTTACAGTAGCGGGGGCTGTGTCGGACTTTAACCGAACTTCCCATTTTCATCTCACAGTGAGAACCAATTAATATATCAGATTTTATTGTCCTTTCCCATTTTAACCTATTGCTACCCATAATTCAACAACCATCATGCTATTCATACTTAATATTAATCTTAATAGTAATTGTAAATGAAAATACAATATTCTGCTGATGGTATTTTAACTTTAAATGACAGAAATATATCAATAATCAATAGAATCATGTTCCACACACAAAACAATACTTTTTTAGTGCTGTTTGCACAATGTTGTTGGAACACTTCCAAGATTTTATGTTTATTAAAAAATACGCATGAATATTCTTGACAGTCAATTTTTACAAATGTATAATCGTATACAATAATACATGTACAAAGAAATGAGGGAATACTTTGAAGAAAATAACATTGATACCAGGCGACGGTATAGGTCCAGAAGTTTCAGGTGCAGTTCAGAAAATTATTAACGCAAGTGGCGCGAGCATAGAATGGGACATCGTTAATGCTGGTGCAGATATTTATGAGGAAACTGGTGAACTTGTTCCAGACTCAGTTTATAAAAGTATTGAAGCAAACAAAGTGGCTTTAAAAGGCCCCATTACAACTCCAGTCGGCAGTGGATTTAGAAGTATCAACGTTATGCTTCGAAAGAAGTATGACCTCTACTCGAATATTCGACCTGTCCAAACTTTGCCTGGGTTGAAAACTCCTTTTAATGATATAGACTTGGTCATTTTCAGAGAAAATACAGAAGGCCTTTATATCGGCATTGAGTTTGAACGAGATAACGGCGTCATGGAAGCTATAAAAAAGATCACGCCAGAAGGATCGGAGCGCATCATTAGAGCCGCATTTGAATTCGCTCAAAGAATGAACCGAAAAAGCGTAGCTGTTGTACATAAAGCCAACATTTTGAAGATGGCTGATGGTCTATTTCTTGATATGGGCCGAAAAATTGCACTTGAATACCCACACATCGAGATGAAAGAAGTCATTGTAGATAATATGTGCATGCAGCTTGTCATGAATCCAAATCAGTATGATGTCATCGTCACAATGAACTTGTATGGAGATATCCTTTCAGATTTATGTGCGGGTCTTGTTGGTGGTCTAGGACTGGTTCCAGGAGCGAACATAGGAAAGGATTTAGCGATTTTCGAAGCTGTACATGGTTCTGCACCCGACATTGCAGGACAAGGCAAAGCCAATCCAATCGCACTTTTACGTTCTGGATGTATGATGCTCGATTATATCGGATGTGAAAACGAATCAAATATGATTAGATCTGCAATCGACACAGTGCTTGCAGATGGTAATTCCTTAACACCTGACATGGGCGGATCTGCTTCAACGCAAGACCTAACGGATGCAATAATTGGAGCTCTTAATAAGACAAATTGAAGACGGAGGTGATCAAGTGAAGACGGAAGCAAATCAGATGCTCTTGAACGATCTGGCTATCAAAGCGAAAAGCAACAACCGGATAGATCCCGATTTTTACGAAAAATACAACGTTAAACGTGGTCTTAGAAACAGCAATGGAACAGGCGTCCTCGTTGGACTTACCGAGATTGGAAATGTTGTTGGTTACGATATAGAAGACAATAAAAAAGTCCCAACTGATGGACGATTGTATTACCGTGGTGTCGAAGTAAGCGATCTGGTTCAAGGCTTTCAAGCAGACCAGAGGCGTGGTTTTGAAGAAACAGCTTACTTATTGTTGTTTGGCGTCCTTCCAACAGCTGATGAATTGGCTTCTTTTTGTCATTTACTTGATGCCTGTCGAACACTGCCGGATGGTTTTACAGAAAATATGATTTTAAAAATTCCGAGCAGCGATATTATGAACAAGCTTATGCGTAGTATTCTGGTTCTCTACTCACATGATAAAGATCCTGACAATACCACCGTAAGAAATGTACTTGAACAAAGCATACGTCTTATTGCACAGTTTCCAACCATTATTTCATATGGTTATCAAGCCAAGAGTCACTACTTCAATAACAACAGTTTGTTTATTCACAAGCCTCGACCCGGCATCGGAACGGCAGAGAATATTCTTCATATGATTCGAGCCGATAATAAGTACTCAAAAGTCGAAGCTGAAACACTAGACTTGTCTCTTGTTATTCATGCAGAACACGGCGGCGGTAATAACTCTACTTTCGCAACACATGTTGTGTCTTCAAGTGGAACAGATACTTATTCTGCGATGTCAGCAGCGGTTGGTTCTCTGAAAGGACACAAACACGGTGGAGCCAACAATAGAGTTCGTGACATGATTCTCAACATTCGTGAAACTGTTCCAAACTGGGATGACCGTGGTGTACTTAAAGACCACCTCTATAAAATCATTAAAAAGGAAGCTTATAATCGTGAAGGTCTGATTTACGGAATGGGCCATGCCGTTTACACCAAAAGCGATCCTAGAGCTGTCCTTCTTAAAAAGAAAGCATTCGAATTGGCTCTTGAAAAAGATGCCATTAAGAATTACACCCTTTATAACAACATAGAAGAGCTGACAAAAGAATTATTTTTCGAACTTAAAGGGCCTGAAGCTCACATTGCTGCAAATGTAGATTTATATTCTGGTTTCGTATACGAAATGCTCAACATTCCAAATGAGTTATACACACCTCTTTTCGCAACTGCAAGAATAGCTGGTTGGAGTGCTCATAGAATTGAACAGATTGTTAGCGATCAAAAGATCATTCGTCCTGCATTCAAGACCGTGAATGACGAAGTGGCTTATCAAGCTCTGGCTGATCGTCGAAAGCCTTTAAAGAGTTCAAAGGAAGCAATATAAGTTCGATATTAATTATTGAAGAATATAATTGAATCGTTTGGGAGAAGACGTGACCATATATTGTGGTTGCGTCTTTTTATATATAAAAAAAGGCACCCTTTCGAGCGCCTTATTCCAATCATTATCAGTATTCTTTTTACATTAATTCCGATTATGCTTCAAATGCACGAATCACGTTCACTGACTCTAGTGTAGCGATTGCAGCTTCAGCACCTTTATTTCCGGCTTTAGCGCCCGCTCTATGAATTGCTTGCTCTAGAGTATCTGTAGTCAACACACCGTAACCAACTGGAATACCAGCGTCTAGCATAACTGATGCGATCCCTTTTGCATTTTCTGACGCAACCATTTCAAAGTGTGCAGTATCTCCACGAATGATTGCACCTAGACAGATAATCCCATCATATTTTCCCGACTCAGCCATTTTCTTCGCAATCAGTGGCATTTCAAACGCCCCAGGAATCCACACAATTTCAATATCGTCTTTACTTACGCCATGACGCACAAGACAGTCTATAGCGCCATCTTTAAGCTTAGAACCTATAAATTCATTAAAACGTCCAACAATTATTCCGTACTTGTGTCCTTGACCTGTAAGGTATCCTTCTATTTGTTTCATATTATCGTCTCCTCCATTTATGTTTGAATTTATATAAAAACACTAAAATCACATTAACGTGCACAACTGAGCTTTTAATCTGGGGTTAATTATCTTTTCTCATAAAGATGTCCCATGCGGTCAACCTTTGTATCTAAGTAAGCTTTATTTGACGGATCATAAACCGGCTGGATCTGATCACAATGTGCAATCTCAAGATTCGAACTCTCAAACGCCTGAAGTTTTAAAGGATTGTTTGTCATAAGTCTTGCTTCTTTAACACCCAACTCTTCAAGCATTTGAACGGCTTGTATATACTCTCTTTCATCAGAATCAAAACCGAGAGCCGTATTTGCATCAACAGTATCTAATCCTTTGTCTTGAAGTGCGTATGCCCTCAATTTATTCACAAGTCCAATGCCGCGACCTTCCTGGCGCATATAAATCAATATGCCAGCACCTTCATCTGCGATCGCCTTCATCGAGTCGCTAAGCTGTTGACCACAATCACAACGTTTCGATCCAAATACATCACCAGTCATACATTCTGAATGAATTCTTATAAGTGGATTTGAACTATGAATATCTCCTAGAATCAACGCCAAGTGCGGTTCATTCCCTTTTGCATTTTCAAAAGCAATCATATCGAACTCAGCATGTTCTGTTGGTAATTTTGTCGTCGCCAATCTTTGAATTGGAGACTGAACTTTCTTCATATATTCTATAAGCGCCTCAATTGTCAGGATTTTCAGGCCGTGCTCATTGGCCACTTCAATTAGATCTGGCATACGTGCCATTTCGCCATCATCTTTTATAATTTCACAGATCACACCTGCTTTTTTAAGACCAGAAAGCTTCATAAGGTCTACAGTTGCTTCCGTATGTCCTGGACGTTCAACAACACCACCATTTTTCGCTACAAGTGGAAATATATGGCCTGGTCTATGAAAATCAGTCGGCTCAGATGCTTCATCTGCCAACATCATAATTGTTTTAGATCTGTTTTGTGCCGAGATTCCAGTTCCAGTTCCAACACCATCAACACTGACTGTAAATGCAGTTACATGCTCATCTTCATTCTTTTCAACCATTTGCTGAAGCTTAAGCTTTTCTGCTCTGTCCTCGCTCATAGGTACACAGATAAGACCCCTAGCATATTTCATCATAAAGTTCACTTTTTCAGGCGTGGCATACTCTGCTGCCATTAAAAAGTCTCCTTCATTTTCACGATTTTCATCGTCTACAACAATTAGCATTTCTCCTCTTTGTAGAACTTCAACTGCTTCTTCGACGCTGCAAAATTGACTAGGTACCATGATGTTAACCTCCTAATATAGAAAACCAGCTTGTTGAAGCTGAGACATTGTAATATTATTATCATTCTCAGTACTTGATTGACTAGAATCGTCCATCTTACTACCCGACTGGACTATAAGAGAATGTGCATATTTCAGCAACATATCCGACTCGATGTTTAGAATATCGCCTTCTTTTAACTTTGCAAGAACCGTCTCGCCTTGCGTATGTTTCACCAAGCTTACTTCCAACCAGTCGCTCCCGATCCCATCAATTGTTAAACTCACACCATTTATAGTTATAGAACCTTTATGGACAACATGAGCCCAAAATGATTTTGATCGTTCAAATCTCAACCTGTATGCATCGCCCTCGTTTTTAAGGGAGATCACCTTACTTTGTCCATCTACATGACCGGATACAAAATGACCACCAAGTCGATCACCTATTCTAAGCGCTCTTTCTAGATGAACTTCACTTCCAACCCTCAATCCACTTATCCGTGTTTGAGTCAGTGTAGCTGGCATAATATCAGCATTGAAACCATGATTATCATATTTTGAAACCGTGAGACACACACCATCAACAGCTATAGAGTCTCCCAGCTTAACACCTTCAAGAACTTTAGAAGCAGATATCCTCACAGAACCACCAGCCCCCGTCTTGATAATAGCTCCAAGTCGTCCAATTTCCTCAATTAGCCCTGTAAACATGTTGATCTCCTAACGTTTGCTTCAACCAAAATATCATCTCCAACAGTTTCAAACCGAACCGAATCAAGCTTAACTGCATCTTCCATCAGTGAATTGTTTAAGCTAGCAAACGGTGAATTTACCTGACCACCAACAATTTGAGGTGAAATAAACGCTGCAATATGATCTATAAGACCTTCTCTCATCAGAGCACCTTGCATAATTGGTCCACATTCAGAGAAAATTGAAACGATACCTCGTTTCGCTAAATATTTAAACAACTCTACCAGATCAACGTGTGTTTCTTTTTCTGGGAGTATTACAACTTCTATTCCAAGAGTTCGTAGTTCTTTAATCCATGAGAACTCCGCCTTTGCGGTTGTTGCAATTACTGTTTTTTCCGGATCATTGCATTTCACCAATTTTGAATTTAATGGCAGTTTCCCCTGTGAATCAACAACAACTCTATAAGGATTTTCACCTTCAACCATTCGGACATTCAACATTGGATTATCTTTAATGGCTGTTCCGCTTCCAATCAGGACAGCGTCACTCTCACTTCGCCATTTATGCACCAATGTTCTCGAACCCTCACCACTGATCCATTGGCTGTCTCCCATATCAGTCGCCATTTTCCCGTCTAAGGTCATTGCCCATTTTGTAGCACAGTAAGGCATGCCAGTTTTCATATGTTTTATAAAAACTCTATTCAGCTTTTCAGCTTCTTTTTCAAGCGTTCCAAACTCAACGGTTACACCTGATTCTTCAAGACGTTTTACGCCTTTACCAGATACCAGAGGATTTGGATCCAACATTGCAATAACCACATTTTTGATTCCTGCATTTACAATAGCCTCCGTACATGGAGGTGTTTTTCCGTAATGGTTGCATGGTTCCAACGTAACGTACATGATGTCTTCGTTCTTTATGATCTCATTCGATGATTTCAGATTTTCCAAAGCTTCAATTTCTGCATGGGGTTTACCGTAAGCAGTATGCCAACCTTCGCTTATAATATTACCGTTTCTAACTATAACTGCACCCACCATTGGATTTGGCGATACATATCCAATTCCTTTTTGTGCAAGTTCTAGGGCCCTTCGCATGAATTTCATATGATTCAATTTGCTCATTTTTTCACCCTTTCAAATCTCAATATTGTCATTTCCATATTTTTAGTTTAAAGTTAAAAATCCCCTGAAGAATTTGCTATTCTTCAGGGGATTTGATTTCGTAACTGTGTTTAACTCTCCCTTAATCTAATAATCAACCAATCATATAATTAAATATGCTGAATTGATGAAATTAAAAAGCCCTGAAACTAAAAATAGTTTCAGGGCAAATAGAGACATGTCTTAATAAAACACAATGTCGACCTTCTTTCATCCAGACTTTACTGTCGGTTCTGGAATTGCACCAGATCAGCCTTTCGGCTCGCGGACTTTACCGCCGGTAGGGAATTACACCCAACCCTGAAGGTTACGATATGAACTTGTGAATATGATAACGAAAGATAATCGAAAAGTCAAGTTTTAATCCTCAATCATTAATTCCATCATCACAACATCACCTTTCCAGACCTTGAGTTCCGACAGCAGGTTTCCATCTCTAGCAGCGTCTTCAAAACTTCCACCTGTATTTTCTTCAACATAGAATCGATCGATTCCAAAGTCCAAGTGAATCAGAATTGGTTTTTTCGAAGGACTGTGATCTGTGCCGCTGGCATACTCCAAATAGTCCAGTCTTGATTCAATGAACATACCTTGAGTTGGTCGTTCAAGTTGGATATCGACCACTGTCCAAGATTCATCCTGTTTTTTGATGATTGCATACACCTTTTTGTCATATATTTTTTCCAATTGTTCCAAATCTAAACTCACATTTTCTACGGGAACGGATTCTTCTTCAAACCTTAAAGCTATATAGTCCCCACGGAATATATCTCTTGGATCATAAAGCTCAACTTTAAGCACAATAGACTCACCCATCCACGCTGTCATTGCAAATGGAATCAACTGAATGCCTAAAAGTAAAATCAATACAGGTATGATTATATGCTCTTTTTTAAGCATCTAACTTCATCCCCTTCCGCCTTACAGATTCTAAGTAAACACCAAATCCCAATAATATGATTCCTCCAATGATGAAAAACATAGATTTCGGCATAAAATCATAAAATGTGTCAAAATAGTACCTCAGTATTACAAGCGCTATAAATGCAACCGCTCCAACGTAGCCGCTTTTTACAAGATAAAAAAGACCAAGCAATAATATAATCGTGAAGACAATGGATACAGACGTGCCATCTCCATTCATCAAATCAGACCAAGGGTCTGCAAATGTCAAAACAAATCCTGAGAATCCTGTAATGATCAGCCCGCTTTGTTTCACAACTTCGAGTGCATAAGTCCCGAATGGTGGCTTAAATAAAAGCAGCAATCCAAATAGAAGTATTAATCCCGTTCCCAAAACAAACTCAAGCTCAATATGAGCTAGCATCACTATAATTAATGTGAACAATCCTAGAATGTTCAAAAACACAGCCAACCCTGACCGATATGACTCTTCAGATAGCCGAATAGCGAAGACCACACCAACCGTTGAGACAAACCAGTATGCATAAAAAGCAAATTCAGTCATATTCCGAGAATCCCCTAAGCCCATTATCGAAGCAATAATCAGAGCCTGAAAGAAGTACAACAATAATTTATCTTTTCCAAAGTACAAAACAGTCAAAATACCCACTGCCCAAATCAAAAAGTGCCACGACACACTCCTATTCAAGTGGAATGTTTGATCTGTGAGAAATAGACCTCCACCATATATGAATAACGCTATATAGCGTAAGGCTCTTGCCGTTTTGGGATAGTTGTCATCAAGCATCATTCCAGTCACATAAAATGCAGTCATTCCAACTACGATCAACATCATTCTAAACATCGGACTCATATACTGCCAATTACCCGCAATATATGTAAGAATTCCAAGCCCAATAAGTACTGATCCAACAACAGACACAAGACGTGTCACACCAACGGTCTTCTCAATTACATAAGCACCTTTCATCTCGTCGCATTGCTCTTTAGAAATAAGTCCATCATCACGGAACATGTTCAACTGACGACTTACAGTTTCTTTATATATTCTACTAACTTTAAACTGCATAATATACCTCCTGTCGTACTTTGCTACTTATAAAATACAATTTTTCTACTGTCTGCGTTCATACGACTGCATTCTAGACACTAATATTTGATCGTTACTATTATACCCCAGCGCTAGAATCAAATCTAATTTATTACAAAAAGAACCAGACCGGGGGATCTCCAGTCTGGTTCAGTGTAAAGAGGATTGCACAAGAAACGCATATACGTCACTTGGTGCTCGTTATTTTATTGGTTCGTTTGCATTTTAGGTTGAACTTTTCTAAACAGGCCTTTGTATACTGACCAATCTTTAATCAAGATACGACCCCAGTCACTCCCTGTCATATCTACATGTTTGTTTAACATGAGCTTGATAGATTCTAAATCTGTCTTTTCAAGGACTTCGACCAGATTGACATGGGTCATATTCACATTGTTCTTAAGTGAATTATTTTCATCAAGAACATATGCACAGCCCCCAGTCATTCCCGCTGCAAAGTTTTGGCCTACTGATCCTAAAATTAAAACTTCGCCACCTGTCATATATTCACAACCATGGTTTCCAATACCCTCAACAACGGCATTCACACCTGAATTACGAACTGCAAATCGCTGTCCAGCACGTCCTGCAATATAAGCTTCTCCACTGGTGGCTCCATATAAGCTTGTATTTCCAATGATGGCATTCTCCTGAGAAACGTAGTTTTCTGTTTGAGCAGGTTTAATTGAGATGATTCCTCCGCATAGACCTTTACCCAAGTAGTCATTACACTCGCCAATCAAGTGAAGTTTCATACCCTCTTTCGCAAATGCTGCAAAGCTTTGACCGGCTGAACCCTTAGCGGTTATATCCACCTGAGCGCTTTTATTCTCACGAACAAGATAACCACTTGTCATAGCACCAAAGCTTCGATCTGTGTTCTTAATATCAAGTTCAACCTTATGCGGCCCATCATCAGAACTGCTCTCAATTGCTTCGATCACTTTTTTATCCAACACATCATCTATTTTATGAATTTGAGCCTCAACACATCGCCCATGAATTCTTGTAGGAAGTGTTGGTTTATGAAGTATTGGACTAAAGTCGAATGTGCCTGCATAGCCACTTGCTGCTGAAGGTGGCTTTAATAAATCAACACGCCCGACCATATCATCCATATTCTCAAAACCAAGCTCTGCCATATGCCCTCTAACCTCTTGCGCAATGTTTCGCATAAGATTTACCAAGTGTTCTGGCTTTCCAGTAAACTTTTTTCTTTTCGCTGGATCTTGAGTGGCAATCCCAACTGGACATTGTCCTTTATGGCACTGACGACACATAATACATCCTACAGATAACATAGCTAGCGTGCCAAAACCAAACTCTTCAGCACCTATCAATGCACCAATAACCACATCACGGCCATTTCTCAGTTTACCATCCACCTGCAAGCGCACACGCTTTCTAAGATCATTCAAAAGAAGTGTTTGTTGGGCTTCTGCAAGTCCCATTTCCCACGGCAGTCCAACATATTTCATCGAACTCACTGGTGAGGCTCCCGTTCCGCCATCTGATCCACTTATTTTAATAACATCTGCAAATGCTTTTGCCACACCAGCTGCAACAGTGCCCACACCGTGACTCGCAACAAGTTTCACACCCACTCGTGCTTTTGGATTGATATTTTTCATATCAAAAATAAGCTGTGCTAAATCTTCAATTGAATAAATATCATGATGAGGCGGTGGAGATATTAGGTCTCTACCAGGCTGAGCATACCGTGTTTTAGCAATATCAACAGTTACTTTCGAGCCAGGAAGATGTCCACCTTCACCAGGTTTTGCACCCTGCGCCATTTTAATTTGAATTTCATCACAATTCACAAGATACTCTGCCGTGACACCAAATCTTCCAGATGCAATCTGTTTAACTGCACTGCACTTTTGATTTCCATTAGCAGAACGTTTAAATCGTTTCGGATCTTCTCCACCTTCACCACTGTTGCTGGTAGCGCCAAGTCGATTCATTGCAACAGCAATTGTTTCATGTGCCTCTTTACTCAGTGATCCAAATGACATACCCGAAATGGTGAATCTCTTTAAAATACTCTCAACACTTTCAACTTGTTCTATAGAGATTGTTGACTCACCGTGGATCTCTAAGTGATCTCGTATGGCAACCTTCTGTGTGCTTGTAAGCTCAGCATAAGATCTGTAGACTGCTTCGTCACCAGTACGACAAGCTTCATGAAGCTTTGAGACGATCTCTTTATCAAACATTTTATCTCGACTTTGATTTGATGTTGATTCTTTCTTAGTTTCTTCCTTAGCACTTTGTTCAAGTACGTAAGCTGCTTTATGTCGCATTAGAACATCTTTTTCAATTTGATCAATATCCATTCCACCAACACGCGATGGTGTATCTGTAAAATATGGTTCTATGACTGATTGATGAATACCTACAGCTTCAAAAATCTGAGCACCATTATATGAAGGCAACGTTGATATACCCATTCTTGAAATAATCTTAAGAACACCTTCAGCAATACCTTCTTTATAGGCATTGAATCCAGATTCGTCTTTGCTTTGATCCGTTAATAGCTCGTAAACGAGATAGGGATTTACAGCTTTTGCACCAAAACCAATAAGGAGTGCAATATGCATGACATCACGAGCTTCACCCGTTTCCATAACAATATCTGTGGCTGTTCTTAATTTTTTACGAATGAGATGTTGGTGAACTGCGCTTAATGCGAGTAAACTTGGAATAGGTGCATTATAGTAATTCACACCTCTATCGCTGATCACTAAAATATTATGTCCATTTTTCACAAGTTCCTCTGCACGACTGCATAGTTTATCAAGTGCTAACTTAAGACCATTTTCTTGATCAGAATGGAACAATGCAGGTATAGTAACCGCTTTAAATTCCGCATTGGCAAGTCCCTTTCTGTCGAGATGCCTTATATCCTCAAGTTCTGCAGAAGACAATACTGGAGATTTTATCATTAAGTACTTGTTATCAGTCTCAGTTTCGATTTCATCAAGCAATCGTCCATGAGAACCAATGAATTGTCTTAACGATACAACAGATCTCTCTCTAAAGGGATCTATCGGCGGATTTGTAACCTGTGCAAATGCCTGTCTGAAGTAATCAAAGAGAAGATTTGGTTCCTTCGATAAGATTGCCATAGGTTCGTCTATTCCCATTGATCCAATAGGCTCTTTTCCGTTTTGAGCCATATACGACAACACAGTTGTAATTTCTTTTTTCGAGTAACCAAATACTTTTTCTTTGACACTCCGAGTTTCTATACGCGACCTTTTCACTTCATGTTCGCCTTTAATATCTTTCAGCGTCAGTCGATTTTTGCTCACCCACTCAGCAAATGGTTTTCGGTCTGATAATTGATTCTTTATCTCTTGATCAGGAATCACGCGTCCTTCTAACATATCTATAAATAGAATCTTTCCAGGCTCTAGTGCCGCTTTTGAAATATACGGATCTTTTTCAAAATCAACGACACCCGTCTCTGAAGCGATCACAATTTTACCCGACTTCGTTATGCCATATCTTGCAGGCCTAAGTCCATTACGATCAAGCTTTGCTGCTATCTGATCCCCGTTAGAACAGACGAGAGCCGCCGGTCCATCCCATGGTTCCATAATTCTTGCATGATATTCATAAAAACCTCTCATGGATTCAGACATTTGTTTGTCATTCTGCCATGGTTCTGGAATCATAAGCATTAATGAATAAGCGAGACCATGACCATTGGCCATAAATAATTCAAGAGCATTGTCGAGTGAGGCTGAATCACTACCGCCAGGTTCTATAATCGGCAGTATCTTATGAAAATCACTGCCAAATATTCCTGATCTCAAAACACCTTCACGTGCATTCATCCAGTTAACATTTCCACGGATTGTGTTTATTTCTCCATTATGCGCCAAGTATCTAAAAGGCTGCGCCAGCTTCCAAGACGGGAAGGTATTTGTACTGTATCTTTCATGGACTATGGCCATTGCAGACTGATACGCTTCATTTTTCAAATCCGGATAGTAGCTGTCAAGCTTATAGCCTAAAATTTGTCCTTTGTATATGACGGTTTTGCTGGATAAATTGCATATATAAAACGTATCTGTATAAAGCATATTTGACTCACGAACTAATTTTTCGGTGCGTTTTCTTACTATAAGAAGTTTGCGTTCAAACGAAACAGGGTCAAGACTGCTTCTATCAATGAATATCTGCGCTCCATCAGGCCTCGTTGCTCGTGCAGAATGGCCACATTCGAAGACATCCACCGGCACGTCTCTCCAGCCAATCATCTTCAAGCCTTCTTCTTTTAATACGCTTTCAAGTACGCCTTCACAATACAGCCTAGCTTGAGGTACTCTTGGCAAAAATATACATCCTACAGCATAGTCACCTAACTCTGGTAAGTTGATATTTACCTTTGCTAACTCGGAGCTAAAAAAACGATGTGGAATTTGTGTCATAATCCCAGCACCATCACCTGTTGTTGCGTCTGCGCCTACAGCGCCTCTGTGTTTCATGTTCTTAAGTATTGTAAGACCTTTTTCAACGATATCATGCGTTGCTTGCCCCTTAATATCTGCAACAGCACCAACTCCGCAACTGTCTTTTTCCATTGACGGGTCGTAAAGACCCTGTCTCTGGGGACCGGTTGTAATCATAACCATTACCTCCCATTTGCATTCTCTCTCTATTTATGAATATTTAAAATTCATTACAGTCATATTATTGAATTTTCTGTTAATATATTGAGATCGATTATAACATGCATAAACTTGCACTTCAATATGCAAACGTTTTTCTTTTTACAGGCAATCGCTTTCCTTTTTCCAAGCCTTTAACCAGTGGTAAGCCCATTTTCATTTTGTTTCTCTATTCCACTTTGTGAATATTTACTCATTTGGCAACCATAATAATAATTAAATCCAACTTCTTCAACCGTAAGTCTCATGATTTCCCACATGCAACTTTTCAAAATGCACCTTCATTTTACGGCATAAAAAAAGCAGAGGCTCACTTTAGCCTCTGCTTTTGATGCTTCATATTAAAATACTAACGCTTACGTTTACTTTTATATTTTCCGTGCCCTTTTTTCTTCCAATACGCATCCATTTCACGGAGCATCTTCTTATAATTCATAAGTCTGTCTGGATCAATTTCACCCGAGTCAATCGCTTTGTTCACTGCACATCCTGGTTCTGACTCATGAGTACAATCACCAAACTTGCAACGGTCTGCTAAGTCTGAAATATCTTCAAACGCTAAGTTAAGAGCATTTGTGTCACTATATAACTGTACTTCTCTTACGCCAGGCATATCAATAAGAATATGACCGTCTGGTGTTCGAAGCATTTGTCTATGTGTCGTTGTATGACGACCTTTATCATCATCTCTAACAGCACTCGTATGCATAATTTCTTCGCCCATAAGTCCATTGATCAACGTTGACTTGCCAACACCTGATGAACCAATAAGAGCATAAGTCTTATGAGGACGCATAAGATCTTTAACAGAACTATAACCGTCTTCATCCGATGAATTTACCGTTAGCACCAATGTATTTCCAAGTCTTTTTTGTAGTTCATCAGCAATCGACTTAGGATCATCAACAAGGTCAGCCTTCGTTAAGACAATCACTGTATCAGCACCACTACCACTAGCTATAATACCAAATCTTTCGATACGTCTCGGATTCAGATCGTCATTAATCGATGTACAAATAAATACTGTATCTACATTTGCAGCCATATTTTGAATATCCATACCTGTCCCAGCATTTTTTCTTCTAAGACATGTTTCTCTTGGCATAATCGTCTCTATAACCACATCTTCATTACTGTCAGGTCTTGACTGAACTTGAACCCAGTCACCTACACAAGGTGCATCTTCGCCGCTTTCCATGGACTTCTTAAACTTGCCCGAAAGAACAGCTCCAACTTCACCCTTTTCGTCTGCAACCATATAGCGCATATTGCCATCTCTGATTACACGCATAAGTGGTGCTTCAGATTCCATTGCTATTGAAAATGTTTGTGGGGATAGTTTGCCCCAGTTTCTAATTATTGTCAAATTAAAATCTCCCTTCGCATTCGCGAATTTTTCTATTTTATAATGTGAGTTCCGTAGCTGGATTGCATTGCGCAATCCGTGTCTATTTTCGTAAGCACTCAAAGTAAATACGAAAAAACCGATGAGGCAGGCCACATCGGTTAGAAGTCAATTATAAATATCACGCGGTTGCGAAGTTCGAACTCCGAATTTAATACCTTATGATTTACTTTAATTCTACCGTAGTGGCGATTTTATTTGTTTTATTAAGTCTTTTCATTTTCACCACTCCTCTCGCACAAGTCTGTGCTCAGTTGATATTCCAGTAAGTTACTTTGTTAGTATAGAATAATGAAAAAACATTGTCAACCATTTTTTTCAATTAATAAATACGCACTTACCGGTTGGGGACCTCTCACAATTTTTTTACTTATATAGAGAGAGCCTTTTTCATTTGGTCTCACTCGCCAATCTACAAGCATAATCTCCCCATTCACAATTTCTATTCCAGAAATGCCTCTTGGGTGCACACAGCAACCATCGTTAAAGTATGGCACCTCACCCGGATTAGGAAATCTCGGTCTATGAGTGTGTCCACAAATCAGGATAACGCCATGCCGCTTGATAAAATCACTAAAATTACGTTCTATCTTATGTTGTTTCACTCTGTTTTTTGCAGGACTCGCAGGATTTCTAAAACCTATAATATGCATTATTCTCCAAAAGTACCTCATCCAAGCCATCGAAAATCTCCAGAATTGGTCATTTAAAAAGTCCCCTTGATGGCCATGAACAACAAATATCTTTTGCTTGGTTTCTTTATGTTTGAGAACGATGCTTTCATGTACTTCTATACCTGGGAACAACTCTCCCTGTTCTTCTAAATACTCATCATAAAATTCGTTGAGATGCCTCTTAACAAAGTTATGACTTCGAAAATGCATGTTGTGATTTCCATATAGCATTACCAATCTATCGGCTTTATGAAACTGGCTCATTAGCCAGTAAACATCACTATGCGCACTTCTAACATGTTCAAATTTTGCATGCTCCCAAAGTTCGTCACCATCACCAACTTCTACATAAGTATAACCTTCATTGTTATAATGATTCAGCGCATGATAATAAATATTCTGATTGTGAGCAAATTCATCAGAAACACTATTATCCCCCCGATGTACATCACTCAAAAAAACAAGTCTGGACGAATCATCAAATGAAATTTCTTTTGCAGTATTATACGCACGCATCAAACGTTCGTCCGTTCTCATTATCACACCTCCAGTGGTCTCATGATATGTGCAATCTGTTTTAAGGTCTCTTTATCTCTAATGAGCAGAGCGCCTACTGCCGTCATATCTTCTGGTAACCCACCTCCAGCAGGCCAGCCTGTATCAAGAGAAAGCTCCCTTTTCGTCAATTCTTGGATATTAAATCCTAAAGCTTCAAGAGATGGTCTAACCCGGTCAGGATGTCTGCAGTTCATCTTATTAGTCCTTGCGCAGACGTCACAATTTTTGCATACCCCTGCTGCTACAGATCGAATCCCAGGGAATAAGGTCTCAAATTCAAGCAGCCACTGAGTAAATTCTTCGCGTCGCTCAAAAAATATTGTTGTCATAGCTTCATCAATGGATACTTCATTTTCATCAATCAAACCCGATATACTCATGCTCCCAGCTATGACAACTGCATATTGGTAGTGCTCATCCAAATCCAGTACAAATGGCGGACAAGACCAATTAGAATTATAGTTATCACAGTCCAAACAAAGTTCTTTGGCTGTATCTAAATCGATATATTCTTCAAGCACACTCTTACTCATAATTGCACTTCTAATTCTGACATTTTTCACAACACCACTCCCTGGCATCTTACCCGATCACTTTGTATAACGGAACATTTCTTCTTCAGCAGCGATTTGTGCATTAATTGCAATAAGCGCAAGATTAGACGATTGCATATTAACCGTTTGAGATATCTCATTAACCTGCGTTCGAGTAAAAATGTGATAATCCATATGATATCTACCGCATTCTGCTTCCAGTACTTTTTTAATCATTTTATGATTGATAATTTCATTAAGCAGTTCATGTTGATCCAAACTGATCATCTCCTTTATTTCACAGCGCAGCAACTGAACGTCCTTAGTTATATAGTTACCCATTTTTCTGATAAAATCGTAAAAAAAAGCAGATGCAATCAAAATTCGATGCATCTGCTTCATATATATTTTTTTACAATACGCTTAAAACTACTTTACAACATTAAGGGCGTCACCTTCATCAAGATAAGCCTGTCCAGAAACTACCACTTCTTCACCTACTTCAACGCCACCCACGACTTCAAAGTATGTTCCAAATGCCAATCCCTTTTGGATGACTCTCTTTTCTGCTTTCCCTTCGATTTGAACAAATACATAATCTTCTCCACTTTCATGCATAACTGCAATTTTAGGAATGGAAAGTACTTGTTTCGCCATCTCTGTTTCAATTTTAAGTTCTGCAAACATACCAGGTTTCACAATTCCATCAGAGTTTTCAATGCGCACACGCACAGGGTACGTTCCATCATTTCCAGGTATTGGACCGATTCCATCAACAACACCCTCAAGCTCCCCGGCAATTGCTGGAATGTTCACAAATACGACTTGTCCAGTGCTCAGTCTATTGATATCACTCTCTGTAACACCCGCTTCAACAATAACTTCAGAAATATTTACAATTTCATAAATGGGTGTTCCCGGAGCCACAGAAGCACCAACGTTCTGATATTTAGATGCTACCACACCGCTAATAGGTGACTCAACATTCATGTGCTTCAACTGGTAATTGATTTGACTCGTGCTATTCGTACCCCTTGAGTAGTCAAGACGTGCTTTTGACAACATATCTTTAGCTGCATCGTAATTAACTTGAGTCGTTGAACCACTCTCATAGAGAGCCTTCGTTCTTTCAAAACTACGTTTCGCCGTTTCAAGCGAGAGATTATACAAACTATTTCCAATATCAGCTTGGTCCTTTTGAAGCTTTACAAACTCATCATCAAGTTCAACAAGCAACGTACCCACTTCAACCATATCTCCCACTTCAGCATGAAGCGCATTAATCTGACCACTTACAACTGCTGATACAGCTTGTATTTCATCTGCTTCAACCTGCCCAGGCAGCGTTAAGTTTCCGATCATTTCTCGCGTCTCTAAAGTCTCTACTTGAACCGCTTTCATTTCAATCACCGGTAATGTATCATCAGTATTCTTCTCTTCAGCTGAAGCGTTAGAGCAACCAGCCAGAACTAGAACACCAAGCGCTATAATTAATAGTCTTTTCATTGTCGTTCCTCCTTATTCTGTCACTGTTGTTGGCTGCACGTCAGCAGCTTCAGCTTTTCGCACCTTACGTTTGCTAAAATTAATTTTAAATTCCTCAAGCATTGTGTATAAAGTCGGAACCGCTACAAGCGTTAAAACCGTCGCCATCATAAGTCCAAATATGAGTGCATATCCCATCGGACCGAAGAACTCTTGTTTTAATGTAATTGGAAGGATTCCACCCGCCGTTGTAATTGTTGTTGCTAAAACAGGCATAAACCTTGTTTTTCCCGTTTCTTCAACTGCGTCATATAAATCATATCCATTTTGACGAAGGTAATTAATATAGTCTACCAGTACAATCGCATCATTTACCGCAATCCCTACAAGGGCAACCACGCCAATGAATGCTAGGAACCCAAAGCTATTGCCTGTTAAAACAAGGCCTGGCATTACGCCGATGAGTCCAAGCGGTACTGCAAACAGGATAATCAAAGGCTGTGATAACGAGTTAAACTGAACAGCCAATATAATATAAACAAGAATTGCTGCAACCACCATGTTCACCAGCATATCCGTAAACGATTCTTGCATATCACCAAGTTCACCTGCATATTTCAGTGATATTCCATCAGGTAAAGATGTGTTTTCTGTCATTGTTTTAAATTCTTCCATGATCTCAGCAGTGTTTGCTCCAGCCACAGTTTGAGCAACTACATTTACACGTCTACGGCCGTCTTCATGACGAATTGTTGCAGATGTTTCAGATTCAATCAGATTTGCAACTTGATCAAATCGAATGGCCTTTCCTTCTCTATTATAGAAGTACATTGATTTCAATTCGTCTTTAGAAGTCATATTCTCAACACCTGAATGAATCACGACATCGATCTCTTGCTGGTTATTTCTGAACGTAGTCGCTTTTAAGCCAGATACAGAGTTACGAATGGTAGACGCAATTGTATAATCATCAAGACCATAGAGTGCTGCCTTCTCTTTATCAATGCGAATTTCAATTTCAGGACCGCCACTCGCTAGTGATGTGCTTACATCACGTGTGCCTTCAATACCTTCTAGTAATTCTGAAAATCTATTTGCTGTTGCTTCCATCTTCGTCAAATCCTCACCAATGATGCCAATAACTATTGGCGCTTCACTTGGAGGTCCATCTTCAAGTTCTTTTACTTCTATTTCTGCGCCAGGAATTGTTTTCACCTGTTCTCGAAGAAGGGCTGCAATATCCATAGATGTTCTTTCTCGGTCATCCGCGCTAAGAAGATCTACTGTAAACCTTGCAATATTAGGTGTTCCTGATGATGATCCACTAAATGTATCAAAACTATCCGCACCAGTGATGCCCACATTTGATACAAAGTTCTCTATCTCCGGATAGTCAAACAATATCCGTTCCACCTGTTCAGAAATTGCTGATGTTTGATCAAGCGTTGATCCTAGAGGTGTAGTAACGTCGACATACAATCTATCGTAATCTGATTGACCGAACATTTCCACCTTCAACACACCAAGCGGAATAAGTGCCATACTGCCAACAAAGGCAATCAGAAGAAGTCCAATAACCGCCCAACGTCTAGAACGTCTGCTAATAATATTTCTTAATTTCTTACCATAATTCTTGATAAATGGGTGTTCTGCATTTTTGTCTTTTCTCAGGTACAGCTTTGCAAACATCAAGCCACCAAATACAGCTGCAAACCCTATGGATAGAAGTCCATAACCGTCATCACCCTTAAATGCTTGTAGAGATAGCACGATTATTAAAATAATTGATGCCACACGTGTTCCATGTACTTTCCAAGCTGGTTTCTCCGAATCTGGCTTAACTTCACCACGCAAGAATCTGGAGCAAAGTGCCGGAGTGATTGTTACAGCCAAGAAGAATGACGAACCCAGTGCAAACATAACCGTAATTGGAATCGGCTTTATGAAAGCACCCATAATACCTGGAGTCAAAGCGATTGGGAAGAATGCTGCAAGCGTCGTAAGCGTTGACGCCATAATTGCAGGAGCAATTTGATTTGTTCCCGCTTCTGCAGCCAGACGTGCATCAAGCCCCTTCATACGGAGTCGATCCACATTTTCCATAATTACAATCCCATTATCAACAAGCATCCCCACTGCGAGTACCATTGAAAACAGCGTAATATTATTAAGCGTCATATCTGCTGCACTTAAGAATGAAACCGCCATCATAATCGCAAGTGGAATAACCATAGATACTATACCAGCTTCACGCAAACCGATAAACAAGAACAATACAACAAGCACTAAGTATAGACCAGAAAATGCATTGTCCGTTACAGCACCAAGCTGTTCGTCAACAAATTCTGCCGTGTCTCCACTCACTTGCACCTTTAATCCATCTGGATAAAGACTGCCCTTTTCATCTTCTAAGATGCTTTTAACGAGGGCACTCGTACGAATAACATCTGCCGTATCTTTCTTTTTTATTGATAATGCCACAGATTTTTGCATTGCAGCATCATCAGTATTCAAATTCACTGCCATTCTCGAATAAGACTCAACTTGCTTATAACCATTTTCAATAACTGCTATATCTTTAAGTTTTATAGGACCTGCGCCTGAATAACCAATGATAACTTCGTTAAGCGCATCTACACTTTCGAGTTCTCCAACAGTTCTAATATTGAAATTCTTTTCGTCCAGTTCGGCTGTGCCTCCTGGATAATTTAAGTTCGAAAGTTCAATACTTCTTTTAATCTGATCCATAGAAATGCCGTAAACCGACAACCGTTTAGGATCTACATGAACTTTAATTTCTCGTTCTAATCCCCCGATAACAAGAACATCTGAAATAACTGATTCCATTTCAAGACGTTGTTCAATGTCTTCAGCAAAAGCCTTTAGTTCTGCCTGTGTAAACTCCCCTGACATATTTACAATCATAATCGGTGCATTATTTGATTGTAGTTCGTTGACAGTAGGTGTCTCAGCATCATCAGGTAGATCGTATTGTGCTGATGTGATCTTTTCACGGACTTCATTCATCCGCTTTTCCATGTCAACGCCTTGTTCAAATTCCAGCCAAATACTAGATACACCAGAATACGAATAGGAAGATATCATTTTGAGATCTTCAATTTCCTCAAGTCTTGCCTCTAACTTGTTTGTTACAAGTGTTTCAACTTCTTCCGGCGCCGCACCAGGATAAATAGTGAACACTTGTCCATACGGCAATACAATTTCAGGTTGCAACTCTCTTGGAAGACCAATAAATGCACTTGCTCCAATAATGATGATTGCAATCAACATCAAATAAACAATTTTATATCGGTCTATGAAGAAAGCAGCCCACCTACCCAACACATTTTTCGGTTGTTGGAGTTCAGGTATGTCTTTCCATTCATTTTCGTTCTTCATGGTTCCCCTCCTCAATATGTTTTTTCTTAATTCACACCCATTTATGATTCCCTGCTCATTTCTAGGTATTGTGAAAAAAGAAAACACATATGATATCCGTATCATATGTGTTACATGTTATATTGACCATCTTCAATTATAATAATAGAGGGGAAATATTAGAAATAGATTAGAACGCTATTAAAAGTGTATAACATCTCCAACCTGTACATCTTTTAAAAACGTATCTGATAAGGCTTCAAACGCAATATGCGCCCCTAAAACATAACCATCAACCTTCCACGGCTCAATGTTTCTATGGACTTCAAGTACACGACCACCTTTGTCGCAGAATACAACATCAATTGGAAATCTCATAAAAAATGTATGAATTTGTTTACACGGAGACAGAGCCAGAACGTAATTTGCATTTTGAGGATCACAGAGCATAAGTCCCTTAAATCTCTCCAAAAAGGAATCTGCCACTTTAATAAATCCGATAGGCATTTCATTTATTTGAAGCATGCTTGTATTCATACAGATCCTCCTAATCTAATTGCTAATACATTTCTATAAATATTGAGATTTGAACCAGCTTATATGATTATTATACACCGATTGAATCAAAATAAATAAAACGGAAAGTCATAAATTGCTATGACTTTCCGTTTCATTATTGGGGGACTTTTTACCTAGGTTTATTTCAAATCACAAAATCTACACGATAGTTCTACCCGAACACTTCCATAAGTCTAATAAGTGCAGGTCCAAGAAGAACAATGATTATCGATGGAAAAATAAAGAAAAGCAGTGGGAATAACATTTTAACTGGTGCTTTCATTGATTTTTCTCTTGCACGCTGTTTTCTACGCTCTCTCATTTGTTCGGACTGGATTCGAAGAATTTTACCAATCGCTACACCCAGTTCATCGGCCTGTATAATTGAACCAACAAGCGCCGTCAAATCTGCTACATTACAACGATCACTCATTCGTCTAAGTGCATCACGTCTTGTTTTTCCCATTCTTAACTCTTTAAGCGTGAGAGAAAATTCCGTAGCTAGAGGGCCTTCTGATTCAGTCGCAACACGATCAATCGCTCCATCAAAAGACAAACCCGCTTCAACACTCACTGTAATAAGATCTAAAATATCAGGAAGTTCAGCAACAATTTTCGCTCGACGTTTTCTGGATTTCAATATTAAGTAGTATTGTAGAAAAATTTGCGAAATCATTGAAAATGCCAATGCCAACGCGAACGATCGTATTATTGAAGCACCTGTCAACAACATCACTTGAGCAATGACCACTGGAAGAACCGCACCAACCAGAACTGTTATGAGTCTCCACTCACGAATCGTTACTTTTGGCGTCAAGCCCGCTTCTGACATTTTTTTCCCTAATTTTGTATTCATACGGTCTGGCATCATACTACCCGTTACACCAATAACTTTATCCGATATAAAAGTCGCCATTCTAGATAACATAACACCTTGATGTTCATCTGATGTATGATCAATTGTTACTTGGCTGGAAATATCCATAAGTCTACTTTGGATTTTGTCAGACGCAACCATCCGACCATAAAGCACAAACCAGCTCAAACTGAACACGGCGAGGAATACAAATAGAATTATTATTAACACAATGATCACCTCTAGACTTCAATGCTCACGATCTTGCGAATTAACAACATACCGATCACTTCATTAACAAAAGATCCAATCAACAGCATCCGTCCTATTGGATGTTGGAATAATACAGAAATATATTCAGGATTAATCATATACATAATTCCAATCAGAACCACCGGCATAAAACTAACAATCATACCAGACAATCTACCTTGCGCTGTCAGTGTTTTAATTTCTCCTTGAATTTTGACACGGTCTCTAATTGTTGTAGAGATTGTATCTAGTATTTCAGCCAGATTTCCACCTGTTTCCTTTTGAATAAGAATAGCTCTGACAACAAGTGCAAGGTCATCACTTTCAACTCTTGCTACTAGATTTTTTAAAGCTTTATCAGCTTCTTGACCTAAACTCAGTTCTTTTAACAGTCGTCTAAACTCATGAGCTATAGGATCAGGCATCTCTCTAGAAACTGAATTGACCGATTGAAGGAAGCTATATCCTGCACGAAGCGAGTTCGACATAATGTTGAGTGCGTCATTTAATTGATTGGTAAAAGCCTTGAGTCTTTTTTGGATTCGAATTTTTGTCATCATTCGTATAAGTACAACACAAAGGATCCACACTACAAAGCCTATAATTATATTTTTAGAGACCAGTCCTATTGCCACTGCAGCGAATAATGGTAAAAGCAGTTTTATTAAAAACCACTCTTCGCCTGTCATCGGCAGATCTGCACGAAGGGCTTCCAATCGATAAACATCTATCCGACTAGAACCAATCAAACCACTATATCGACTGACTGGTTTCGTAATGCTCTTACTTTTATCAATGCTTTTATCTTCTTTGACGTTTATATCACTGGTATATGCCATCACACGATCCATCTTATACGCATCTTGTTTCGACATGAACCCTTTTGATATTCCGAGCATAAAAAACGTCACGCTCATACCTGTGAATATGAGTACCATTAGCATAACTTCACCTCATTTGAAATATAGACGGAGGAATTTTAATGCTTTTTGCAGCCAATTTATCCACGGCTTTTGGTCTCACGCCCGTAAATATAAATTGACCCATCACTTGCCCTTTACTATTCATACCTGTTTGTTCAAATTTGAAAATATCTTGAAGGACAATAATATCGCCTTCCATACCATGCACTTCCGTAATATTAATAATTTTACGACTTCCATCAGGCAGTCGGGTTTGTTGAATAATTATGTCAATCGCTGATGATATTTGATCTCTAATAGCCTTAATCGGCAAGTTCATGCCTGACATCAGAACCATTGTCTCAAGTCTAGACAGCATATCTCTTGGTGAATTGGCATGTCCAGTGGTCAGTGATCCATCATGGCCCGTATTCATGGCTTGCAACATATCTAACGCTTCACCTGACCTGACTTCACCGACTACAATCCTATCCGGTCTCATTCGCAGGCTGTTCCTGACAAGATCACGAATGGTTACTTCACCACGCCCCTCAATATTCGCCGGACGGGTTTCAAGCCTTACCACGTGATCTTGAATGAGTTTAAGTTCTGCTGCATCTTCAATTGTAATGATTCTTTCTGAATTTGGGATAAATGATGACAGAACATTAAGCGTTGATGTTTTACCACTGCCTGTACCACCAGAGACAATGACATTAAGATGCCCTTTTATACAAAACTCTATAAAATCTGCCATCGATTGCGTCAGCGTCCCAAATCGAACAAGGTCAGCAACTTGGAATGGATCTTTCGAGAACTTACGAATTGTAATTGTCGGACCCTCTAGAGCCAGAGGCGGGATAATCGCATTAACTCTAGATCCGTCAGGGAGTCTCGCGTCAACCATTGGTGAGCTTTCATCTATTCGTCGACCTATTGGTGCTACAATCTTTTTTATAACATGAAGCACATGATGATTGTCTTTAAACTTAGCATTCGTTTGAACAAGTTTACCATTTCTCTCGGCGTAAACTTGATCAGGCCCATTCACCATAACTTCTGATACATCAGGATCATTTAACAGACCTGTAATTGGACCAAATCCGAGAATCTCATCCATAATTTCACTTACAATTTTAGCTTGTTCTCTCTGGTTTAAATCTGATGATTCTTTAAAAACCTGACTTTCAATAAGGCTCTTTACCTCAGCTTCATATTGATTCAGATCACTTTTTTCTTTTGAAAAATCGATATTCAATGAATCTATTACTTCATTCTGAATTTTTATTTTAAGGGCATCATAAGGATCTGATTTAACCGGTCCAGTGGTGCTCGTAGTTGCAATTTTCACGTCATCCGTTTTATTTTTAAGTCTGTCTTTTAGTGACATAGGTTCACACCCCTAACGGCTTCTCATATACATTCTTAGTCTATTTTGCGCATCAGCTTCAACATGTCTTTCATAAATTTTGACCCCTTCATACGTTTTTCTGCTGCTATAGGGTCTCCTCTATTGATCATTTCTAACATGTGTTTTCTCTCATCGCTGACTTTTGCTGAAATTTCGACACCCAGTGCTCTCGAAATATCCGCATCTTTAATTTTTTCTTTGCCCGTCCATCTGTTCAAAACCAAGTTGACTTTGTCAAAGTCATAATCCAGCGATCTCATAACATCAAGACCAAGTCTTGTGTTTTTTATAGAAAGCATATCTGGTGTTGAAACAAAGAATATTTCATCTGATAAATCAAGGGCTGATAATGTCACTTCTGAGTAATTGGTTCCAAGGTCTACCATGACGTAATCATACTTCGTCTTTAACCAGTTCAAAAGTGTCTTTATATCTGAAGCTTCAATCCCCTCAGCTTGATCTGGCCTTTTCGGAGCAAGAAGTACATCCAATTGTCAGATTGTTTTCATTATAGCGCTTTCGATCTGTTCATAGATGTCTTCAGCACCCGGCTGCAACGCATCATTCAACGTGACTCGTGGTTTTATATTCATGAGCATGCCCACATCTCCAAATTGAAGATCCAAATCAACCAGGATCGTTCTTACACCTGTTCGTGAACTCAATATGACAGATCCATTCATCGCAAGTACAGATTTCCCGACGCCGCCTTTCGAACCATAAAATGAAAATATTTTTCCTTCGGATCTATTTATATCTGAAAGATTTGCACGTTTTGGTCTATTCTTATTGTAAGCACTTCGAATGGTTTCACTAAGTGCGTCCACATCAAATGGTTTAACGATATATGACCGCGCACCGCTGTCCATGGCCTTTCTTAAATATTCACTTTCATTTTGAACGGACATCATGACAATAGTTACATCTGGATATTCACTCGATAATTTGTCTGCGGCTTCAAGTCCGTTCATTTCAGGCATATTTATATCCATAAGAATGACATCTATTTCCTCTGACTCATACTTTTGAATAGCTTCAATACCATCTGAAGCATCTGTAACAACTTCAATGTCATCTTGAATAAGTAGTATCTTTCTAATTAACTCTCTGGTTTCCTCATGATCGTCTGCAATCATTACTTTGATTATATCCATGTTCACCCCACCTTATTTATTGCAAGTCTTCCCAGTATATTGGAGGTGCATTTGATTCTCCATTATCATCTTTACCCCTGAGAACCACTTCGATTACACCAATATTCTCTGCAAGCACAACTTTTTTAGTCGCTTCCATTGGAACTTCAAATGTAATGGCATATCTATCCGGGATTTCTTCATGTCCCGTTTGTCCTTGAAGCGTCACACGACTTATTGATAACACACGGATATTTTCAAGAAACAGTTGTGCTTGATCTTCTCTTACGACGATCTCTTTACGTGTTTTTTCTGGTAAAAATACAAGTAAATCGACATAATCTCCGGGAACAATTAAATCTGCCACTGCTTGAAATTGATCTGACTGAATACTGATTGCACGATATCCTTTTGTAATCACAGATGGCAATATGTCATCTATATGATCTCGAAGTCTCGATACTCGAATAGGCTCTTTTGTAAAAATTGAAGCCGCTGCATATTTACCGACTATTTCATCTAGTTTAAGCACAGCATCATCAGGTACAGCTTCTTTCGGAAAGTCTTTCACTTCGAACATGGATGGTTCTAGCTCTGTATACGCTTCAATTGTCTTTATCGCAACTGGTACTTTAATAAGTTCTAATTCACCCGGCTGAGATTTTTGACTGTTCAAGAATACAAAGCTGCCAAATGCTGCAAGTAGTCCAAATATCAGTGCCAACAGAAAGTATTTTATTCCACCACTTCTCATATTTTCACCCCATTAAGGTACTAATTTCATCCCGTATAATCCATAGTCTGGTGCACTTTCGTCAACAATTCCACCACCAGAATATTTAATAAACCGTCCTTGTATACTCGTTTGACCGGATTGAGACCCAATCTCTTCTATAAAGAATTCTGCAAAACCTACAACCGTCACAGGACTGCTCCCGCTAACCTGTAGTGTGTTCACAATTGGCACGACCCACAACCTTTTTGAATCTCTTTCAAAATTATCAAACGTAGAAGCATCACTGCTCAAGTAGTTATTCAGCGGGTTGATCACCGAAGCCATATTTCCTGGTTCTGTATAAATCACATCGCCAATTTCAATTTCTCCAGTGTATCCATATATCAAATTGTTTCTATAATTAAGTGCACCCGTTCCACCAAGTCCGACAGCACCAAAGTTTCCATGATAATTATCCGCTGCGTTCAACTTCAAATCCACCAATTGTCCGTAACCAAGTACCTGAGATTCAATGACCAGTGGTCGAATGCCCGAACGTACTTTTGAAACACTTCCGACTCTTACTTTAGACTCCACGCTTACACTCACACTATTCCGATTTATAAGCGGCCCAAAAATTGTATTGAAAGTTTTGGTTGATGCAATCTGAAGTCCTTTACCGTCAGAGTCCACGATTACCGTTGCATCACTTAACGTTATGCTATTCGCTGTCAGATAACTTCGAGCTACATGTATGGCTTCCGACGTTGATCCAGGCAATTCCTGTGCTCCTGCAAGCGCCGCTGCATCTAGCGCATTGCTGAGTCGGGCTCTTTCGAATGTGATAAGGCCCACATCAACACCCACAACTGCAAAAGCAAGTAATACTGTAATAGATACCGTCAATATAATTGACGCAGATCCTTTTTCATTCTTATATAAAAGCACACTTTCCACCTCACTCAACACGCATAGACATATCTGCTGAGATACCAATACCATTCCCATATATTGCACCCACAAAAGGCGTTATTGGCGTAAACTGATAAGTTACAGTCACTGTAATTTGATCTCCTGACGCTCGACTGCCTGCAGGCGAAATAGCCACTGTAATTTGTGAAGAATCAATGCCGGATGCACTCGCAATCGCATGCGCTTCAATTTCTGCATCATTGCCACCAAGAGCGCCTAATCTCACCGATTCTCTTGATGCATGTTCCACTTCATATGCTGCATGTACAAATCGACCAGTTTCAAGCATTGCAAAGATCAATAGGAATACTAGTGGAATGATCAGAGCGAACTCAACCAACGCCTGCCCTTTTTCATTTTTTAGGATTTCCCTCATAACACTCACCTCAAACATCGAGAGCCTTACAAACACATTGCTTGTAAGGCTCTTAGTACCCATCATTCAGGCTAATATTCAATCTAGATAGTTTCTTTATTATTGTGCTGTAAGACTATTAATAATTGCCTGGAATTCTGCAGTAATTGTTGTGCCCATAGTAATCATGATTGCGATAACAGCAACTGCAATCAAACCAACCAACAATACGTACTCAACCATACCTTGACCTCTTTTGTTTGAAAGTACTGACCAAGCATAATTCATAAGATTTAACATAATATCCTCCTTATTGCACCCAAGTAGTTCGCCCAATGTTTCAACCCAATTTATACTGTTTTGTTGTCTGTTTTACTTCTTGGTATCAGTATAGCGTATCTCTTAGCAAAAAAATAAAACGAAAAGTCACATGTTGACGTGACCTTTCGTTCGAATATCGTATGACTTACGTCCTTATTCGTTATTTATTTGCCATAAATTCGGCAAGATTGTTGTTAATAGCATAAAGCGTAGCTTGCACACGGTCCTTTACACCCAATTTTCTAAACACACTGCTTGCATAATTCTTGACTGTTTTCTCACTTAAGAAGAGTTTTAAAGCAACTTCCTTATTGGTCATTCCCTCAGATATACTGCTTAGAACATCCATTTCTCTATCAGTTAGAACGCTAAACTTGTTACTTTCATGAGAATCATCATGCTTATCAGTGAACGTATCTACAAGAAGTTTAACCAGTCTCTTATCAATAAAAGACTCTCCACGATTTACTTCACGAATAGCAGACACAATATCAACTGTATCTGAATCTTTTAGAATGTAACCTTCTGCACCTGATGAGATACACTCTAGTAACGTTTTACGGTCATCTGCAACAGTAAGCATTACCGCCTTAGTATCACAATCAATATCATTCATGGCCCTTAGCACTTCTAAACCTGTCATATCTGGCATATGAACATCTAGCAAGATTATATCCGGTTTCAATAGACAGACTTGATCTAATGTCATTTGTCCATCAGATGCGTCACCTACCACGGCTATATCTGGTTCAAACTCTATTATTCTCTTGATTCCTTGACGAATCAGAGCGTGATCATCTGCGATAAATACTCTAATTGGAACGGTAGACATCTAGCATCACCTCTTTATTTATTGGTATTTTAAACGTCAGCTCAGTGCCCACGCCAATCCGACTAATACATGTAAACTCTCCGTAGAATTGTTCAATTCGTTCTTTCATTCCACGCAATCCATAAGATGCCCCTGCCTCTTTGATTCTTTCAAAGACTTGTTCAGTATCAAAACCATTACCATCGTCTTTGATCATTACATCTACATATTTCGGTCCAAATGCTACCCTTATTTGAACATGCGTAGCTTCAGCATGTTTCTTAATATTATTAAGTGCTTCCTGCACAAGTCTAAACACGGCTATCTGAACAACCGAACTTGTATCTTTACGTTCAGTACCCGCTACCAGTTTTATATCAATACCCAATTGTTTTCTGAAGTCAACGATCAGACTTTCCAGTGCAGGAATAAGTTCATGATCATCTAACAGGCCAGGTCTTAATTCATAAATAATATGTCGAATCTCTTGAAGAGTTGATCGAACAGAGTCTTTTAGTTCCTCCAGTTCAATGAAACCAAGAACGACATCCTTCTTTATAACAGCCTTACATATATCAGCTTTCATAACCAAATTTGCTAATGATTGAGCTGGACCGTCATGGATCTCACGAGAAATCTTTTTCTTTTCATTTTCCATTGACTCAAGAAAACGAATACCAATCTCTATAGAACTCTCATCATCGCTTACTTCTACATTTCCAAGCTCGCCGGCAAGAAAGTTCATCGCCACGCTCACTTGACCAATTAATTTTTCAGCACTTCTGAGAATATCTTCAGCTTGTTTTAAGTTGACTTCAAGTGACGATCTACGCGTACGTAGTGATTTCTCTTCTTGCTCTTTCATTTTAAAAGCAATTCGAACTTCAGACGCTTTTTCGTAAACCTCTTGAACATCGCTTTCTGAAAAAGTTCTGAAATTTTTACTCACTTGAACAAGACGCTGTCTCATAATCTTGTCTTTAACTTCAAGCTTATCAACCTCATCGATAACAGCTGCAATTTGCTTTTGAACTTCCGATAATTCAGCTTTTATACTTTCAACTTGAGTTCGAGCGTTTTCAACAATTTTATAAATTTCATTTTTGCTGCTTTCAATTGATTTAAGTGTTTTATCCACAACTTGCTTAATAACATTTACATTTACGGACATGAATGATGCTCCTCCAGTTTAACTTAAACTTTACATTATATATAATACCACATATTAGTGGTTTCAATTGACGATCTGGATAATCGTATTATGATTTTATCATTTATTCTTATACTCCGAGAATGAAGCCAGTAGTAAATCAACCATTCTGCCATAGCTTTGGATACCATCTTCTTGGCCATTCATTTTCAAATAGGTATCATTTAAATCATTGGAAGCTTCTTCAAACCACCCATCATACATTTGCCAGAACTCGCGATTTCGATCTAAATCACCTTCAACCAGTTCACTGATTCCAAGCATAGCCTCTTCCCAGAGCACACTGTCTACTTCATAAAGTGCATTGGACAAATGGATAAGAGCCAACATGTTCCCGGAATAATTTACAAAGGGCTGATCATGACTAAGACTCGCCCTAACAGCTACATAATTTGCCTCATCTTCGCGCGCTACACCCTGAAGGTGTGCTATCTCATGAGCCTCCACAACGGGCAGCATAAAATCAACTTGCATAGCATTTACATTAGGCTCCGAGAAAAAAGGATTATATATCCCAGCAATACCCGCATAACTAAAGAACAATGAGCTCGCAAGGTATTTTCCTCGCCCTTTGACTTTTGACACAACTTGCAGAGCCTCAGGCAGTTCGGTATAACCGGTCCAAATATCATATCTTCTCTTGAAATCATCTTCTTTTAATGTAAGACGAATGGTGTTTGCTTCTTCTATATGCCAAATTAAGACGTTATAAAGTTCAGAAGATTCCCTTGGGCGAACATCTAAATTCAAAGTAACACCCAGTGGCAATCTAGAGTAATTGAGCCCCCAAACAACTTGAAAGAGTAAAACAAACAATAGTACTGCACTGGGTATATGTCTGATTCTCAATTTCTGTTCTAAATCTCTACTGATTATCATCGACCGCATTTTCATTTTCTTAAGGAAAATCGTAATAATTTTTATGATAGTTAGTGAAATGACAATAAAAAGCACACTTTCACCGAGTGAAAATGGAAAAATTGAGGATGTTTTCGAAAGAATCCCAGCGATAATGGGATATATTGATTGAGAGTAATACCGCTCAATCCACTCTGGTTTAAATGTCAAAATTCGAATCACAAATAGTGAAATTGATAATCCAATGATCATTTTCCATCTTTTAATATCCACTTCAATCACCTCACAATATATTATTATAACATAAAAATACAGCCGAACTCTTTGGCGAGTCGGCTGTTTCCATTCTTATAAACACTCTTATTTTGTATTATTATTAAACTTTTTTACTACTCTCCCATGACTTGAAAAACAACTTCTCTTACTCGATCTCTGGTGTCGCACTCTACAAGCAAGAGGTTCTGCCAAGGACCTAGGGTCATTTTATTTTCAATAAATGGAATCGTAACAGACGGAGACAACAGAGCGGCCTTAATATGACCTGATCCATTATCATCATTCCATGAATCATGGTGCATATAGTGGATTAACTGACCGTCTTCACTTGTATATGGCGATATTTTATCAAGAGCACCTTTTAAATCATGCTCAACAAGACCCAAATCATATTCCATGATTGTAAGTCCTGCGACGCCACCCGTTGTAAATCCTGTGATAATACCTGATTTGATCCCTTTTTCACGCTCAGCTTCATTAAGAGCCGCTTGGAAATCGTCAGTTATATCAACCATGCCCATGTTGGCCTTCGTATTGTAGGTCATTTTCATTGTAAAAATCAACATCATCACTCATTTTCTATATATATTTCTGAACGCACTTCAATCACCCCGGATTACTCATACAAACAATGATAAAGGTGTACTATTAAAATTTTGATTGTTCAATGGCTTCCATTATATTGGGAACCACTTGCTTTTTCCTTGAAACAATCCAGTGAACAAACATACCCTGCTCTGGTTCTACTCCAAACGCAGCTTTAAGAATCGCTGGATCATCTGCACAGAAAAACATATATGATCCTTCTTTTATAATATCAGTTGCTAAGAACATTGTAATTGAATTCTTTTCTCGTTCATGTTCAAATTTCATTCGTTCAATAAAATCCGACTGCATTTCTAAAACGGGATCAATATCTATGGTGAAAACTTGACCAATCCCGATTTGGGAACCGTCCACTTCAAACACTTTGAAATCTTTAAATAAGATATCATCCACGCTTTGTCCATCAAGCCGACTGCCTTCTTTGAACATAGCCATAGCATACGATTCAATATCCATATCAAGCATTAAAGATAGGGCTTTTATTGCACGTATATCTTGTCCGGTTGTCGTTGGCGACTTCATATAAAGCGTGTCTGAAATAATCCCCGATATAAGAAGACCAGCCGTTGAACGATCTATCTCAAAGCCCGCTTCTTTGAACATACTATAAATAATAGTACACGTACTTCCCACAGGAACATTACTAAACCTAATTGGCGCATTGGTTCTCACAGCACCAATTTTATGATGATCAACTATTTCTACAACATCTGCTTCTTCAATACCCAAGGCACTTTGTCCGTATTCATTATGATCCACCATAATGACACGTTTACGCCTTGGACGCAAAATATGACTTCTGCTTATGTATCCATAGTATTTATGATCATCGGTCACGATCGGATAGAATGTATGTCTATGATAGCGCATGGTATCCTGTACATCACCTAATTCATCTCTAAGTCCAAAACTAATAATTCCAGACTTTATCATTATCGAAGACACCTGATTACACGATGTAAGCTTACGGGAAACCGTATATGTATCCATATCCACTGAAACAATTGGGATGCATTTCAACTTTGCCTTATCTATCAAACTCGTAGGAACATCTTTATTCCCAGTAACTATTATCAATTGAACATCAGCTTCAATAGCGAGCTCAATCGTCTCATACCGATCACCGACTATGGTAATACAATCCTTACCAAGCTTCATTTCTTGTTCAAGTGTGCGGTGATCAAGCGCCATTACGAGAATTCGACCGTCAATAGGACCTTCAATACCTGTTAACGAACGCCCATTTAAACCCGACAAAATATTTTCTGTCGTTGTTTTAAGGGTGTATATATCACCGCGAATCAAATCCATGGCAATATCCTTCATGGTTAATAGACCAAGCATTTTCTTCTCATCATTGCAGACTGGTAGTGTTCGAACCTGTCTTTTTTCCATAATATCATACGCATCTAATATTGATGTCTCAGGCGTTACCGGCTCAACCATGTCAAGCTTTAAATCCTGAACTTGAGTTCGTACATTCTCAAGAATACGGGGCGGTTGAACCTCAAACGTATCTAGTACAAATTGAGCTTCACGCGGCAATGGTCCCAGCGCGCATGCTTGAGTGTTCATACCGTCCATCTTCTTCAATCTTGACATTGCCAGCGCTGAACAAACTGAATCCGTATCTGGATTTCTATGTCCAAAAACTAAAACTTTATTTTTTTCCATCATCATTCCTCAATCCTAGGTAAAGTCATATTCTCCATTATATCAGAGCTTTGCCCAAGAGGGTAACGAAATCGTTGCAATTCACTGGTTTTGCGAAGAAATATCCTTGAATGTAATCACAATTATGCTCTCGTAGAAACTTAACCTGTTCCTCACGCTCCACGCCTTCTGCCACAACACTGCAATTTAAGTTTTGAGCAAGGTTTATAATTGAGTGTGTCAACTCAACCGACTTATCATGATCTGGAAGATCCTTGATAAATGATCGATCGATTTTTATCTTACTAAGTTTTAATTTATGAATGGTTGATAGTGACGAATAGCCAGTTCCAAAATCATCCATAGTCAATCGTATGCCCATTCCATGAAGTTCGTCTAAAACAGAAACTACCTTATCAAAATTTCGAATGTATACACTTTCTGTAATCTCAAATTCAAGCAATTCTGGCGGTACATTATATTTCTCAAGAAGAATTTTGACCTGATTACAAAAACCTCGTTCTTCAAGTTGAGTCACTGAAATATTTACCGCGATGCCCTCTGATAAGTAATCTCCAAATGACCATTTTTGTATGTTTTGTAGCACACGTTCCAACACCCAATACCCAATTTCAGGCATAATACCAATGCGTTCAGCTATTGGAATAAAAATTTCAGGAGACACACGGCCCATTTCAGTATTGTTCCACCTCAACAATGCTTCAGCACTACAATAATAATTACAGTTCTGACCAACAACACCTTGATAGAAAACATCAAACTCGTCTAACTCAACAGCTTGTTTTAAACTTTCTTCCATTCGATTTAATGTATTAAAACGGTTTTCAATCTCCTTGGAGTAGAATTCAAAACTGCTGCCCTGAATCTCTTTCGCATGATAAAGTGCAATGTCTGCATCTTTCATAAGGTCAGCCAAGTTGTCAGCATCAATTGGATATACCGCTCCCCCAATACTGGCATCCAGTTTTACAACTTGATCATCCAGTTCAATAGGGCGTCCAATCACACGAACAAGCCTCTCTATAATTCCTGAAATTTGACCTATTTCAACATCTTTAAGCAGAACTATAAACTCATCTCCACCAATTCGTGCAAGTATATCCTTCGATTTGAATGTTGATTGTAGTCTATATGAGATCGTTTTAAGAACTTGATCCCCTTGATCATGTCCATAAATGTCATTTATTTTTACAAATTCATCCAAATCTAAAAGAAGTATGACTTGCTTCACACTTTTAGGTGTTGCAAGCATCTCTTTTTCAGCTCGTTTAATAAAGGTTGCCCGATTCATCAATCCTGTGAGTGTATCTGTCTTTGCTAAGTGTTTTATTTTCGCCTCTTGCGCTTTGTATTTTGTAATGTCATTCATAACAGAAATATAATTTGTGACTTGATCTTTTTTGTCTTTAACCGCTGCAATTGTTAACCAAGCCTGGTAAAGTTCACCCGTTCTCTTTTTATTGTTCACTTCACCTTCCCAGTATCCATCGTGTAACAGCTCATGCCAGAGGCTTTGATAAAATAGACTATCTTGTTTTCTAGACAGCATAATATCAGGTTTCTGACCCATTGATTCGGATAATGAAAATCCCGTTATACGTTGAAAAGCTTGATTAACCCAAATAATAACACCGTTTGGATCTGTAATTAGCATACCTTCATCAATATTCTCAAATATCTTATTGATAAGTTGCAGTTTAAAGACTGCTTTTTTCTCTGCATCCACATCAAGATATACTGCAACAACCGCTGAAGTGACTCCATTATACATAAGAGGGAATCCATTGATTTTGTAAGTT
>Ga0209272_10000345_pt1 | contig 42114 bp, 20 predicted proteins | sample tdDd002_FD_187125 | JGI IMG/M metagenome (GOLD analysis project Ga0209272, IMG submission 187125) | Marine sediment microbial communities from the Atlantic coast under amendment with organic carbon and nitrate - tdDd00.2 (SPAdes)... | ecosystem: Environmental > Aquatic > Marine > Coastal >...
GTTGCTGTTGCACTTCCAGTTCCTATTGTTACCTGTTGTGCGTTTGCATTACTAATAGTGATTGCTACTGTGAAGCTTTCCTGAGCTTCTGCGATATCATCGCCCAATATCGCTACAGGAATATCAACCGTTGTTGAACCTGCAGGAATCGTATAAAGTTGAGCTGTCTGCGCTGTAAAGTCAGTCGCATCGGCACTACCATTTGTAGTTGTAAAGCTGATCACAACATCTTCCTGCGCTGTTCCATTCATGGTAGCCACAAAGTTGTGATTGGCATCTGCGTCAGTTTCACTAACTGTAATATCTGCAATACTAATTGTATAAGCATCATTATCAGTAATCGTTCCAATGCCTTGTGCTTTGGAAATTGATACTCCCGATTGACCATTCCTAATTAAATTGGTCAAATTAATATTATACTCTTCAGTTGGCTCGGCAATTGCATTTTCAATTATATCAACAGTAATTGTTTGAGCACTACTATTAGACCCACCAAATGTGAATGTTGTTGTGGATATAGCTGTATAATCAGATGGCTCTACCGCTGATGAATTAGCAGTAGAATAATCTACCGCATAATCATTCTGAACCGTACCAGTTTGAGTTACTGTAAATGTTGCAGTTCCTGCAGATTCATTCACGCTTATATCATCAATTGCTAAAGTTGCTAAATCATTATCTGTTATGGTGCCAGTCGCATCAGTGCTAACTCCTCCACCTGTTAATGAAACATCTTGACTGTTCTTCACCAAATTGCTAAGTCTACCAGTTATGGTTTCTGATGGCTCAACAATATCATCGTTAGTTAAAAGAACAGTTACTGTTTGAGTATTTGCATTTGCTGCTCCAAAATTAAGAGTTGTTGTACTCACAGCTGTATAATCTGATCCTGCAATTGCAGTTCTATCTGCTGTTTCAAAATCTACTGAAATTACATTTTGTACTGAACGATTTAAGGTTATTGTGAAATCCGCTGTTCCAATAGATTCATTTACTGTAAATCCAGTTATTGACACAATTGCTGTATCATTATCATTGATAGTTCCAGTAGCAGTATCAGTACCTAAAGCAATTTGTTGACCATTTTTATTTACAATTGCAATAGTACCTGTAAATGTCTCTTGCGGTTCATTTACTAAATCACCAATTACTTCAACAGGAATATTTACGCTTAAATTACCTGGAAGAATTGTGTATTCAACCACTGACTGAGCAGTAAAGTCACTACCTGCAATTGCTGTACCTTCTGTAGTTGTAAAGCTAATTACAACCGGATATTGAGCAACAATATCCATGCTAGCAACAAAATTATAAGATACATTGGCATCAGTTTCCGAATTAGTAAAACCAGCAAGGTTAATTGCTGTAACCTCATCGTCGTCGGTTATCGTTCCTAATCCTTGATTATCTGAAATTGATGCACTACCAGTACAAACAACATTACTTAAATTAACATTGTAGGTTTCTGTTGATTCTGCAATATTGTTATCAATGATTGGAATTGCTATAGATTGTGTTGCACCACTTAGTGATCCACCTGCAAAAGTAAGTGTATTTGTAACAGCAGTATAATCACTTGGAGCATGAGCCGTAACATCATTCGTTGTAAAATCAACCGTTAATGCATCCTGAATATTTCCGGTTAAAGTAACAGTAAACACAGCTTCTCCAGCAGCTACATTCTCAGCAACACTTACATCATTGATTGCAACACTTGCAGCTTCATTATCGGTAATCGTACCAACTGCTGTTCCATCAGAAATTGTAGCTAAACCACCAGTAATACCGCTTAATGTTACGGTATATGTTTCTGTTGGCTCAACAATATTATCATCTGTTATTGCAACAGTGAAAGTCTTAGTTGTTCCACTAACAGAACCTGCAGGGAATGTTAAAGTACCAGAAGATAAAGTATAATCTGATCCATCAAGAGCACTTGCATTATCACTAGCTGTATAATCTACAGAGAATTCATCTTGAATATTACCTGTTAATATAACTGTAAAAGTTGCAAGACCTCCAGCAATATTTTCAGCAACACTTACATCTGCAATCGCAATACTCGCTGCATCATTATCATCAATAGTATAAACAGCATTCGCATCAGCGATAGTAACCTGTTGACTATTATTATTTGTTAATGTAATTGCTCCATTAAATACTTCTTGAGGTTCTAAAATAACATCACCTAAAACATTTACTGGGATATTCACGGATTTACTCCCCGCTGGAATTGTAACAACAGTATTTGCTTGCCCAGTATAATCTGAAGTTGTTATTGCTGTTCCGTCTGAAGTTTTAAATTCTAATACAATATCTTTTTCAGCTTCAATATTTGTACTAACAACATAATTTACTGACTGCGTCCCGTCTGTTTCTGTTACCGTTTTATCTTCCAATGTTACTTGCATAACATCGTTATCATTAATTGTACTTGTTGTACTTGCAGTAGTAATATTCACTTGCTGCCCATTCACGCCATTCAACGAAATTGTTCCAGAAAAATCTTCTGTTGGTTCTGCTATTGCATCACCCAATATTGTTGTAGGAATATTTGTATTAGCTGTTGAATTTGCTATTAGTGTTATTGCTGCATTAGTTTGTGCCGTAAAATCACTTGCATTCTTCGCTGTATTCTCGATAGTTGAGAACAACAAAGCAATTGGCGACTGAGAAGCAATATCTCTGCTTACAAAGAAATTCTGAACTTGAGAACCATCAGTTTCAGTAACAATAAATCCATTAAGAACCAAATTCACAATGTCATTATCCGTAATTGTTCCCAAGCCCTGATTATCTGAAATACTAACTCCTGATTGACTATTGATATTTAAATCAGATAAATTAATATAGTAGGTTTCGCTTGCCTCAGCTATGGAATTCTCAATAATATCAACAGTAAAGGTCTGAACGTTATTGTTTAATCCGCCAAAAGTCAGTTCTGTTATCGAGATAGCATTATAGTCACTTGTTAACTCTGCCGTATTATCAGCTGTTGAATAATTCAGTGTAAAGTCATTTTGAACAGTACCTGATAATGTTACCGTAAATGTTGCAGTTCCTGCTGACTCGGCAACGCTCATGTCATTAATTGCCAAAGTCGCTACATCATTATCTGTAATGATTCCTTCAGCCTGTGTTGAAGCACCTCCACCAAAAAATATTACAGATTGATTTTTAGCATCAACCTTATTACTAACCTTTCCATAGAAAGATTCTATTGGTTCAACAATTGAGCCATCTAAAATTGAAACAGAAACTGTTTGCGATAAAGCATTTGCAGCTCCAAAAGAAAGAGCTGTACCTCCAGTTTTTATAACTTCTGTGTAATCATTTCCGTCAAGAGCTGTATTATCTGATGTTGCAAAATCGATAGTAAAAGCGTCTTGAACAACTTTATCCATTGTAATTGTAAAGTTTGCTGAACTTGTTGATTCATCCACTGTGAATCCACTTATCGAAATCACGGCATCATCATCATTGGTAATGGTTCCTGTTCCAACTCCTTCTGTATCTGAAATACCGATAAATGAATTAATTTCACCATTAATTCTGGCATTACTTAAATTAACAGAGAAGCTTTCGTCCAACTCAACAATCTCATCACCATTTATTGGAACACTGATTGTTTGCACCTCAGCTGCTGTTCCTACAAAATTAAGGGTACCAGCTGTTGAAGTATAATCTGAATTTGCTGTTGTAGCAGTTCCATCTGCTGTTGTATAATCAACAGTTACACCCAACTCAACCGGATTGCTCAATGTAACATCAAACACCAATTGTTTCACTCCTGAGTCTCCTTCCGTAATTGAAGGATTCGAAATAGACAGTTCCGAAGAGTCATCATTTTCGATTGTTCCAGTTCCTGTTTTACCAGCTGGATTAATCGTAATATCACGACCTGAATGAATTACATTACCAAGAACCAATTCAAAGTCCTCATCTGGCTCCAATGCAACATCTCCATTCACCTGAAGTGTTAATGTTTTTTCAGTATCACTACCATTAAAAGTCAATAAACCTCCAATAGCGGTATAATCAGATGGTGATTTTGCTGTACCGTTTTGTGTATAATACGAAACCTGGTATGAACCAACAACCTCTGCTCCACTGCGTGTTACCGTGAATTCAAAATCAGTTGTTCCACTATTTGTTTCTACAGCACTAACGTCATCAATAGATAAGGTAGCAGCATCATTATCATCATTTTTAACTGTTACATCTATAGGGTTAAGAGAAGAATAATTGGAATCACTGGTTTCATCTGCATCAATTACAGTTTCTGTATCAACAGTCAATGCTATATCATAACTAGTATCTCCATCAACAACTAGTTCATCAATTCCAGTAACAGTTACCGTTTGATTATCATTCCAATTGCTATGATTGAAAATCAATTGATCTTTATCAACTGTTCCTTCTCCAGTATCCTGACTAACAACATCAACTACCACAATATAATTATCATCATCAGTAGCTGGTTTACTGGTCAATTTCACTGTAAAGCTAGCTGTAGTTCCAGATTCATTTGTTGATAAAATATTAGGAATAACAACAAAACCTGCAGTGTCATTATCTGCATTATTCATGCTAACATCATCAACAAGCACACCAATATATTTTGGATCCGTTGAAGTCGTATTTCCAGTAATAATATTATAAGCTACATCTCCATCATCAATATCATCATCTTCTCCATTAACAATAACTGTTTGAGGAGAATTCCAATCTAAAGGAGTAAAAGTTAATGTTGTAGATCCTGATATACTACCTTCGGTTGTATCATCACTTAATAAAGTTATACTAACATTCTGCGTTGGCTCTGTATCAAGCACAACATCAAAAGAACCTGTACTACCATCTTCACCTGTAATAGCATCATTAACTGTAACAGTTACGCCAGCAGCATCGTTATCTTGATTCACTGCAGCCACTACCGTAGATTGAGCTTGCTCATATCCCGAATCATCATCTGTTCCTATCTTATTAATTGAAAGCGATACATTATAATTGATATCATCATCGTCTATATCATCATTAACACCAGTCACGCGAATTGTTTGTGCCTGATCCCAATTATCAGTATCGAATGTTAATTGTGATTTATCAACAACACCCTCTCCAATATCATCACTAACTACATCAAGAACTACTGTTCCTGTAGGTTTAGATTTTAATACAACTGTAAATTCTTCGTAATCTAAATCTTCGGTAGTCGTAATATTAGTTTTATTTGCGATAATCGATTCTCCACTTGCATTTACTGTGATGGTAAAAGCACATAAAACAGAATTTCCAGCAGCATCAATTGCATTGTAATTAACTGTTGTTGTTCCAATATTATAATTCGTTCCTAAACTAGCATTAGCCTCATTAAGAGGATTAGTTGTTCCATTAATTGGATTATTCACCGAACCATTTCCTGCTGTAGCACCTGTTAAACTCCAATCAAATTGTACAACTGCACAATTATCATCGTATGTTGAAACAGGAATATCATTTATTGTTACAAAGGTTTCCCCACTTGCTGCCAGTTTGGAAATATTTGAAGGACATGATAAGAATTCAGGAGCTTGATCATCACTCACAATAACATCAAAGATTACATCATTCCTTGTATTCCCGGAAGCATCAAGCGTTGTCCAGGTAACCGTGGTTATCCCTTTTTCAAACACTTGCCCATCAAGTGTAACATTTGATCCTGTCAAAGTGGATGGTGCTGAAACAGTATAAGTTATTGTAGGTGAAGAATCACAATTATCTGTTGGATTCCAATCTGAACCGACATGAGTATAAGTACATACACTATTATCAACTACTACTTCTCTATCCGACAAATCATCTAAAGTTGGAGCCTGCTCATCTTTAATAGTAAGTGTAGAAGAACAAGTCGTAGAATTTCCAGCTGCATCTGTAACTTTTAGCCAAACTGTTTGAGAAGCAGGATCTGCACAATTATACGTGACAAAAGGAACATATCCAGATGATTCTAATTTGGATATCTCCATCGTAAAAGAACAATTATCACTTGATCCATTATCGATTTGTGAAGCAGAAACCGCTGCTAATCCTTGACGATTTAGTGACACTGTAAAATCCTTACACAAGGCTGTAGGATCAATAATATCCTGAACGGTAACAGTCGCATCACAAGTTGATGAATTACCATTATCATCGCTAACAGTCAAAGTTACTGTTTGATCGCCAAGATCAGCACAAGTAAAACTTGCATTATCCAAACTCAAATTAGGAGCTGCAATATTTGTACAGTTATCTGTTGACCCATTATTAATTTGAGCAGGAGTAATGCTTGCATTTCCAGCTGCATCCAATTGAATTGTTATATTTTGACAAATGGCATTCGGAGCAATCTTATCTTCTACTATTACAGTTGCCGTACATGAGGAATTATTCCCTTGAGCATCTGTTACTGTTAATGTTACTGTATTACTTCCAATATTAAAACAATCAAAACTTGTTTTACTCAAACTCAAATTTGCAGATGTTATATTAGTGCAATTATCTGTGGACAAATCATTAATTTGATCAGGTGTAATTGTTACATTTCCTGTTGCATCTAATTGCACTGTTATATTCTTACAATTAGCTACAGGATCGATATTATCCACAACGGTTATAGTTGTTGTACACTCATCGTATTTGCCATTTGGTCCTGTAACTCTTAAGGTGACCGTATTTGCTCCAATATTGGAACAATCAAATGAATTTGGAGTAACAGTTTTAATCAGATCACAATTATCCGTTGATCCTAATGATAAGTTATCAATATCTGTTGCAGTTAAAGAGTAATCTCCATTGTTATCCAAATATACAGTTAAAGGAGTACAAATAGTATTAGGATCAATTGGATCTTCAACTGTAACCGTAGCTGTACAATTTGATGAATTTCCATTATTATCAGTTACTGTAAGAATTACTGAATTATCACCTACATTCGAACAGTTAAAAGTCGATATATCAATAGTTCGAGTAGCAATTCCACAAGCATCGTTTGATCCATTATCAATATCACTTGCCTCAACACTAACATTACCATCTCCATCCAATTGAACGGTGATATTCTGACAAATTGCGTTTGGTACTGTATTATCTTCTACAGTTACTTTAGCTGTACAACTAGCAGAATTTAAATGCTCATCTACTACTGTTAAAATCACTGTTTGCTCTCCAATATCGTTACATGTAAAACTTGATTTATCCAAGCTTAAATTATCAGATGTTATACTTGTACAGTTATCATTTGATCCATTATCGATCTGACTTGGGATAATACTCGCATTCCCACTAGCATCGAGCTGTAGTGTAATATCTTGACAAACAACAATTGGTGGTACTTTATCCTGAACAGTAACTGTTGCTGTACAAGTTGAGCTATTGCCATATTCATCGGTAACTGTTAAAGTAATAAGGTTTCCTCCAATATTGAAACAATCAAAATTTGATTTGTCTAGACTTAAAACTAAATTTTCAGAGTTGGTACAATTATCAGTTGATCCATCATTAATTTGATCAGGAGTAATGCTTGCATTACCATCAGCATCTAACTGAACAATAATATCCTGACAAATTGCTGTTGGATTCGTATTATCTACAACAGTTACAGTTGTAGTACATTCATCGTAATTCCCTTGTGGGTCAGTAACTCTTAAAGTAGTTGCATTTGTCCCAATATCATTACAATCGAATGAACTTGGAGTTATCATTTTTATCAAGTTACAATTATCAGATGAACCTGAAGATAGATTATCAATATCTGTTTCTGATAAAGAATAATTCCCCGAAGCATCTAAGTATATTGTAATTGGATTACATACAGCATTAGGATCAACATTATCCTGAACTGTAACTGTTGCATTGCAAGTTGAAGAATTACCATTAATATCTGTAACCGTTACCTCTACTATATTCGCACCAACATCTGAACAATCAAATGTAGTTTGAGCCGCATTAACACTTTGTATACCGCATGCATCTGTAGAACCACCATCTAATTGACTTGACAATATACTTGCCTGACCAAGTACGTCTAGCTGAATGGTTATATCATTACATATAACATTTGGTGGTGTTGCATCTTGCAAAATTACAACTGCTGTGTTACAAGTTGAAATGTTACCATGATTATCAGTAACTGTTACCAAAACCGTATTATTACCAACATCATTACAAGAAAAACTGTTCGGTGTAACTTCTATTGTAGCAATTCCCGATGGATCCGAAGAGCCACTTGCTAAGGAATTAATATCATCTGTATCCAGAGTATAATTTCCATCTGCATCTAACTGAACTGTTATCGTATTGCAATTTACAGTTGGATTTTCCTCATCAATAACTTTTACTAAATATCTTCCAGTATTTGTATTTCCATGTATATCGGTTGCGCTCCAAACCACTTCATGCGTGCCAATTGCAAATTGTACGCCTTCAATATTAGTTGTTAGATCTGTTCCAACTTCACCTGCTCCACCTATATTATAGGTGATTTTTTCAACATCACAATTATCAGTTACAACAGGATTCCAATTGTCTGCAGCCTGTGAAGTGTAATATCCTTGTCCGGAATCGGTGTTTCTAACTTGATTCGCAACGGTAGTTATTGTAGGGTTTTCAACATCGGAAATTGTAAAAACAGTTTCACAAGTTGCACTCACATTATCGCTCAAATCGTATAAACGCCAGGTTACAGTAGTAGTTGATTCTGCAATAGTACCAACTGGAATCATAACTCCGGCTAAGGTTGTTGTTAAATCGGCACCGACTTCGCTATCTGAACCAATTTGATATGTTAATTTCTTAAGTCCATTATTATCTGTAAAGCCATAAGGATCATCTTCAGCACCAGGCACTTCAAATGAACAAGCTCCAATATCTGCATTCTTTGCTACTGTTGCATTAGGACAGTTGGCTATAACTGGTGCTTCATTATCGCTAATTACAACTTGAATTGTACAAGTTATAAAATTTCCTGAATCATCTGTTGCTGTCCAAATTACATCTGTTGAACCTACAGGGAATGTTGCATTTGCAAGTGTATTGCTATTATTATAATTGTTACTAATTGTTGCAGAACAATTGTCATCAAAAGATGGATTAAACTCCGTTCCCTGTGCCAGATAATATGACTCACCAGTATCTGTATTTCTGTTAAAAGGAGAACCTGAAGGACAAGTAATTGTAGGATCTTCATTATCCTCAACCGTAATATTAAAAGTATATGTAAATTGATTACCTTCTTCATCAACCGCCATATAAGTAACCTCTGTGGTTCCAACTGCAAAAGTACCACCTGGTCCAGCATCTGCCGGACTAACTGTTAGCGTAATATCTCCTTCTGCAGTAACATTATCAAGAAATGTTGGCGCTGTATAATTTACAACTGCATCACAAGTCCCTGATGTTTGAGCAATAGTATTAGCTGGTGCAGTATTTAAATATGGCACCTCAGTATCTACAACATAAGCATAAAACTTAGCTTCACTTCTGTTTCCCTTATCATCTTCTGCAAACCAGGTAATTGTATTCTCTCCCATATGCAGCTGAGTTCCTGCTAATGAGGATACTGAAAACTCATTCACTAATTTGGTAACAATACCACAATTATCATTAGAAGTTACATCATCAAACTCCGTTCCTTGTGCTGTATAGTAATTCTTATGAAAATCTGTACTTCTGGTCTGATTACCAGGAACTGCAATTACAGGAGCTTCATGATCTTCAATTGTTAATAGGAATGAACATGATGTCTCATTTCCATTTGCATCTGTTACTGTCCATGTAATTAAAGTTTCTCCTGTTGCTCCCGCTCCAAATCCTCTTGGAATCTCAACACCTGATAAAGTATTTGAACCTGTGCGCTCAAGACCAGATTCTGCATCAATAAAACTCCAAACCACTGAAGCAATTTTACAATTATCACTATAAGCTGTAGGATCAAATTCATTTCCTAAAACCTGATAAGAACAAATCCCTGGATTCGTGTTTCGAGTTTGATCAGCAATACATGATATCGTAGGATTAACATCTGTTACAACCACATTAAAAGTGCAGGTTGATTCGTTATCATTATTGTCAATTGCGGTGTAAGATACAGCCGTTGTACCTACATCAAATAAACTACCTGGTGAATGAGTTGAAGTAAAACTTTTAACACCACTACAACCATCTGTTGCTACTAAAGCAGGCCAATTGGCAATTGACTGGCAATTTTCACCAGAAGCTTCCACTGTAATAGTTGATGAACAATTGGAAATTACAGGTCCCTCGTTATCAACAACAGTAACATTTTGATTATGTACTGTTGTATTCCCTGCCTCATCTCTAATAGTCCAACGTACCTTTGTTGTCCCAATTAAAAATGGACTAGGAGCATCATTGCTAATAATTAAATCATTAGTTGCAGTACAATTATCGGTTACAATTGGATTTGATAATACTGTTGTGCTAATGCAAGTATTTGGATCAATATTAACTGTAATATCTGATGGTAATGGATTAATTACCGGTGCAACATTATCTGTTATTGTTACCTGATGAGCACAGGTACTTGAGTACTCATTTCCTCCAATAGTTTGTCTTGCAGTCCAGGTAATAGTTGAAGTTCCCTTTGGAAAAACAGCTCCGTCAAGTGTTGTATTACTTGATGCATAAGGCAAAATACCTGAATCAGTTGTTTGTACATTATGCACTAATGTTCTACCTGAAATTATGGATAGATTTGTAATTTGTGCATCGAGATTGCTACCTGAATTCGTATAAGAACAAGCATCACTTGCAGTATGTTCATATAAATTTGAAGGACAATCTAATATTGGATCAAAAGAATCAACAATTGTTACATTCATAGTACAATTATCTGTATTACTGGAAATATCAGTTGCTGTCCAAGCAATTTCATGATCACCTATCGATAAATGTACTCCATTTAAATTACCAGAATTGTTTTTATCATTGGTATAAGATGTAACATTACAATTATCACTAACTGCAGGTTTAAATTCAGTACCAACAATTGTATAGTAACTTACCTGTGAGTTGTTAAATTCTCTGTAATATGTTTCTGTTGGGCATGTGATAATTGGTGATATATCATCAACAACAGTTACTTTCTGAGTGTGATAAACTACAAATCCTCTAGAATCTCTTGCTGTCCAATACACATTGGTAACACCAGCATCAAAATTATTTTCTGAAGGATCTCTTGTATAAACAATATCGAGAGGAGCATCGCAATTATCTGTTCCTGATGGCGTTCCCAATACTACACCTGTAGCTGTACATGATCCAGTATCAACATTTGCTGTAACATCTGCTGGCCAGCTTACAGAAGGAGGCTGATTATCAATTACGGTAATTGTAAAAGTACAACAATTGTTAACATCAGAACCATCTGTTGCTGTCCAAATAATATCTGTAACTCCTTTAGGGAATATCGCACCAGCCAATGTATTTACATTTGGAGCATAAGGTGTAATTCCAGAATTTGTAGTTTGAATATTATGAGTTAAAGTAGCAGGGGAACTAACATCCAAACCTGTTCCCGTGACTGTATAAGTACAAACTCCAGAATCGGTATTTACACGTGCATTTTCCCTACATGTTACTGAAGGTGGATCGTCATTATTAATTGTTACCGTTATTGTACAAGTAGATACATTATCTACATTATCCGTAACTGTCCACACGATTGTATTAACACCTGCTAAAATTTGAGCACCATTCAATGAAGAGGTTCCATTAAAGTCATTTACAACACTTTTTATACCTGAACAATCTGAATTATGATAGGGTCCAAACTCACTACCATTAACGGTATAATACATTTGCCCATCATCAACCTGACGACAAAGATCATTAGGAGAAGGACAATCAATATAAGGAGCATCATCATCAACAACAGTTACTTTTTGTGTTGCTGTTGATATGTTTCCATGTAAATCTCTTACTCTCCAGGTTACCGTATGTTCACCAATATAATATCTAGCAGAAGCATCATTTCGAGTCCAGTCAATTCCACAATTATCTGAAATAGTAGGTGTTCCTAGATCTACTCCTGAAGCATAACATCCTGCATTTGTATTTACAGTAACATCTGCTGGAGCGGTAATTGTAGGAAATTCATCATCTCTAACCGTTACATAAAAACTACATGAATTGGTATAATTATCTCCATCAATTGTTCTTGATGCCGTCCAGGTTACCAATGTAGTTCCCTGAGGGAATACTGCTCCTGCTAACGAAGAAGAATTATTGTAATTATTTTCTAATGTAGCTCCTGTGGTAGTTGAACTCGCATCAAATTCAGTTCCAAGCGTTGTGTAACTACATTGCCCTGTAGTATTTGAAACTGATTGATCACCAACACAAGTAATTGCAGGATACAAATCATTAACAATAGTTACAATAACCGTACAAGTTGAAATGTTACCAGCTGCATCTTCAGCAGTCCAAACAATAGAATGATCTCCAGGAGTCAATTGCTCTCCTGTTAAAATTGAGGTTCCTGTTATATTATTTGTATAAGTATAGGTACAATTATCAGAAGCCACAGGTTTGAATTCACTACTTCCAACAGTATAATATGTTTTTCCCTGATCAACTACCCTTAAATAATCATTAGTAGGACAATTAATCACAGGATCAGTGTCATCTACTACTGTAATTGTAATAGTCTTCTTTTCTTCGTTACCAAAATAATCTGCTACTGTCCACTCAACAATTGTTTCTCCGACAGGAAATTGTTCATAAGCCAATGTTTTATATCCATTCCAATTGTTAGTAATAGAGAAATTATCAGGAGTACAATTATCAACAATACTCTGTGGATCGAATTCATTACCAACTGCCGAATAATAACAATTACTTACTGAGGCAGATCTTGATTCACTTGCCGATAAGGTATAAGTTGGCTTTGCAATATCATTTACCGAAACCTGATACTGCATAGTTGTGATATTACCAGCTGCATCTGTTGCCTTCCAAACTACAATTGTTACACCAACCGGAAATTCAAAATTTGCTAAAGTTGCACTATTATTTTGGTTGTTTATCAACGTTAATGTTGTACAATTATCTGTAGCCGTTGGATCAAATTCTGTTCCAACAGTTTTATAGGAACACTTGTCAACAGGAGCATCCTTAGATTGGTTTGCTATGCTTGTAATTACCGGAGATGTTAAATCAGTCACTGTAATTTCAAAGCTACATGTTTCACTATTTCCACTTTGATCTGTTACTGTCCAAACCACATCGTGAACACCACTAGCTAAAGTAACTCCTGCTACACTTGTAGATGCTCCACCCGATACACCATTTAAAGTATATGAAAGTGTTAAGTCATTTGCATTATCACAATTATCAAGTAAATCTGTTGGATCAAATTCTGTTCCATTAATAATATATTCGCAAGCATCATCTGGTATTTCACGAACTTCGTTTCCATAACAAACAAATGATGGAGCCTGATTATCTGATATCGTAATATTAAATGATGTTGAAACAATAGTATTACTATTAACATCTGAAAGAGTCCATACGATACTATATGGATGGTCGTTATCCTTTGGTAATTGTAAATTTGCTAATGTATTGTTGCCAGTAAAAACTTCAACACCATTTTTAGTAATTACATAAGAAGGAATTTCAGTATCACAATTATCTGCGACATTTCCAAGGTCAAAATCAGTTCCCGAAATGGTATAATAACACTGCCCCGGATCCGTATCAAAACTATAAGAATAAGAATTTAAAGGGTCACCAGTAGGTTGAGAATAAGTAGGATCCTGATTGTCTTCAATTTTTATATAAACAGAACATGTAGATGAATTAATTCCATCTGAAGCAGTCCATACTATTTCATGTACACCTGTTGGAATTTGCTTTCCTTCAAGAGTCGATGTCCCATCAAAACTATTTGTTAATATCAAATTACATTCATCTGTAACAACTGGATTAAATTCTGATCCTTGTACTGTATAAAAACAAACAGCATTATCGGCTGCTCTTACAAAAGGCGAAACTTCAGCACTCGCTGGACAATTTATATCAGGAGCGGTTTGGTCAGCAACCGTTACATTAAAAACCATATCCGTTACCAAACCAACAGCATCTGTTGCTCTATATTTTATATGAGTTATTCCAGGCAGAAAAACAGTTCCACTTGCCGGTCCTTGAATCTGCGTCATACTTACTCCAGAACAATTATCTGAATATGAAGGTTCTTCCCATGTAACAACTGCTTCACATTTACCAGCATCCACATTCTGTACAATATCTTCTATTTGCGTAATAATTGGAGCATCATCATCAACTACAGTAATCTGAAAAGTTCTGGTACTACTATTAACTCCATCGCTAGCAGACCAAACTACTCTATTTGTTCCGGTAGGAAACACAATACCGTTAAGTGTAGTCGCATCAACTGCTGACCCTCCATTAATGGAATAATTCTGAGTACTAAGTATACAATTATCAGTAACCGTAACATCAAATTCTCCATTCTTTGCCGTATATCCACAGTTGGTATCTGTTCCCCTATTTTTATTTGTAGTGGCAGAAATTATTGGTGCCTGATTATCAACTACTGTGATCGTAAAAGTTAAAGGAATGGCTGTAACGTTATTGCTTTCATCTTTCGCTGTCCATGAAATTAAGTTATCACCTTTATTTAATTGTTGAGATGCTAAACTTCCGTCTCCATTCAAATCAGTTGCTCCACTTACCACATATGAGAAAATTTCGCCACCACAATTATCAGAAACAATAGGATCAAATTCTGCACCATTTACGGTATAAAAACAATCTCCCGAATCTGTATTAACTGATTTTGAAATAGTTCCTGAAGTTGCAGTAATAGTAGGTGCTGTATTGTCAGCAACCGTAACATTTGCATTACAAGTACTGACATTTCCCTGTGCGTCCTTAACTGTTAAAGTAACTGTATTTACACCAATCTCAGAGCAACTAAATGATGTTTTGCTCAACGACATGATTAAATTCTCATCTTCAGTACAATTATCAGATGAATTATTATTCACATCACTCGGTAATAAATTAGCTATACCAGATTCGTTTAAATAAATAGTTGCAGGCTTACACTCAGCATTTGGATCTACATTATCAGTAACACTAACAATAAATGAACAAACCGAACTAGTATTTCCTGCTTCATCGCTTAACGTATAAGTAACAGTTGTGTTACCTGTTGGAAAACTGGAACCTGATGAATGCGATTTATTCCAGGTTAAGGTACCTGAACAGTTATCTGTTCCTGTTGGTTCAGTCCATGTTGCAACTGCATCACAAGATCCAGAATTAGTGTTTAAAGTAATATCCTCAGGACAATTTGAAATAATTGGTTTTTGATTATCAGTTACGGTAACGGTAAAACTACAAGCATCGCTCACGTTTCCTTTTTCATCTGTAGCCGTATAAATAACAATAGTTTCGCCAACAGAAAACTCATCACCTGGATTGTGCGATTTTGTCCAAACAATATTTGAACCAGAGGAACAATTATCAGTAACTAGTGGTTCTGTCCATGATACATTAGCAGTGCAAACGCCTGCATCACTTGTTCTGATAACATCAGAAGGACAATTACTTATAATTGGTTTTTCATTGTCATTTACGGTTATTGTAAAACTTTCTACAACACTATTACTTGCTGCATCTGTTGCAGTATAGCTTATTGTGCTTAAACCAACAGGAAATACAGAACCACTTGTAAGTCCTTCGGATTGGTTAATACTTTGCCCAGAACAATTATCTGTTACTGTTGGAGCTGTCCATGTGACTACTGCTCCACAAACTCCTGAATCATTATTAACATCAATATTAACTGGTAAACTAACAATAACAGGATCTTCCGTATCAGTAATATTAACTGTAAAACTCTCAATTTTGGTTAAACCAGCAGCATCTGATGCTGTATAACTTACAGTAGATTCTCCAATTGGAAAAACAGATCCATTCGCCAATCCTGCTGTTTGGATAATACTACCCCCTGGACAATTATCTGTAAAAGTAGGTTCTGTCCAATTAATCGTTGCACCGCAAACACCAATATCATTTGACTGACTTATATTTTCTGGTAGATTTACAATAACAGGATTCTGAGTATCCGTAACTGTAATTGTAAAACTTTCAATTTTAGTTAATCCTGCAGCATCTGTTGCAGTATAAGTAATACTTGTTTCACCAATCGGAAATACTGATCCACTTATAGCTCCAGAAGTTTGAGCAATACCATGTCCCGTACAATTATCACTTGATATTGGAGCTGCCCAATTTACCACAGCTCCACAAGTTCCATTATCATTATTAACAGTAATATTAGCAGGTAAATCTACTATATTTGGTTCTTGTGAATCAACCAAAGTAACTTGAAAACTACAAGTCCCAACATTTCCACTTTCATCTTCGGCAGTTATTGTTACATTTTGAACAGATCCATGTCCTCCACTTATTAATGTGCCCGCACTAGGTGATTGGTTATATGTAATATTGATATCTGAACTACAATTATCAATTGCAACTACACTAAGCAATGTTTTATAATCAGGTAAAGTAGCATCACATGTATTGTTTGCCATTGCTAAATTCTGATTTTCCGGACAATTAGAAAACAAAGGAAGTGTTTCATCATTAACTGTTATAGTAAATGACCATTCTGAAGAGTTTCCGCTAGCATCTTCAGCTGTCCATACTATATTATTAGCTCCTTTATTTAAAGAAACTCCATTTAAAGAAGTTGTATTATCAGTACCAACAGATGAGCCTCCATTAATTTTATAGGTAAGTAAGCTTATTGCACAATTATCTGTTAAAACAGTAGGATCATATCTATTATCCGGTATTGAATAATTACAACTCAAATTAGAAGTTGGTACAGATTCACTAGTCGCGGCTCCATTTATAACCGGATCGATATTATCTTTTACCGTTACTACAGATATACAAGAATTTGAATTTTCTTCAGAATCTAAAACTGTTAATGTTATATTATTGGCACCTAAATCAGAGCAAGTAAAAGCTGATTGTGATAATGTTCTATTCGTTATTCCACAATTATCAGTAGAAGAATTATCCAAATCAGCGGCAACAATACTTGCATTCCCTGTAGCATCAAGAAAAACATCAATATCCTTACAAATGGCAATAGGATTTTCATTATCTATAGCAATACTAATAGCTTGTTCAATAGTACATGCCTGATCGCTGACTGCGACTAATGTAAATTGAGTATCTGAATTTATATTTCCAACATATGGCAAGTTGGCAATTTTACCCGTTTTAGGACTATCCCAAATTTCAATTCGATCTTCTTCCGAAGCTGTTGCAGTAATATTAAAATCTACACCACTACAAACCGAAGACAATGGGCTTGTTAAAGTCAAGTTTGTTGGTAAAGGGTGAACTGTGATGGTTTGGGTAGTTGCATCTACAGGTAAATAAGTGCCAAACTTATCGCGCACACTAACTAATGAATATACGGTAGTCGATTCAGGGGATATAACTATCGCATCACCTCCATAAGTCGGACTTTCATCATCACCATCACTATTATAATCCGTAATTTCATATGAATTGGTACCATCTTCATATACTATGGTATAAGGACCAATACTTGCTCCTATGAGGACATGTAAACTCGTACTCTCACCAAAACAAATATCTGCATCTCCTTTATTTTCTATAAAAGCATCTTGCGAATAAACATTGGAAAAGAAACCAGAACCAATTATAAATAATGTTGATAAAAATAGTTTTACTTTTTTAGACAGTAAAGTCTTTTGATTTAAGTTTACGGGTAGAAGTGTTGCCATATAGTTAGGGGTAATGTGGTAATTCTTAATTTATTTAGGATGCCAAAATAATCTTACATTATTATCGACTTAAAAGCTTAAAAAGGATTTGATTTTTTTGATTAAAACAAATTTGTTTTGAGATAAAAGCAAAGCACACAAAGGACTCTATATAGTTTTGGTTAGGTGCTAAAAAGTAGATCATAAATAGTAGTTTTTTGGGCTATCAATTTATTTAATCAATAATTTCCACTTGTCGATAAATAAATTTGGTCATTCGAACAAACAGAAACATAAAACATGTACTTCTTTGATTATAAAAGGTTTCATTTAAACTGATTTATTTACTACAAATTGACCTCATTTTATGAACAAGTGCATTTGAATTCGAAATATTTGTAGATTTGCCTCATTCAATTCAAAACATTTTATGCGCACAAAGCTTATTTTTTTATTAATATTGAGTCTTACAGTAAGTTCCTGTTCTAAAAACAACAATGAAGAGCCTCCTCTTATTAACGAATTTATTAAGGGAGTAGATTTATCCTTCTTACCACAAATTGAAGAATCAAATATTGTTTTCACAGATAATGGAATAACTTCTGATGCCTTAAATATTTTTAAAAAAAATGGATTAAATACTGTTCGGATTAGACTCTGGCATTCGCCTGTCAATAAACATTCTGCTTTTGAAGAAGTGAAAACACTATCAAAAAGAGCTAAGTCTATAGGCTTAAAAGTGTGGATTTGTGCACACTATTCCGATACCTGGGCTGATCCTGCAAATCAAGAAATACCACAATCCTGGTCGAATTTAAATTTTGAACAACTTACTGATAGTGTATATTCTTATACAACAAAGATTATGAATGAAATTCAACCCGATTACATACAAATTGGAAATGAAATAAATTCAGGTTTTTTATTTCCCCATGGAAATATTGATACAAATTTTTCTCAATTTAAAACACTTGTAAAATCAGGTATTAAAGCGGTTCGCGATTCTGATACAGAATGCAAAATTATGCTTCATTATGCCGGTCATTCCTACGCCTCATCATTCTTCTCTAATTTAAATCATTTAGATTTTGATATCATAGCTCTCTCCTATTATCCCCTATGGCATGGGAAAGATTTAAATGAATTGAAAACCAATCTCATTCAATTGAAAAATCAATATGACAAATCGGTAGTTATTGCTGAAACGGCCTATCCTTTTACTTTGTCTTGGAACGATTGGACGAATAATATTGTAGGTCTTGAAGAACAACTCATTTTACCGGATTATCCTGCAACTCCAAACGGACAATTGGATTTTCTTTTAAAGGTTCGAGAAATTTGCAAAGTAACGAATGCGCTTGGTTTTTGTTATTGGGGAGCTGAATATGTGGCTTTCGAAGGAGCAGAATCGAAAAATGATTCGAGCTGGGAAAACCAAGCTTTATTTAATTTTAAGAATGAACTGCTACCCGCTGCTGAGGCGTTCAATTAAATATAAAATAAATTCATATTCAAGTTTACTCTTCTAAATAAAGAATAAAACACACAAAAAGACCTCAAAGTCTTTTATTAAAACTATTTTTATCTCGTCTAAATTAAATTAGACCTGATTAAAAGTGGAGAATAATAAAATGACTAAAAACTTTTCTGAATACTTAAAAGAGTTTGAACAAACTCTAAAGTCGGTATTTTACGAACGAGATGACATTAATAAATTCAGTTTAAACCGTGGTTTTCCACCATTGGTAATGCGAGAGATAATGTCTGGATCACCTCTATCTGTAGCCATTCCAGAAAATTACGGTGGACGTGGAGCTAAGGTGAAAGAATGTTTAGGTATACTATCATCGGCGGCATATGAGTCCTTACCATTGGCACTAACACTAGGTATAAATATTGCCTTGTTTCTTGAGCCTGTTGCAAAATACGCGAATGATACCGTTAAAAATGGCATTTTCAAGCGCTTTCTGGAAAAACAACAAATGGGTGGATTGATGATTACCGAGCCTGATTTTGGTAGTGATGCCCTAAACATGCAAACCCATTACACAAAAACCGATGATCGCTACCATATTAAAGGAACCAAACACTGGCAAGGATTAACCGGATTAGCAGACTTCTGGCTTATTACTTCCCGTCAAAAAAATGAAAAAGGAGATTTAGGACGCGACATTGACTTTTTTATTTGCGATGTAACTCAAAAAAACCAACAAGTTGTAGTTGAGGAATATTTTGATAATCTAGGATTGTACATGATTCCTTATGGCACAAATAAACTTGACGTGCAAATTCCACAAGAATACAAATTAGAACCAGAAAGTTCAGGCGTAAAAATGATGCTTGACATTCTTCACAGAAGTAGAATGCAATTTCCTGGTATGGGACTAGGCTTTATCAAACGATTAATGGATGAAGCCATTGATCAGTGCAAAACAAGGATTGTTGGCGGTAAGAGTTTACTTTCATTTGATCAAGTGCAACACCAAATCTCTAAAATGCAATCTGCCTACACCATTTGTTCTGCTTTGTGTGTGCGTAGTAGCAACAAAAGTGGCCTTGAAAACAATTTAGCTACCGATGGAATTGAAGCCAATAGTATTAAAACAGTTGTGACCGATTTAATGCAGGAAGCAGCTCAAACTTTGGTACAACTTTCAGGAGCCAAAGGATACCGTTTAAGTCATATTGGCGGACGAGGAATTGTGGATAGCAGACCGTTTCAGATTTTTGAAGGAGCCAACGAAATGCTCTACACTCAAATTTCAGATATGATTCTTAAACTAATGAAGAAAAAAAAGGAGACCAATCTTTTTCAATTCCTAAAAGAATTTAATCTAACTGATAAGGCTTCTGAGTATTTTAAAAAAGAGATCAACTTTTCAATTGATTTTGATCTTCCTCAACGAAAATTGGTTGATTTAGGAAAAGCTTTGGGTAGAATTGTTTCTGCTGGTTTTGTTCTTGATTTGGAAGATAAAGGCTTTAGAAAAGATTTGATCACAAATTGTATTGATTCCTTACAGCAAGATATTAGCAATTTAATTAACTCCTATCATATCAACAAAGGAGTTTCGAGCATAGAAAACTACAACGAAGGAAGTTCATGGATTGAAATGGCTTAAAACAAATACATATCTTATGTGCGAAACCACCTCATTATTGAGGTGGTTTTTTATTTGCTATTTACAATGATTATTTATTATGTAGCAGTAATAATCCACACTTAATTAACAGTATATTTTGCTTATATTTGGTAATATAAGCAACTTAACAAACCCAAATCTCTAGTTAAAACTATAAATCCAACCCAAATGAAATGTAACGTGAGCAAATACACAATCATTACAATGATATTACTGCTGTGTTTAAACAATACACTTTTAGCTCAAAAAAACAGTAAATTAATTACTGGGAAAATCATTAACAAACACACAAAGCAACCCATTCAAAATGTGGAAATTTTTATTTCAGGAACTACAATTGGAACTACGACGGGAAAAGATGGTACGTTTAGCATTAAATCCCCTTATATTCCTTGTCATTTAGGTGTTAATCATGTTAGTTATCTATCCAGAGTATTCACAATAACATCAGCTTCTCATTTAAATATTGAACTCATACTTAATTCGCGAAATATTAACGAAGTTAAAGTAAAGGGTAAAAATTTAAGGCGTAAAAATCTTCGATTATTTTACAAATACTTCATGTTAAATGCCGATCGGGAACAAATAAAAATCCTTAACGATTCGGTACTTAAGTTTAAACGTAGCGAGTATAATTTTCACGCTTATTGCAAATCACCACTACTCATCGAGAACAGATATTTAGGATATCGAATAAAAGTTTTAATACAAGATTTTAGTATCTGCAAAAAGCAACAGCCCGGAGGGAAAAATGTCAAATTAAAATCTATCAGTGGTGAAGATAGTTACAAACTATCAGCATTTTACTTTTATGAAAATTTACCAACTAAAAACGCTCTTCATATACAAAACATTGCACTCAATCGCAGAGGTCATTACTATGGTTCACTAAGGCATTTTCTTACCAGTTTATATTTTAAGAAACTAAATTCAAATGGTTATTTAATAAAACACCATTCTGATTCAACCGTAGCTGCATTTACTCTAACTTATGAGGAGCGCAATCTTAAAAGATATAAATTCAACAAAGATCTTTTAAATGTTACCTATTACTATGACAATGAACAAAGACCTAAACAGTTGCCTCTTACTATGGGGGAATACTTTTATTCAAATACAACATTTATGTCTCTGGGCAAAGAATTCGATGTTCGTCCTAATGGTACATCTTCAAACTTATCTTTTGAGATAAGAGGTGATATGGGGCAACGTTCCTTGGTAAATACTCTGCCTAATGATTATGAACCATCATTTTTAATATCACCTCGATAATTTTTCAATCATAATTTTAATTTATGGTTTATTAACATTTGATCGTAAAATTAACAATATAAGATTCCTATATTTGATTGAAAACTAGTAGTAACAAAAAATCAAATACAAAAAACAGCTATTTATGAAATTAAAATTAGCAATAGCACTTTTATTTAGTGCTTTATTTACATTCGGAACAGTTGCACAAGAAACAAAGGTTAAAAAGCCAAAAACATATTATTTTATCGATGGCAAAGAGGTTACTAAAGAGGATATTTACAAACTAAAACCCGAACAAATTAAATCATTAAATACAAGCATTTCAGATGATCAAAAAAACCAATTAATAAAAAAATATGGTGACGAAGCTGAAGATGCAATAATAATGGAGATTATTCTTAAAACGGAGGAGGAAATTAAAAATACAAAACCCATTACATCCGAGGAAGCTGCGGCAATGGGTGAAAAAATGGCAAAACAGCAAAAAGAGAGAGAAAAAAAAATAAAAGAATCTACACTCGTGAATACAGGTGATTTGGCTCCTGATTTTACTGTTGAAATGCTAGATGGAAAAAATATTAAACTATCTGATTTAAAAGGTAAAGTCGTGCTTTTAAACTTTTGGGCAACCTGGTGTGCTCCATGCATGAGAGAATTGTACGAAATGCCTGAGAAAGTATTGCAACCTTTTGCCGATAAAAATTTTGTATTTCTGCCTATTTCACGCGGTGAGAAAAAAGAAATGGTTGCTAAAAAAATAGAAAGATTAAAGAGTAAAGGAATTTCTTTCGATGCTGGATTGGATCCAAAAGAAGAAATTTTCAAACTATATGCTACCAACTATATTCCTCGTAATTACTTAATCGATCAAAACGGTAAAGTGGTTTATACTTCGATTGGCTACAGCGAAGAGAAATTGAATGAATTAATTTCGAAAATTGAAGAATTATTAAAGTAAGCGAAAAGAATAATTTGTAACACAAAAGAGATCAAGCTTTAAAGCTTATCTCTTTTGTGTTTAATATCACTTCTTCTCCTATTAAAGAAAGTGATAATTTAGTAGGTATTAAAAATTATATCTAATTCCGGTAAGAATTCCTATTGAGTATGGTTTATAATCAAATTCACTACTCTTATTTATAGAATTCAAATAGTACTTAAATGTCGGTTCAACACCTATTTGTAGTTTTGAGTTCAGTTTGTATTCAAATCCTAAACCAACTAAAGAGCTAAAATTTGTAGTACGTAAATTCTCGATCTCACCAATCTTACGCTTCGATCCTGAGGTATCATATACACCATTAGCAACAATAAAGTTAGCACCCAACCCACCACTTACAAAAACACCTAACCTTTTTTGAGTTAAGCTGTATCGTAAAATAAATGGCACTTCTATTGTCTCAAAGTTCTGCATTATATTCGATGATGAGTAGGAAGAATTTACATACTCACTATTTGCAGCTTGTGATGAATGATTTGAAAATTTAATTGCTCCTGCTGATGTTGAAGCTGGAAAAACTTTTCTTCCATTAGAACCAACAAAAGATGATCCTGATTCTCCAGTTAAATTCGCATCGTAAAATAACATTTCCTGACCACCTCCACTACTTAAATCTTGCCCAAAACTATTATATAAGAACCCTGTTTGAAGAGCGAGTTTTTTTCCCAATGCATAATTAACTTTAACTCCACCTCCAAAACTTACAATACCACTTGCAGCACTCTCTGCAGAAGTTTCATTGGAATATGCAGAAGATACTTGCCCCAATATCGACCATCTGTTTTCTTTTAAGGCATCTTTCGATTCTTGCTCCATTAACATCAAATTGGCTTTTATTTGCATTTCATCTGCTAAAAGAACTACTGGATCGACCTTTTGTGCCAAATTATATTTCAGCTCTTGAGATGAATCTTTATCGCGAGTAAACAATCGGCTAAATCCTAATGGAATTGCATCAATAATAGATTCTTTTGGAATTGAACCTGCCTTTGATTCTCTAACTATAAGAACATTAGATTTTGATACGTTCGATTCAGGCTTGGAAATGATATTATTCAGATCTGTGCTCTTCGTATTTTTTGCTTCTATATTTTGTGAATTAAATTCTTGATTGTCATTTTCTATCGTTTTTTCAGAATCCGTTTTAGTATTAGCGCTTATTTGCTCAAATTGTATAGCATTAGAATTAACATCGAAAAGTGCTTGATTAGTGATACTGAATAATAGAAGAATAGCGGCTGCTATTCCAGTTGAAATGTAAGTTACTAACATTTTCTTTTTACGTTTTGCAAGCATCTTTCCATTAATTGCATTCCAAACCTCAGGATTCGGCTCAACACTCAATCCTTTCAATCTATCTGCAAACAGACTATCAATATGTTTGTTTTCGTCTAGCATATTTTCAGTTTGTTTTCATTTTCATTCAAATACTCATTCACTTTTCGTTTTAGTATCGCCCTACCTCTGGCTAAATTCGATTTAGATGTCCCTACCGTAATATTCATCACCTCAGCAATTTCATTGTGAGAATATCCATCAAGTACGTATAAACTAAATACCATTTGATACCTATCGGGTAAATTCTGTATCAATTCCAGTAGCATATTCAATGGAATGTCTTCTGTTATCGACTGCTCTTCAGTATCAATTTCATCTTCCCAAACCTCATCCACTACCTGAATATGCTTCGATTTTCTAAATTTCTCTAAAGCAGTATTTACCATTATACGACGCACCCAACCTTCAAAAGAACCTTTAAATTTATATGTTTTTATACTTTGAAACATCTTGATAAAACCATCTTGCAAAGTATCTTCAGCCTCCGCTAAATTATTGGAATACCGCAGACAAACCCCAAGCATTTTTGGGGCATACTCCTTGTAAAGAAACTCTTGTGCTTTAGACTTTCCTTTCGAGCAATCTTTTATAATCTTTTCTAATTTTTGGTTTTCCAAAGTGGTTCTCAACTTTTACCTTATCGACGTTTAACTAATAGTAGTACACAAATGAATAAGGTTGCGTCAAAATTACATTTTTTTCCAACATCTTCTTATCCATTCCTCATAATCAGCACCTTTAATACTTAAAACTTCTTTTTTTAAATTAATTAAGCAACCATATCAACAATTTGACATCATGCAAATGTAAAAGTTTTACAAACTATAAATGTAGATAAGCACCCGGGAATAAGTAAAGCTTATCTCAAAAATATTTAAAAAGACAAAAAATGAAGACGATTAGAGCCATAGTGGCAATTTTTATGTGTGCAATAGTTTTGATTTCATGTGATGATGATCTTGATACTCCATCAACACAAAGTATAGGTGATATTTTTGTTCGAATTGTAAAAGTGGATGATGAAATACGATACGCTCCAGTTATATACAACTATTCGAACTTTTCGATTAAAGAAATAAATGTAGAAGGTCCAACTGATAGTAATCTTAGTTATGATTTAACAAGCTACGATTCAGATACTGGATTCAGATGGTTACCTTCTGAAGATGATTACACGATTGATGATGTTACAAATGGAATATACACATTTCAAGTAACTGCGTCAGATCAAACTGTTTTTACAACTGTGGATAAATTACTTGATACAAGAATTAATCCAGTAGAAATCACAAATTTCGTTTACGATGAAGATATGCATAGTTTTGAACTAGATTGGAAGGATATTGAAGATGCCGATACTTACGTTGTAAAAATAATGGACTCTAAAGATGGAAAGTATCTGTATGTTTCAAACAGATTGTATACATCGAATCATAGTTTTAACATTTCATCGAATAAATGGACATCATTTGAAAAAGTTGATGGAACTACATATGTAATTGGTGTTTATGCTTACAAATTTGAAGCAGCTCAAGCTAGCTCTGGCTATGATATCAATTGTGAATCGGTAGAATACCAGAATTTTGAATGGTAAACAATTAATTTTCAACAAAAAACTCGCTTTCCTAGTTGGAAAGCGAGTTTTGTTTTAATCCCTAATAATTGAACTTGATGTTCAGTATAAATTTGATGTTTTATGCAAAATTTAGAAACCAATACCCAAAATCAGGTTAGCAGTTTCTGCCTGTGGGTTAATACCAATCTTAGCCCATGCATTTAAAGAAAAATTATCATTAATCTTAATTTCTCTTGTTGCAGTAGCTCCAATATTTACAAAACCAAAGCTCTCTCCATACACTTGATCCTCGAAAGCATTCAAACCTGCAAATAGAGAAACAGTTTCACCTCCTATTTTCACAGGATATCCAAATTCCACGTAAGTTGAATAGTTTTGATCTCCATTCTCATCTAAATCCCGTCCGTAAAGCATAGTACTTACGCAAACACTTAATGGAAATTTCTCATTAACGTAGAAGTTTAAACTCGCATCAATCAGGTGATTTGTTGTACTTCTGTCTAAATCAAGATAGTTGTAATCGTCAATAGAAGCTCTATCGCGATTCGCGAATAAATCCCAAACTGCAACATTAAAATGATCACTAAATTTATATCCAACATGGAAATCGAACTCTGAGTAGGTATTGTCAAATGCATATCCACCCCAAGCTCCGAATGTGAAATTATTATTAGTGTAAGCCAAATCCATTTCAAAATTAGCTGTATTACTTACCATAATACCTCTCCAATAATGACGAGTAGTTACCGACGGACTAACTGTTACTTTTCCTTGTGCATTTACATTCATATTTGATGCAAATATGAATGTAAATAATAACGATATTTTTAGGACTGATTTTTTCATTAGATTCAAATTTTTGGGCTGTAGAGATCCAGAAGATTTAATTGACTAAATCTCTACAGTATGTTTAAAATGTAGTGGTTCAATAAGTTTATAGATACATAAATAAGAATGCTGCAATGGCAGTTCCTACAATTGGGGCAACGATAGGCACCAATGAATACGCCCAGTCGCTTGTACCTTTATTTTGCATAGGTAAAATAGCATGCATGATACGAGGCCCCAAGTCTCTTGCGGGGTTAATTGCATATCCGGTAGTTCCGCCTAACGAAAGACCAATAGCTACAACTAATAAAGCAACAGGTAAAGCACCTAAAGTTCCTAATCCAATCTTAGCACCTTCCATTCCAGCAGCTTCAAGAGAAGGACCTGCCAAGTAAAAGATAACGAACATCAATACAAAAGCACCAATGACTTCACTAATTGCGTTACTTCCAATGTTTCTGATAGCAGGACCTGTTGAGAAACAAGCCAATTTAGCTCCACCATCTTCAGTAGAATTAAAGTGATCGCGATACATTAACCAAACAAGAAATGCCCCCATAGCTGCTCCTAACATTTGAGCCGCGATAAAAAGACCTACTTTTGACCAGGCAAACATTCCTGCTAATGCCAATCCGATAGTTACGGCAGGGTTAATGTGTGCTCCTGAAACAGGACCTGCAACTGCAACACCTGTAAATACGGCTAATCCCCATCCCATTGTGATTACAATCCAACCGCTATTGTTTCCTTTTGTTTTATTCAATACAACATTTGCAACTACTCCGTTACCTAATAATATCAGTAACATGGTTCCTATAAATTCTGCAACAAATTCACTCATGATAATATGGTTTTATTTAGTAATTGTTAATAAAAGAATGCCGGAATTCTTTCTTCATCCATTCCTTCTACTCCATATTCCGGCATTGGTTTAAAAATATATTAGATGTTGAAAATTAAGCTTCAGTATCCCAATCCTTTGAACGACCAAGGGCTTTGTTCCAACCATTAATCAATTTCTCAGATTTTTCTTTAGGCATTGCTGGCTCAAACTTACGATCCATTGCCCATTGACTCTTAATGTCATCGATACTATCCCAATATCCAACTGCCAAACCTGCTAAATATGCAGCACCCAATGCTGTTGTTTCAAGAGTTTTTGGTCTGTAAACCGGAGCATCCAATACATCCGATTGGAATTGCATTAATAGGTTGTTAATTGCAGCACCACCATCAACACGAAGTTCGTTGATCTTAATTCCTGCGTCTGCTTCCATTGCTTTCAATACATCCATAGTTTGGAATGCAATACCTTCCAATGCAGCTCTTGCGATATGTGCTGAAGTTGCACCTCTTGTCAACCCTACAATTGTACCTCTAGCGTACTGATCCCAATGTGGAGCTCCTAAACCTGTAAGTGCAGGAACCAAGAATACACCTCCGTTATCTTCAACCGAACCTGCTAATTCTTCAACCTCAGGAGACGATTTAATAATTCCTAAACCATCGCGTAACCACTGTACAATTGCACCTCCCATGAAAATACTTCCTTCAAGACAGTAAGTAGTTTCACCATTAATTTGCCAACCAATAGTTGTTAATAAATTGTTGTTCGATTTTACTGGCTTATTACCTGTATTACACAGCATGAAACATCCTGTTCCGTAAGTATTTTTAACCGATCCTGGTTTAATACACATTTGACCGAAAGTTGCTGCCTGCTGATCACCTGCAATACCAGCAATAGGTACCTCGTGAGCAAATAAAGTGGTTACAGTATGTCCGTATACTTCTGAAGAAGATTTAACCTCTGGTAGCATACTTTTTGGAATGTCAAGTAATTCTAACATTTCTGTATCCCACTCTAAGGTTTTGATGTTATAAAGTAAAGTTCTACTTGCATTTGTAACATCAGTTACATGCACCTTTCCTTGAGTTAATTTCCAGATTAACCAGCTATCGATAGTACCAAATGCTAATTTTCCTGCCTCAGCTTTTTCACGAGCTCCTTCAACATTGTCAAGAATCCACTTCACTTTTGTTCCAGAGAAATACGAGTCGATAATTAAACCTGTTTTATCCTGAATCATATCAGCATGTCCTTGAGCTCTCAGTTCATCACAATATTTTGAGGTACGACGATCTTGCCAAACGATTGCATTATAAATTGGCTCACTAGTTTCACGATCCCATACAACAGTTGTCTCTCTCTGATTAGTGATACCAATCCCCGCAATACTCTTTCCATTAGCTCCTGCATGTGTAATTGCTTCTGCAGCAACTCCAGCTTGCGTAAACCAAATTTCGTTTGCATCATGTTCTACCCAACCCGGCTGAGGAAAAATTTGTGTAAATTCTTTCTGTGCCGTGCTTATCATCTCGCCCTTCTTATTGAAAACGATTGCTCTGGAACTTGTAGTTCCCTGGTCTAAAGCTAAAATAAACTTGTCTTCCATACTTCTAATTAATTTGGGTTATTGTGTTAATTAAAATACTCTCCTTCTGAATTCACTTTTGCTTAAAATTTTCCAATTGTAAACGATTGCAAAAGCGAGATAAATTTTTTTAATCCCGAAAGATTAAATTTCACCAATTCCAAAATGGAATTTTTTGATTAGTTAATTTGAAGGTGGTAATCCATGTGATAACCAAACCTTCCAGAGTAAAGTGTAGGACGATTGTGCAAAGTAATTTCGTGCCAAAACTAACAAATTGATTAATAATATTGTAACAATTAATAAAATCAGTAGTTATAAATAACAGACTAAGAACTACCTTTAATAAATGCTTTACTCAATTCGTCCTACAAATAATCTCTTATATCAAAATGTATCGAGATGCCAAGTTTTTGTAATCTTTTACTTGGTTCTCTTCCCATTGTTTATCGTATCCTAATTCCTTAGCCATTAATTCTGCTACCTTAGGAGCCATTCTTATACTTTCTTTTGCATCAAGAAGTAATGAACGTGTTCTTCTCGATAATATATCTTCAATGGTTCTGGCCATTTCATACCTAGCCCCCCAAACTACCTGTGCATTCAACACTTTTAGCTTAGAACTTAAATATTCATCCAAACCATCTTCTTTTTTAGCTAAATCTAAAATCTTCTCTTCATCAGAGCCATAGAAATACATTGGATTATTTAAATCCGGATTTAGCTTATATCCATGAATTTTTAGATTTCTTGTTTTTGACTTTTTCTCTTGTAATCCTGCTGTTTTGGCAACAGTGTTCATTACATCTTCAGCCATTTGTCGGTAAGTAGTCCATTTACCACCTGTTAAGGTTACCATTCCCGATTCGGAAACAACAATTTTGTGTCCACGAGATATTTCCTTCGTTTTTTTACCATCGCCACTAGGTGCTGCCAATGGTCTTAAACCAGCAAATACGCTTCTTACATCTGATCTTTTAGGAGGTTTCGTTAAGAATCTACCTGCAGTCTCTAAAATAAAATCAACTTCCTCTTCCAACGCTCTAGGTTCTAGTTCTGCACAATCTTTGTGTACATCGGTGGTTCCTACAACAACTTTGTTATGCCATGGCACAGCAAAAAGAACACGACCGTCACTGGTTTTAGGAATCATCACAGCATAATCTCCCGGCACAAATTCCTTATCTAAAACCAAATGTACACCTTGACTGACCTTTACGATATCTTTTGCTTTAGGTTCGTCCATTTTGATAACTTTATCAACAAAAACTCCCGTTGCATTCAAAACTACTTTACCTTCTATCGTATATTTTGTTCCACTCTCCAAATCAGTAGCTTTCACTGCTGAAATTTTTCCATTCTTCTTTTCAAATCCTTCAACCTTCATGTAGTTGATAGCAACTCCACCATTTTCTACAAAAGTTTGACACATATTAATTGCCAATCTGGAATCATCAAATTGTCCATCGTGATAAACAACTCCACCACAAAGATTTTCGCTTTTTAGTGTAGGAATATGCTTTAGCGTTCTTTTTTTAGAGAAAGGCAATGATCGCCCGTAACCTAATTTCCCAGCCATTAGGTCGTACATTGTTAAACCTAAAGTATAGTAAGGTGTTCCCCACCATGTATAATTAGGAATAATAAATGATTGATCTTTTACCAAGTGAGGTGCATTTTGCTTTAACAAACCTCTTTCTCTTAAAGCTTCCAAAACCAATGATATATTTCCCTGAGCAAGATAACGAACTCCACCATGAACAAGCTTGGTACTTCTACTCGAAGTTCCTTTAGCAAAATCATCCTGCTCCAGAAGTAGTGTTTTGTATCCACGAGTTACCGACTCAATAGCTGCTCCCAAGCCTGACGCTCCACCACCAACAATGATCACATCCCATTTCTGTTTTACACTTTCAACCTCTCTATACATCTTATTTCTCTTTGTAATAAACCACGTTTGTATTATCGCTTATAATTCCTCTTCCCAGTATTTCCAGATACTTCCATTTTGTTCATCATCTTGAACAAGCTTATCATTTTGTCCGGCCAAAAGGTCTAAGAAAAAAGAATAAAGGCGATTTTCCATTTGCATATCAAATTTCATGTCTTCCATAGCAGTAAAAAATAAATGTGAATACACAGCACTTTGTATTGCTATGTAGTTCTGTCAAAAAAAATGGAAGCTTTCTTCCAATCGTTTTATAAGCTAGTTTGAATAAATCAATTTCTAATTATAAACTCGAACAATACAAAGCTAAATAAATTACTTAGTAATGCAAGGTGCTAGGCAAAGAAAAGTATTGTTTTAATTTAGTCTAAAAACTCCATAAACTCCAGATTCCCAATATTTACTGACTTATAGCTAAAGCAATTCCTATTTTAATTTATAATAATCGAGTAAATTAAAATCATTTAATTTTATATCTACTGAACTTCTTGATGCAATATTATAAAAAAACTGACTCACCAATTAGGCGAGCCAGTCAATTATATCATTATTTATTAAGGTACTAAAAGTTAACTTGAATTCGTCCTTTTAATACTCCGATATTCTTATCTAAAGGATATTTTTGATTATCAACATCCATATAGTCATAATTCAGACGAAACATTACATTAGAGCTTAAATAGTAATTTACAGCTAAGCTATAGGTATCAGCTTTTCCTCCCTGAACACTCATATTACCAGCGCCACCCAACGCAGCATTTAAATCTGCAGGACCATAGCTACCATTAAAATAAGTTCCATCAACATCATTTAAATCTGTATGATCGTAACGCACAAGAAATTCGAAAGCACCAGCTTTAGGTCTCTTAATATATGCAGTTGATGAGTTATATTTATAATCATCGCCTAATAAAAATCCAGCTTGTACATAGTAAGCTTTTGTTTCTATATCACGAAGCTCACCATACCAATCTGGATAATCTTTAGGAGCTACAGGCCATGCATAAGTAACGTAATACAATGGGCCATCTTTCATTAATTTTGACACATAATCATCATCACGAGTTACTTTAGCTTGAGTATACTCTGCTTGCAACATAAATGAACCCTTTAATGCTAATGTTTGGAAATTAAACCTCATATCAGACTGCGCACCATTCATGGTAGCATTTAAGAATTTGTGCTCAGGACCCGCTGCGAATTCAACTACACGATTGTAATCATCATCGTTGAAGCTTTCGTTAAAACCATTAGCTTCTGGCTTTCTGTAAGTAAACGATCCTCCAACTTGGAATACAAAATCTTCGTTTTGAATCGGAGTATATGCAACTTTCGAAGTAGTAGAAAATCCTTGATCACCTTTACTATTATTATCAACTGTTCCTGCAAAAATACCAGTTGAACCATAGAATTTTTGAGTGTAGTACGTATATCCCAAACCAACTCCACGACCAATACCCATTGCTTGAGTTGTGTTAGAGGAACCAATAAATCTTAAGTTTTTACTTGACTCTGCCGCCTCAATTCCAAATGGCTCAAAGAAATTACCAACAGTAAAAGTGCTATTCTTTTTATGGTGATATCTTAAGAATGCATCTTTAATTTTCACCTCATCATTACCAAAGCCAACGTTTACCTTAGCACTCCATTTTCCCCATCTCACACTTGTTCCAAAGCGAATATCACTAACAGATACATCCGAACTCAAATCAGTTACATCATCAAAATAGTGAACACCATCCATATAAATTCTACCATTTATACTTACTTGATATTCTTTATCAGCAGAAGTCAATTTAATTCCTCCATTTGGGTTTTCAACTGATATTTCATTTTCCTGAGCATTTGCGCCTGAAGCTAGCACTCCCGTTAATAAGGCAGCTATATATAATTTTTTAAACATATTACTTTTGCTTAATAATTTGTAAATAGAAATTGATTAATAACCTAAAGCGTCCAACACTTCTTGAGCAGTTCCAACTACTTCACGCTTCTGGTAATTCATAGAAAGGTCTGTAAGATTAGTAAATCCACCATCGATAAACATATTTGGATTTACATCATAATTAAAGTTTCCTTGTACAGTTCTATTAGGATCATCGAAACGAGATACACCACCATAAAAGTAATCTCCATTATACTTTCTTAACTGATCTTCAGTATCAAATGAATAAGCATGTACAAGCATTCCTGCTCTGTGGTACATTTCACACATCCAAGGCTCAGTAAGATCTGGGTAACCATTTGGTTTACCTTCGATAGAAGGACCTGCAATATGACAGTTATATTCTACAGAGAAATTGATAAACTCAGCTAAAGACTCAATTGTATTAGAAGGTCTTACATAAGATGCACTTTCATCTTCCCATAACAACATACACTTAGGCACACCTGGCAATTCCTTTTCAAGGTTAACAATTGATTGTCTAGAAAATGATTGCAAAATAAAACGACCATTTGTATTCGCTACATCAACTTTACCTGCAATTGTAGGAATAACTTTTGGAGAAGAAGTTACATTCCATCCTTCAGTAGTTAAGAAAGTTGCCAAATCAGCTTCCATTCCAGAAAATAAATATGGTTCTTTGGTCTCGGCGTATACACCCGGACGATTTCCATTGTCCTGAGGATCAACTTCAAATTCATAATATCCAGCCCACTCACCTGCTTCGGTAAGTTTTGTCATATCTTTAACTGGCTCTCCATTTACATCTCTAAGAATTCTATATCCTTCAGCAATTTTCAGCACCTCTTCAAGAGTAGAAATTTTCTCACCAACAAATGACTCTCTTGCGTTCTCTGGCACATCAACATTAAACCAAGCACCAGCATCAAGCTTTCTCAATTCAGCTAAAGTAAAATAACTAACAGGATAATCCTCTTTTCCTGGGAATATACTCTCAATATTAGATGTTCTTCTCAAGTTATTATCATGCAATGCTAATAATACACCATCTTTAGTTCTTTGCAAATCAATCTCAAGGTAATCAGCCCCCATATTTCTTGCCCAACGGAAAGCTGCTTCGGTTTCTTCAGGAGCCCAAAATGTTGAACCTCTATGCGCAATAACAATATCACTTTTCACATAATCTCTTACCGCTTTAGCTTCAGCACTAAGTTCTTTCAAAGGATATGTTTTGTAGTAATTAAATTCATTGTAATCAGGAGTATCATCTTCACACCCAACCAAGCCTACACTGCACAAAGCTACTGCACCAAATAATAGGTTTTTTAGATTAATTTTTTTCATATTACTGTTTTTCTAGGTTAAATTATATTTTCAATAAGTAGTTAATTTTTATACTAATGATGAATTCCATTATGGCCTCTCAACTCCTGTACCCATGAAATAGCAATAAAGAGTATTGACATTACACAAGCCGCTAAAAGAACAACGAAACCACCTGACCAACTCCATTTATCCACAACAGCACCCATAGCTATATTTGCAAACAACGCTCCTCCCATATAGCCAAATAAGCCTGTTAGTCCGGCAGCAGTTCCAGCTGCTTTTTTTGGAACCAAATCAAGAGCATGTACACCTATTAACATTACAGGTCCATAGATCAAGAAACCTATACAAACCAATGCAATAGAATTCGCAACAATAGAATCACTTATCCAGTACATGAATACTGAAATAGTTACAAAAACCATATAAATGATACTTACAGGAGCACGTTTTCCTTTAAAAACAGTATCACTTAAATATCCACAAAGTAATGTTCCTGGTATTCCTGCCCACTCATATGCAAAATATGCCCATCCTGTCTCTTCAATTGAAAAACCTTTAGCCTCTTCTAAATATAGAGGAGCCCAATCTAGCACACCGTAACGCACTAAATAAACGAAAGCATTCGCTATTGCAATCATCCATAAAAGTCTGTTCTTAAGAATATATTCAAGGAATATTTGTTTTGCAGTCATTTCCTTCTCAAACTTCTCCGAATAAGATTCAGGATAGTCATCCTTATATTTTTCGATATTTGGTAAACCGCAAGATTGTGGTGTATCACGAATTAATAGCCATGCTATAAAGGCAACTACTAAAGCAACTATACCAGGAAAATATAATTTTGCTTGCCAATCAACAAAAATGGCAACACCCAAAATAGCTAAAGGACCTATAATACCTCCACCTACATTGTGAGCAACATTCCAAATTGACATTTTAGTTCCTCTTTCACGAATGGAAAACCAATGAACCATTACACGTCCACATGGAGGCCATCCCATTCCTTGAAACCATCCATTCATCAATAAAAGAACAAACATTATAGCAATTGAAGATGTAGCCACAGGCAAAACTCCCATAACTATCATAGTAATTGCAGAAAGAACTAATCCAAGAGTTAGAAACCTACGTGCATTACTCCTATCTGAGACATTCCCCATAATGAACTTACTTAATCCATATGCAATAGAAACTCCCGATAAAGCAAATCCCAATTGAGTTTTTGAATATCCTAAATTCACTAAATCAGGCATTGCCAATGAGAAAACCTTTCGTACAAGGTAATAACCTGCATACCCTAAGAATATACCAACAAACACTTGCCATCGCAATCGTTTGTATGCAGAGTCAACATTATCCTCAGGCATCAACTCCTTATGAGGAGCTGGCTTTAAAAATCCGATCATATTAATAAAAATTAATGGTTATTGTAATTTTGATCATTCTCAATCTATCCGATAGAAGCTACTTATAATTCACCATCCCAAAACTCCCAAATACTGCTATACTTAACATTCTTTTCTTTTAATTTTACTTGCTTTTGTAAATCAAGAATTTTCGAGAAAAAAAAGTATAAACGATCCTCTAGTTGCTCATCAAGTTTGACATCTTTCATAGTAGTATTGGAATGTAAATCTTATTGCACAACACATTGTTTAACTATGTATGTATTGTAAAAAAAATCTCTACTAGTGCTTAAGAAGTAAGTTAACCATCTATAGGTTATCTTAATCCTTAAGAATAATGGCAAATCTAAATAAAATACTTAGCAATACAATGTGCATAGTAAAAAAAGATACTATTTATAACTATTCTAAAAAAAATCACTAATAAATCCATTATCAGTGATTTACAGATAAAAAAAAGGTTATTTCAATTGTGAAATAACCTTTTAAATACTAAAAATATACTTTTTTAATCGTCAGCATCTATCCAATTTTGTGATCGACTTACAGCCTTTTCCCAATATTTCTTATGATGCTTAACAATTTTCTTATCCATTTTAACATCGTACTCCTTATCAAGTTTCCAATGATCTTGAATCTCCTCAACACTATTCCAAAAACCAACACCTAATCCGGCTAAATAAGCTGCTCCAACAGCAGTAATTTCCTTAATTTCAGGCCTAACAATAGGCAAATTCAGAAAATCAGCTTGATATTGCAATAAAGTATCATTGGCCATTAAGCCTCCACCTCTTAACTGTTCTACTTTAATACCAGAATCGGCCTCCATTGTTTTTAGTACATCTGAAGAACGATGAGCAATACATTCTAATGAGGCACGTGCAATATGACCTGCACTGGTCCCCATATTTAAGCCCCAAAAGGTTCCTCTGGCATACTGATCCCAATAAGGTGCTCCCAAGCCTGTAAATGAAGGAACGATATACACACCTCCATTATCCTTTTCGGTTAAAGCAAGCGATTCAATTTCTTCAATTGAATGAATCAGATTTAAACTATCGCGCAACCACTGAACAACAGCACCTCCAATAAATACACTTCCTTCTAAAGCGTAGGTAACCTTATCTCCAATTCCCCATGCTATTGTTGTTATCAAATCATTTTTCGACTCAACTGGTTCGGCACCCGTATTCATCAACATAAAGCAACCAGTATTATAGGTATTTTTAACCATACCTTTTTCAAAACAAGCCTGACCAAATAGTGCTGCTTGCTGATCGCCACAAATTCCAGAAATCGGAATCTCTTCACTAAACATAGATCTTTTAGTGTGTCCATAAATTTCACTAGAAGAACAAACTTTTGGAAGAATGGATTTAGGAATATCCATTAATGCTAACAATTCCTCATCCCAACAAAGATCATGAATATTATAAAGCATAGTTCTACTGGCATTTGAAACATCTGTAACGTGAACTTCGCCCTTTGTAAGTTTCCAAATTAACCAAGTATCAACTGTACCAAAAACCAACTTGCCTTGTTCAGCTTTTTCTCTGGCTCCCTCAATGTTATCGAGAAGCCATTTTACTTTGGTAGCAGAGAAAAAAGCATCTAAAATTAAACCTGTTTTTTCTTTTATTTTTTTTGAGAATCCCTTCTCTTTTAAATCGTCACAAATATGAGAAGTTCTTCTGTCCTGCCACACAATCGCATTATTGATTGGTTCACCTGTTTCCCTATCCCAGATAATTGTAGTTTCACGTTGATTTGTGATTCCCAATCCTGCAATATCCTTACCAGTTAAACCCGCTTTGGCAAGCACCTCTTCAGCAACAGAAGCTTGTGAATACCATATTTCCTTAGCATCCTGCTCGATCCAACCAGGCTTAGGATAATACTGTTCATACTCCTTTTGAACTTGGGCAACTATTTCACCTTTTTTATTAAATAAAATTGCCTTTGAAATTGAAGTTCCCTGATCTAAGGATAAAATATAATCTTTCATTCCCTGGTAATTATTAGATTTTTCAAAGTTCTTAAACACTTTCTTCTATTCTCTTAATAGATAGATTTAAAGAATCAACATATTCTCGCATCACTGCAAGATGCGAAATCCCCTCATCGGTAAGTTTATAGTATTTTCTTGGAATACCAGTATCCATTTCTGCCCATTCCGAAGTTACCAATTTCTCTTTCTTCAATCTATTTAAAAGAGGATAAATGGTTCCTTCAGCTATTTCGAGGGATGTAAATTGATTCATCTCGCTAATTAATTCATAGCCGTAACACGGTTTAGATCTTAACAATAACAAGATAATATATTCCAAAAGTCCCTTCTTAAACTGGGATTTCCATTTGGTTATAAAATATTCGTTTATTTCTTGATTCATGGTTTAACAAACATATAAAAAAACACATAGTTTTACAAGATACTTTGTAAAAGCTATAAATTAAATGATCTTTCTCAGCTATTATTCTTTTTTTTAGTTTACTTCAAAGATACTTCAACTCTGTACTTTGGTTTTCTTTGTTGTTCCGAGAGATTTCTCAAATCAGCAGTTCTCACTTCAAAATTTTGATTTGAAACATTCAAACTATCTTTCAAATAAACTCTTACCCCATTATTTCTGTTTAGCAATATGGAATCTGTATAGCCGATTAATTTTTCATTTCCGATAAAGCGAATGCATTTCTCTTCAACAGATAAGTCAAGATCCGTGCTGTCCTTTGTAATAAAATTTTGAAATTCAATTGACGAATTTGTCCAACTTAGCAGCTCATTACCAACTAAATATCTTTTTGGCAAAGCTCGACTTTCAAAATATTTAGATACGCATTCTCCCAATGCTATCATTTTCTTTTCATCATCTATATTGGTCTCTTGCGTGAATGTAAATTTCAATTCAGGCTTTTTAGTAAGGATCGTAGCAATCTTATGTAGCGTTAGTTTTTCATTATCATTTAACTTATCCTGAGCAATTTCAAATGGCATTTTCTCGATGCTTTCTGGGTTGGTTCCAGCCAAATTTCCTAATATACCGAAAGGTTTTACAGCTGTTTTCACAAGAAAATTCATTAATGTTTTCCAAATAATTTTACCCAGCTTAAAATCAGGAGAATTTGGGTTTCCAGAAACAGGCAAGTCAAAATTAATCTGATCATTCTTATCTTTTAACAGGTACAAAGCCAAACGAACCGGGGCCTTTATCGTATTTGGATCGTTAGTTTTATCTCCAAAATCAAATTCCGAAATGTTAATTTTATTTGTATTGATTAACTTTTTTGGCTTCATTACAATACTCCAATCATAATTGAATTCTCCTTGTTTTATCGGTCTGGCAATATAGAATTCAGTATAAGGTGAAAAGCTCGTCAAATCAAGTCTATCTAATGTTCCATCAAATTTAAAATTATGAACATCTTTAAGACTAAACGTTACATTTCCTTCTGAATGTCCCCCTCCATTTAAATCAATGGAATAGTTCAATGGAATTTCGTTAGCCTTATCGGTTATTCTTCCAATATTCAATTTGATATCATTAATATCATAAATAAATTTTCGATTCAGAGTATGATCGGCAAACTCAACAAAACCTTTATCAACAACCAAGCTATCAATAGAATAGAATAATTCACTCTCTTCTTTTTTTTCTAATGTATCTATTGCAATATTTACAGAATCCACTTCCATAACCGGAGCAAATATCGATTCAAAATTGCTTTTCTCTTTAAAAAGAGCTGCATATATTTCAGGTTTAGTAAGAACAATCTTTCCAATTTCGTAATAGGAAGAACCCACGTGCATTGAATCTAAACCAACTATAGTTGATTGGCTACCTAAAAATTTATTCCCTTCGGTATCCTTTAAAACAAAATCGTTCATTTTAACCTTACCTTTTAAATAAACATCCATAAAATCAACCATACTACCATCAATTTTAATCTGAGTATTCAATTTACCATACATTTCTGAAACATGCATATAATCCTTTAAATAAGCTACAAAAGGACTGATATCGAGAGAACTTACTCCTAAATCGATCACGTATCTTTCTGTAGAATGATCAACATCTGCAATTATAGAAACATTACCTTCTTTGCCCAAAGAAAAATTGACGCCCATTTCAGATTTTTTATTGTTCCAGGCAATCAAAGGCAATTCCAAATTTATATTATTCAAATCCAGTTTATTTCTCTTTTCTATATCCTTATAAACAATGTATCCATTTGAAAACTTGATATCATGAATTGCAAATTTCAAATCAGATTTTTCTTCATCAATCGTCGTGCTGTCTACTATTGTAGTTTCATCTGAAGTTATTAAATCATCAAAATTAAAACCAACACTATCCTGAATTACCGATACATTTAATCCATCAAGATAAATTTGAGATACCGCATATTCTCCAGATATCAATTTCCAGGGAGAAACATTAACATACAACTCATTGAACGAAACAAACTCATTCGATGCATCTTGTTCTAAAAGCTTCAATCCTTTAATACGAACGGATACTTTAATATAATTAAAATGCAGTTCTGATATTTCTAACTTTCTACCAGTTAATTCTACAAAGTTATTTACAACATAGGATTTTACTATTGATGAGAGAAAAAACAGAAAGAAAAAAAGAATTGTAAAAATTGATAGAAGAATGATCTTCTTCTTTGACAAACGCTTCATAGTTTTATTTTATATTGACAAAACAAATCTAAAAATAATAATGATATTAAAATTGTTTTTTTTGTTAAGAATTAAAGCAAAAAAAAGGAGACTCTCGCCTCCTCCTTGTTTAACCCTAAACTATTAATGATTGTATATGTGAACGTCTCTTTGTGGGAAAGGAATTCCAATATTATTCTTATCGAACTCTTTCTTAACCGTTTCTTGCATATAGAAAAATACATCCCAATAATCTGCTGCATTCACCCAAGCTCTAACGGTAAAATTAACCGAACTATCAGCCAATTCTGAAACCGCAATAAAACTTGCCGGCTCTTTCAATACCTTAGGATGATTAGCCAGCAAACCTTCTAAAATACCTTTTGCTTTATCAATATCATCAGTATATCCAATACCAAAGCTCATATCAACTCTTCTTGTTGGTTGAGTAGAGTAATTAATCATGGAACCAGTAGATAAACCTCCATTAGGAATAATAATAGTCTTATTATCAAGTGAAAGCATGATAGTGTTGAACAATTGAATTTCCTTAACAACTCCAAGATAACCTTGAGCTTCTAGTAAATCACCCACTTTAAAAGGTTTAAAAATTAGGATCATAACCCCACCAGCGAAGTTTTGTAGAGTTCCAGAAAGTGCCATACCTACTGCCAAACCAGCGGCACCTAATATTGCAATGAAGGAAGTCATCTGAACACCAATCATTCCAATGACAGAAATCACCAGCATTATTTTTAACAACATGGATAGTAAACTTACAATGAATGGTTTTAATGTAGCATCCATCTCTTTCTTATCCATCAATTTCCCAATGCCTTTAGTAATCATCTTGATAATCCACAAACCGATTATTAAAGTAATAATAGCCAACAACAATTTTGGTGCGTAAGCCATAGCCATAGTCCATAGCTGATCCGACTTACCAATAATTACATCCATATCCATTTTTCTACAATTTTTGGTTTTCTATTTGATTCCAATTTACAAACGAATAATTAATGAGTAGCATAATAAAAATCCCCACTAACCAAACGTAGATTAAATTTAAATAAAAATTAGCGTAAATTAAAACCTACAGATCATTAATTATTTGCGACTTGTTGGTGATAAAATGATTTTTCTGTTTTGATTTTCTTAAACAATATATCTAAAACATTGATTTAACGGCAAAAAAAAAGGAAGCTTACGCTTCCTTTCTCTTTCTGTCATAAAATCTTTTTCCATCGCTTTTTCCTCGACGATCTTTAGAAGAATCTCTTCTAAATCCTCCTCTATCACTTCGGTCTCTGCGTTCACCTCTATCGCGACCATCTCGATCTCCGCTTCTTGATCGTCCCTTACGGTGACTGATACTTCCACCACTTGGTCGGTCGCCCGAAATTTCGATTCTTATATTTCTTCCTCCGATAACTGCTCCAGCAAATCCTTTTACAATTTCATCGGTA
>Ga0209272_10000347_pt1 | contig 41979 bp, 26 predicted proteins | sample tdDd002_FD_187125 | JGI IMG/M metagenome (GOLD analysis project Ga0209272, IMG submission 187125) | Marine sediment microbial communities from the Atlantic coast under amendment with organic carbon and nitrate - tdDd00.2 (SPAdes)... | ecosystem: Environmental > Aquatic > Marine > Coastal >...
GTGCTTACAAGGATAAGTTAATGTTAAAAAATGGTTTGCAGAAAACAAAAATAATTGCATTCTTTGATCACCCAACTATACCATGAGAACCACTGATCAATACATATGTGAGCTGTTGTCGTCTGATAACAAGCAAGGAATGAACCTTTTGTTTAAAAAGTATTTTGAATCACTTGTGATTTGGGCAGATACTTTTTTAAACGATTTAGACCAATCAAAAGATTTGGTACAAGATTTATTTGTGAATATCTGGAAGAAAAAAAATTACCGCAATCTGAATCCAGACAAATTACCTTCCTATCTTCATGTAGCGGTAAAAAATGCTTGTTTTAGTAAATTAAAAAAGAAGGATCTTTTAAAGAATACTTGCGAACTAGAACTATTCGATAAAATTTATGAAGAATACGAATCTAACAGGGAAGAGATTATAGCTAAAATTCTCGTCGAAGTTGAGAAGTTGCCTGCAAACGGTAAAGAGGTTATAAAATGTATCTACTTACGAGGAATGAAATATCAGGAAGCTGCCGATGAATTAAGTGTTACAGTTTCAACGATAAAGACTCATTTAGTTCGTTCTCTTAAAACTCTTAGAATTAACTCCGAAAAACTCAGCGATTATTTTCTTTTGTACTTTTTTGCAAAATAGTTGATTTATTTTGTCAACCGTTTTTAATTTTTACTTGTACTTGTTGTGAAACTACACTTTTATACCAGTACAAATGAATATTAGCGATCAAAAATATCAAGACTTAATCGATTATATTTCGGATGAACTCAAAGAATCTGAACGAATAACTATAGAAGTATGGATAAATGAATCAGATGTAAACCGAAAAATATACGAGAAAATACTTCGGAAAGTAATTTATACTCGATGGAGTTTAAAATCTACACAAATTGATTCGGAGAAAGAGTTCAAGAAATTTGAGAAGAAATTATCTGCCAAGGTTCGTTACTTCACTTATATTGCTGTTGCGGCAAGCGTTATTACCTTATTCGGTATATCTACACCGTCACTTTGGAATCAATATCAGGAAAATCAAGAAGTGATTGCATCCTTATTACCAATTCAACCCGGTAAAAAAGGAGCTCAACTAATCTTATCAAATGGAAAGAAAGTTGAGATTGAGAATCAAAGCAAAGAGATAAAGGAAAAAAATGGTTCTTTAATTCAAATAGATTCTTTAACAGGTTTGGAGTATGATCAAAAGCAAAGTGAAACTCAGAAATTAATTTACAATACCCTAAAAGTTCCACGTGGGAATGAATTCAATTTACAATTGGCGGATGGAACTAAAGTATGGTTGAATGCCGATTCTGAATTAAAATATCCTGTACAATTTAATGGTGACGACAGACAAGTGTATTTGAAAGGAGAAGCTTATTTTGAAGTTACTCATAACAAGAATAAGGCATTTATTGTGAACTCTTATAATCAGCAAGTAAAGGTTTATGGGACAGAATTCTGTGTAAATGCATACAATCATGATGTGATAAAGACGGTGTTGGTGGAAGGATCGGTTGGAATAAGAGCTAATTCGAGAGCTAAAGAATTTAAATTGAAACCTGGAGAATTAGGAGTGGTAAATCATGAAACTGGACAGGTGCAAATTAAAAAGGTGAATGTAAGACCTTATATCGCGTGGAAGAATGGAGATTTTGTATTTGAAAACGAAAGTTTGGAAAATATCATGTTACGTTTGGAACGTTGGTACAATGTTAAAATTTTCTATATGAACGAGGAGTGTAAAGACTTTCGTTTTTCAGGAGACATGAAACGATATTCTGATGTTAGAAAGTTGTTGTATTTCATTCAGAAAACATCAGATGCAAAATTTGAAATTAATAATAATACAATTGTTGTAATGGCAAAATAATATATATAAATAAAAAAACGGAAGGTTTTGCAGAACCTTCCGTTTAGAATTAAATAATCGAATAGATTCTTGGAGGTTTCTATTCAAATGTTAACTCATTTCAATACAAAATTATGAAAAAAAACCATTTATTGGTGCATTTCCCGAAACGGAGATGGCTAAAAATCCTATTGGCAATGAAATTGGTGTTCTTTTTAACATTGGCATTCTCTTTAAGTGCAGCAGCTGGAGTTTATTCTCAAGATCAGAAAGTAAGTTTTGAGTTTGAAGACGCTGAGATTTTAGATGTACTTAATGAAATCAAGACTCAAACAGGTCTTTGTTTTATCTACAACGAAGATAAAATTGTTGAATTGGATGCTATCAATATTGATGTTACAGATAAGAGAGTTGATAAAGTACTTGATGCGATCTTTGAGAATACGAATATGGAATGTAAATTTCAGGATGAGGTGATAATGGTTGTTGACAGAGTACCAGAGCCTATTCTCAAAGAGCAAAAAGAAAAGAAAACTATTAACGGGAAAGTCATTGATAATGATGGATTGGCTCTTCCTGGAGTTACAGTTATAGTTAAGGGTTCTTTTTTGGGAACGACAACTGATGTAAATGGTAAATATAAGATTGTAGTACCTGAGAAGGCAGAAGTGTTGGTTTATAGCTTTGTAGGGATGATCAATCAGGAGATTACTCTCGGAGATAAAACAGAAATAAATGTGACCTTACAATCGGCTGCAGAAAAATTGAAGGAGATTGTAGTTACAGGTTATCAGAAAATCGAAAAACGAAAGCTTTCTTCTTCAGTTATTACTGTTAATGCAGAGCAAATTAAAGAAGGAGGAGCCTTATCGGTTGATAATATGCTGCAGGGGAAAATTGCAGGATTATCCGTCGTTAACAACACTTCGACTCCAGGTGTAGCTCCTAAAATTAGAATACGTGGAGCTTCTTCTATTTCAGGCAATCGTGAGCCAGTTTGGGTGGTAGATGGTGTAATTCTGGAAGATCCGGTTCCATTATCTCCAACAGAGTTGAATTCATTGGATAATATAAACCTGATTGGTAATGCGATTTCTTCACTAAATCCAGAAGATATTGAACGAATTGATGTATTGAAAGATGCTTCAGCCACAGCTATTTACGGAGTTAAAGCTGCCAATGGTGTAATTGTTATTACTACGAAAAAAGGAAAAATAGGACCGGCGAAAGTCCAATACTCAACAAATTTTACTTTTAATGAACGTCCTTCTTATAAAAATTTGAATAGGATGAATTCAAAAGAAAGAATTGATGTATCAAAGGAAGCAGTGGAGAGAGGATTGCTTTATAATCAGCCTCCTGCTCATGTATCCTATGAGGGAGCCTTGTACGATTTTTATGCGAAAAAAATAAGTTACACGGAATTTCTTGAGAAGGTAAAGTTCTTTGAAGAGCAAAATACAGATTGGCTGGATATTTTATTTCGAAATTCTGTTTCACAAAAACACAACCTTAGCATTTCTGGCGCCAACGAGAAAACCAACTATTATTTTTCAGGAGGATTTACAAATAGCAACGGAACTTTTAAAGGTAATGATTTGAAGCAATACAATGCTACAATGAAAATTAATAGTAAACTAACAGAAAAACTGAATGTTGGTTTGCAATTGAGGGTATCTGCCAGTGAAAGAAATTATCAGCATTCCGCCATTGATCCTTTCCAATATGCTTACCAAACCTCTCGAGCTATTTCAAGCCATAACCAGGATGGTAGCTTGTCTTACTATAATAAATCTCAAGGACATGATGTTCCTTTACAATTTAATATTTTAAATGAATTGGATAATTCAGGGCGTAATATTGAAAATCAATCCCTCAATTTTGTTGCTAATTTAAACTATCAATTGTTGCCAGATTTAAGATTGGGAAGTGTGATTAGTCTTAATAGAAGTAATACTTATCAAAAGGAATGGTTTAATGATAAAACACATATTGCCGCTGGTTTGAGATATTTGAATTTGGGTGATCCTTTCCCGACTAATTTAGATGATCATTTTTACACAGGACAGTGTGAGTTACCATATGGAGGTCAGATTACGAATGATGATACAAAACACACTTCTTATTCGGTACGATCGGATTTGAATTACAAGAAGACATTTTTTGATAAACATGAAATAAGTACTACGGTAGGTACTGAATTTCGTTCTTCTCAATACGATGGAATTAAGACTACACAAATGGGATATCTTCCCGATCGGGGAAATCAATTTGTAGATGCAGATATGATTAAATTTCCTAAATATAGAGAACGGGTTGAGAGATTTAAGGATGTCATTACTGATCGTTTAACAAATGTAATGTCCTTTTATGGAACCTTTACCTATTCTTACGATTACAGATACATTGCTAATTTTAATATTAGAGCTGATGGATCAAATAAATTTGGACAGGATAAAGACAATCGGTTCTTACCAGTATGGTCTGTTTCCGGACGATGGAATATGCACAATGAAAAGTGGTTTAAGAATATGCTTTGGTTGAATCAATTATCTATACGTGGTTCCTACGGAGTTCAAGGAAATATTGCTAGTAATGCAAGCCCTAATTTATTGGTTAATCTTGGTTCACGTGATGCAACTTCGGGGCACTTGGTTTCAACATTAGATATGCTTCCCAACCCTATGTTAAGATGGGAAAAAACCAAATCATACAACCTGGCTTTAGATTTTACTGTTTTTAATGGTAGAATTAGTGGAAATGTTGATTTATATAAGAAAAAAGGAGAGGATATGATTGTGTCTCGCGATGTATCTATTACCACAGGAAGCAATTCAATGACTTTAAATGCAGGGAATATTGAAAATAAAGGATTTGATATTAATATCAATATGACCCCAATAAGAAGCAAGAATTTTACATGGAATTTATCAGTGAATGGAGGAAGGAACATAAATACGGTTACCGATGCAGGAACCTCTGATTTGACCTATGAAGAGTATTTATCTGGTAATGCAGTAATCCCTGGAAAGGCATTAAACTCATTTTATTCCTATAAATTTGGTGGCCTCGATGAAAATGGCTTACCAACCTTTAAAGACATAGAGGAAACCGATGGCATAACAAAGGAAGAAATGTATGCAAAGATGCTTGCTTTTTCAGGTAAAAGAACGCCGGATATAGAAGGAGGCTTCTCGACTACACTACGGTATAAAAAATGGTCAATAGGAGCGATTTTCTTCTATAGCTTAGGACGAGATATTCGATTAAATCCACTTTACGAAAGTACAGGACAACATCTGCCCAATCCACAACAAAACATGGATGATGTATTTGTGAATAGATGGAGAAAACCAGGCGATGAGAAACATACTAATATTCCTACTTTGTCAAACGATCCGCTTGATATGAAGCCTTCAATATTTGGTAATGGAAGACAGATTGAAATAGCCGACAATAAGTGGGAAATGTACAACAAGTCAGATTTAAGAGTTGCTTCTGGCGATTACTTACGACTTCGAACTCTTTCGCTAAAGCATTCGTTGTCGGAGCATATTTGCGATAAACTACATGTGTCTGATGCAAATTTTAGAGTAGAAGTTAGTAATGTTTGGACTTTAAAAGATAAAAAACTAAGAGGTAGAGACCCAGAGCAAATTTCCTTCTCAAAGAACACCGGAGCAATACCAATGACTCCTACTTATACACTTGGTTTTGATGTTACTTTTTAAATACTAATAATGATGAGATATAATATATATACAATACTGTTTTTATTGTTGTTTTCTTCTTGCGATGATTTTCTTGAAGAAATACCTAAAGATAAAATTATACCCGAAACGGTGCAGGAATATGATGAGCTATTATACGGTGAAGCTTATATGAGGGCTCAAGATATGGTGGCTAAATATCTGGATTTGATGACAGATGATGTGAAAAGCTATGCTAAAACCAGAGGATTCTCAGATGCCAGAGAGAAAGCATTTGGATACTATGCTTGGCAAGCTGATCCGGAAATGGCTATCTCAGGAGCTCGTAATAGCGATGATGCATGGGAGTGGTACTATCATTCCATCTTGATTTGTAATATGACTTTAGAGGATCTTCCTGATGCTAGTGGAAGTTTGACAGATAAAGAGGATGTAATGGGACAAGCTCATTTTTTAAGAGCATGGAATTATTTTATGCTAGTAAATCTTTATGGGCAACCTTTTAATCAGGAAACTGCAAGTATCGATTTAGGAGTGCCGATTAATGATGTAACAGGAATGGAGGATAAGCAATTTTTGAGATCTTCTGTTGCCAAAAATTACAGCTTTATTGAAGAGGATTTAGAAACTGCTATCGATTTACTTTTATCCTCAAATAAGGAAAAGGATAATTTTAAGATAAATATTAATGCAGCATATCTTTTTGCTTCACGTGTTGCTTTGTATCAAAAGAAATATACCGAGGCGATTAAATTTGCAAATTTGGCACTAGCTAATAAATCTGCTCTTTACGATTTAAATAGTAAAAATCCTTCCGACAGGTTTATTAACTATAAGAATCCGGAAATAATATTTTCTTATGGGGAGGAAGTGACACCTTATTATAGTAGTGGATATATTTACAAATCAAATTTTCCCATATCTGATGATCTTGGCAATTTGTATGTTTCGGGTGATTTAAGAAAGCAAAACTTCTTCAAAAGCGGTTTGCCCAAAAAAAATGGCAGTGGCGAAACTACAGGTGTATTTGGCTTTGCCATGCGAACTTCTGAATTGTATTTGAATAGAGCGGAAGCTTATGCCGAATCTGGTGAAATTGATAAGGCAATGAAGGATATTAATAAATTAAGATCGAATCGATTTTCTTCAGCGGATTATATGCGTGAGGCTACTACAAAAGAGGAAGCCATTAATATTATTCGTGAAGAAAGAAGAATGGAATTTTGTTTTGAAAGACATAGATGGTTCGACCTGAGAAGGTGGGATCGCCCTAGCATAACACATGTATTTATCCGAGATAAAAAGAATGATGTTATTGAAACTTATGTTCTTAAGCAGGACGATCCGGCATATACACTACCGTTGCCATTTGCTGTAACTACAAATAATAAAGAGATAAAAAATATTGATAGACCGGAAAGAAATCCTGAAAACTAACAGAAGTTATGAATAAAAAAAATAGATACATTACTGCAATAGTTTTTTGTTTAGCAATTGGTCTTTCTTCTTGCTATAATGAAGACAGCATTAGCTCCGAACTTGGTATTGATGATTTAAAGCCAGTAGATAGTTCTGAACCTTTGGATCATTATATCTATGAATTTTACAATCAATATGGATCTTACATTACATATGAATATGATACCTTAGATTATCAATGGGATTTTAGTATAAAAAAGGAGGTGACTTTTGCTCAACAAAAAGATAAAGAGATTTTATTTAGGGGAATTCAACATGTTGAAAATGTACTGTTTGGATTGTATTCTGAAGATTTTAAAAAGCAATATTTGCCAACCAAAATTATGTTAGCTGATTCGATAAATGAACCGGGTTCTCGCGGTAAATTGGATAAATTCTCCGAATCAGGCACAGCATATATCGCTGTTGGTAAAATACGTGATGGTATTGTGAATATTAACGATGAAGATTTTAATCAATCCAAAGCTGCTATTAATTATAATTTTTGGATGGGGTATTTGAGAGCTAATGATAAGTTGATAATTCCTTCCTCATTTTATAAGCCTTCTGAGGGATACTATCATGTAAACCTAAAAACTTTAAGCGAGAATGAGGACAATTCAAAAATAGATATTAAAAATTATGGATTTTGGGCGGATAAAGATGGTAAACCTAATGGGGGTTATTATTTTTGGACTCCGGATGAAGAGGTAGATGTAGAACAATTCTTCGAAAAAATACTTTCTCATTCCAAAGAAGAGATGACTGTAATGATGGAAGGGTATCCTAAACTCCAAGATAAATACAATATTTTGATCAACCATATTCAGAAAGAATTTGATTTTGACATTCAATCCATAGGCGATAAAAATAAATAACAAATAATAATTAGCAAGGAGAAGTTAATTTCTTCTTGCTAAGACTTCTTAAGCCGACTGATTTTTATCTGTCTGGAAGAATATTGCCTTTTTTTTAACGATCAGAAATTTTAAAACTGTTGAGGGACAATCAACTAAACTCAAATAAATAAATTTTATATTATGAGATGGTATATATTATTACTAAGTGTAATGCTTTGCATTTCCAGTGTAAATACAACGCAAGCACAACTATTCGATGCTTTAAAAAAGAAATTATCGGAGAAAAAAGACGATGATAAAGAAGAGAAAAAAGAAGAGAAGAAGTCGTATAGCGATTTACTAAAGGATTTTGAATCGCAAAATGGTTTATTTCAATTACATACAAAAGGCACAAAATTGTATTTTGAAATACCTGATAGTCTGTTAGGACGTGAGTTTTTGTTAGCTTCCCGAGTTTCAGCAACTTCGAACAATAAGGAGATAGTAGCCGGGCAAATGCCAAGACAGCCTCTTTTGATAAAGTTCTCGAAGGATGCGGAAAAAATTTATATGCATGTTGTGAATTCCGACAACGTGTGCGATGAAAATTCGGATACTTATAAATCTTTGCAGCGAAATTATCTGAATCCAATTATGAAATCCTTTAGCATTAAGGCATTTTCTCCTGATTCATTGGCTACAGTTATTGATATGACTAAGTTTTTCAGTTCCGATGAAAAAGAATTGAATCCATTTAAAAAGAAAAGTATCCTTGATATCATTTTTGGCAAAACACCTATGAGTGGGACGTATGATGCTAAAAGTTCTGGTATACTAAGCTCTAAGTCATTTCCTTTAAATATAAATGTACGGAGTCGATTGGCGTATACAGTTGATGATGCACCTTTTGTTGCAGAATTAACTCGTTCAATAATATTGTTGCCAAAAACACCTATGAAACCACGTATTTCAGATTCTCGATTGGGTTTCTTTACAGAAGGAAAGATAGTGTTCGATGAGAATAAAGATAAAGTAGAGAGAATCAGATACATCAATCGATGGAATATTGAGCCCAAAAAGGAAGATCTTGAAAAATACAAAAATGGTGAGTTGGTAGAACCTATAAAACCTATTGTCTATTACGTTGATACTGCAATTCCTGAAAAATTCAGAAAGTATATCATGCAAGGGATTGAAGATTGGCAACCTGTTTTTGAGGCTATTGGATTTAAGAATGCAATTGTAGCGAAAGAGTATCCTAAAAATGATCCTGACTTTGATCCAGACGATATTCGTTATTCATGCTACCGTTTTGTAACTACAACTGTAGCAAACTCCATGGGGCCTTCATGGGTTGATCCTCGTTCAGGTGAAATCATAACGGGTGATGTGTTATATTATTCCAACGTGATTAAATTATTACATAATTGGAGATTTGTTCAAACAGCAAATTTAGATCCGCAGGTAAGAGGAGAAGTTTTTCCTACCGAACTTATGGGGAAATCATTGCGATATGTTGCAGCACATGAGATTGGACATACTTTAGGTTTAATGCATAATATGGGAGCTTCTCATTCATACCCGGTAGATTCGTTACGTTCTGCGTCTTTTACTCAAAAATACGGGACAACCCCATCTATTATGGATTATGCTCGTTACAATTATGTAGCTCAGCCTGGTGATGAGGGGGTTCGTCTAACTCCACCAGATATGGGAGTTTATGATTATTATGCAATAAAGTGGGGATATAAGCCAATATTCGAAGCTAAAACTGCAGCGGATGAGTATGAAACTTTAAATAAATGGATTTTAGAGAAAGCAAACGATCCAATGTATCATTATGGTCCACAGCAATTTTTCTTCGATAAGATAGATCCGGCTTCTCAATCTGAAGATTTGGGAGACAATTCAGTAAAAGCTGCTGAGTATGGTATGAAAAACCTAAAGTATACCATGAAGCATTTAAAGGAGTGGACTACCACACCTAATAAGGACTATTCCAGAATGAAGGAATTATACGGAGAGATCTTTAAGCAATTTAGAAGATATATGGGACATGCGGATGCATATCTAGGTGGATACTATCTTTATGAGCCAGTTGCAGGAGAAAACCGTAAAGCAAGTGTATTAGTGAGTAAGAAAGAGCAACGATATGCTTTGGATTTTATTTTTAACAATTTAAGAGATATGCCTAATTGGTTGTTGGACAATGAGATTGTGGATTGTTTTAGACCTGATGATATGAAATTAGGTGAATATACTAGAATCATTACTAAAGGTTTGTTTTCTTCCAAAATTACGGTTCATTTAAGTTGGGATGAAAAGAAAAACCCAAACAATGACTATTCGGTACTGGAATATATGGATGATTTATTTGATCGAACTTTTGCATTAACCAAAAAGGGAGAAAATTTGAATTTTTACGAGAGAACTTTGCAATACACATACATAAAACAGTTGCTTACCGATGCAGGGTATTTTTCTGGTTCGTCATTAAAAAAGAGATCATTTTCAATGGATGAGGAAAATGTTATTTATCCATGGGAAAAGATGAATGTAGAATTGGAATCACTTGTACGTCCAGGGAAAGAGGCGGATGTAAAGGCAAATATGAATCCTATATATCTTCATGAATTGCAAAAGGCTGTGAAGTTGCTTAAAAAGAATATGAATAAAGGGGATTTTAAAACTCAAATTCATTATAAGAATTTATATAAGCAGATTTCCGATTTTCTACAAAAATAACAGGTGTTGAGTAATGATGTAATTATTGTCTTCTCTAAAAGAATTTTCTGATACCTATTGATAAGTGGAGGACATTTTTTATAAGGTGTTGTGAAGTAGTATTAAATAATTTAAAACAAAAAAGATGAAGAAAAAATATGATCTATTACCCGATGCTTTAAATTTTATAGCGTGGTTGATATTGGCAATCGCAATATTCTCTCTATTTTCTAGAACAGGACATTATGTAGTTGCAGATAATTGTTTTGATTATATGGAATTCATGTCAATGATTCTAACATTATTAATACAGCCTTTGTTTTATTTCTGCGTAGCTCTAGCATTGGCAAGAATAGTGAGAAAATATAATTAGTTAAATTTTAAATGTACAATATGAGTTAATACAAATTGATCTTTCTCTTTGAGTAATTGTTAGGATGTTAGTGGTTAACAATGCAACTTCTAAATGCATAGTTACTGTTTGTTGATAACTCAACTTTCATAGTTTCTTGTTAAGCATGAGTGCTGTGTATGGAGCACATGTTTTAGAATTTGCAAGTTTTACTCAGGAGATTCATCATAAAATTAAATTTAGATATATTAATGGTTTTACCACTCCCAATCCGGGAGTGGTTTTTATTGTTGTAATGATAAGGGTTAAGTATGACTGAATTTAGTTAATTAAAATAAACGTAAGAAAAAAGTTCTATATCAAATACATTGGTTATCAAATATTGACAGGATACGATCTATTAAATAATGTTAAAATGGGAAAGGATCAAAATTTCCTTAAATTGGTTTATTAAGAAGAATGATTAGCTGTTGGATACAACAGCTTTTTTTGTGTAGTAGATTGCCATATTTAAAATGATAGCTCAATTAAACAATTAATTCTCATGTTCTCCTCTTAAGTGCTATTTAGAATAGATATTATTAAAGCAATAGAATAATTAAACCTTCCTTATGATGAGAAGAGAGATGACGGACTTTAAGAGGCAGATAATTAGTGTTATATGATTGATTGAAGCGGTTGGAGCTTGCATGGATGGAAACTTGTTTCGAACCAATTTTTATCTTTTGAGCAGATCCAATATAATACAAAATACATACAAAAGGTATGTACTTTGCATTGCTATGTACTTTTCATTACATTTGTATCGAAAAGTCAGATAGAATTGTAATGAACTGATTGAAAAGTATCGATAAAATTGAATTGATCATGAACAAGAATAAATCCAAAGAGTATGACGTGATAATTATCGGTGGTGGTGCTACCGGTGCGGGAACTGCACGTGATTGTGCAATGAGGGGACTGAGTGTACTTCTTGTGGAGCGTCATGATTTTGCTACAGGAGCGACAGGGCGTAATCATGGATTATTGCATAGTGGAGCTAGATATGCTGTTACTGATCATGAATCGGCATCGGAATGTATTAAGGAAAATATGATCTTACGCCGAATCGCAAACCATTGTGTTGAAGAAAATAACGGATTATTTCTTACACTTCCTGAGGATGATATTACTTTTCAGTCTCAATTTGTAGAGGCTTGTTCAAGTGCAGGTATTAGCACTGAAATAATCGATCCTGAATTGGTTCGTCGTATGGAGCCTTCAGTTAATCCTGATTTAATTGGTGCTGTACAAGTACCGGATGGTTCGGTTGATCCATTTCGTTTGACCATGTCGAATGCACTTGATGCAAAAATACACGGTGCTGATCTTTTAACCCAACACGAAGTAACTGGATTTGTTCGAGAGCAAGATAGACTTTGTGGTGTGGAGTTGTTTAATCATCAGAAGAAAGAAAAAGTAAATTATTACGGAAAAGTAGTAGTCAATGCTGGAGGAATATGGGGACATCATATCGCAAATCTTGCTGGAGTTAATATAAATATGTTTCCAGCGAAAGGATCGCTACTTATTTTTGGTCATCGTGTTAATAAAATGGTACTAAATAGATGTAGAAAGCCAGCTAACGCGGATATTTTGGTTCCGGGAGATACAATTTGTTTGATTGGAACCACATCTGAACGTATCCCATATGATCAAATAGATAATATGTTTGTTTCAAAGGAGGATGTGGATGTTTTGATTCGAGAAGGAGTAAAGCTTTCTCCATCACTGGCAACAACTCGTATTTTACGTGCTTATGCAGGTGTTCGTCCTTTAGTGGCAGCAGATAATGACCCAAGTGGACGAAGTATTAGCCGTGGAATTGTATTGTTAGATCATAAGGAACGGGATGGACTAGAGGGATTTATCACTATTACAGGTGGTAAGTTAATGACATATAGATTAATGGCTGAAGAAGCGACCGATTTGATCTGTAAAAAACTTTCAGTTGATAAAAAATGTGAGACTGCTGATAAGTCTCTGCCAGGATCAGAAAAGAGTGATTTATCTCTGGAAAATGCCTCACAAAAAATTTATTCCAGTTCTAGTATTGCTCAGAAATCGGCACAGGATCGACATGGTTCCCTGGCTCACAAAGTATCTAATGGCGGGAGTAATGATGATTCATTGGTTTGCGAGTGTGAGGGAGTATCAATTGGTGAGGTTAAATATGCGATTAATGAATTACATGTGAATAATTTAATTGATTTGCGTCGACGTACTCGTGTTGGAATGGGAACATGCCAAGGAGAATTGTGTGCTTGTCGGGCAGCTGGTCTTCTTTGTGATTCACTAGAAGAAGCGGGTAAGGCAAAAGATGATTTGGCAAATTTTCTTCAGGAGCGATGGAAGGGAATGTCGCCAATTGCCTGGGGAGATACAATTAATGAAGTTCAGTTTACCTCCTGGATTTATGAAGGAATTTATGGATTGAAACCAGAAAACAATTAAGCAATTACTATGAAATTCGATAACATTATAATAGGTGGTGGGTTGAGCGGACTCACTTGTGGAATTAAATTGGCGGAGCAGGGTAAAAAATGTGCTATTGTTTCATCGGGTCAGAGTGCTATTCATTTCTTTTCTGGTTCATTCGATTTATTGGGAAAAGTGGATGGAGAGGATGTGAGTAACCCATTAGAGGGAATGAAATCTTTATCTGAAAAACATCCTTATCAGCGTGTTGGGCTTGAAAATATAGAACGTTTAACTGATGATGCTTTGCATTTATTAATTCGGGCAGGTTTGAGTTTTACAGGACAAGCAAATAGAAATCATTTTGTGTTAACTCCAATGGGCATAATGAAACCAACTTGGCTTACATTGGATGATTTTACAAGTTTTGATCACAAAGATCATTTTCCATGGAATAAAGCAGTAATTCTTAATTTCAGTGGATTTCTTGATTTCCATACTCTATTTATTAAAGATGGTCTTAAAAAGTTAGAGGTGGATGCTCAAATCAAGAATATTTCGATGAAGCAGTTTGAAGCCATTCGAAAAAACCCAAGCGAAATGCGTTCCACAAATATTGCGAAAGAATTTGATAAGGGAAATGCTATTGACGAATTTGCTGAAAAGGTAAATCTACTTAGCGAAACTACTGAAGTGGTAATTCTTCCAGCGGTATTTGGCTTGTTCAATAGAAATGTTGTGGAAAAACTCAACCAAAAGATAAATAAGCCCTTGGTATTGCTTCCTGCTATACCACCTTCGGTTCCTGGTGTGCGAAGTCAAATAATGCTTCGACAAAGATTTCAGGATTTGGGTGGTACTTATTTTATGGGCGATAATGTAGAAGGAGGCACCTTCGATAATAATCGCTTATTAGATATTAAGACCAACAATCACGATGATATAAAATTGGAAGCAGATCAATTTATTTTAGCTAGCGGAAGTTTTTACAGTAAAGGGATTGTAGCAACACATAACAAACTTTACGAGCCAATTTTTGGTTTGGATATAGAGGGAGATTCTGATCGGAACAATTGGCTTGATGAGAAGTTTTTTAACGATCAGCCTTATATGCATTATGGAGTGAAAACCGATGATAAATTTCGTGCATTAATGGATGGTCAGTCAATAGAAAATCTATATGTAGCAGGTTCTGTACTTGGAGGAGCAAACCCTCTAAAGGAAGGTAGTGGAGCTGGTATTAGTGTATTGACATCTCTTCATACTGTTGAGCAAATTTTAAAATAGCAGGACGATGAAAAAGGAAATATTTGAACCATACAACATAAGTGATAATAATTTTGAGCAGTGTGTAAAATGTACGATTTGTACCGTGTATTGTCCTGTTTTGGAAGTAAATCCTGAATATCCAGGACCTAAGCAATCAGGACCTGATGGGGAAAGAATGCGCTTGAAGGATCCAGGTTTTTACGATGAGGCTTTAAAGTTATGTTTGAACTGTAAACGTTGTGAGGTTGCTTGTCCACATGGTGTGAAAATTGGAGATATTATCCAAATGGCACGTATTAAGCATAGTAAGAAAAAGCCTAAGTTTAGGGATATGATTTTGGCCAATACCGATATAGTTGGAACTATGGCGAGTACATTTGCTCCTATTGTTAATCCTATGGTAGCACTTAAGCCTGTTCGACGCATAATGGATAGTGTGCTGAAAATTGATCATCATCGTATGTTTCCTAAATACACTGGCTTAAGATTCGAAAGCTGGTATCGCAAATATGCAGAAAAGAAACAGAAAGAATTTAAGAAGCATGTAAGTTATTTTCATGGTTGCTATGTGAATTATAACTTTCCTCAATTGGGTAAAGATTTAATTAAAATAATGAATGCTGCTGGTTACGGTGTTCATCTTCTTGAAAAAGAAAAATGTTGTGGAGTGGCATTAATTTCAAATGGACTTATCAAACAAGCTACCAAACAGGCGAAGCACAATGTAGAGGTCTTTAAGAAATCAATTGTGGAGAAGAATATGCCAGTAATATCTACATCCTCAACATGTATTTTCACAATCAGAGATGAATATCCGCATTTATTAGGAGTAAAGAATAAGGAAATTCGTGATGAAAGTGAATTGGCTACTCGTTTCTTATTTCGTTTAGTTGATACCGGAAAGCTAAAGCTTGTTTTCAAAAAGAACTACAAGAAACGAATTTCTTATCACACACCATGTCATATGGAGAAATTGGGGTGGTCTATATACTCAACTTCGCTATTGCGTATGATTCCAGGATTAGATTTTGTACCATTGGAATCACAATGTTGTGGAATTGCTGGAACTTATGGATTTAAAAAAGAAAACTATGAAACTTCCCAAGAAGTTGGAAAGCCTCTTTTCAATCAAATAGACAATTCAAATGTGGATTTTGTTGCTACCGATTGTGAAACCTGTAAGTGGCAAATCGAGATGTCTACCACATGTAAAGTTATGCATCCCATTTCAATTCTTGCAGAAGCATTGGATGTGGAAGCTACTATGAAATTATGGGAAGTTTAAATTAATGTATATCAAAATATAATAAAAAAAGCTATCGTTCTCGATAGCTTTTTTTATTATAGGCATTATTATTGTTAATACTCAATTTCAATTTAATAAAATAGGATAATCCCTACTTGTGTAATTCATGTGGGTAATCTATTTTTACGCGCTAGTATTAAGAACAACTATACCTTAAAATAAAACTAAACAAAGAATTGATATGAGTGTTGAACAGGTGAGTAAGGTCAAGGAACGTTTTTCCAAAGCCTTTTGGGTTGCCAATTCGGTAGAGCTTTTAGAAAGAGCTGCCTATTATGGTGTTTTTATTGTAATAACGATTTATTTGTCCCGAATTTTGGGATTTACTGATATTGAAGCAGCCCTTATTTCTGGTGGTTTTTCCGCTGGTTTATATTTGCTACCAACATTTAGTGGTGCCTTGGCAGATAAAATGGGCTTTAGAAAAGCATTGTTATTAGCATTTAGTTTACTGAGTATAGGATATGCCGGTCTTGCAGTCTTACCAACAATGCTAGAGTCAGCAGGTTTGGTTAAGTATACCGATGTAACTGTTTTTACTGGGCTAGAGAATACCAACTGGAAGTGGATGATAGTACCTATTGTTATTGTTATAATGATTGGTGGATCTTTCATTAAGTCTGTGATCACAGGTACTGTTGCCAAAGAAACTACAGAGTCTACCAGAGCAAGAGGATTTTCTATTTTTTACATGATGGTGAACATTGGGTCATTCTCAGGTAAAACCATTGTAAAGCCTTTACGTGAAGCAATGGGAAATGAAGGTTTGGTAAACCTTAACTATTTTTCGGCAGCAATGACTTTTCTTGCTGTAATTGCGGTTTTCTTCTTTTTTAAGAGTACAAAACGTGAGGGAGAAGGTAAATCTATAGGTGAAATTTGGGCTGCACTGATGAGAGTTGTATCCAATGGTAGATTAGTTGCCTTAATTCTTATTGTTACCGGATTCTGGATGGTACAGCATCAATTGTATGCAACCATGCCTAAATATGTATTGCGTATGGCTGGTGAAGGCGCATCTCCATCCTGGTATGCCAATGTTAATCCTTTAGTGGTAGTATTATCTGTAGGATTGATTACTTCATTAATGGCGAAGCGATCAGCATTGTTTTCAATGACAGTTGGTATGTTTATTATGCCCGTATCTGCACTTTGTATGGCAGCAGGTAATTTACTACATGTAGAATCGATTGATTTAGGCTTGTTTAGTATGCATCCTGTAGCCTTCATGATGATTATTGGAATTATCTTCCAGGGATTGGCTGAGTCGTTTATTTCTCCTCGTTTCCTTGAGTTTTTCTCATTACAAGCACCAAAAGGTGAAGAGGGAATGTATTTAGGTTTTAGTCACCTTCATTCATTTGTATCATCTATATTAGGTTTTGGATTATCTGGAGTTTTATTGACAAAATATTGTCCAGATCCAACATTGTATGAGACAAGAGCAGAGTGGGAAGTGGCTTCGGCGCATGCACATTACATTTGGTACTATTTTGTTGCTATTGCGGCAGTATCGGCTATTGCGCTTATCGTTTACGGTAGAGTAACTAGAAAAACAGATGAAAGATTAGCGGCTTAATTTGCTGATAATAATATTTAGAACCGTCTCTTTAAAGGGACGGTTTTTTTGTGGCTTATAGTTTCGGCTAAAATGTTCTTTAATCTTATTCATATTCTCCTTGGGATGATCCAAATATATATGCGATTCAATTCATTTACTGTCAAATAATTGTGTTAAATTAATAGGTGTGAGTGAAAAACTGAATTTGATAGATAATTAACGGAATAAATTTAATGAGCTATGGAACAAAATTTTTATCCTATACAAATTGCCGGCATCGAAAAACCAATACAAGAAGCAACAACATTAAGTTTTAAAATTCCGGACGAATTACTTAAAGCTTTTGAATTTAAAGCAGGACAGCATTTGAGTTTTCGATTTATTATTGATGGAAAAGAGGAAAAAAGAATGTATTCTCTTCACAATTCACCGGATGAAAAAACGAATTATCAGATTACGGCAAAAATAAAAGACGATGGTTTAGTCTCAAATTATATTGCTAAAAATCTTAAAGTTGGCGATGAACTTGAAGTGTCGAGTCCTGAGGGAAATTTTACAATTCAACCAATTAAAAATTGTTGCAAGACGCATTATTTTTTTGTTGCGGGCAGTGGAATTACACCGGTCTTTTCTATGATAAAAACCATTCTTTTAAGAGAAACGAGAAGCAAGATAAAATTGCTTTATGGAAATAGAAATATTACCGATATTATCTTTTACGATGAAATTAATAAATGGAAAAAAGAGTATCCAGAGCGATTACATGTCACGCATTCTTTATCCAAGAGATTTTTAGATACTTCATTAATTCAGGAAGATGTAAACAGAGGAAGAATTAATGATGATATGGTTGCGGAATTTATCAATGAACACCGAACAGAAATAGTGAAAAGTGAATTTTATATTTGCGGACCCGGAGGAATGAATCAAATGGTTTTTGAGACATTAAGCGAATTGGGAATTCCCTCTAAATTAATTCAATACGAATATTTCTCTGCTGAAGGAGTTGAGTATAAAGATGTACAGTCAGCTGGAAATATTGAACTTAATGCAATTATTCGAAATCAAAATTATAATGTAGTTTTAAGTGAAAATGAAACGATATTGCAAGGTTTAAAAAGAGTTGGTGCGCCCGTGCCATTCTCTTGTCAGAATGGTATTTGCGGTACCTGTAAGACTAAATTGACGAATGGAAAGGTAGAAATGAAATCGTCAATGGCATTAAGTTTAAATGATAAAAAACAGAACTACATTCTTGCCTGTCAATCGTTGGCTCAATCTACAGTTGTAAAGGTAGATTTTGAATAATTTATGGAGTCTTTTTTCGCATTTCTTTTAGGAGCTAAGAATTGCACTTTCAAACTTTGGAAGCGATGTCAATTTGCGAACTAATTTTCACTTTATAAGTTTTTTTGCATCTTTGACAAACCTATAATTAACTACCTAAGAAACCTAAACCATTGAAAACGCATTCCCAAAATATTGATGTTCTTATCAATAGATTATCTTTAGATTCTGACGAACGAGCTTTAGATGAGCTCTTTCATATATATTACGACAAGCTTTTAACTTCATCTTTTGTATTCGTAAAAAGTAAGGATCTTGCTGAAGAAGTTGTTGCTGATGTATTTTATAGACTTTGGCAAAACAGAGAAAAATTGCAGGAAGTTAAAAATCTGGATAATTATCTTTTCATCAGTGTAAGAAATCAATCCTTGAATTATATCAGCAAAGAGCAAAAAGTTGGTAAAGATTCTATTGATGATACAATTTCAAATAAAGTGAGTGAGAAGAATACAGCGGAAGATTTTATTGTTGCGAAGGAATTACAGGACAAAATCACCAATAGTATTGAAAGTTTACCACCAAAATGTAAAGAAATCTTCTTAATGATACGTTTTGAAGGAATGAAGTACAGAGAAGTAGCAGAAAAGCTTAAAGTGTCAGTAAATACGGTAGATACACAAATGGGAATTGCTATTAAAAAACTGGCAGAAATGATCGGATATAAAGGAAAAGTGAAAAAAAAATAAATTTTTTCACTTTTCCTTTAGTGGAAGATTAAAAATAATTGGTCTTAAAATTGAACTACTAGAATACAATGACGGAAATGAATACAATGAATCAATTAATAGCAAAATATTTTGCTGGAGAAATCTCAGAGGATGAGATGGGCCAATTAAGGGGATGGCTTGAATCTTCAGTAGAAAATAAATTGTTATTTGATGATTTAAAACAAAATTGGGAGAGCCTGGAATTGCAAAGTTCGCCTAATGATAAATCGCGTGTGTTAAATCGCGTGAAAGCTAAAATAAAAGCTGATGAGCCAATAGTTGAAAAAGAGGTGAAAAGATTATTTGTACGCAGTTGGTACAGAATGGCAGCCTCTGTAATTGTTGCGATATCAGTGGGTACTTTGGCATGGTATCAGATTAATGAGCCTTTTTCAACTTTGAATACTTTGGGATATGAAGTGAGTGATTGTGAAGCAGGAATGCAGAAAGAGATCTTTCTTGCCGATGGTAGCCACGTATTCATGAATGGTGATAGTCGTGTAAAATATAAAAAGGAACTATCTGGCGATGAAAGAAATATTTTTCTAGAAGGAGAAGCTTTTTTTGATGTAGCAAGAAATGAGAAAAAACCTTTTGTTATTGGTTTGGATGGCGCAGAAGTAAAAGTATTGGGAACATCTTTCAATATCAAAGCTTATCCTGAAGATAAATTGATGGAAACATCTGTATTAACTGGAAAAGTATCCTTTAAACATACGCATGGCATCTGGGAAAAAGATCAGGAAAGTATGTTTTTAGTGCCAGGGCAGAAAGGTGTTATTAATCATGAAAGTGAAGCATTCGATCAGCTAAATGTAGATAATCAACACGATGTGGCATGGATGAAAAATAAATTGATCTTTAATAATACGTCACTTTTAGAAATAACAAAAACTCTATATAGAATGTATGGCGTGAATTTTAAACTTTCTGATGGCAGTCTGGAAGATTTAAAAATTACGGCTGATTTTGAGAATGAGGAATTGGAAGAAATCATGAAGATTCTGGAAATGACTAGTGAATTTTCTTATAAAATGGAGAATGATTTGGTCTTTATAGGAAAGAAAGATGAATTCTAAAATAAGGGAGGAATCCTAGATAACATTCAAAAAAAATACCAAAGAATGGCAGCTCTTCGGTATTTTGACTCACATGTAGTAAATTTACTTGTCAAGTAAACAACTAATTGAAACAAACGCAATTGCTTCAACTAGCATTATGTACGACAAAATTAGGAAAAAATATCGATTCAACGCAAACAAAATTTCAAATGTTTGCAAAACATCTGTTGTAAATAACAGATGGAAGGTTTTGATGGGGATATTTTTGAGTCTTTTTCTTGTTTTAATTTCTTTCCAATCCTATTCTCAATCAACACCAATTTCGCTAAGTTCAATGGGGAAAAGTACGACCATTGAAGCTTTTTTTCAAGAAATTGAAGCGCAGTCAAACCTGTCATTTGTTTATAATCCTGATAAAATAAAAGGTATTGATGTAAGAATACCTGATAATGGAAATTTTTCTTTAGAAGAATTATTGAGTATAGTTTTAAGTCCAATAGGTTTTACTTTTACTTTATATCGTGATAAAATCATAATTAAAGAATCTGGAGCGAAAGTTCCAATGACCAAGTTGAAAGCTTCAAATAAAATTGAAGCGAGCAAGATAATCAGGATGCAGAAAATTATGATCGGACGTGTGCTTTGCAATGAAGATGGTTTGCCAATTGTTGGTGCATCGGTAAGGATAAAAAATAAACTTAGAGGTACTGCTAGTGATAAAGATGGATACTATAACCTGAACTGTTTTGTTGGCGATACAATCGTTTTTTCCGCTATTGGTTTTAGCGAAGTGGAAATTATTGTTGGTCTTAAGATGATAGAAGACATTCGTTTAAGTACTGATGTGGTAAATCTTCGTGAAGTAAATGTTATTGGATATGGCGAAGAAACAAAAGAGGAACAAATTGGAGCTATGAGCTCAGTTACCAATTCAATGACGGGAGAGGTTCCAAATGATTTGGATGAAACATTAGCAGGAACAGCTAGTGGATTGTGGTTTCAAAAAAGTTCTGGTGTGCCTGGTAGTGCTTCTACCATTGCCATAAGAGGTGTAACTTCTTTGCAACCCGATGCCAATAGTCCTTTAATTGTTGTAGATGGAGTTCCATTGTTTAATACCGAGGAGGGGCTGAGCCAAATTACATTTCAGTCGGGTTCAGGTGATCCTGCCTTCGGATTATTTGACAATTACGTTTACAATGATCTTCGGGAAAGTAGTTATTTTCAGAAGAATGGATTAAATATGCTGAATACAGAAGACATCGAATCCATAAGTGTACTGAAAGATGCCTATTCAACTTCGATATATGGCTCGAGAGGTGCTGCAGGAGTAATTTTAATCAATACAAAACACGTTCATAAGTTTGGGTTAAAGGTAAATTTATTGATGGAAACCGGTGTTTCTGTTCCTGTAAATAAACCTGATTTAATGAATGGTCAGCAGTACGCTAATTTTTACAGTAATTACTATAGTCAATTAAAAAATAGCGAAGTTGTTTTTCCTGATGATATAAATACCAATTGGTACAATAAGGTAGTACGAAATGCAAATAGCAATAAACTTGCTCTTTCAATTCAAAATAAAAAACACAATGGTTTTCTATATTTTAGTTTCTCTCATTTAAATCAGGAAGCATATATAGTCGGTTCAGATTTTAAACGATATACAGGAAGATTTAACTTTCAACAAAGTATTAACAATCGATTTAAAATAGGTTCGAATATATCCATGACTTCCGAGAAGAACAATTCCTTATTAGCACCAAAAATTTATCGTGATGCTATTCTAAAAGCACCTAATGTTGCAATATATAATAAGGAAGGAGATTTTAATTTTTCTACTTCTGCAAATCCTTATGGAAATTATTCTGAGAATCCATTGGCAATGGCTTTGAATGATAAAGGTGAGGTATTGGATAATTATATTATTGCTAACGTATATACCGATTTACAATTAACAAATTGGTTGTTTTACCGATTGGATTTAGGAGTTAATTTTATCGAGACGGATGCAATTTCTTCCTATAGAAATAGCAATTCGAATGATGAAAGATTGACAATTGAAACTGATGGATATTCTCGGAAATTTGTGGTAACAAGCACTCTTACCGGGAACAAAAAATTTGGTGATCATGTCTTTAAATTTGTATTGGGGCAAAGTTTCGAAGAATCAAGACAAAAAGAGGAGCAATTGAATTACGAAAGTTCATATAAGCTTACGAATCGAAATGGGTTTGATTTGGTTGATTACAAAACTGATAAAAGAAAATATGCATTAGCATCATGGTTTGGGCGAGTGAACTACAATTACAAGCAAAGGTTATTTACCGGTATTAGTTATCGAGTTGATGGTTCTTCTCGTTTTAGCAATGACAATAGATATCAAATTTTCCCCGCATTTTCTTTAGGTTGGCTAGCAATAAAAAATGCTAATGAGTGGCTCTTAAACAATTTAAAGTTTAGAGCAAGTTTTGGATATTCTGGAGTAGAACAATCAACATATACCTACGGAGCATTGAGAACTTATGAAACTCAAGAATATAATTTAACCTATGGGAAGAAGAATATTTTGACTGAAGCTAATGGTACAAACCTTAATTTGTCCTGGGAAAAAACGAAAAATTTTGATCTAGGTGTTGATTTTAGTTTGTTGAAGAATACAGTGAATCTTTCGCTTGATTACTATTCGAAAAAAGTAAATAATTTATTGTTATTCACCGATGTTCCTGCCGTTTCAGGTTACTCAAAACAATGGGTTAATGTGGGATCAATGAAGAATACGGGGATTGAGATGACTCTTGATTCAAGAATTGTAAACAATGAATTTACATGGGATTTGTTTTTAACAGCGGCTTACAATCGAAATGAAGTATTGGAGATAAATCAAACAGGTTACGAAGTTTGGGAAGCTGATCAGGCATACAAGTATTTTGAAGAAGGAAAAGAAGCAGCTCAATTTTTCTTATATGATTGGAAAGGTGTAAATCCAGTAAATGGAAATCCATTATGGCGCTATGCCGATGGAAGTATTAGAGAAACTCCTCCGACAAAATTGGAAGATAGAAAAGCATTTGGTTCAGGAATGCCTAAGTATTCGGGTGGAATAAGTAATGTGTTTTCATTTAAAGGAATTGAGTTGAGTGCATTTTTGACCTTTGTGAAAGGGAAAAAACTGATGAATGGAACATCGGCTATTTTAAATACCTATACCACAACCGATGTGAATAATTTATCTGTAAATGTTGCAAAATACTGGAAAAGTGAAGGAGAAGTAAACAGTCGGCCGGCTTTGTTTAATACTTCCATTACCAACCAGAACAATTATACCACCAGCCGAACAAGTACAAGGTTTTATGAGGATGCGTCTTTTATAAGACTAAAAAGACTTGTGTTGGCTTATCATTTTCCGATGAAACTAGTGAAGAGTTTAAAGCTTGAGCGAATCAAACTGTACGCTCAAGCAACAAATCTGTTCACTATCACTAACTATTCAGGTCTGGATCCTGAGGTAAGTGCCTTTGGTGTTTCATCGCTCTTATCAGGATATGATGAGATAACGATGCCCCAGGCAAAAACATTTAGCTTGGGTTTAAGAATTGGTTTTTAAAAAGAAATTGTCAAGTAAATAATTAAAAAAGAATGTAGTAAATGAAGATGTTACTATGTCTGGCAGGGCAGAGTAATCCTTTCATTAATTAGTTACAAAACAATGGTCTGAATTTAAAATAATATCAATCATACGATTGGTAATTGGGGAAGAAACATACCTCTAAAATTTAGATAATGTATCGCTATTTAAGTGATAATTAAAAGTGTAAGAGAGGTTGATTTATATAATCAGATAATAGAATAATTATCCGATGAAAAATGAACCGATCAAAAAACATGTTTTGAATTAACTCAATTAATAACCTAAAATTAAAATTTTATGAAAGTTTTTAGAAACTCTTGGAGTGCAGCATTGCTAATGTTTGCCATTGTATGTAGTGGCGCACTAAGTTCGTGCAGCGATGATGAAAAATTAAGTGATTTAACAGGACTATTAAGCTTTGGATTTACCGACGAAGCTCTAGCTGGTTATGAATTTACCATTGGTGGAGATAATGTAATAACAAATGAGATTGCTCTTCCTTATGGATTTGATGCATCTTCTTTAACTCCTGTATTTTCATCTGTACCACAATCAACTGTATTAATAGGTGATGTTGAACAAGTAAGTGGAGCCACAGCTATGGACTTCTCTAGTGAAATAGTTTATAAAGTGGTAGCCGAAAACGGATCAAACCAAGTAAGTTATACTGTAAAGGTTAATGTTGCAACAGACATTACCGCATGGTCAAACTTATCACCTGATGCGAATTTCCCAGATTATACGTCAGTTGTTGGATATGCAATTGATGGAAAGTATTTTATTATGGGAGGTAAAAAAGGAGCTTCCGGTATTGGAGGTCATACTTATGGTATCTTTTCTTCAACCGATGGATCGAATTTTTCTGAAGTAAATACCAATATTTTCAAGGAGTATGGTATGGGATTAGGATCTGCTGCAGTTAAACATGGTGACAAGCAATTGTTGTTAGGTGGTTATACTCCTTCTGACTATGAAGTGTGGAATGAAACAGGCAATGGAGCTGGTAATAATACAGTTTGGTCATCCGAAGATGGTGAAACCTGGACTAAGGTGAACGAAGGAGCTGCTGCAGAGCAAACATTCACTGTACGAGGAAATGCTTCTGTGGTTAATATGAATGGTGATTTATATTTAACTGGTGGATATTCTGTTGCTTATGGTGCACTACAGCAACCAATTGCTGATGCATGGAAATCGACTGATGGAGGTGCAACCTGGACCAATCTTGAAGCTGACTTTGGTGCAGAATTTACACCTAGAGCAGATGGTAAGCTAATTGTTTACAAGGACGAGCTTTATTTAATTGGTGGTAGAACAGGATTTCCATACACTTATTTCAATGAGATTTACAAATCAGCTGACGGTGTAACATGGACAAAGTTAGATGTAACGACTCCATTTTCTGAACGTGCAAGTTTCTCTTGTTTTGTTTATAACGATAGAATTTTTGTTGTTGCAGGATTAAGTAACGAAGAAGTAACTGAAGGGGAAACAACTACTACATTAGATGTTCTTTACAACGACATGTGGGTTTCTGAAGATGGTGGTCTTTCATGGAATGAAATGTCAAATGGAGCTTTACCTGCAGGTTTTGCAAAGAGATATGGACAAGCAATAACTGTTGAGAATAATATGGTTCACATTTTTGGTGGTAATGGAGTTGATGCTGATAATAACGCAAAAGCATTAACTGATTCTTGGAAAGGTGTTCTAAATTAAGATAGAACGAGAGTCTCAATTTTGTTGAGACTCTCATCTATAATTCATCGAATTATGTCTGATTATTGGCAGATAATTAGAACTTACATATAGATGGATGTTTAAATTATTCGAGTTAAATCCGATAAATATTATCGGTAATACTCATTTGACATGTAGTAAAATTCATGAATATGAACAAGATATTAGTCAGGTTCTTGTCGTTTATAGTCTTGATGTTGAGCCTTAGTGTTCAAGCACAAACCTATAAACAACAAGAATTAAAGACAAAACATATAACAGGAACTGTATTGTGCAGTTCAGATCAAACCCCTATTGTTGGGGCAACCGTAATCGTGAAAGGAACCACAAATGGTGCAGCCGTTGATTTTGACGGCAAGTTTACGATTCATGCCAATCTAGGTGATATATTACTTATTTCATCCATTGGTTTTACATCAAAAGAGATTAAGGTTACTGAAGAAAGTCATTATCATGTTACATTGGATACCGATAATGTATCCTTATCTGAAATAGCTGTGATTGGTTATGGAGTTCAAGAACGCCGTGACCTAACTGGAGCGGTAACTTCAATTAATGTAGAAGCTTTGGAACAACCAGCTTTGAGTATTGATAATGCATTGGCAGGACAAGTTGCCGGTGTGCAAATCAATTCGAGTAGTGGAACACCAGGAAGTGCTACGGCAATTACAATTCGAGGAATTACTTCTTTGGCTGCAGATAACAATCCTCTTTTTATCATTGATGGTGTGCCTGTGTATGGTGCTGGAGGATTTTCAAAAACTTCTTTTGCAGAAGGAAGTGTACCAATGGTTGGAATTGGAGGTAATAGTGCATCTGGTCAAATTGGTGCAAATTCTGAGTTTGAAAGAAACCCACTGTCCAACCTAAACATGGATGATATTGAATCCATTGAAATTTTAAAGGATGCATACGCGACGGCAATATATGGTTCGCGAGGCGCAGCAGGTGTAATTTTAATTACAACTAAGAAAGGAAAAAAAGGACAACCAAAAGTCAATCTAAACATTTCAACTTTAGTAGCAGAACCTGTTGGCGTACCTGATGTTTTAAATGGAGATGAGTATGTAGACTTTTACAATAGTTTCGAAGCTGGATTAAATAAGCCAAAAGGAATTAATACAGATTGGTTTGATAAGGCAACCAGAACTGCTATTACCAATAATGTATCAGCAACCGTTTCTGCGGGAACAGATAAAAGTACCTATTTTTTATCTTTATCATACTTGGATATGGACTCTTACATTATCAATAATGATTTTAAGAGGTATACCGCAAGGATAAACTATGAATATAAATCAAGCGAAAAATTTAGATTTGGTAATAACCTAACCTTCTCGTATACTGACAATAATTCATTGAACTCTGCACAGGTATATCGTAATTCTATTATTGCAGATCCAAGTATTTCTGTGAAAGATGATGAGGGGAACTATAACTTTGTAGAGAACAAGCAAAATGATCGTTTCAATCCAATTGCAAAAGCCAAAGAGGACATCAACTATGTAAGAGATCGTAGATTGATAGGTAATTTGTATGCAGAATACAAAGCTTTATCATGGTTAACTTTACGTTCAGAATTTGGTATCGATATGATGGTGTCTAAGGCTTATAATAGAAATATGGCTTATGAGCAGATTGATAAAGAAGGTGATGCCAATCAAACTAATGTTCAAAATATGAAATATGTGTTCAATAATACTGCTTCAATTTATAAGGAGTTTGGTGAACATGTTTTCAATGGTGTTATTGGTCAGAGTTTTGAAACATCCGATGAAGATTTTACAAGAATAGGAGGAACCGGTTTTCCTACCAATGATGTATTAAGTATTAGTCAGGCTGATAATTCAAGAGTATACGATGCAGTAAGAAAAGAATGGGCAATGATGTCCTTTTTTGCAAGAATGAATTATCGTTGGTTGGATAAATATATGGCTGGAATTACCTATCGTGTCGATGGGTCATCTCGTTTTAACAAAAATGAAAGATACGTAGGATTCCCTTCTTTCTCTTTAGGATGGAGATTTTCCAAAGAACAATTTCTAGAAGCATACACATGGCTAACCGAGGCAAAATTAAGAGCAAGTCTTGGATATAGTGGTATTTCAGGATCAGGTGGATACTATGGTCATCAAGGTCAGTATGTTTTGAAGCAATATGCATCTAAGTATGGTACAACGAACATTTTAGAAGTTGATCAGCCAAGTAATCCTGATTTGAAATGGGAACGAACCAAAACTTTTGATTTAGGGTTGGATGTAACTCTATTTGGTGATAAAGTACAATTCACGTTCGATTATTATAACAAGAAGAGTGTTGATATGTTAATTCAGTCTGCAGTACCATTGTATTCTGGGTATTCAGGTCAGCAACAAAACTTGGTAGATATGACCAATAAAGGAATTGAATTCTCCTTGAGTACCTTGAATATAAACAAGGAATTTAAGTGGAGTACGAATTTAAATATTGCAAAAAATACCAATGAGGTAACCAATTTGAATTTAGATGGTTCATATAAACCAGGAGGTGCGGAAACAGGATATGCCTTTTATCAGGTAGGCGAATCTGCTACTGCTTGGTTTTTATACGATTGGCATTCGGTAGATCCTTTAACGGGTAATCCTTTATGGAAATATGCCGACGGAACTATTTCCAATACACCACCAGCTTCAGTTGAGGGCAATGCCACAACTGATAATAAAATGGTTATGGGAGATCGTTTACCGGAATTCACAGGTGGTATTACCAATGTTTTTTCCTATAAGAATTTTGAGCTAAACACAATGTTTGCTTTTTCTTATGGAGGAAAAATAATGAATGGGACAAGAGCTGAGCTGTTAACTTATACAGATCAAAGATACCGTAATTTGAGTCGCGATATTTTAAATGAGTGGATTATTGCAGGACATAAAACTGATATTCCTAAGAAGAATAACACCTCAATTATCAAATCAGGATATGGCGGTGGTTATACCGATTACACTGTTAGTAGGGAATCAGATCGCTTCTTGGAAGACGGGTCATTTATTAGATTGAAGAATATTTCGCTAACTTACCGCTTTAATCCAGAGCAAATCAGAAAGTTTGGTTTAAGAAGCTTAGCCGTATACTTAAAAGGATCTAATTTAATTACTTGGACAAACTATAGTGGTCCTGATCCTGAAGTTAGTGCATTCGGATCTTCTGCTACATACGCTGGTAACGATGAGTTAACGATTCCACAGCAGAAATCAATTCAGATAGGAGTTAAAATTGGGCTTTAAAAATGGAACAAATGAAAGAGAGAAAACACAATAGATACGTATTGATACTTGTAGCTTTTATTTGCATACTTTCGGCTTGTGATAAACAATTGGATTTGGCACCTGAAGATACAACGGTTGAAACAGAAGTGTTTCAATCTGAGAGTTCTGCGGAGTCTGCCTTAATGGATGTTTACAACAAAACTTACGAAGCAAATAACAGTACAGCATATACATTTGGTGATTTTACAACAGATTTGTTAGTGACAACAAATTCGTACTTTAATCTTATAAATTCAGGAGATATTCCTACAGACGATACTTATTTTGTAGCTGGTACCTGGGAGAATACTTATGCTGCAATAAATGTAGCGAATGTAATTATAGAATCTGCTCCTAAATTGGGAACTTATAGAGAGGAAGCTATAAAGCAACACGTTGCTGAAGCTAAGTTTTTAAGAGCTTACAATTATTTAGTGCTTCAAAAACTATATGGTGATGGAGCATTAACTGGAAAAATGAGTGGTTTGGGTTTGCCATTGCAATTGGAGCCTTATGAAGGAACTAAATACAATGCAGCTAATGCCTTAACTCGTTCTACGATACAGGAAACCTACAATCAAATCATTAAAGATTTAACTGAAGCTCTTCCTGATTTATTAGAGGCTTATGAGGATGACTTGGAAACTCGTGCACGTGCTACAAAAGGAAGTGTCCACGCCTTACTTTCCAGAGTGTATTTATACATGGGTGATTATGATCAAGCTGCTAGTGAAGCCGCATTCTTAATAGGAAATGGAAATTATCATTTAAATAGTGATTTGAAAGCTGTATTTCCAACGAGTAGTGGTTACGATGTTTCTTTGGATAGAGAGTATATTTATGCAATTCCATTGACCTACAATAATGGTGATCATCAGTTTGGAACTCATTTTTATTCCTATTACCATAAATCTTCTCAATACGTAGCAGATGATTTTATTTCCAAATATACGGATACAGATCAAAGAAAAACCAAGTTACTTTGGAAAGCATATACCGAAGGTTATAACCCTTCTAAGTTGACTACTGCAAAATTTAATAACAGCGATGGGAGAGATAACATTCCAATGATTCGTTTATCGGAAATGTATCTGACGAGAGCTGAAGCTTTGGCTCATACATCAGGAGTGAACCAGGAATCTGTTGATTTACTAAATGCGATTGCAAGCAGGGCAGATGATGGTTTTACAAACTATATAACTTCTGATTTTACAAATGCCAACGATTTAATTGATCGAATTTTGCTCGAAAGAGAGCTGGAATTGTGCTTTGAAGGACTTCATCGTTATGATTTGATTCGTACAGGAAGAAAATTGAAGTATAAAGAACTTCCTGAAAACAAATATGTACTTCCAATTCCAAAAAGCGAGATTGAAATTACCAAAGGAAGCTTGGTGCAAAATCCAGGATATTTGTAAGACTACATCTTCGATAAATAGGATTCAAATTTAATTCAAACTTTTTACACTCAAGTTTTATTGTTAAGAAGTGTCTGTGGGTTTTTTCTGCAGCACTTCCTAATGGTACTCCATTATATTCTCAAATTAAAATAGAAATGTATACAAAACTGACAACAGTTTTGCTTTTGTTACTATTTGTTGTTTCGAATAGTGCAATAGCAAAAGCATCTTCAAAAGAAGACAATAAAACAGGTATTTCTTTCAATCGTAACAGTTGGAGTGAAATTTTGGAAGAAGCAAAAACACAGGATAAACTCATCTTTGTAGATTGTTACACTACTTGGTGTGGTTCGTGCAAAATGATGGCTAAAACTGTATTTACAGATCAGGAAGTTGGTGATTATTTCAATCAAAAATTTGTGAATGTAAAGCTGGATATGGAAAAGGAACCAGGTATTGCCTTAAAAAGCAAATTTGGCATAAATGCATACCCAACATTACTAATAATTGATGCAGACGAAAATATTGTTAACAAACTGGTGGGAGCAATGTCTAAAGCTGAATTTTTAAGTTTCGCCAAGGAAGCAAATGGAACACATTCCTTATCTGCATTTCATAAAAGATATCAGGAAAAAGGAGTGTCGGATGCAGACTTTGTTTTTGAATACATAAAAAAGTTGGAGACGGCTGGAGAAAAATCAATTCTTACTAATGTAGTTGAGCGTTATTTCAAAAAAATAAACAAGAACGCTTTAGTGGAAAAGCAAAATTGGGATGTCTTAAATAAGTACGTTCATAATATCGATCATGAAGCTTTCCAATATCTGTTATCCAATAAGAAAAAGTTTGTGGACGCATATGGAGAAAAGGCAATTGAAGATAAGGTTTACTTCACCTTTTTAAGAGAGGGAAACGGTTTGTGTGACAAACAAGAGGATGGGAAATATAGTTTGAATCAGAATCGAAAAGAAAATTTTATCGCTGAACTGAATAAGAATGCGCTTAAGAATAAAAATAGAATTCTGGCTTATTCTGAAATAAGTACGGCAAGAACTACGGGAAACTGGTCAGTCTACATTGCCTCAATATCAAAATATTTAAAGGCGAATGTGATTGATAAAGGAGCTATGTCCTTGTACAATTATGCATTACCAATTGATAGAGCTGTTAGCGATATTGAGTTAAGAAAAGAAGCTGCTAAATGGTGCGAATTGGGAATAAAGATTGAAGGTTTAAGTGAAGGATACATCAACGCATTCAAGAACTTACAAAAGCAATTAAACACAGTTCGAAAAGATCAATAATCATTGATTAATAGGGATAATTAACTGATATAACCAAAGAACCAAATGAATAGAATAATCAAGTTAGTAGCATTTGTACTTATTGGCATTTGTATTGAGGGTAATGTAAATGCGCAGAATTGGTCTGTTGAATTTGAGCATACCGCTTGGAAAAAAGTGCTAAAAAAGGCAAAGAAAGAAAAGAAGCTGATATTTGTTGACTGCTATACCTCCTGGTGTGGACCATGTAAAATGATGGCAAAAGACGTCTTTACTCAAGATCATGTAGCTGACTATTTCAACGAAAATTTTGTCAATTTTAAAATTGATATGGAAAAAGGAGAAGGTCCCGATCTAAAGCCAGGCTGGAAGATTAATGCTTATCCTACTTTCCTTGTAATTAATGCTGAAGGAGAAGTTATTCATAGAGTGGTTGGAGCTTATGGAGCGGATGAATTTATCAATTACATAAAGGATGCACAGACCGAGGATAAGAATTTTGCCGCTTTGAAAAAGGCTTATGCTGATGGCAAACGCAATGGCGAATTTATGTTTTCGTATTTACGTGCTTTGCGATTGGCGAATCTTTCTAAGGAAGAATCCCGAAAAGCCAATAAGTACATATCAAGTCTTCCTAAAGAAGATTTATTGAAGAAGGAAAATTGGAACATCATTAAATATTTCATGAAGAACCCTCTAACTGATGAATTTCGATTTGTAGTTAAAAACAGAGATCAATTTGCCAAAATGCTTGGAGAAAAGGAGATTGATGAGAAGATATATAACACCTATAGTAAGAAAATAGAATCCTTTGCCTATTTCTATCCAGGCAATGGAAGAGAATACGATAAAGCTGGATTTGACAGAATGATTCAGGATTTACAAGCTGCAGATTTTTCTAGAAACAAGGAGTTGATAGCACTTGCGCTTAAGAATGAATATTCCAGACAGAACGATTGGAGTAAGTTTGCTAGCGTTATTGATGCAGCAATGGATTTTGCCTTGTTAAAGAACTACGAAAACGAGTTCGCTTATTATGATTCAGCAGCAGCAATGATTGCTAAAGCGTCAAAAGATAAAGAAATGTTGGAAAGAGCGCTTCGATGGGCAACTTATGCTGCAGAAAATGAAGAGAGAGTAGAACACAAATCTGGATATTTCGCAACCAAGGCAAATTTGCTTGAACTTGTGGGAAATGCCGAAGATGCAAAAACTGCAAAGTTGGAATCCGAAAAAGCAGATATGGCTGCTGAGAAAGCTGGTACTAAAATAATTTCTATTCCTGCATTTAAAATGGGTGGAATGAAACCAGCGAAGAAGAAATAGGAGACTTCAAACTGCAGATTTATTGTAGTGTTATTAAGGCAATAAGAGCCTGATTAAATTTTTAAAGAAATTATTCAATAAACATTATATAATTAAAAAGATGAGAACAATATTAATCGCACTAATTAGTGTATTGTTATTTAGCTGTGCACAACAGCCAGCAAATAATGTAATCACAATTAAAGGGAATGTGAAGTTTCCAGATAATACTTTTAAAATGCAGATTATCAAACGATCTGGTTTTGATAAGCAAATTATCGATTCGGTAGAACTAAATGCTGATAACAACTATGAGTTTAAAATGAAAGTTGATAAGCCGGGTGTGTATACTTTAGATTGTCAGAAATGGCAATCGGTTCAGTTTTGGGCGGAAGATGAGAATCTGGAAATTGATTTTCGTGGACAGGATACTGCAAAGATTAAAATTAAAAATCCACCATTTGTTTACATTAATGGCGGTAAGAACAATGAAGTAATGAATCTATTAAATTTTAATTACTATCGTTCTTATCAGGGTATGATTGCAGCAGGAAAAATCATGTATCAGGCATCCTTATCAGACAGTAAAGAGTGGAAGGAAAGTGCTGCTGAAGGCTATAACAGAAATTACGTACAAAGCGATGCTTACATGCGTTACGTTGCGGAGCATTATGCTGATCGTAATTCAATTATCACAGTGTTAAATTCATTAAGAAAAGAGAGTGATAAAGAACTAAAAGAGAAAATATTAAAAACTCTTGAAGCTAAAAATCCAAATTATCAGCCATTGCTCGATTACAAGAAAGCACTAGCTGAAGCCAGGGCTGCAAAAGAGAAAATGCAGGTAGGAAAAGTAGCTCCTGATTTTTCTTATCCAACAAAGGCAGGTGATAAAAATTACGGACCAAAGGATTTTCGTGGAAAGTATGTAATCATTGATTTTTGGGCATCGTGGTGTGGTCCTTGTCGTCAGGAAATTCCTCATTTAAAAGAAGAGTACGAAAAGTATCACGATAAAGGACTTGAAATGTTAAGTGTTTCTCTGGATAAGAGTAAGAATGCATGGATGAAAGCAATGCGTAAGGAGAAAATGCCTTGGGCACAAGTGTGTGCTCCTAATGCTGGAAAAGACATTATGAAAGAGTATCAATTTTCAGGAATTCCTTTTATCGTTCTTTTGGATAAGGAAGGTAAGATTGTGGCTAAGAACCTTAGAGGAGAGAAGATGTCGGAGGTTTTGAAAGATTTATTTGAAAAATAAACTGTAAAAGATTGTTCAATTAAAATATTAAAAGGGGAAGTCCCAATTACCTCTTGGTGGTTGGGACTTTTTGCAAAGTAAAATTTAAAGTATGAAAAAATATTTGATTTTAGTATTGGTTTTATTGTCAATAAATATTGGCACATCTGTAGCACAGAGCGCTATGACAGCAGCTACAAAAGTACCACCAACACTTCAAAGAGAAGGTGTTATTAATGCAACTCCTGATGAAGTTTGGAAATTAATTTCTGTATTGGATAAAGTAAATGAATACAATTCAGAATTGGTTCAGTCAGTTGAAAAAGAAGGAGATGGTTATGAGGCATATCGTTTGGTAAAACTGACAGATGGAACCGAACGAGGAGAAGAGATTACTGTTTTTTCAAAATCGAGTAAGCGCATTTGTTTCAGATCAGAAGATTCGCAATATCCAGTTGAATACTTTGTTGTGAATTATTACATTACGCCTTCGGGGAAAAATAAATGTAAGCTAAGCTTAGAGTGTTATTTCAAGGTAAATAAAGGTGCTCCTAAAACAAAAACCTACAAGTCAATCGGCAAAGAACTTTCTGTAACAATTAAGGGATTACAATCTTATTTTTCAAAATAGAATGATTTTTTAAATAAATATGATGCATGTTTTCACCCTAAAGTGCAATTAACTTGTCTTTTTGGTATAGATATATCAGTTGAAATTATCATGATTTTCTGAATATGACTCAATTATTGGCTTAAATAGCTGTAAACTAAAACTTAAAAATATGAAAAGTAAGATTAGCGTATTATTTGCTCTTTTATTATTGGGAAGTACAGTTTCATTTGCTCAAATATTAAAACCAGCAAAGTGGAATTCTGAATTGTCGAAGAAAGAGATTAAGGTGGGTGATGAGATTGAAATTATTTTTAAAGCTACAATTGATAAAAGCTGGCATTTGTATTCTAACGATTTTGACCCAGAATTGGGACCAATTATAATAGAATTTGACTTTGAAGAGGATGCAAGTTATGTGAGAATTGGTAAAGTAAAACCAATGAATGCAGTAAAGCATTACGACAAAATTTGGGAAGGCGATGTAAGTTATTTCGAGAATACTGCTGAAATGCGTCAAAAGATAAAAGTGAAAAGTTTGCCATTGCACATAGAAGGAACATTTGATTTTCAGACATGTTCAGATAAAAGTGGACAATGTGTAATGGGTGATGATGAATTTGAATTCAATTATCCTAACTAACATTTTACCATATTGAATTTCTTTGATTCATTTCTTGTTATAAGATATGATATGAAGTTTGGTTTGGACAAGTTGATATCTTATTCCTGAATGGTTCAGGTAATTAAAATGTAAGAACCCCTCAGTATTTAACTGAGGGGTTTCTTTTTGCTTGTTTTGAATAATACTGAGCTGATTGCTATCCATCAGAACTTAATTAAGAGAAAAAAGACAAAAAAAATGAATTTAATTTCAAGATCAATTTTTATCCAATCTAGATTGTATTAAAAAGCATTGGTTGTAGGTTATCAGATTGTTTAGTCTTGTCATGGTAAACAATATAATAATACAAATGATAATAATTGGCATTGTAAATGCCTTATCCTGAACAAATATTAGTAAGAATTTTCCATGTTCTTTTCACCCTATTCTTCTTTTTGCTTGTCTATAAGCCAAAGGTTAAAACCTAAAAAAATCAAACTAAATCAACCCAACAAGTTGGACTCGGAATAATAGGGACGTTTCCAATAAATAAAAAGACTGAAAAATGAGAGGTAAAAGTACAATCCTTGCCATTTTATTAATGGTGTTTAGCGGACTATCTTTTGGACAGGTAATTGAACCAGCCAAATGGAAAGTTGAATTCTCAAAGAAAGATGTTAAAGTCGGTGATCAAATAGATCTTGTTTTTAAAGTAACAATTGATAAAGACTGGCATGTTTATTCCAACGATTTCGATCCTGAATTGGGACCCATAGTAATTACTTTCGATTTCAAGGCTAACTCAAGTTACGAAAGAATAGGTGAAGTAAAACCAATGAATGCACACAAACATTACGATAAAATCTGGGAAGGTGATGTAAGTTACTTCGAAAATGAAGGAGAGATGCGTCAAAGTATTAAAGTGAAAGAATTGCCATTAAAAGTAAAGGGGACTTTCGAATATCAAACCTGTTCAGATGTTACCGGACAATGTGTGATGGGAGATGATGAGTTTAGTTTACAACTTGGTAATACTGATGAAAAAACTGCAATTGCGCCAAATTCCACTTCTGACAATAAAGCCAAAGGTGATACTAAAGGGCTTTGGGCAATTTTTATTGCAGCCTTTCTTGGTGGATTAATTGCAATTGTTACTCCATGTGTATTTCCAATGATTCCAATGACAGTTAGTTATTTCATGCACAGTGGAGGTGGCAATAAGGCTAAAGGTAGAATGAATGCATTCTTTTATGGTTTTTCTATCATCGCAATTTATACAGTTGTTGGTACAATATTGGCAGTGGTCATGGGACCTGATTTTGCTAATTTTTTAAGTACACATTGGTTTCCTAATATATTATTCTTTGTCATCTTCGTGGTATTTGCTTTCTCATTCTTTGGAATGTTTGAAATTACAATGCCAAGCTGGATGGTAAACAAATCTGTTGCAAATGAAGACAAAGGTGGTTTTATGGGCTCATTTTTTATGGCTTTCACCTTGGTGTTGGTTTCATTCTCATGTACTGGTCCAATTGTAGGATCAATCCTTGTAGCTTCAGCCGGAGGAGAAGTATTGATGCCAATTATTGGAATGTTAGGATTCTCATTGGCGTTTGCTTTGCCATTTACCTTGTTTGCAATCTTCCCGGGATGGTTAAACAATCTTCCTAAGTCGGGTGGTTGGTTAAACTCGGTAAAAGTTGTATTAGGATTCCTGGAGTTGGCATTGGGTTTAAAATTCTTAAGTGTTGCCGACCAGACCTACCATTGGGGTATTCTCGATAGAGAAGTTTATCTGGCAATTTGGATTGTGATCTTCACATTATTGGGACTTTATCTATTAGGAAAACTAATGTTCTCTCACGATAGTCCGGTTAAAACCGTAAGTGTACCACGATTAATGTTAGCCATCGCTTCATTCTCATTTGTTGTGTATATGATTCCGGGAATGTTTGGAGCTCCTTTAAAAATGCTATCCGGATTTACTCCTCCACAAGCAACTCATGATTTTGATATAAATCAGATTGTAAGAGCGAATTCGAGTGGTAGTTCGGCACAGAAAAAAGTACATGAGGCAAAATATGCTGATTTCTTGCACCTTCCGCATGGATTGTATGGTTATTTCGATTATGAAGAAGCATTGGCTGCATCAAAAAAAGAGAACAAACCATTATTTATCGATTTTACAGGACATGGTTGTGTAAACTGTCGTGAGATGGAATCCAATGTATGGTCAGATCCTCAGGTTTTAAAAAGATTGCAGGAAGATTTTATTGTAGTTGCTCTTTATGTAGATGACAAAACAAAATTGCCAAAAGAAGATTGGTACGTATCTGAATACGACGGAAAGAAAAAGAAGACATTGGGAAAACAAAATGCCGATTTACAAATCCGTAAATACAATGTAAATGCACAGCCTTATTACTGTTTGTTAGATGCAAAAGGGAATGATTTAACAGAACCTACAGCTTACGATTTGAATGTTGAAAAATTCGTGATGTTCCTGGATGAGGGAAAAAAGAACTTTATGCAAAATAAAACAGCTCAAATACTTAAATAAATTTTAAAAAGGATATAGTTATGATGAATTAGTTAGTAAGTTTTCAGTTTGTGATTGAAAACATGGTTAGTGATTGTGGTCATGGATAACAGTGATAATTTCCTGTTATCCGACCAAACTTAAAGATTCATCCAATAAAATAGAACAAGAACAAATATTAGTTAGTGGTTAAGAGCAGGGCTGTCAAGAAACTTAGCCCATATCTGATCTAACTCCCTGCTCTTCCTTTTACCCATAAAAACCAATTGCCTAAACCAATTCTTTTAGAAGCACTGTAGACGGAACTGCTTAAAAAGAAATAGAGTCTCGGACCAAGAGTACTCTCGGAATGATTTTGAGATAACTAAAAAACAACAAAATGAAGAAATTTTTGACTCTACTCTTAATGAGTACAATTTTGTTCTCCGGACTTCGTTCGCAGGCTCAAAATTCAACCACCATTCCATTAAATCCAAATGTAAAGCATGGGAAGCTTTCGAATGGAATGACTTATTACATATTGCACAATGAAGAACCCAAAGACAGAGCTAGTTTTTACTTTGTGCAAAATGTAGGAGCAATTTTAGAGGAGGATACTCAAAACGGGTTGGCCCACTTTTTAGAGCACATGGCTTTTAATGGGCTGAAAAATTTTCCAGGCAAGAACATGATTAATTATCTGGAGAAGAATGGGATTAAATTCGGACGAGATATTAATGCATATACGGCACAAGATGAAACGGTATACAATATCAGTAACATCCCAACAGAACGAGAAGGACTTGTAGATTCCGCACTTCTTGTTCTTCACGATTGGTCGGGAGGCTTGTTATTGGAAGCAGAAGAAATTGAATCGGAACGTGGAGTGATTCACGAAGAGTGGAGAACTCGTCGTAATGTAAGAAAAAGATTGAGCGATCAGTCCAACCCTTTGGTATACAGTAACTCGAAATATGCAAAGCGTGATGTTATTGGTTCATTAGATGTAATTGATAATTTTGAACATCAGCAATTGCGTGATTATTACAAGAAATGGTACCGTCCCGATTTGCAGGCCGTTGTTGTTGTTGGCGATATTGATGCTGCAAAGATTGAGCAAAAAGTAAAGGCGCTTTTCTCAACAATCTTTATGCCTGAAAATGCTGCTGAAAGAGTATACTACACCATTGATGATACCCAAGAAGTAGGTCATGTTGTAGCTAAAGATAAAGAGGCACAATCAGTGTCGATTAACTGGATGTTTAGAAAACCTGTTGTTAACAACAAAGATGAAAAGTATGTAAGAGAAGGATATGCTCAGGGTATGTTCAATACTATGCTGAACAATCGCTTAAGAGAATTGATTCGTAAGCCGGAGTGTGCTTCTGTTGGAATGCAGGTTGGCAATTATGAAATGGCACGTACAAAAGCTGCGAATTATATGTGGATTTCTCCGAAACAGGATAGAGAACTTGAAGCATTTACTCAATTCATGACAGAATTCGAAAGAGTTCGTCGATATGGTTTTACCCCATCAGAATTGGAGCGTGTTAAACTCCAGTTCTTAAGAAGTATTGAATCTTATTATCAGAATAAGGATAAAGTTTCTAACGAAGAGTGGGCAAAAAACTTCCAGAAGCATTATTTAAGTGCAGAACCAGCCTCTTCAATTGAGTGGGATGTTGAGTTTGCACAAAAAACAATTCCTAGCATTACTCTTGATGAAGTAAATGCTATTCGAATTGAATATTCCAATATTAATAACAGTGTATTTTCTCTATCAGGACCAGACAAGGAAGAGATCAACTACCCAACAAAAGAGGAATTGCTTGCTGTGGTTGAGAAGGTAAAGAATTCAAATGTGGAAGCTTATGAAGATGAAGCCGGTGATGCTCCATTGGTATCGGCAAAACTGAATGAAAAGAAAATTCTTACTGAGTCATATGTTGAGGGGACCGATGCAAAGATTTACACACTTGAGAATGGAGCTAAAGTAGTAGTGCTTCCAACCGACTATAGCAAGGATGAAATTTTAGTTAACGCCTACAGTTTTGGTGGGAATTCTTTGTTGGAAAGAGAAGATTTAGAATCGGCAGATATTGCAGCAACGTTAGCTCAAATGTCGGGTGTTGGAGAATTTAATGCCATTCAGTTGCAAAAGAAGTTAACCGGAAAACTAGTGAACCTTTCTCCTCAATTGAAAACTTTCACCGAAGGTTTCTCAGGCTCTGCCTCGCCTAAAGATTTAGAGACGCTATTGCAATTGGTATACCTTCGTTTTGAAAATCCTCGTTTCGACGAAGAAGCACTGAAAGCAGGAATTGGAAGATGGAAAAACAATTTGGTGAATGCCAAAGCGGATAACGGCAAAGCATTTAAGGATACCATCGGACAGTTAAATGCGAATCATCACGAAAGAGCATTGATGTTTAATGAAGATTTCCTAAATAATGTAAGTTTCGATAAAGCCAAACGAATCTACCTGGAAAGATTGCAGGATGCCAGTGATTTTACTTTCTTGTTTGTAGGGAATATCGATGAGAAGAAAGATCTGCCATTGATTCGCAGATATATTGGAAATATTACTTCATCGTACAGAAAGGAAAACTGGGTGAATCACAACATTCGTCCTGCAAAAGGAGTTTCGAAAAGAGTGTTCGAAAGAAATATGCAAGTGCCTAAAACAACCGTTTACCTGGGGCTTAACAGTAAGCTGGATTACAATCTGGAAAACAGAATGTATGTTCGCGTAATTGCAGATCTTTTGTCGAAGAGGTATATGGAAACCATTCGTGAAGAAGAAGGCGGTAGCTATGGTGTTGGTGTTCGTCCATCAAGTAGCAAGCGTCCCTATGAGCATGCAAGTATCTCGATTAATTTCGATTGTAACCCTGAAAAGCAGGAGAGATTAAGAGAGATTGTTTTCGAAGAAATTGAGAAGCTGTCGAAGACTGCTTGTAATCAGGATGATTTGGACGAGGTCAAGAAAAATTACATTAAGAATCGTGCAGAAGCAGAAAAGAAAAATAATTTTTGGATGAGTGTAATCAAATTATCTTTAATGAATAAGGAAGCGATTGTAAGTACTGAAAAATACAATGAAATTGTAAATGCTATGGATGCAAAAAAGATTCAAAAATTTGCAAAGAAATTATTTAAAAGTAATGATTCTGTAGAGGTGGTTATGAACCCTAAAGAGTCAAGTGTGAGTACCAAATAGTCTGTTTTGGTTTAGTTTTAGGATCAGTCGGAAGTAAGGAGCCGGCTGATCTGCTTTTTCATCTAACACAAATAAAGGAATTGATTATATTATGTTTCAATTATTCTTGAGTTCAAAGAATACAAAAACATATAAACAAAAATACTGCCAGCGTAAGGATCAATACATCAGCATTTTAAGTAATCAGCTGAACAGCTAAAATAACCGCGTTATATTAATTTGAATTCAAATCTACTTTTAAATAAAAATAAATTTTCACTTGATCGAGGCAGTAAGATAAAAGCGACTTACTTTGCATTTTTAAATCGCAGATTTAGGGGAAAGAATCAACTCATAAGATTCGTTTTGACCTTAATTTGAGATTACAAATAACAAAAACAACAACAATAACAAAAACAGTTTTGAACCAAACCTATGATGAAAGAAATTTTCTTGCAAAAGCTGAAGGAGGAATTTGTCCCGGCTCTTGGATGTACCGAGCCTGTTGCTGTAGCCTT
>Ga0209272_10000349_pt1 | contig 41835 bp, 31 predicted proteins | sample tdDd002_FD_187125 | JGI IMG/M metagenome (GOLD analysis project Ga0209272, IMG submission 187125) | Marine sediment microbial communities from the Atlantic coast under amendment with organic carbon and nitrate - tdDd00.2 (SPAdes)... | ecosystem: Environmental > Aquatic > Marine > Coastal >...
CATTGTAACACTTGTAGCCTCGGCAGCCTTAGGTGGACTATACGAGTTAACCAAGGAGCCAATTGCAGCAGCTAAGCTTGCAAAAAAATTAAAAGCGATTAAAGCAGTCGTGCCTGAATTCGATAACAACCCGAGTGACGAAATGTATTCAGTTGATATGCCTAGTGGCGATAAGCTTGAATTCTATCCTGCAAAGAAAGGAAACGAATTGGTTGGTACTGCTGTGAAAACTTTTACAACCAATGGTTTCTCAGGATATATCTGGATTATGGTTGGCTTTAAACCTGACGGCAGCATTAACAATTACTCAGTATTGGAACACAAAGAAACTCCAGGTTTGGGTACTAAAATGGAACCTTGGTTTAAAACTATTGATCCTGCCAAAGCTAAGTGTAGTATTTTAGGAAAAAACCCTGGTACTGCAAACTTAACGGTTAGTAAAGATGGTGGTGATGTTGATGCGATTACTGCGGCAACTATTAGTTCACGAGCTTTCTTGGAAGCTGTACAGACTGCATACAACGAGTACTCAAAACAAATGGAAGGAGGAACCAAGTAATGACGAATAAAGAAAATTTCTTAAAAGGCTTTTTTAAAGAAAATGCTGTTTTTACCCTATTGTTGGGTATGTGTCCTGCACTTGGAGTAACTTCTTCTGCTATCAATGGTTTGGGGATGGGATTAGCTACTACTTTCGTACTAATCATGTCTAACCTTGTTATTTCATTGGTAAGCTCTCAAATTCCTGATAAAGTAAAGATACCGTCATTTATTGTCATTATTGCATCCTTTGTAACAATGGTTGATTTGATTATGGCAGGTTATGTACCGGCGTTACACGAACAATTGGGTGTATTTATCCCCTTGATTGTTGTAAACTGTGTAGTATTAGGTCGCGCGGAAGCATTTGCTTCAAAAAATAAATTGGTTCCTTCAATCATCGATGGATTAAGTATGGGACTGGGTTTTGCAATGGCTTTAACCATGTTAGGTGCCGTTCGTGAATTTTTAGGTGCTGGTAAAATGTTTGGTATTACAATTTTTAGCGAGAATTACGGTATGTTGATTTTTGTATTGGCACCTGGAGCATTTATTGCGTTAGGATACTTAATTGCATTTATTAACAAACTGAGAAAAGCTTAAGGAGGAAAACTATGGAATTTATTGTAATTATTATATCTGCGATATTTGTTAATAATGTAGTATTGATGCAATTCCTTGGAATTTGTCCATTCCTTGGTGTTTCTAAAAAAGTATCTACTGCAGTTGGCATGACAGGAGCCGTTACCTTTGTAATGATTTTGGCGACTATTGTTACTTACCTGATTCAAAACTATATTCTAAATCCATATAACATTGGATTTATGCAAACCATAACCTTTATTCTAGTAATTGCTTCATTGGTACAATTGGTAGAAATTATTTTGAAAAAGGTGAGTCCTGCATTGTATCAGGCCTTGGGAGTATTTCTTCCTTTGATTACAACAAACTGTGCAATTCTTGGTGTAGCCATTATGACCATTCAAAAGGATTACAACTTGCTTGAAGCTGTTGTTTTCTCTGGTGCTTCGGCAATTGGTTTTGGTTTGGCTCTAGTATTGTTTGCTGGTTTACGTGAACATCTTGATTTAGTTGAACTTCCTAAAGGTATGAAAGGTACTCCTGCAGCTCTTATTGTAGCTGGATTACTAGCAATGGCTTTTATGGGATTTTCCGGAATTGTATAAATCAAAATCAATTCATTATATTTCATAGGCAGCTCATTTAGAGCTGCCTTTTTTGTTGAATAAAACACTCTCTACGTAAGCAATAATAAGCCCTTAATCAAAAATCTTGTGTAAATCCATAAGATTAACTAACTTAGGAATGAAAGCAACTCAATGTGGCTCTAATCAACCACTAATTACACACTAAATAACACGTTGAAGCTAAATGCTAAATAAGTTAAAATTTCGTACACGAGTGCTTGCCGGATTCGGACTTATTCTACTGTTCACGGTATCATTCCTCGTCCTCTCTATTTTCCAGGTAAAAAACCTCCGAAAAGAATCAGAATTTATTTATACTCACACTTATAAGGTAAGTAATAGTGTTCGAGATATCAATACACATATCCAGATCATGGAAAGTGCCATGAAGGATATTTTGTTAGCCAACACTCAGGAAGAGTTCGATCAGGCCATTGATACCATTAATTTATACCACCTAAAGGTTGAAAATGAATTTGATACTGTTTTTAACAGATTTTTAGGCAATATAAGAGATGTAGGAGAAGCCCATCGTGCCTTTCTGGAATGGGAGGAAATAAGAAATGATATAATCGACCTAAAAGTTAGCGGAAAAGAATTAAGCGCTAAAAAAATGGTTGATGGTGAAGCTGCCGAGCACTTAAACAAGCTAAATCAGAAAACAAAGGTAATGACTGATTTTGCAGAGAGCAATGCCAATTTAAGCTATAAAGAAGCTACAGAAAAGCATCGCACCACTTTACTTTGGTTCACCATTGTTTCCGCTCTTATTATTGGGGTTAGTATTGCAATTACATTTATTGTTTCCGACAGTATTTCTCGTCCGATAAAAAAATACATTTACAAGGCTCAGGCAATATATCAGGGACATGGACACGGTTCAGGTAGAAGAATTAGCGAAGAAAACTTACTAAACCATTCTTTATCGGAATTAACTGAAACCTATACGAAGCTACAAAATGAAATAAGTGAACGTGAAAAAGGTGAGCAAACCATTCGTGAACAATATCAGGAAATTCATGAATATTCGGAGCAATTGAAAACCTTTAATGAGAAATTAGAAGAGCGTGTTGCCGAACGAACTACTGCCCTTGCTACCAGTGAGGAAAAATACAGAAATCTTATTAACGGAAGTACCGATATTATTTTGGTGAACGAATATTTGGGAGATGGAACTTCTAAATTAATTGAAGCCAATGATACAGCATGTATTCAATTGGGATATACAAGAAACGAAGTCTTGAACTTATCACTTGGCGATTTTATTGAAGATTTAAGTGAAGATTACGTTGTTGATTCTATCAAAAGATTAACAAGAGAAAAACAATTTACAAGTGAACAAGTTTTCGTTTCTAAATATGGTAAAAAAACGCCAATGGAAACCGTTAACCAACTTGTGACATTGCAAGGCAAACACGTGATATTATCAACAGCTCGTGATATTACAGAGAGAAAACATGCTCAACAAGCCATTGTTCAGAGTGAGCGTCGCTTGAAACAGATGATTTACAAATCTCCACTACCTGTAGTTATTACCGATGCCAATAGAGATATTGAATATTTTAACGACAAATTTATCGAGCAGTTCGGATATACATTAAATGATATCAGAACATCGGATGATTGGTACCAATCATGCTATCCAAATAAAGAGTATCGTGATTTGGTCAAAAAGACCTGGAGTGATGCTGCAGAAAAAGCCAAATTAGAAAATACAGATATAGAGAAACAAGAATTTCACATCACAACCAAATCTGGAGAAGTTAGACACTGTGAATTCTTTATGGTGCCTTTAGACACCTCCTCAATGATTATTATAAACGATATCACCACTATTATAAACACGCAACAAGAACTTGTTAAATCTAAGGAAAAGGCTGAAGAGAGTGATCGATTAAAATCGGCATTTCTGGCAAACATGTCGCATGAAATTCGAACACCAATGAATGGTATTATTGGTTTTGCCGACATGCTTCGAAAACCAGGTAAATCAGACGAGCAAAATAATGCTTATATCGATATTATTTACAAAAGCTCCAATCAACTTTTAAAAATTATCAATGATATTCTGGATATCTCGAAACTAGATGCCGGACAAACAATAGTTAAGGAAACTCAGTGTTCTCTCAATGTAATTCTGGATGAATTACACATGCAATTCAGTAAAGATAATATTGCTGACGATGAGATTGAATTTAGAGTCCTAAAATCCTTACCAAATGAAAAAACAATGGTCATTACTGAGGAGAGAAAACTCCGACAGGTTTTATCCAACCTCTTAAGTAATGCATTTAAATTTACCTCTGCCGGATCCATTGAATTTGGTTACAAATTAATTGAAGACGACTTCCTTGAATTCTATGTAAAAGATACTGGAATAGGTATCCAAAAAGAGAAGCAAGATATTATTTTTGAACGCTTCCGTCAGGTTGAAGAATCGTTTACCAGAAAATATGGTGGAACAGGTTTAGGACTTGCAATTTCGAAAGGATTCGTAGAGTTAATGGGTGGGAAAATTAGAATGGCTACAGTTGAAGATAAAGGAACTACATTCTTCTTTACAATTCCATATAAGCCTGTAGGAGGTGAAAATCTTCCCGAGAAAAAGAAGCAACAAAAGAAAGGCTACAAATGGGACGACAAACTAATTCTTGTAGTAGAAGATGACGAAACCAATTACAAATACATTGAAGCTGCTCTAAAGCCAACTAAAGTTAAAATACTACATACTATTTCGGGAAATAAAGCCATTGAATTAAGTTTAAGAAATCCAACTATCAATTTGGTTTTAATGGATCTAAGACTGCCTGATATAAATGGATTAGAAGCTACTCAGTCGATCAAGAAAATGAGATATAATTTGCCAATTATTGCCCAAACAGCTAATGCTTTCCGCGAAGACAGAAATAAGAGCATGGAAGCCGGATGTGATGATTTTATAGCTAAGCCTTTCGATGAGAAAAAACTTTTGGACACCATTAACAAATACTTTAAAAAAGGACGAAGAGGAGAAAAGGTAGAAGTTTAATTAGAAGAAAATGTATATAAATTAGTTGATTGCTCCTTACCTGCAAGTAAAACTTTGGCAATAAAATTCACTTGTAGACTTAACTCATTTTTCTGTTTAAGCTCTTTCAATAAATCGCCCGAAACCAATAATCTAGAATTGTAATTATTGCATAAACCTTGAATTCGTGATGCTGTATTAATGGCGTCGCCATGATAAGCAATCTCAGATTTTAATTCACCGACTTCGGCAACCATTACTTTGCCCGAATGTATTCCTGCTTTAAATACAGGAATCATACCATAATTCGTTTGATAATATTCCTTTTTCTTATCAATAGTTTCCAAAAAATCGTAAAATAATTTCACACATCTCAATTGTTCAATTCCCTTTTCTAATTTCCAGGTCAAAACAACCTCATCGCCCACAAATTGGTAGACCTCTGCATTATTCTTCATCACTGATGAAGAGATATCTTTAAAACAATCCTGTATCAATCTGCTGTATTTGAAATGCCCTAATTTTTCTGCATAATAAGTTGATGATTTCAAATCCATAAATAAAAAAATCCGCTCTTCTTCTTTAGGCTTATAGTATCTGCCTAATAAAAATTTAATTAGAATTCCCTTTCCTAGTTTCTTATCAATATCATGAAAAATTTCGATTAAAGTGCCAACAATAAAGAAATAGATTAATATTGTATAGAATAATTGTGAGTTATAAAGATCTATTAATTGAGAGAAGTTTTGTGGAAAATCAGAAAAAGTAAATAAACCTCCTAAATTATACATACTGTAAATTAGCAAATATGCACTTGAAATATTTACCAGAACACTAAGTAGTATTGATAGAAAAAAAAGAGGTATATGAGCTTTTAGTTTTTGAGCAATTTTGAAAATTGTCCCCCAAATAAAACCAGCAATTACGCCAGATAACATTGTACTATTAATATGCTCTAATTGCATAATTGACAGCGAACTATACTGATTCATCTGAAATGTCAGCAGAAAGAAGAATGCGATCATCCATGTTAGGGTGATCGTAAAATAATACCCTAAAATAGTACAAGGTTTTATACCAATCTTATTTTTCCTCATGCTGATTGATATATTCTACAAGCTCTTCAATCTCATTTTCTGTTGTTATCACATAATCCTGATTTACCTTCAATTTATAAAGATGGTTCTCCAACAATCGTAGATTATCATTCGTTTGTTCAATTAACTTTGATAAGGCAAATTGATACAAATTATTACGCTGATTTTTTTCGTTAACATCCATAATATCCTTATTAAGGAGTGACCGAATCAAAAATCGTTGCACCACCAACAATCCCATCCTACTGGTTGATTCGGTCACTTCCATCCCACTATTTTGCTAATTCTCCAATTGATTTTTGAAAGCTAACCTCTTTCAATTTGTAATTGATTTTGGAATCTATTAACTCACTATGAGCATTCTGCCAAAATGCTTGTGCATCTAAAAGTTCTGTGGTATTCGCTAAACCTTCGTAGAAACTATTTTGGGTCAACTCAACATTTTCATTTGCTTGATTCATTGAAACTTTAGCCAATTCTATTTGCTGCAAAGCTTCTTGTAAATTGAAATAACTTTGTTGAACTTCAAGTTTTATTAAGTCTTTTGTTCTATCCAATTCCAATTCTGTTTGCTTTGATCGAAATTTATCTGCTGCAACTTTATGCTTACGTTCCTGCCAATGAAAAATAGGAACTGATAAACTTGCCTTAACAGCAAACATCTTTGAAGATCCTATCAGATTCTCAATCTTACTTGTATATCCATATGATGCTCCAACACCCAATTGTGGAAGATAATCCGCACGTGTACTCTTAATTTGTTCCTTAGATATTTTCACCTGATTATCAAGCATTAACAATTCGGGTCGCTGCACTAATGCCTTTTGCATGTAATCCGCGTCAACATTATTTTGATCTATTGATATGGTAGTATCAATGGCTACAACATTTGTCATTATTTCTTTCCCAATTACTTGACAAAGTGCCATTTTAGATAAAACAAGTGCATTCTGAGCTCGAAATAAATCTAATTTTGCTTGATTTAATTGTACCTGCGCTTTTAACAGTTCATTTTTAGTAGTGATTTCCAATTCAAAAGCATTTTGAAGATCACGAACCAACGCTGATAACATTTTTGTGTACTTATCTGCTAAAACAACTTTCTCCTTAACCGATACTAAATTCCAGTATGCCTGATCAGTCTCTAGTAACACATCCCATGATTGTAAATCTTTGTTGTAAGAAGAAATTTGAGCTCCCATTTGGCTCATGTGATAGGAACTTCTTATTTTTCCGCCAAAATAAATTGGTTGAGAAACATTCAGATTTGCAGAATAGTAATCTATATTTCCCATTTTTATATCCAAACCTGGAAAATAAACATTGCTTGTACCAGAATAAATACCTTGTCTGGCTTCAGTCAAACTGTTTGCTGTTGGTAAAAACGATCCCGGCATTTTTAGATCATCAATATCATGATAAAAGTTATAGGATGCACTTGCTGAAAAATTTGGCAAAAAATGAGTGTAAGCGAATTTTACGTTCGCATTACTTTCCCCTATCATTTCATCGGCAATTTTTATTTTCTGATTGTATTCCAATGCCAAATTCCTACTCTCTTTTAAAGAGAGTTTTTCCTGACCTATTGCATGTGTTGTTATTAAAACACAAAGCAATAAACTATATATATTTTTCATTGATTTTCTCAAAACCGTTTATAAATCCATTATATTTTTTGTAGAAACTTTGTAAAATGTTGCGTATAGTACAGGAATAATTATTAGTGTAATTACCGAACCTATAAGTAAACCAAACATGATAGCAACTGCCATACCTCCAAATAATTCATCAGAAATCAATGGTATCATTCCTAAAATAGTTGTAAAAGATGCCATAATTACCGGTCGCATTCTCGACACTGCAGAATCAACAATAGCCATTAGCACATCCTTGCCTTCTTTAATTTCCAAATTGATTTGATCCAGAAGTACAACAGCATTTTTAATCATCATTCCCATCAATCCTAAAGTTCCAAGCACTGGCATAAATCCAAATGGTTTTCCGGTTAACCACAAGCCATAGCTTACACCAATAAAAGCCAAAGGAAGAATACTGAAAATAATTATTGGTTGTCTAAAATTATTGAATAGCATCATGATTATAATTACCATCAACAGGAATGCCAAAGGCAAAAATTTATTGATATTATTATTCGCATCTAAACTATCCTTATGCTCTCCAAGCCATTCAAAATCGTATCCCTCTGGCAAAGGAATTGCCTCAATCTTTTCGTGTATTTTTGAAAATACATCTGGAGCATTATAACCTTTGGCAGGATCACATTGAGCCATGATTGCTCTACGGCGATCGTAACGTAAAATCATTGGATCCTCAAATTCAATATCAATATCAGAAACCACCTGACGCAAAGGAATACTATTTGCAACATTGCCCCAAACCGGTGTATTCTCCAATGCTTCAATATAATTTTTCTTATTTGTTTTTGTTTTTAAAACAATTGGCAACATATCATCAGCCTGATAAAATAACCCAATTGTTAAACCATCCGTTGCACAAGCCAATGCGTTGGAAACATCCGAACGAGAAATATTCGTTAGGCGTGATTGAGCTTGAGAAAAATGCGGATTCCAAACCTTTACCTTATTTTTCCAATTGTTTGTTACTTTAACTGCAGTAGGTTCAGCAAGCATTATTTGCTCTGCTTGTTCTGATAAATCACGTAACACTTCCGGATCTGGACCCGAAAACTTTGCCTCGATCATATATTCAGCAAAAATTGGTGAATAGTACTTTACTCTGCAACGTGCCCAAGAATAATTTTCATCTACATATTTTTGCAACTCTTTACCAAATCGCTTTGTTGTCTCGTAATCTTTCGTATCAATAATCAGTTCTCCATAATTGGTTTTGTTTATTGTAAAAGGTCTGACCAATGTATACCGAGCTGGTGTAGCCCCTAAACTAGTTGTAACATTCAAAACTTCCTCTTGAGTTAATAAATAGCTTTCTAATTCGCTCAAATCTTTCTCAATATTTTCGATATCCGCTCCTGTAGGTAAATAATACTCTACAATAAACTGATTATATTCAAGGTTAGGCATAAACAGCTGCTTCACATTTTTAAACACAAAAATAGAAGACACGAAAACCAATATGGTTAAGCCTATAATAACTGATTTGTGACGCAAAGAGAATTTAACAAAATGACGAAATTTTTGATAAAATTGACCGGAATAAGGATCTGAGTTCTCATTCTCATCTTTGCTGTATTTTTTACCTCGAAGAAAAAGATGACAGAAATATGGAGTTTGAGTTAATGCCAAAATCCAACTAATAAAAAGAGAAATCGCAATGACCTGAAAAAGACTTGCACAAAATTCACCCGTGCTATCAGGTGACAAATAAATAGGTAAAAAGGCCAAAATCGCAACTAAGGTGGCTCCCAATAATGGCATGGCGGTTTGTTTAGTAGTATTGATCATTGCCTGATCACGACGAACACCTTTTTTCAGGTCAATCAAAATTCCATCCGCAATTACAATGGCATTATCAACTAGCATTCCCATTGCAATAATAATGGCTGCTAAACTTACCCTTTGCAATGCAATATCGAATCCTAACATTACGACAAAAGTGGCTAATATGGTAAATATAAGCCCGCTACCTATCAACAATCCAGTTCTAAATCCCATTGCTATTAATAATACTACCACAACAATTAAAACCGATTCTATTAAATTAACCATAAACTGGCTAATGGCAACACTTACTCTTTCTGGCTGATAAAAAACTCTATTTATATTTATACCTACAGGAATATTTGCTTTTAAAACATCAATTCTATTTTGAATACGTTCTCCTAACTCAATAACATTCCCACCTTTTTCCATAGCAATGGACAAACCTATTGCAGGAACTTGGTTATATTTCATTTTGTTAGTATAAGGAGTTACATAATCCTTTTTAATACTAGCAATATCTTTAAGATATACAGAAGTTTCACCTCTTCCTGAAACCAATATATTCTTTAGATCTTCAAGCTCATGAAAACTTCCTTCCGAGGCGATTCGAACCCGATTACTTCCTACCTTAAAAGTCCCTGGATCAACTACTTTATTTTGACTATTTAAAATTTCAATAACTTTGTAGGGATGCACACCTAAAAATGCCATTTTCTCTTGCGACAATTCAATATTTACGCAAGCTCTTTGTTCTCCATATAATTCAATCCTCTTAACTCCATCAACCAATAAAAGTTCTCGTTTCATATAACGAGCATAATCCTGAATCTCATCGTCATGAAAACCATCTCCACTTAATGCGAGAAAAATACCATATACATCACCAAAATCATCTACGACCATTGGATGAGATGCATCTTGAGGTAAATAAGCACTAATATCATTTACTTTTCGACGTAAAATATCCCAAACTTGTGGCAGTTCTTTTGTTACAACAGAAGATTTAATATTCACTGTAATCTCAGAATATCCGGCTAAAGATCTTGATTCTATGAAGTCAATATTATCCATAGCCTGAATTGCAGTTTCCAGAATATCGGTTACCCTAAGCTCTACCTCATGAGGAGAAGCTCCAGGATAACTAGTCATAATCACTGCTTGTTTTACACTAATTTCAGCATCTTCAAGCTTTGACATATTTAAAAATGCACCAACCCCACCAAAAAGAATAGCTATTAAAACAAATAGCAATACTTTCCGCTGCTTTAAAACAGCTTCTGTAAAACTCATAACTGTCCTCCTATGTTCGAATTAGCTTTCTTACTTAACATTTTCACCTTTTGTCCCTCACGTAAACTATGAACACCTGCTGATACAATTAAATCACCATTTTTAATTCCACTCTCAATATTGATCATTCCATTAGAATCAAAATCTTTAAGGCGAACAACTTTCTCCTTCACACACATGTTTGTATTGTCGTAAATCCATACATACGACTTCCCTTTTTTATTAAACACAGCTTCTACAGGAACTTTACATGTGGTGCTGAAATTACTAGCCAACTTTGTTTCAATACTCGCCACCATACCTGGAACTATTTGAAATCCTTGACGATCAATTTCAAGTCTCATTCTAAAGAAATTATCACCGTTAGGTTTTTGCTCTATTTCAATTAGCTTTAAATCAAAATCAATACCTGGAAAATTTTCAAACTTTGCGGTATATCCAACAAATGATTTCTTTTGTAAAAAATCATTTTCACTTAATGAAACTGCAATCTCTAGACTATTTAAATCAAGCAATGACACAATAGGTTGACCAGCACCAACTTTCTCATAATTTTCAGCATACATAGCTTGTACATAACCCGAAAATGGAGCATAAATTTTGGTGTCTTTTAATGCATTTTCCGCAGCTGATTTCTGTGCTTTAGCCAACTTAAATGCTGCTTGCATTTGATCAAAAACACTTTTCGAAGTACTTTTCTTTTGGTATAATACTGCATATCTCTCTGCCTGTAACTTTGCATTATCAAACTGAGCACATGCTGCTTCCAATTGCACAAGATAATCGCGCTCATTAACTGCTGCAATTAACTCTCCTTTTTTCACAAACTGTCCTTGATCTACATTTAAACCAACCAGAGGACCAGGGATTTGGAAAGCTAATTTTACCTCTCTGGATTCTTTTACCAATCCTGTAAATACTTTAACAGCTGAGTTTCCATTTGAATTGCCAACCTTAAAAATCTTGACCGGTTGAATCAGTTCTACTTTTGTATTCGGCTCTTTTTTGCACGAAATGAATCCTGTAGCAAAAATTCCTAACAGGAGCACTAATTTTGAGATTTTTTTTGTAGTCATTTCAAATTCTTTATGAACTATATAAGTTCATTTGGTTCATTTTTAAATCAAAAAATACAGAAGTACCTCTACTTCCTTAACTTCTTCTATAATTAATATAGACTATTCAAGTCTATATAGTTCATGTTTGAGCGAAAATAAGAATGAAACCTATTAATTTCATTCTCACATCTTAATTATTTTAATTCAATTCCCATTCCAATCACCATACATTTAAATGATGTACGTAATCTATCAATTGTTTCTTCTTCAGCAAAAGTACTTGTCACATATACAGTCGTTAGATCCTGTAATGCTTCAATACAGTACACTACATTAATATCCTTTCTAATGTATCCTTCTTGTTGCCATTCTAAAAACCGTTGATTTACAATATTCATCTCTTCTTCGAACTTTTTCTCAACATCCTGTTCTATTAACGGATATTCCTTATAAATCTGCTGAACTAATACCTTTTGTCCTTTAATTGCATAACCAAAGTAATTATCCATAAATTTTTGAGTTGCCTCAATAGGATCTTCAATACTTCTGTATGGTTCCAACATTTTAACAATGTTCAAATTAAATATCTCATAAGCAATTTCACGTACAAGATCTTCCTTGGTTCCTATGATTTTATATAATGTTGCCTTAGCTAAACCACATTCACGAGCTAATTCTACCATATTCAATCCACGCAAACCAAATCGTATAATCATATCTCTTGCAACCTTAGTTACCAATTCATGAATTTCCACCTTATCAGATTTTGCCATACTTGAACTCATTTAGTATTTCTAGTGCAAAATTAGATAAAATTTTATCTTGAACAAGCCTATTATCAAATTTTAACATTTTCTTTATGAATCAAAATTGAATGGTAAATTGTGTATAAACATCTGGTTCTGATTTAAAAGTTAAAGTTCCACCATGCAAACGCATCAATTGGCGAGACAAACTTAATCCAATACCTGTACCATTTTTCTTAGTTGTAAAAAAAGGAACAAACACCTCCGATTGGCATTCCTCATTAATACCACAACCATTATCTTCCAGCTCAATAAACGGTTTGTTTTGATGATTAATTCCAATTCTTAATTCTATTTTCTTATTTTCCCGATCATTTAAAGCTTGAATCGAATTCATCATTAGATTAATCACAATTTGATCTATCATACTTGAATCTGCTGTGACCTTAATATTGTTATTGGGATAAGATAAGGTCAGTTCAATATTCGCTTTATTTAAATCATCCTTTAGTAATTTAATTAAACTCTGAATTTTTACAGTTAAGTTCACTTCCGTAAATACTGGAGTTGGCAATAAAGTCAAATCTCTAAATCTACTTACAAATTTAACCATACCGGATATTCTTTCCTCAATTATATCCAAACCTTCAATGGTATCCTCGATCATCTCATTATCCATGTGATTGATATCAACATTTCCATCACTCACTTTATCCGCATACATATCTACAAGCGTAGAGATAGATGAATTCACCGGACTTATTGAATTCATGATTTCGTGTGTTAAGACTCGAATGAGCTTCTGCCATGAATCCAATTCTTTTTCATCCAATTCATTCTTAATATTCTGAAACGAAACCAATTTAATATTCTGATCAATCATTTTTAAATCAGTAGCCTTAAGCGATAACTGAATTAATTCGTGATTCCTGTATATCGAAAATAGTTTCTGCTCAGACGGAGTTAAATTCTCGATTAACTCTGCTAAACCTTCCTGTATCCTATCCAAATCACTAATATGAAACAAATGAATTTTATTAAACAACTCTTTTGCTGCACGATTAAACAGTAATACTTTCCCTTTTTTGTCAAATGATAACAATCCAATTCCAACATGCTCTACTAATACCTTAAAATATTGATTTTGATTCTCGTTCTCAATTTTTATTTTTTGAATATCTCGATTTACTAAATCAAACTGAGCATACAATTCTGGATAATCATTCTTTCGTTTCGATTTAAACTTTACGCTTGAATCGTTATTTCGAACAGATTTAAAGAAATTCTCCAAATCATAATTCAGACTATTCAATTTTCGAATTAACAACCATGTTTGTATTATTAATACTACCACAAGATTAGCAATAATTAAAATATCCCTATAACTAAACCAAACTAAGGCTAAAACAAAGCTGTTTATTACAATTCCAATAACCCGAATTATAACTGTTATATATAATTTTCGATAGATCATTTATGATATTTAAAGAAGGTTGTACTTTTCTATTTTTCTATACAATGTTTGTCTGCCAATATTTAATTCTCGTGCCACATGACTAATATTGCCTTTATTTCTTCTCATGGAACTCTCAATTAAAATCTTCTCAGCTTCCTCAAGACTTATTGCCTTATCACCAATTGAATTTGTATTGCTTTTATTGTCTAATTGAAAATCGTTAAGTTCCAATACTTTTTTATCATTTAAAATTACGGCACGTTCCATACAATGGCTCAATTCACGAATGTTTCCTGGCCAAGTATAAGACAGTAACAATGCTTTTACTTCCTCATTTAAAACCATTAGTTGCTTACCATATTTTTGAACAAATTTTTTCAAATAATAATCGGCTAGCAATAAAATATCCTTACCTCTATCTCGTAAAGGTGGCATTTCAATCACAACAGTGTTAATACGATATAATAAATCTTCCCTAAATAAACCTTCATCAACTAAGTCTATAAGATTTGCATTTGTTGCAGAAATTAATCTAATATCGACATTATCCTCTTTGTTTGATCCGAGAGGAGTAACTTTTCGATTTTGTAAAACCGACAACAATTTGGATTGCATTGTTGAACTTAAGTTTCCAATTTCATCCAAAAATAAACTACCTCCGGTAGCAGCCTGAAATCTTCCTTTTCTATTTTCTTTGGCATCGGTAAAAGCTCCCTTAATGTGTCCAAACAATTCACTTTCAAAAATAGATTCACTTAATGAACCCATATCTACACTCATAAAAATTTTATCTTGTCTTTTCGACTTATTGTGTATTTCCCTGGCAACAATCTCCTTCCCTGTTCCATTTTCACCTAGAATTAGAACATTAGCATCGGTTTGAGCTACCTTATCAATCATCTTTCGCACATTTCTAATTGCGTCCGATTCACCTATCATCTTCGTAACTATTTGCTTTAAATCGTTCTCTAACAACTTTCTTTGTTGCTTCGATTCATCAAGCTCTACCCTAGTTCTGTACAATTCGACTCCACTTACGAGAGTAGCTAATAACTTTTTATTGTCCCAAGGCTTTAGGATAAAATCGGTAGCACCATGCTTCATCGAATTAACAGCTACATTTACATCACCATAGGCTGTAAATAGTACTACAACGGTATGTTCAGATCTTTTCCGAATCTCTTTAAGCCAATACAAACCTTCATTACCAGAATTTACACCGGCTGAAAAATTCATATCCAGTAGAATTACATCGAATTCATTCTGCAGCATTAAACCAGGAATCTGATTTGGATTATTACAGGTAACTAATTCCTTGAAATGATGCTTTAAAAAGAGTTGTAGCGATTTTAAAACACTTTTATTGTCATCTATTATTAGAAGTTTGCCTTTTTTATTCATGAAAATTGTATGATTCTTTATTTCGATTAAAATTAATGCAAATCATTAAGTTAAAAAACTAAATGTTCCATTTTGATACAAGTATTGGATGATTTTGAAACACTTTTTAAATTTACGCATAACACCACCCATCCTTTCTATCTGATATAATGAGACATACAGATCTTGGCACAGAAATAGACATACATCTTCCATCAAACTTAAACCTTTAAAACATGATAAAAACAGAAAATCTTAGTAAAACATTTAGAACTGAAGAAGTTGAAACTTTAGCCTTATCAAATGTTAATCTGCATATTAAAAAAGGAGAATTTGTAGCCATTATGGGACCTTCAGGATGTGGAAAATCTACTCTTCTAAATATTATTGGTTTATTGGACAATCCAACCAATGGTAAATTTCAATTTATTAATGATGAAGTAGCTAATTATACTGAAAGACAAAGAACACAATTGAGAAAATCGAATATTGGATTTGTATTTCAGAGCTTTAACCTAATTGATGAATTAAGTGTTTTCGAAAATGTTGAGTTACCATTGGTTTATCAAAAAATACCCGCTTCCGAACGCAAAAGAAGAGTAAACGAAGTTCTTGAAAGAGTCCAAATTCTTCATAGAAGTAAACATTTTCCGCAACAACTATCAGGCGGACAACAACAAAGAGTTGCAATCGCTCGAGCAGTGGTTTCAAATCCAAATTTAATTCTTGCCGATGAGCCTACGGGAAATCTAGATTCTGCTAATGGTCGTGAAGTTATGGAACTTTTAAGTGAATTAAATAAAGAAGGAACTACAATTGTAATGGTTACACACTCCAGCTCCGATGCGGAAAGTGCTAATCGTACCATTCAACTTTTCGACGGGCACATTGTGAGTGAAAATCACAAAAAGCAGATAAATACAATTAAAGAAAAATCTGAAATATTATAACCTCCACGAGCATGTTTCTAAATAATCTTAAGATTGCTTACCGTAACCTTATCAGAAATAAAGGATACAGTTTTATTAATATATCGGGTCTTGCTATTGGTATGGCATGTACCATTTTATTATTGCTATGGGTAAATCATGAATTGAGCTACGACAATTTTCATAAGGATACTGATACAATTTACCAAGTCTGTAACTATCAATCCTGGAATGGTAAAAAAAATGCAATGCCTAATTTACCTACACCACTAATTGATGTTCTAAAAGAAAAGTATCCCGAAATTGAATATGCAACTCATTACAATGCCTGGGGAGAAAAACTGCTGATTGAATACAAAGGCAAAAAACAATATGAAAATATTAAATTCGCTGACCCTGACTTTTTCCAGATCTTTAATTTCTCTTTACTTTATGGGAATAAGGAAACGTGTTTAAATGATATCAATTCATTGGTGTTATCAGAAAAAGCAGCCAAAAGAATATTTGGAAATAAAAATCCAATTGGTAAAATTGTTAATGTGGATAATAGGCAACCTCTAGTAATTACGGCTGTTACAAAGGATGTGCCAAGTAACTCTTCAATTCAATTCGACTTTTTGACTCCATTCGAAATGTTGAAAAAACAAAACCCTTATTCAGATCATTGGGGTTCTCACAACTATTTTGGCTATACGAAAATCGCAAAGGGAACTGATATCGATGTTTTAAATAAAAAATTAGATAAGTTCTACATTGATCATGTAGATAAAGAAAGTGAAAAATCTGTCTTTTTATTTCCGCTAACCAAAAGGCATTTGTATTATATCGATGGCAGACCAACCAAAATAACTCAGGTGAAGATGTTTTTTATGATTGCCATTTTCATTTTGATTATTGCCTGTTTCAATTTCATGAACCTTTCTACTGCCAGAGCAGCAAAAAGAGCTAAAGAAATTGGATTGAAAAAAGCGATTGGTGCCACCTATCCACAATTAATCAAGCAGTTTATTGGAGAATCATTACTAATAACGATAGTTGCAGCAAATTTTGCTATTATTTTATCTCACTTGTTCTTGCCTCAATTCAATTCTTTAATGAGCAGGCATTTGATTTTAGATTACTCATCTCTGGAATTCTGGTTGATTATTTTGGGAGTAACCATATTCACAGGAATTGTTGCTGGTGCCTATCCTGCATTTTACTTATCTTCCTTCAACCCTATTGCAGTATTAAAAGGAACTTTCTCAGGTGGAAAAGGAAGCAATCGATTTAGAAAAATTTTAGTGGTTACACAGTTTGTATTAGCCTCATCTCTTCTAATTTGCACCTTAACTATAGTACTACAAACAAGGTATCTTGCCAATATGGATGTCGGTTTAAACAAAGACAATGTAATTTCTATTAATATTAATCAGCAAATGCGTAGCAAGATCGAATCCATAAAAAGTGAGCTCATGAGCAACTCTCTTGTTGATAATGTTTCATATGGTTCACATATACCCTACAGGGTTTTTAGTAATGGTTGGGGCGAAGATTGGGAAGGTAAAGATCCCGAATTTAAACCTCTGATTACTTATCCTAATGTTGATGCAAATTTCTTCGATGTTTTTAAAATTAAATTTCATTCAGGAAGACCTTTCAATATCGATAATCCTGCGGCGGACTCAAGTTGTGTAATTATTAATGAGAAATTTGCTGAAATGATATCTGATGAATCTGTAATTGATAAAATGATTCACACAGGAAACAACGAAGATTTAAGAATTATTGGTGTAGTTAAAGATTATCATTGCACACCAAACACTCGAGAACTGCAACCATTCATGCTTCGACAGTGTAGTGATCCGGATTTCTTATTTGTACGATATGTAGATGGAAATACTATGAAAACAGTTCAGGAAATTGAAAAGATATGCTCTAAATACAATCCTGATTTCCCATTAGTTTACAATTTCCTGGATGATCATTACGATAATATGTACCAAAACCAAAGAGCAACTATTAGCACCTTACTTTATGCCTCAATATTGGCTATTATTATTTCTTGTCTTGGACTTTTTGGTTTGGCTTCATTTAATGCTGAAGAACGAACAAAGGAAATTGGTGTGCGCAAAGTACTAGGTGCTTCAATGCGTCAGTTGATTCTGATTTTTAGCAAAGATTTTAGCAAATGGATTCTTGTTGCTTCTTTAATTTCCTGGCCAATTACCTATTTTGCTATGGAGGAGTGGTTCCACAGTTATCCATTTAGAATTGACTTTCCTTTCTGGTTGTTTCTTGCAGTGTTTGCCTTGTTACTTATAATTTCAACAATTACAGTTGCCTATCAAAGCTTAAAAGTAGCTACGAAAAATCCAGTAGTTAGCCTAAAGTATGAATAAAATAACCCTTTAAAAATATTAGCCGACTATGTTTCTAAATAATTTAAAGATTGCCTATCGAAACTTAATCCGTAATAAAGGGTACAGTTTTATAAACATATCAGGACTTGCCATTGGTATGGCCTGTACAATACTTCTTTTATTATGGGTAAATCATGAATTGAGCTACGACAAGTTTCATCAGAAGGAAAAACAACTTTTTCAAATTGTAAACTGGCAGACATACAGTGGACAAGAATACGGATGGCCAAATATTCCTGGAAAATTAACAGACGCCCTTAAAGAAAAATACCCCGAAATTATTCGAGCGACAAATTATAATCCTTGGGGAGATAATTCTCTCTTTGTTATTAATGGAATTAAGAACTACGAAGAGGTATATCATGCTGATTCAGATTTCTTTCAAATGTTCTCCTTCCCTTTACTTAAGGGATCGCCAGAGAGTGTTTTTAAGGATCCGTTCTCTTTGGTAATCTCCGAAAAGTTCGCTCACAAATATTTTGGAAACGAAGATCCAATTGGGCAAGTAGTTAAATTCGAGGAAAAATATGAACTTACCATTACGGGTGTTTTAAAGGATCTACCTTCCAACTCAACTTTTAAATTTGATTTAATCTTTCCTTATGAATTCAAAAAGAAGATTTACGATGGATGGAAACATTGGGGAAACCATTCATATTCGGGATATGTTGAACTAGATCCAAATGCAGATCCAGATGCTGTTAGTGAAAAACTACGATCTTTTTATAAAGATCATGTAGATGAAGAATCGACAGAAAGAATATCCTTATTCCCTGTCAGTAAAACTCATTTATATTCATTGGAAGGTGAGGAATTTAGGATCAAACAAATAAGAATGTTTTTAATTATAGCTCTATTCATATTGCTGATAGCTTGCTTTAATTTCATGAATCTATCAACAGCTCGAGCTGCCAAAAGAGCCAAAGAAATTGGTTTAAAAAAAGCAATAGGTTCTTCCAAATCGAAACTAATCAGACAATTCTTATTCGAATCAATTCTTGTTTCTTTTATAGCAATTAATTTTGCTATAATAATTGTTCGACTATTCTTACCCGAATTCAATCAAGTTTTAGGTCAAAAATTAATATTAAATTATATTGATTGGAAGTTTATTGGCATTGTATTTTCTGTAGTAATAGTAACCGGATTATTAGCTGGCGCTTATCCTGCCTTCTTCCTTACTTCTTATCGAACTGTAGATGTAATAAAAGGAGTAACAAAATCAGGAAATAAAGGATCTAACTTTAGAAGAATATTGGTCGTTTTCCAATTTACGCTTACTGTTATCTTATTAATTAGTACACTTGTAATAAGTTTACAGACTAATTTTATAAAAAATACTTCCACCGGAATAGATAAATCAAATGTTGCCTTTGTCGTACTAAATGGCAATATGCATAGCAATAGCGATAAGATTAAAGAAGAACTATCTCGTGATCCTTCCATCAGTTCTTCTACATTAGTCTCTCATCTGCCAATAGGAATTTACTCTAATGGTGGTGGTTATGAATGGAATAATGATGAAAATTCTAAAGATGTATTAGTAACTCAACTTTTTACAGATCCAGATTTTATTGATGTTTTTAAAACATCACTTCTTGAAGGACGTTTCTTTAGTAAAGAAAATGTTGTTGCTGACTCCAATAATATTATAATTAACGAAACTTTGGCCAGAATGATTGATAAAGGAAGTGTTGTTGATAATATCATTAAGCGACATGAAATGGAAGCAAGAATTATTGGTGTTGTAAAAGATTTTAATTTTAAATCATTGCATCAAAAAATTGAGCCAATGGTATTTTTCTCACGTAGCTATTATCAATTTATATCTATTAGAATAGAACCAAACAGTAATAGTAGAGCATTGGCTCATATCGAAAAAGTTTGCCAAAAATACAATCCTGGTTTTCCTACAATTATTAATTTTTTGGAAGATCGTTATGCCACTCAGTATAAAACTGAAGAAAGCACCATCAAAATTCTTAAGTATTTTACCATTCTAACCATAATTATTTCCTGCTTAGGACTCTTTGGCTTAGCATCGTTTATGGCAGAAGCCAGAACAAAAGAAATTGGAATTAGAAAAGTATTAGGTGCAGAAGTACATAGTTTAATTGGTCTTTTTTCTAAAGATTTTACCAAATGGGTGTTAATTGCAAATATTATAGCCTTCCCAATTGCTTACTATGCAATGGATTTCTATTTAAGTGAATATGCTTTCCATATTAATATGCCTTGGTGGGTGTTTGTTACAGTAGCTGTAATGACATTTGCAATTGCAATTTGCACGGTTAGTTACCAAAGTTGGAGATCTGCAACTCAAAATCCGATCGAAAGTTTAAAATATGAATAGATCAGAATACGAATAATCTTTTCACTAATCAAATACCTTTTCTAACACAAAAAAAGCCGCCTTAGAAATCTTTCCAAGGCGGCTTTTACTATAATATTAATAAATCAACTCAAATATATTATCTCAGCAACATTGCTTCAAACGTTTTTACAAGTTTATCAAAATCAGGATAAACCTTTTCTGCATTCTTAATCGTTTGTACTTTTAAAAACTCTTTTAACTTCGCTTTTCCACCTTTATTAATTAAAAACTCTATAAAAGCTGCACCAACAGGCTTACTTAAATCTCGTTCATAACTAGTCGGATCTTCCCAAAGTTCCAATAAAGAAAAATCCTCTTTTGGTATTCTTTTTCGAGCAATAGCAAACAGGTTTTTATCCATGGTATCAAAATACACAGCCAAACCTTTATCAATCAGCATGCTCTTAAACTTTGGTCGTATAACCATATTAGAAAGCATATGGTTAAATTCATAATCATCTTTCTGATTATTATACACATTTACAATACACAAATCTGGATTTGAAAAACTAAGAGACTTATCAAATTTTCGGTAAGCTTCATGCTTATCACTCCAAACAAATACATCTATTTTTTTAGTAGGAACAATTGTAAACAAATTCACTATTCTTTGGTAATTCGCTTCTAAATTATTCATGTATTTATCTACATCCTCAACCTTCTTCTTATCCTGAAAGTGATATCTAATATTTTTGGTTTCAACCACTTCCCATGCCTTATAATACATGCTTGTTTGAAATAAACTTAAATATTTTTGAGCGTATCTAACAGCTTCTTTCGATTCTCTGCCATTCTGGCACTCTTTTAAATAAGTAACCGCTTTTTTCTTCTCTCCATTTACAAAATAACACTTAGCTAAATAAGCTTTACTCAAAGCTTTTGTTTCTTCTGATACCGATTCTGAAAGAATGGATTTTTCAAGATACGGAACAGCCATTTTAAATTGCTTAGATGCTGTATAAGCTCTTCCTAAAATCGAATTTAAGTCAGGATCACTAGTATTATCTGATAATAATGATTGTGCTTTATTAATTACCTGATCATATTTTCCTTTTGAATACAATTTTTTCAACTCCTTATTTTGACTCATAGAGCTAAAATGAAAAATGATCAGTAGTAGACTTATAAGAATTTTATTCATGGGTTAGTTTTATTTTAGATTGAGCAATTTACTTGAATAAATCGATTAACAAAATAGTTATCTATAATTTACACCTCTCCTGATCAATTATCATTCCAAACAGAGTATTCTGCCAAATTGCAATTAAGCATCTACATTTGCTGGGATAAAAAAAGGTGCTGATAGACTCAGCACCTTATATTTTAAAGGAAAAATAAAAATGGAATTATAATTCCAATGGCAATCAACCATTTTCCTCTTCCTGTTACTCCTTTCTTGCCAGGCACCATAAATATGCCCGATAATGCAAATACTAACATTGCAATTGCAAAAATATCCGCCATAACTGTCCAGCCTTTTTTACTATTGTAATGCAACTTATTTACAAAATATGCCCAAGCCTTTTTCTCATACACTTCAAAAGTAAGCTTTCCATTTACAGGATTATACTTTCCCAAACCTCCCTTAAGGTAAATATCGTATGTATCTCCATTGGGAAGGATTCTATTTAAAGGATAAGCATCCAATTCCTCACTCCAATATGAAGTCAATTGATCAGGACTAAGACTTGCTTCTAAATTATAAGATTTGTATTCCGTTTTGTATGCTGGATCTTCTCCATTTTTCTTATGATTTAAAAGAATACCCGAAACAGAATAAATAATTGTAATTCCTACAAAGAAAAAACCTAAATCTCGATGAATTAATCTAAGCCATTTTCTTGCTCCCTTCTTACTCCACAACTTCATAACTGGTTCCGTCTACAAAATAAATAGCATAATAATCTTTGTTGTTTTCTTTCATCCAATCACGCATTTCCTTAATGTTAGCCATTTCAGAACTACAGTGTTCTCCACCTTCCTCGGCATCATGTTTAGATTTGATATCTTTTTCCCATTCATTAATGTAAGCCGTATCCAACCTTTTTTCTCTTAAAGTTCCCGTTACAATTAAATCATTACCTGCAATTTCTTTATTGAAACCTTCCAAATTCCCTGTAGCTTCAACACGAATAGATAAATCACCAGTTGTATTTTTTAATATGCATCGTTTACCAGAGTGTGCACAAACATGATTAACAAGACCTTTAAAATGAACCTGTTTACCAACATTCTGTTCTGCAGCTTGCATAACCTGATCGATAGTTTGAACAATTTGCTTTATTTCTGCTTGCTTAGGAGCTGAATCTTTTTGCTTGGATTTTTGATTACATGAAAGCAACATCAGGCACATAGCCAATAAGCTTAAATATTTCATAGTTTTTTTGATTATGGGTTAATTATAAGTTTTGTTTATTACTAACAAACCTATGGCTATGCTTTCTCTTTTCCAAACACAATAACAATTCATTAACATTTTTTTATTAACAATAGAAACAACAACAAAGTCCATATTTAAAAGAGATAGAACCACTTAAATAATCTTATTTTCATGATACTTCATTTTTTTATGGAAAAAAAACAGATATTAACACTTAAAAAGTAACCATTCACTAGGAAAACCGTAATATCTGCGTGATTCAAAAAAACAAATCACTATAATAAGAAACAACTACTTAATCGCACATTATAAATATGCATTTTACAATGAAAATGTTCAAAGATTGGAAGTTAAAATCTAAATTACTGTTATTAACAGTATTAACACTTATCAGTATTTTAATTTTGAGTCTGACCTCCAGCTTCTTTTTCAAAACCAGCCGAACTGTTAGCATCATGATTAATGGGCTACGTGTTCATGAAAGTTTGTTACAACAAGGCGTAGATAATTTCTATTCTTTTCAATTAACCAAAGAGGACAAATACAGAGAATCTTCTGCTTATTATATCAATCGTTCTAACCAACTGGTAAAAGATCTTCTCAAGATACAAGGATTTTATCCTATCAAAACAAATAAAGAAATAGCTAAATATCTTTTTAATGGCTTTCCTGAAATTTACAATCATGAATTAAAGAATGCAGAATTAATGGTTTCCCGTTTAAGAATATTAAATAGTCTTAAAAGTGGCGAAATTGAAAGTACGAGAGGATATTCGCAAAAAGCTTTAGATGCAGCAGAGCTTATCAAAAATGAATTACAAAGTGGAAAATCGACTATTGATATTGAAAAAATTCAATTCGAATTGCACGAAATACAAAAGCATTATTCCGGAATTAGTGATGAAGTGAATAGCTTATCGCATAAATTTAATAGTGCATTAGTCTGGGCTATGGCAATTATAGCAATAATACTTTGTGTTGTAATATTATTACTTGCCAAATATATCTCAAAATCAATTACAGTTCCTGTAAAAGAAATGGTTGGTAATTTTAAACTAATGGCTAAAGGAAATTATCACACTCCTTTAAGTATTCATACCAAAGATGAAATTGGCTCATTGGCTCAATCTTTCCAAATTATTCAAAACGATTTTCAAAGTGTTGTTGATTATACAAGAATGGTTGCCAACGGTGATTTAAGTATTAATCTTACACCTAAATCGAAAGAAGATGAATTGTCTATTTCTTTGAATCAGATGGTAAAAACATTAAAAGATTCAAAAGCTACAAATGATGAAACACATTGGTTCAGATCTGGTGTAAATCAATTAAATGAAGAACTTCAGGGCGATCATGAATTAGAAGAAGTAGCATCAAGAACTTTAGGCTTTATGTCTGAATTCTTATCTGCAGAATTAGGTACTTTATATGTCTATCACGAAGAACAAGAAACCTTATCCTTAGCTGCATCATTTGGTATTCCTGATAAGAATCAATATAAAAATATTCGTGTAGGTCATGGCTTAATAGGACTAGTTGCACAAACTAAAAAACTAAAACACCTGAAAGATCTGCCTAAAGATTATTTTAATGTATTTTCTGGCACTGGTGATGTAATGCCAAATAATATTCTTTTGGTTCCTTTAGTATACAACGATGCATTGTGGGGAGTTTTGGAAATTGCTTCCATAAAAATATTCTCAGAATCAGTTATTGATTTTGTAAGAGCAGTACGCGAAAGTATAACCGTGAAAATTGCCTCAACTCTAGCTCGTGTTCGTTTAGAAAACCTTTTAAAAACAACCCAAGAACAAGCAAGTGAATTACAAGTTCAACAAGAAGAACTTAGAGTTGCCAATGAGGAACTTGCAGAACAAACAAGCATTTTAACTGAAAATGAGAAAAAACTTCAAGTTCAGCAAGAGGAATTAAGAGTGGCGAATGAAGAACTTGAAGAAAGAACAAATCAACTTGAAATTCAGAAAGAAGAAATAGAACAAAAAAATAAAGGATTATCTGTTGCTCATGACAAGATTGAGATTAAAGCCAGAGAATTGGAACAAGCAAGTCAATACAAATCCGACTTTTTGGCAAACATGTCTCATGAGTTAAGAACACCGTTAAATAGTTTACTTATTCTATCGGGAATTTTGGTAAAAAATAAAAATGGAAATCTTACTGATGAAGATATTGAATCAGCTCAAATCATAAATAAGAGTGGTAAAGATCTACTCCAACTGATTAATGAAATTTTAGACCTGTCGAAAATTGAAGCAGGTAAAATGAATATTGAATTCGAATCGATTCAACCTGATGATATCAAAAATGAAATTTTAATGGATTTCAAACATCAGGCAGATAAGAAAAACTTAGATTTCCATATAGATATCTCAGATGATTTCGCAAAAAACCTTGAGACAGATCCATTAAGATTAAATCAAATCATTAAAAATCTGCTGTCAAATGCTTTAAAATTCACCTCAAAAGGAGCAATAACGGTTTCAATGAAGAAAGCCGTTGATAATTCAGAATTATGGAGAAGTGATCTAAAAACCTCAGATACCTATTCAATTACAGTAACAGATACCGGAGTTGGTATTCCTGATGAGAAAAAGGAAGCCATTTTCGAAGCTTTTCAACAAGCTGATGGAAGTACTTCAAGACAGTATGGTGGAACCGGTTTAGGACTTTCAATCTCGAAAGAATTGGCTAGAATGTTAGGTGGTGAAATTCACCTGGAAAGCGAAGTAGGTAAAGGATCTAGTTTTACCTTATTTATTCCTGAGAAGCAGAATAAAACAACAATTCAAAATCTTAAACCTGTTACGCTTAAGAATGAAAACGAAATTATAGAAACCGAAAACAAACCGGTTGTATTGCCAATTTTTATTGATGATGATAGAGATATACCTCACAATGGTTCAACGGTTGTTTTAATTCACCCTAAACGTGATGAAGCAACTTCTCTGTACTATCAAATACATGAGAGTAGTTTCCATGCTTTGGTTGCTTCGAATGTTGCCGATGCTATCTTATTAATTGAAGCGCATCAGCCTTCGGCAATAATTATTGGAATGGAACTTATCCTTGAAAAAGGAGAAGACGTTTTAAACCCATTACGTTTAAATTCTTATGCCTCTAAATTACCAATGCATATTGTAAATCCTGTTGAAGGATTTATTGAAAGAGACCTGAAAGATTTGCCAACCGTTAATGCTACAAATGTTTCTCAGGCAATTAATAAAATGAAAACTCAACTGTTCACCGAATCGAAAAAGATTTTGGTAATTGAAGACAATGATACTACTAGGCAATTGATAAAAAGTATTTTGACTCCAACCAATGTTCAGATTGATGAATCTGCAACTGGTGAAGAAGCTTTTGACCTGATTTCAAAGAAAAATTACGACTGTATAATTCTTGATCTCGGTCTGCCTGATATCTCAGGAAATGAATTGCTAAAAAAATTATCCAAAGCAAATATTAAAGTCCCTAATACTATTATTTATACGGGGAAAGACTTATCTCGTGAAGAACACAGAGAGCTGAGTAAATATACAAATTCAATTATTCTAAAAGGATTAAAATCGGACGAACGCCTAATGGACGAAGTAAGTTTATTCTTACATCAGGTGGCAACAAAAACACCAGAAAATCCCAAGGTAAAGGTTACTGAAATTGACGACTCTATTTTTAAAGGCAAAAAAGTATTGGTTGTTGATGATGAAATCAGAAATATATTTGCTTTAGGCAAGATTCTTGAAGAAAAGGATATGGAAGTTCTTGAAGCTGAAAATGGCAAAATAGCCATTGACGTATTAAAAAACAATGCGAATGTAGATTTAGTTTTAATGGATATAATGATGCCGGAAATGGATGGATATGAAGCCATGACCGTTATTCGACAAACTCCGGAAATACAAGATGTTCCAATAATCTGTCTTACAGCAAAAGCTATGAAAGATGATTACCAGAAAGCAATTTCTTCAGGAGCGAACGATTATTTGTCCAAACCTATTGATGAGAATAAACTGTTCTCAATGTTGAAAATTTGGCTTTACAACTAGCTCAAAAGATATTATAACAAATGAAAAAGGAAAAAATACTAATAGTTGATGATAAGTTAGAGAACCTATTTAGTCTAGAGCGAATTCTGAGTGATTTTGACGTTGATTTTGTCAGAGCATCATCTGGAGAGGAGGCTCTAAAGCATACTCTTAAAGAGGAATTTGCGATGGCAATCTTAGATGTTCAAATGCCAGGAATGGATGGCTATGAAACGCTTGAATTTATGCGTCAAAGGAAAAAAACTAAGCTTCTTCCTGTAATTTTTGTATCTGCTATTCATCAAAGCGATTTACATATCATTAAAGGAATCGAAACAGGAGCAGTTGATTTTATTCCAAAACCTATTATTCCTGAAATTCTTAAAGGAAAAGTGAAGGTATTTCTCGATTTGTATCAGCAACGAAAAGAGCTTGATTCTTTGTTAAAATATCTTGAATCGAAAAATGAAGAGTTAATAATTGAAAAAGCCAGAGCTGAAGATGCAAACAGAGCTAAATCGATGTTTTTGGCTAACATGTCTCACGAAATCCGTTCTCCGATGAATGGAATTTTAGGCTTATCGAGAATACTTATAGAATCGGAACTGAACGATGAGCAAAAGGATATGCTGAAGGTAATGACCACTTCAGGGGAAAACCTTCTGCAAATAATTAATGATATTTTAGATTATTCAAAGATTGAGGCTGGTCAAATTGAAATTGAAAGCATCGATTTTAAACTCAAGAAACTTTTAGATACAATCTATTATTTATTAAATTTTAAAGCGAAAGAAAAAGGAATAGATTTTATTATAGATATTGATGAAGACATTCCGAAAAACCTAGTTGGTGACTCTTTTAGGTTGAATCAGATACTTATGAACCTTGCCAATAATGCAATAAAATTTACACACAAAGGCTCAGTTCAATTATCAGTAAAATGTCTCGAGAAAACAAAGCAATACGTATCTTTGTTCTTTTCAGTAAAGGATACGGGAATTGGAATATCTCGGGAAGCACAAAAAAAACTATTTAAAGAATTTACACAATCCGATAGTTCAACAACTCGACAGTATGGAGGAACAGGTTTAGGATTGGCGATTTCAAAAAACTTAACCAACCTAATGGGCGGTAGAATAAGTTTGGAAAGTGAGCCAGAAGTAGGATCAGAATTTATGTTTGAACTAAAATTTGGATACAAAGATCAGGAGGTAGATATGTTTAACAATGAAAAAGTGGAAATTCCCAAACAATTATCAATACTAGTTGCAGAAGACAACCCAATTAACCAAAAAGTTGCAATGCTAACCTTGAGACATATGGGTTTACAATGCGATGTTGCCAAAAATGGATTGGAGGCTTTTGAAATGCATAAAGAAAATAACTATCAGGTAATTCTTATGGATATGCAAATGCCAGTATTGGATGGAATTAGTGCAACTGAAAAAATAAGAAGTTTTGAAAATGAAAATCCGGAAATAGATAAAACTTTTATTATTGCACTAACGGCAAATGCTTTTGTAGAAGATAAGCAAAACTGTATTAATGCAGGTATGAATGATTTTATTAGCAAACCGTTTAAAGAAGAAGCTTTAAGAAAAATATTTAGCCAGATTTCAAAAAGTATCGCGTAAGCATTATGACTCAAAGCAATTCTGTTGGTATTGAAAATATAGATATTGAAATTCCCTTATTTTTGGAAGCTATTTTCCAAAAATACAGTTATGATTTTAGGGATTATTCAAAGGCTCATGTTAAAAGAAGATTGATGCACCGAATGTCGATTGGTAACTTTACATCTGTATCTCAAATGCAGGAAAAAGTACTTCGAGACAAGGAGTTTTTCATCGACTTACTTGAGGATTTATCTATAAACGTAACAGAAATGTTTCGCGATCCTGATTTTTACAAGTCGTTTCGCGAAAATGTTGTTCCAAGCTTAAAAACCTATCCGTTTATTAAAATTTGGCATGCCGGATGTTCTACTGGTGAGGAAGTTTACTCATTAGCCATTTTATTACATGAGGAAGGAATTTTAGACAGATGTCAGATTTATGCTACCGATTTTAATCGAAAAGTATTAGAAATTGCAAAATTGGGTATTTATCACACTCAAGATTTAGATAAATTTCAGCGAAACTATTCTAATTCCAGTGGCAAAGCTCAATTGTCTGACTACTACACTCTCAAATATGGTTCAATCAAATTCGATCAGGCACTTTCTAAAAAAGTTGTGTTTGCCGATCACAATTTGGTTACAGATCATGTTTTTGCTGAAGTAAATCTTATTCTCTGCCGGAATGTTCTCATTTATTTTAACCGAGAATTGCAAAACAAAGTCATCGGTCTTTTTCACGAAAGCCTTACTCACAGCGGTCATTTATGTTTGGGTTCAAAAGAATCTCTTAAGTTTACCCAATTCGAAAACAACTTTGTAGATATTGATTCCAAACAAAAAATATTTAAAAAAAAAATTAGTCGATGACAAAAGCTTTGGTAATAGGAACTTCATATGGAGGATTAGAGGCTTTAAAATCAATAATACCAGCCTTACCCAAAGATTTTTGTTTGCCTGTACTTGTTGTTTTGCATATCGGCGATAACAATAACGATTCCTTTATCTCCTATCTAAATAACATTAGTGAGCTATGTATTAAAGAAGCAGAAGAAAAGGAATTCATCGAAAACGGAACAGTTTACTTTGCCCCGCCCAACTATCACATGTTAATTGAAAGCGACAATAGCATTTCTTTCACTACCGATCCCAAAGTACATCACTCCCGCCCTTCAATCGATGTTTTATTCGAATCGGCAGCCTGGGCATGTAAAACTAAAGCAATTGGTGTTATTCTTACCGGACTAAATCAAGATGGTGCTGTAGGATTAAAAACCATTAACAATTATGGTGGAATTTCGATTGTAGAAAACCCAAAAAATGCTCTTGCCTCCATTATGCCACAAGCAGCTATTGATGCTTCGAAACCAAATTTTATTTTGGAGATTAAAGAGATTGGAGTGAAGGTAACTGAACTAGCCAAGCAGATTTAATTCCTTTTTAATTCAATTACAATTCGACTTTTTTTCCCGATCTTGCTCACAAATTTTTGATAAAATTAATAGAGCATGCCAGTAACTGTCGAAATAAAAGCATATTGTAAAAATCAAGATAAAATCCGAAAAATTTTAAAAGCTAATAATGCTGAATATAAAGGTTTAGATCACCAAATCGACACCTATTTTCATTCTAAAACAGGACGTTTAAAACTACGTGAAGGAAATATCGAAAACAACCTAATTCATTACATCCGAGAAAATAAAAAAGGATCGAAAGAAAGTAAGGTTAGTTTATACAAAACCTCTCCTGATTCGAACTTAAAAGAAATTCTTACAAAATCGATGGGAACCAGATGTGTTGTAGATAAGCAAAGAGAGATCTATTTTATCGACAATGTAAAATTTCATATTGATTCCGTTGCTGGACTTGGTCATTTTATTGAAATTGAAGCAATCGATTTTGAAGTAAATACCACCAAAGAAAAACTACAAGAGCAATGCAACTTCTACATCAAACTCCTGGAAATAAATGCCAAAGATTTAATTTCTGACTCCTACAGTGATTTATTGCAACAAAATAGTCTTTTCAACCAGATATTTATTGAAGAATAATTGAAGTCAAAATTTAATTTATTATAAGGATCATATTTCTTAACTTTAGATAGAACCTAAAGCAAACGAATTATGCTTCAATTCGAATTTGACATACGGAATCATAAGATCAACAACAACGAATCAAAAAGCAAGCAGCTTGCTTTGGGAATCTCTTTTCTAATTTCTGCAATACTTCTTTATTTGTTCAACAGATATTTTAACTTTTTACCGCATGGTAATTATCTGATTCTTGTATTGATCGTGATCGCTCTTTATTTTGTTGGTCTTCTTTTGGGATGCAAATTTCTTTATCCCAATGAGTATTTAATCATTAATTCCAGGAAGTTAAAGTACAAAACAGGATGGAAAAAGAAGGAAGTTAAAATCTATCTTAAAGATATAAAGGATATCTCTATTTCTGATCACAATATGGATATCAGTATGAAAAATAAGGAGATAATTCGCTTAGATCTCTCCCATCTAAATGATAATTCGCTAACAGTTTTAAAAAACTATTTAAACATTACCGAATAAAAAAACGGAAGCCAATCGACTTCCGTTTTTTATTCTTTATTTAATAGTCATTCGAGCAAAAGGTGCTGTATCCTGACCTACAAATTCATTTCTTAAATACTTAAAGTATCCTGTAATCGCAATCATGGCAGCATTATCGAGAGAATATCCCAATTGAGGAACAAATACCTTCCATTTGTGTTTTTCGGCTGCCTCGTGCAAAGCATTTTGTAAACCTGAATTTGCCGATACTCCACCTGCAATGGCTACTTGATTAATACCAGTTTCTTTAGCCGCACGCTTTACTTTGTTCATCAATATATCAACAATTGTATATTGCAGAGATGCACACAAATCATTCATGTTTTCTTGAACAAAATTTGGATTCTCTTTTACTTTATCACGAATAAAATACAGAAACGAAGTCTTTAAACCGCTAAAACTATAATTTAAACCCTGAATTCTTGGACGACTAAATTCAAATGCCAAAGGATTACCTTGTTTGGCATTTTTATCAATCAATGGTCCTCCCGGATAAGGCAAGCCCATTACTTTGGCACATTTATCAAAAGCTTCTCCTGCTGCATCGTCAATGGTTTCCCCAATAACTTCCATATCTAAATGATCTTTCACTACAATAATTTGTGAATTACCACCTGATACCAATAAAGCCAAAAATGGAAATCCAGGATGATCATATGTGTTTTTCAAATCATCAATAAAATGGGCTAGAATATGTGCCTGCAAATGATTTACCTCAATTAAGGGTATATTTTTCGACATGGCAAATCCTTTGGCAAAAGAAGTTCCTACCATCAAAGATCCAAGTAAGCCCGGACCTCTGGTGAAAGCTACCGCATCAATTTCATCAGCTGTTACTCCCGCTTTTTCCATAGCCTGATGAACAACAGGAATGATATTTTGCTGGTGAGCACGAGAAGCCAATTCAGGCACTACTCCACCATAATTCATATGAACATCTTGGTTCGCAATTATATTGGAATAAATAATTCCATCCTTTAATACCGATGCCGAAGTATCATCACAAGATGATTCAATTCCTAGTATGATTACACTCATCAATTTTATATTAGATCGAGACAAACTTAAACTTCGTCCTTTAATAGGTTAAAAAAATCAAAAAACTGTTTAAACGTCCCAAAGTATGTATTATATTCTTCTTCTTTTTAGCTAATTTTGTGCATCTCACAAAACGGCAAAATTATTAAAAAATTTTTCAAAATATCAATTTGGGCATTAACGGTTATCATTATGATTCCCTGTTTGATGTATCTGTTATTCTTAAGCAGTACTGTTCAAACCTATGTAAGCCGCAATTTGGCTGATTATCTTTCCCAACAAACCAACACTCCAATTAGCATTGAAGGTGTTAATATTTCTCCTTTTAAAAGTGTTATTCTTGAAGGATTATACATTGAAGACTATCAAAAAGACACTTTGGTTTACATAAATGAATTAAAAGTAAAAATAGATTCCTTCAGTTATAAGAAAAAAAAGCTTTACATCAATAAATTGAGTTTAAATAAAACTTACTTTAATCTTTACGAAGATAAAGATAGGGTTCTTAACCTAGATGTATTTATTGATTCTCTTTCTAGTAATTCGAGTAACACCAACGAAGATACACTAAAAAAATCTTGGTTTATAGGCATTTCCAACATAGATCTTGAAAAAACAAAATTTGCTTACAAAACTGTAGAAGCAGTTCATCAAGATTTTGGAATGAACTACGATGATATATTGGTGACAGATTTGAAATTACAAGCTCGCGATATAAAATTAATCGGTGATTCTCTTGATTTTGATCTCAAGCACTTAAGTTGTGTTGAGAAATCTGGCTTTGTTTTGAAAGATTTCGTCGCTCATTCCTGGATTACTAACAAACAATGGGGTTTAAAAGACGTTAATATTGTCTCCATAAATAGCAATTTAAAGGCAGAACATCTGTATTTTAGCTATATTGCCGGACAAGGTTATTGGGCAAAGTTTACAAAAAAAATGCAGCTCGATTTTCAATTGAATTCTTCCAGAATTAGTTTTCTTGATCTGGCATATTTTAATGAAAAGTTACTTGGTTTTCGGGAAAGTGGGAAAATTTCGGGAAAGGTATACGGCACAATTTACGATTTAAGAGGTAGAAATATTGATATCGTTTATGGAAGTAATACTAATTTTAAGGGTAAATTCTACATGAACGGTTTACCATATCTTAGAGATTCATATTTGGAAGCGGACTTTAAAAAACTTACTACCAGCATTCCTGATATTGAAAAGGTATACATTCCTGGTTACTCTAAGGAACATTTTCAATTGCCTGAATACTTCAACAATTTAGGTTTAATAGAATATAAAGGAAAATTTAATGGTTTTTTAAATGACTTTGTATTTTATGGTAATTTTAAAACTGCACTTGGAAAACTAAAAACAGATATTCTTTTTAAACCAAATCAAGGAAATGGAAAACTTGATTTTACTGGAGATTTAACGACTAATGAGTTCAATCTGGGTGGATTAATTGATCAGGAAAAAGTAGGTCACATTTCATTAAATGTAGCAATTAAAGGCTTTACATCACCCGAAACTACACAAGGTGTAATGAAGGGGAATATTTCTAAAGTTGATTTTTACGACTATGAATATGAGAATTTATCATTGGATGGATTTTTCTCTGAAAAACAATTTGATGGTAAAATATCCATTCAAGACCCGAATATTGGTTTCGATTTCTCAGGGAAAGTAGACTTTTCACAAGAAATTCCTACTATGAAATTTAGTTCTCATTTGAATCATGCTAAACTTTATCCTCTGCATTTGAACACAAAGGATAAAAAAGCAGAACTAAGTTTCTCTGTAGATGCAAACTTTACGGGTAGTGGTTTAGATAATGCCAATGGTATAATCGAAATAAATAATACCAATTATAAAAATAGCCTGGGAGAATTTATGCTTGATAAATTTACTATCAATTCATTTACCTCTCCAAAACTAAAGCGAATCATCTTAAATTCTGACGTATCAGATATGAAGGTGGAAGGAAATTATGAGGTTGGAAAACTAGTATCATCAATCGCTAATTTAACCTATTACTATTTGCCTGCTTATGCTCCAGATAAGGAGTACACAAAAATAGACAGTATAAACAATTTTAAATTTTCGTTGAATTTAAAAGATACCAAACCAATTACCTCGGTTCTTTACCCAAGTATAAGCATGGCTCCTGGAACATCGGTTAATGGTGAAATTATTGCTCTTGAACACAAACTTGACATGCACTTTAATTCCTCCAGTTTAATTATAGATGGTAAAACATTTGACGAATTAAAAGTTGATTTATCAACTTCAGAGGAAGAGTTAATTTTGAAGGGAAGAACAAATCAATTGCTATTTTCAGAAGACTTTGGACTTTATAATTTATCCCAAAAAATTACTGCAGGTAAAAATAAAGTTAAACTAGATATTCTTTGGAACAATTGGGATCAAGTTACCTATAGTGGATTTTTATCTGCAGAAGGCAAGGTAAAAAAATCACAAAAAACAAATAATCCAATTTGGAATGTAAATCTCTTACCAAGCACTGTTATTATGGCTGATAGTGTATGGTACATTCAAAAATCTCATTTTGTTGCAGATAGCAATAGCTATCAAATTGATAATTTCAGAATTGCGCGTGAAAATCAATATTTTGGTTTAGATGGTAAAATTTCGACGAACCCAAATGATAGCATCAATTTCAAAATTCATAATATCAGCCTACAAAACCTAAACGATTTAGCAAGAGAACAAAATATTGGCATTAATGGTAAAGTTAGAGGTTATGTACAAATATCTGACTTTTATGGTGATCGCCTATCCAACTCAAATGTATTAATCGAAGACTTAATCTTAAACCAAGATACACTGGGGAATTTATACATGATTAGTGATTGGGATAAATATGAAAAAAAGCTCAGCTTCTCCTCGTTTACCGATTTTAAATCAAAAAAAGAATTGGATTTACAGGGTGCATATTTTCCAGATTCTGATTCAATTAACATGGACATTAAAATTGATAGTCTTAGAATGGATCTTTTAAATCCATACTTACAAGAGAATATTTCGAATATTAGAGGTAATGCAACGGGTTCTATTCATATCGAAGGCGAAACAGATGCATTAAAACCAACTGGTAAATTAAAGTTTGAGGAGAGTGAATTCACCATCAATCAACTTAAAACCACCTATACCTGCAACGACAGCATTATCATTACTCCTTCAGAACTAAGGTTTAACGAATTTCAGATTAAGGATCAAAATAAAAATACAGCAACAATATTTGGAGCAATTACTCACGATAATTTTAATAACTTCAATTTTGACCTGCAAATTAACACTTTAAGTTTCAATGTTCTTGACACAAAAATAACCGACAACGAATTGTTTTATGGCAAAGCATACATGACTGGAATAACAGCTCTGTACGGACCAGTGAATGATTTGGATATTGAAATTACAGCTAAAACCGAAAAGAATACAAGAATAAACATTCCCCTTAATAACAGTGGTGATATTCAAGAAAGTAATTTCATCACCTTTGTAAATACCAATAGAGTAGTTGAATCTCTTACCTCTGAAGATTATAAAATTGACCTATCTGGCATTAAAATGAACTGCGATTTGGAAATCACTCCGGAAACCGATATTCAGATTATATTTGATTCAAAAATTGGTGACATTCTTAAGGCTAAAGGAAATGGTAACCTAAAATTAGAAATCGATACTAAAGGAGAATTCAAGATATTTGGAGATTATACAATTCAAAAAGGAAGTTATTTGTTCACACTGCAAAATGTAATTAATAAAAAATTCGACCTGGCAAATGGTGGTAATATTAAGTGGAATGGAGATCCTTACGACGCAACAGTCAATATAAATGCAGTATACAATGTAAAAACCACACTGTACGATTTATTATTGAATACCCCATACATCGATAATACACGTAAAATTCCAGTTGAATGTAATATGAATTTGAGTCAAAGGTTAGATAATCCTATTATCAAATTCAATATCGATTTTCCAACTCTGGATCAGCAAACGCAAAGTATATTAGAAGGATTGTTCTCTACCGAAGATGAAATGAATAAACAAATTCTATCTCTTCTAGTACTTAACCGCTTTTACACTCCTGAATATTTGCGTTCAACCGATCCTAATTTCGAGAATAAAAATTCCAGCTATGCTGTTGGGGTAACCACTAGTGAACTACTATCCAATCAATTATCCAATTGGCTTAGCCAAATTAGTAATGATTTTGATATAGGAGTAAGTTATCGACCAGGCGATGATTTAACTAGTGATGAAATAGAACTTGCCTTATCTACCCAAATATTTAACGACAAAGTAACTATTAATGGAAATGTTGGAACTGGTAACAATCAGGAAAGGGATAATGATATTGTTGGTGATGTGGATGTGAATATCAAGTTGGATAAAAAAGGAAAATTACAATTGACAGCTTTTACACGTTCTAATGAATACTTGGTTTACGAAGAGTCGAGAAATACACAAGGGATTGGTATTTTTTACAAAGAAGATTTCAATACATTTTCCGGACTATTCAAGAAATACATTTCTTTTTTGAAAGGCAATAAGAAGGATAAAAAGGATAAATAAATATCATATGAGATCCTATAAAACACTCTAACCAGTGTTTTTTAACAGTCTTAATAAAGGATTTTTTTCTTTAATTGTTTCCCAATTTAGACAAACAAATATTAGTATATTAGCACCTTATCGACAAAAAATTTAATTCACCTAAAAAATAATCGATTATTATGTTTGCATTAATGGTTGTGGTTTTTGTTCTTGGGTATACAGCAATTGCTCTTGAACATCCACTAAAAATTGACAAAGCAGCGTCTGCTCTTTTAATTGGGGTATTAACCTGGACAATTTATGTCTTTGGTGGTGTCGACATTCTTTCAACTGGCGTAAGTAGAGCCTGGAATGAATATGTTGCAATTAACCCGGGAATGGATAATGCTCATGGTATGCTAGACTTCATTACACACCACGAAGTTCTTCATCACCTTTCTGAAATTTCAACTATTCTTTTCTTCCTATTGGGAGCTATGACTATTGTTGAAATTGTTGATCAACATCAAGGATTTAAAATTATCACCGATAAGATTAAAACCACTAACAAAGTAAAATTGCTTTGGATATTAAGTGTTTTAACATTCTTTATGTCGGCAGCATTAGATAATTTAACTACAACAATTGTAATTGTTGCATTAATCCGTAAACTTATTGATGATCAGAAAGATCGTTGGTTCTTTGCATCAATGGTCGTATTGGCAGCAAATGCCGGTGGAGCATGGTCTCCAATTGGTGATGTTACCACAATCATGCTTTGGATTGGTGGACAAGTAACTACTATCAATATCATTACACGAGTAATTGTTCCAAGTTTATTCACAATGATTGTACCTCTAATAATCGTGAGTACTTATTTAAAAGGTCATATTACTCGCCCTCAGATTGCCGAAGGTGAAGATAAAGAATACACTACTCACAAGGAAAGAGTATTCATCCTTTGTCTAGGTGTAGCTTCATTGTTATTTGTTCCTGTATTTAAAACTACAACACACTTACCTCCATACTTAGGTATGTTGTTTGGTTTGGGTGTAATGTGGGTAGTTACTGAAATTATGCACAGAAACAAAGATCATGAATTTAAGAGCCGTTTGAATGTTACAGGAATTCTTAAAAAAGTTGATGTCCCTACAGTATTGTTCTTCTTGGGTATTCTTACTGCTGTTGCAAGTATGCAGTCTGCAGGTCATCTAGATATTCTTGCCTCATGGTTGGATAAAAATGTTCACGATATCTATATCATTAACTTGATTATTGGAGTTCTTTCTTCAATTGTGGATAATGTACCATTAGTTGCAGCTGCAATGGGTATGTATCCAATCGAAGGAGCCGAAGCTGTTGGTTATGCTTCTAACTTTGTTCAGGATGGTTTATTCTGGGAATTCCTTGCATATTGTGCTGGTACCGGTGGATCTATGTTGATTATTGGTTCGGCTGCAGGTGTTGCTGCAATGGGAATGGAAAAAATTGATTTCATCTGGTACTTGAAGAAAATTACGCTTCTTGCATTTATCGGATACCTTGCCGGTGCGGGTGTATATTACCTTCAAGCAATGTTATTACATTAGAGTTTGAAATTCCCTTGTTTTGTATGGGGATTAAAAAACAATAATATTAATTTAGCGAGATATAATATTCTGTATTATATCTCGTTTTTTTATGTGTTAGATTAAACCAGAAAATAGTAAATATGAACTACCTTTCGATTATTGCAGGAATGCAAAATATGGCTCAAAATGAATTACCTATTGAAGAGCAAGGAGCTGAAGCTACCGAAATGACCTTAAATTTTGTTGATTTAGCCTTTAAAGGTGGCTGGATAATGATTCCTATTTTTGCCTTATCGGTAATTGCCATGTATATCTTTTTGGAAAGATATTTCGCAATTCGAAAGGCAGCTAAAGCTGATTCTAACTTCATGAATCGCATTCGAGATTACATTCACGATGGAAAAATCGATTCTGCCTTGGCACTTTGTCAAACGAACGATACTCCTGTATCAAAAATGATTTCGAAAGGAATCAAGAGAATTGGACGTCCATTAAACGATGTTCATGCTGCAATCGAGAATATTGGAAATCTAGAAGTATCTAAACTTGAGAAAAACCTTCCAACACTTGCAACTGTTGCTGGTGCTGCTCCAATGATTGGTTTCCTTGGAACAGTAATGGGAATGATTCAGGCATTCTACGACATGTCGAACGCAGGTAACAATATCGATGTTGGATTATTGTCAAGCGGTATCTACCAGGCAATGGTAACAACCGTGGCTGGTCTTACTGTAGGTATCATAGCCTATTTTGCATACAATATCTTAGTAGCCAAGGTTGAAAAAGTAGTATTTAATATGGAAGCTACAACTACTGAGTTTATGGATTTATTAAACGAACCTATCAAGTAATTAGCACATGGCACTTAAAACCAGAAATAAGGTTAATGCAACTTTCAGCATGTCATCTATGACTGATATTGTGTTTTTGTTACTGATATTTTTTATGGTCACATCAACTCTTATCAGTCCAAATGCATTAAAGTTGTTGTTACCAAAAAGTAGTAATCAAACCGCAGCAAAACCAATCACTACAGTTTCTATCGATAAGAATTTTAATTTCTTCTTGGAAACTACTCCGGTGCCTTTTTCTCAATTAGAACACAAATTGCAGAGAAAATTAGCACGAGAAGATGATCCGACAATATCACTACACGTAGATAAGTCGGTACCAATGGAGCAAGTGGTAAAAGTGATGAACATTGCTAAAAACAACAAGTACAAATTAATTTTAGCAACAAGAGCAAAATAAATATGGAGAATTCCAAAAGCAAGAGAATAGGAGTAGCAGGAACACTTTTTTTCCATATTGGATTAATAGTGTTATTGTACATTCTAGGATTTCACACTCCTCTTCCATTACCCGAAGAGGAAGGAATTCTTGTCAACTTTGGAAATACCAATCAAGGTGCTGGAAGAAGAGATCCTGCACCTGCAAAGACTCAGAAAAAAATAGCTTCTACTCTACCGGCTTCACTTCCTGAACCTACTCCTGCCAAATCGAAACCTGCTGCCAGTGATGTACAAGAGAAAGTGTTAACTCAGGATACCGAAGATGCACCTGAACTTCCTTCTGCTGAAGAAATAGCCAAAAAGAAAGCTGCAGAAGAAAAAGCAAGAAAAGACAAAGCTGAAAAAGATCGATTGGCAAAAATTGAGCGTGAGAATCAACGCCAGGCTGAATTGAAAAAACAAAGAGAAGCCGAAGCCGAAAGACAAAGATTGGCTGAGATCGAACGCAAAAGAAAGGAAGAAGCCGAACGTCAGGCAAAAATCGATGCCATAAACAACAAGGCAAAAAATGTTTTCGGACAAGGAACTTCTTCCAATAGTTCACAGGGAAAAACATTTCCATCAGGCAATCAGGGACAGCCTACAGGATCAACTAACTCTGATAACTATAGTGGAACAGGATTAGGCAACAAAGGTGTCTCATACGACTTACAGGGACGAAATTCATTATCAATACCAAAACCACAATACAACTTACAAGAAGGTGGAAAAGTAGTAGTTGAAATTACAGTAGATAAAAATGGTAAAGTTGTGAGCGCTCGACCAGGAATGCCAGGTTCTACAACAAGTAATGCTACCCTTTTCGAAGCTGCAAGAAAAGCTGCTTTAAAAGCTAAATTCAATTCGGATAGTGGAGCTCCTGCATACCAAAAAGGTACAATTACATATCACTTTCAATTGAATTAAAGATCTAAAGAATACCTAACATTTCGTAAACTCCCATAAATTTAAGGGAAGCAAATACAATAACTCCCAATAAAATATAGCGAACAAATTTGGCACCCCAACTAACAGCGAAGTTGGCTGCAATATAGGCTCCAATCATATTACCAGCAGCCAAAATAAAGCCAATCTTGTAATCAATTTGATCATTCATGATAAAAACTCCAATGGCAAAAGGAGTATAGAGAAGTACAATGAAAACCTTAATCGCATTCGCTTTTACCAAATCAAAGCCCGCACCTAAAACCAATCCTGACAAAAGGAAAAAACCAACTCCGGCTTGTATAAACCCACCGTATAAACCAATAAAAAAGAAGATCACTATCTGCCAAAAGCTAGGCTTTGAACGAATCAATCCTGCCTGCCCTTTAACCCATGCATCGGGCTTATAAAGAACAATAAAGAATAAAAATACCAAAAGTCCACCTATGGTTTTCTCCATAATATCTTCATTGATTTCGACGGCTAAACTTGCTCCAATTACAGAACCAACAATTGCTGGCAATGCCAACCATATCCCTTCTTTAAAGGTGAAAACCTTTTGCTTTTTAAAACTGGTAACTCCAACTATATTTTGCATGAGAATGGCTATACGGTTGGTTCCATTTGCTACATTAGCAGGCAAGCCCATAAACATTAACATTGCCAGACTAATAACCGAGCCACTTCCAGCCAAAGTGTTTAAAAACCCTGAAAAAACTCCAACCAAAACAATCAACACATAAAAATACCATTCCATAACAAAAGATTTTATAGTCCGAAACTACAGATAAAAATTGAATCTCAACATGTTAAAAAACAAAGAGGCTGTCAAACATGACAGCCTCTTGAAATTATATGTTGTTTATTTGATTTACCAAGCAAACATTGGACGCTCACACATCATCTCATTTACACGAG
>Ga0209272_10000351_pt1 | contig 41602 bp, 27 predicted proteins | sample tdDd002_FD_187125 | JGI IMG/M metagenome (GOLD analysis project Ga0209272, IMG submission 187125) | Marine sediment microbial communities from the Atlantic coast under amendment with organic carbon and nitrate - tdDd00.2 (SPAdes)... | ecosystem: Environmental > Aquatic > Marine > Coastal >...
TATAGATTTCTCTGTTTCGTCAAGTAGTTTACTAAAGCCATAAATGGCATTTAGTGGGGTTCTTATTTCGTGGCTGGTGTTGGCTAAAAAATGAGACTTGGAGATGTTCGCTTCTTCAGCTATTTGTTTGGCAACTTTAAGCTCATCTTCATATTTAATTTTATCCGTAATGTTTTTGTATTGCCATAAGTGTCCAAAATATTGATCGTTAGAAAAAATAGGGATATAGTTGCGTTCAAAAATTCGACCATCGATGAATTCAATTCTTTCGTTTATTCTTGTTTTTCTATTCTTTAAAATATCTTTAATAGAAGAGGTGAAAGCATCGGGATTCGCAAAAAGAATTGATGTTTGGTTAATTATGTCCGAACAGTCTTTTCCAATAAGGGTTTCTGGCGAGATAGGGATAGCAAAAATATCACAAAATTTCTGATTTGTAATGATAATTTTCCGATTCTCGTCTTCAAGTAAAATGCCAGATTGTAAATTAATTATAAGTGTTTCTAATCGTTTGTAAGTTGTTTCCAGTTCGACTTTTGCTCTTTTAGGTTCGGTAATATCTCGAACAAAGGCACTAAAAAAGATTTTATTATTATGCTTTAATGATTGAATGGTGAGCTCCACAGGAAAAATATGACCCGATTTGTGTTGACCTGTAATTTCTATTCTTTGATTTAGAACTGGTCCATGTCCAGTTTTAAGATAGTGCTTAATCCCTTTTTCATGGGCCGCCCTATAGTTTTCAGGAATTATCAAACTACTCAAGCTTGCTCCAATTGACTGTTTCTCAGTCCATCCGAAAATTTCTTTGGCTTGTTCATTCCAATGTGTTACGATTCCTTCAATATCAATAATAATAACAGCATCTAGGGCTGAGTCGATTATCATTCGGGTTCTTTCCTCACTTTCTTTGAGGTTTTCTTCCATCATTTTTCGCTCTGTAATATCAAGTAATATATTAATGGATCCCAGATAATTTTTATTCGCATCTATTAGTGGCGTACCGCTAACATGAGCCCAAAGTATACTCCGATCTTTCTTAAGGAGTTTGGTTTCGAATATATTCTTTTTGCCTTTCAACAAAATTTCACGTTGTTTAAGAACACTGGCCTGTTCTGCTTTTAGTAATAGGTGTTCAATAGGATCTTTTCCTACGAGTTCGTCAAGAGAGTAGCCTGTTTTTTCAAGAAACTGAGGGTTTGCATAACTAATTTTTAAATCACGATTGACAATGATAAGACCTTCATCCATGCCTTCTACAAGTGAACGGTAGAGGTAATCTTTCTCTCTGAGTTGTAGCTCAGCTTGTTGCCTGATTTTCGATTCGTGAACAGATTTGGCATGGAACAAACTTCCCTCGATTGAAGTCGTGAGTTTTTTTATGATTTGTTCTAGTTTTCTATCGTTATCTGTATTGATGTTTTTTGAACGATAGAGTTTTAAGAAACCGATATTTCCTAATTTGAATATAGTGTAACAGCCCTCGTCTATATTGTTTTCGGTGTTAATTTCTTTAAAATTAACATCTTTGGAATCTAATTTAATGTAGTTTGATGATTTTAAAAGTTGATAGATTTTATGTTTATTGGAGATTTTTTTTTCCTTATCAAGAAAATTGGGAATCGAGGCAATAAGTGTACTGTCAGGAAGAGATTTGTCAAAATTAAGGTAGCGATCTTTTATCCAAAACGAGACGTAGTTTAAATTTTTACGAGATTGTAAAACTCGTATGAAATTAAGAATATTTGTTCTTAGATCTAAGGATTTTCCAATTGCAAGTGATAACTCATAGAGTAATGTGATATCTTGAATTATATCATTCTTTTTATCTTGATTGTTTCTCATAATTATAGATGTATCAAAGGTCAACTGAATTTTAGAAGGGCTGGATAGCTCTTTTAAATTTAAGAAATAAAACCTTATGATTTACATGATTATCAGTCTAATCGTACCAAGAAATGTAAAGGCTAACTTAATAAAAGATGCCTGTCACAAGCGTTTTATTGAAAAATTCAAGATTTCCTCTACCATTAAGGGCGATTTCTCCTAAACTCAATGCACCTTCAGGTTGTACGCCTGGGGAGCATTTCTGAAAAGAATCATAAACTGCAGAAAGCTCATGTTTAAAATCCTGATCTAAAAACAGAGCCCGGGTAATGCAATCGAAAATAAGTCCTGAGTGCACATTGGCTTTAATCGATTTAGTTGTCTTAAATGTAGATCCAGCAGCTTCTATTAAGGCATTTTTATTCGAGGTTAGAAGATAAAGGATGGTATTTTCCTGAATTTCGGCAATACAGGTAATACTTGATCCATCCGCAATGATGGGATCTCTTACAATAAATTCAGACTCTTCTTTGTAAATACCGAAGGGGTACGATTTTGAAATATTTAGAAATAAATTTTTGCCTAACTCGATGCCTGAATAATCTTTAATGAGTTTTTGATAAAAATCAAAAGCAGGTTCCCAATTAATTTCTTCAATAACATTCCCATTGGTTTTTGTTGCCACAAATGGACCAGATATAGCTTTCCATCCATGACGAACACCAAGCTCACTTTTCATATCAAGTAAACAAATAAGAGCGGCATTTTTAAAAACACCTTCATTTGTTATTAGGCAAGGTTTCGATTCTAAGGATATAGAGCCAACTCCACAGCCTAAATAATTAACCGAATTACCAAAACGATTGTACATTTCGGATAGAAAACCAGAAATATGATCTGTGATACCATCGATAAGTACAAGCTGACTGAGTTTTTCCTCTGACTTAGGGATAGAAACCGCTTTTAGCTGAGTAGTTGGTTGTTTTAAATCTGTAATAACAACTGGTTTTTGAATATGCGATAAGGCTTGGATAATAACTCCCGTGTCGTGATGCACTTTTCCCGAAATAAGACTTGGGAATATCCCGCCCAGAAAGGAAACCTTTAGTGTATTTAATTCTTTTACAAGTTCTTTTAAGTCTGGTGCTGTTTTCTCAGCCAATAAAAGCAGAAATGTTGTGGACTCATCAGCGTTTTGTTCTTTGATGTAGTTTGTGATTTCGGTGCTATTACATTCTTGAAGATACATAAATACATTTTTTAGTTTCGCATGTATCCTTTCAAGTATTGTGCCGCAGGATTGTAAGTGGTTAAGCATCACTTAATGAAGGGTTTAGTGTTTGTTGGTTTTTCTGGGAAGTTGCATATTAAAAAATGGAGTTTCATTTTGAAACTCCATTTTCTGTTAAGATTGAAATGATATTTAAGCTTAGTTTATCTACTCCACAAGATTGTGTTTTTTTATCATGCGGTAAATCGTTGATTTTGCAACGCCTAATTTTTGAGCCACAATAACTCCATTTTGATCGTATTTATCTAGAAAATGTTTTACGATTTTAATGGTATAATTCTCAAGACTGGTTTCTTCGGATAGAAAGTTTGCTGCCGAGTCGAAACTTTCAAAATGAATATCTGTATCCTTTATCTCATTCTCATCAGCCATGATAATAGATAATTCTATGACAGCTTTTAATTCACGAACATTGCCAGGATAGGCATAAGTCATTAGTTTTTTCTTGGCTTCTGGACTAAAATTCACTTTTTTACGCTTGTTTTCTTTGGTGAATTCGTTGGCAAAATGTTGTGATAGGATGAGAATATCTTTATTTCGTTCTCTTAAAGGAGGTAGCTTTACAGGAATCCCCATTAACCTGTAATAAAGGTCTTGACGGAAGTTCCCTTTTTTAACTTCTTCAGCCAAGTTTTTATGTGTTGCTGTAACGACACGAACGTCTATTTTAATTTTTTTATTCCCTCCAACACGTATGAGTTCTCGCTCTTGAAGAACACGTAAAAGTTTGGTTTGGGTGTTAGCATCCATCTCTCCAATTTCATCTAAAAAGAGGGTGCCCTTATGTGCTTCTTCAAATTTTCCAATTCGTTGTTGAATGGCACCTGTAAACGAACCTTTTTCGTGACCAAAAAGTTCACTCTCGATTAATTCGGATGGTATAGCACCTACATTAATAGCCACAAAGGCTTGTTTTTTTCTAGCAGAATTAAAATGAATGGCTTTGGCTACTAATTCTTTTCCGGTACCTGTTTCACCACTTATTGAAACAGAAATGGAAGAATCAACAGTTTTTCCCATTAGGGTGAAGAGTTTTTTTATGGGATCGCTATTGCCAACAATGACCTGGCTAAAATCAAATTTTTTTCCAACTTCTTCGCGCAATTGTTCATTTTCAGACCTGAGCTGTAGTTTTTCTCGTACATTTTTTATCGTATTCCAAAGCCTGTCTTTGGCATCTTCGTCTTTTACGATATAATCATAAGCTCCCTTTTTTAAAAGATTGATGGCTGTATTAATATCTTCCTGTCCGGAAATGATGATAATAGGAATGTCAGCATCATGCTCTTTAATTTTATTTATTAATGTTTCGCATTTAATGTCGGGTAATGAATAGTCTAATGTGATGACATCTGGCTTTGGAAACAGGTTTTTTAAGAAATCGTCACCATTCGTGTATTTACTAACTGTATAGTCAGGATTCAATTGTAAATGGTATTCTAAAAGGTCGGCATACCATTCATTATCCTCTATAATAGATATGTGTAATTGTTTCATAAACAGTTAATCTTTTAGATTTTGGAAGACTTATTATTCTTTTTCAGCTATTCTTTATTTGAACTTAAAGTTTCAAAATGAAACTAAAATCAAGTTGTGTTTTTGGGTTAAATTGCTCTTTATGAGTGATATATCTTTTTGGTATTGTCTTGGATATACCTTTGTCGAACCATAAAAACATATACTTATGAAATTTAATAAAAATTATAAGCTTTTCATAGTCGATGACGATGCTATTTATAGAGAGTTCATAACGACTGTATTAAATCAAGCAGGTTATAAAACTGTAAGTGCTTACGAAACTGAGACGGAAGTTTTGGATAACCTCTACCAGGCACCAGATGTCATTTTTTTGGATTATTTTCTTGAAGATACCAATGGCTTGGATATTTTGAGAAAGATAAAAGCAACCAATCCAGATATTCATGTGGTATTTCTTAGTTCTCAAGAGAAAATAGAGGTTGCTGTAAAATCATTAAAATATGGTGCTTTAGACTATATAATAAAAAATGATGAGGCGAAAAAAAGAATGATATCCTCGATGAATCGTATCATGAATTTAGATTCAAAAAAGAAAAATCGCCTCTCTCAAATAAAAGAGAATTTTTCTCTTTTCAACCTCTTCTTTTAAGTACTTTTTCCAAACTCAAACTCATCCTATCATGAAAACTGTAAAGCCACTTTTTATTGTTATAATTTTCAGTTTGATGTTTCTATTGAGCTCATGTAAGATTCAAAATCTAATGCAGAGCTCAGTCAGAGAAACGAATAATGAAGATTTATTTTCTGCGGAAAGCAGAAATTATGAATATGTAATACAAGCAGAGGATAAACTTTCAGTTAGTATTTGGGGACACGATGATTTGAGTGTTGGTTCTGTATTTGGAATTTATAACTCAAACGAGGTTTATGGAAAATGGGTTTTGGTTGATAAAGAGGGGCGAGTAAGCCTACCTCAATTGGGACAGGTTAAGGTTGCAAATTTAACAACACGTCAGTTGACTGATTCCTTAAAGGTGCGATATTCTAAATTTATTCAGAAGCCCATTATTGTTGTTAAAGTTTTAAATAAGCGTGTTTCCCTATTGGGTGCTGTAAAGCAAGCTTCGTCTGTAATTTTGGATGAAGACCAAATTCCTTTGTTAGACTTACTAGCCAAGGCAGAAGGCTTTGATTACTATGCAGACAGGAGTCAGCTTAAGCTGGTTAGAAAAAAAGAGGGATTACCTGTAGAATATATTATTGACCTTACTCAAATGGAGACTTATGAGCAAAGTAATATTCTGATTCGCCCAGGTGATGTGATTTATGTTCCAAATAAGAATGGAAAGGCTTTTGATAAAAAATCAAATAGAATGGTACCATTTCTGGGTGTTATTTCAAGTATTGCAGTATTAATTTCAGTAACCAAATAGTTATGAACGAAATTGATAATATAAAACGACTATTAATTCCTGCCTTAAAAGGAATTCCAATTATCATTGGCTTAACCCTTGTTGCTATTCTTCTGGCAACTAAGGTTATCATTTACTCCGTGCCAATGTATCAGAGTTTTTCTTTACTGAGATTGGATGATAAATCAACTGGCCTATCGGAAACGAACCTTTATAAGGATTTCGATGTGTTTTTTACACCTCAGAAAATTGCTGCTGAAGTGGAAGTGATAAAATCGAGTCAATTAATTGCTCGTGTTGTAGATAAGTTGAACTATAATGTGACTTATTATCGTGAAGGACGTGTTAGACGATCAGAACTACATGTTGACTCGCCATTTAAGGCTGAGTTTAAACATATTTCGTCGCAATATCTTGATAAGGAGTTTTTTTTAGAGGTAAAAGATTCGACTTCCTTCCGTTTAGCTTATTCGCTGAAAGGTGTTTTGAATTGGGTTGATGGTGAATTCTCTAAGGAAATAGATGAAGGTTTTTTCAGTTTAAAACTACACTTGCAAGCTTCTTTCAAGGAAGGAAAAAATCGTAAGCTAAGCGGGAAATATGTTTTTATACATCATTCTATGATGAAACAAATACAAGAAATCAAATCGAACTTATTTGTGCAGTCGGTTGATAAAGATGTTGCTGTAATTCGAATTGGTTTTAAATCACAGGTCCCTGAAAAAGCTGCGGAAGTTGTGAATACAATTGCCAAAACGTATATCGAAAACTACATTGATATTAGAACGAATGCAGCTGATAAAACGGGCGATTTTATTGAAGATCGTTTGAATTTTGTATCAGCAAAACTGAGACAATCGGAGCGTAACCTAGAAGTTTATCGTTCAAAGAACAATATCGTTAATTTGCGTCAACAGACTGAGACAGGTTTGCGAGAAGCCTCACAAATACGTGTGCAATATAATAATATTGTAATGCAAGAAACGGCTCTCGATTCATTAAATGACTATATCCATCAGGGGAATCCTAATTTTTTGGATTTGGCACCTCAGGTTGCTTTTGGCGATTTGCTTTTTACAGAGTTGATTAAAAAGATGAAAATTTTTCAGGGTGAACGGCGTGAATTATTAATGAAATATACGCCTGAAAACGAAAAGGTAAAAGTTATAGAAGCAAAAATTGAGGACCTGATTGTTTATCTCAAAGAAAGTATAAAGAAAACGAAGCAGGATATGATGATTCGTCGTAAAGAATTGGAAGCTTTTCTAAAAAAAGTAGAGAGACAATTTGATAAATTGCCTGCTAATGAAAAACAGATGGTGATTTTAGAGCGCGAATTTAAGTTGAATCAGGAGATGTATAATTTCCTAACACAAAAGCGATTGGAGGCTTCTATAGTGAAGGCGGCAACCATCTCTTTTCACCAAATTATTGAATATGGTGTTCCTAACTTTACTGCTATATCGCCTAATAAGAAATTAATTCTATTTGTTTCCGGACTATTAGGTATCATTTTATCACTTGCTTTTATATACCTGAGAGAATTTTTGAGCGGTAAAATAAATTCTAGGGGACAACTGGAAAAACTAACCAGCTTACCTATTATTGGCGTTATTCCTAAAATCCATCCTAAAAGAGGGATTCATATCGATTCGAAAAAGTTTTCAGGCTTGGTTTCAGAACTTGAAGTAAGAAAATATTTAGAGCGAGGAAGCACATTTCTAATTGGTTCATCTCTGCCAGGTGAAGGTAAATCATTTGTCGCTCAGCACTTAGCTAAGGCGTTTAAACTTAAAGGCAAGTCGGTCTGTTTATTAGATTTTAATGCCTTTAATCCAGAATTTCTTGCAAAGGAGAACGATAGTTGGTTCGATAATTTACAAGAAGGAAAAGAGCTTAGTCTTACTTCAATTATAAAAGGTGAAAATGGAATTGATATTTTACCAAGTTCCCCTGATATAGCACTTTTAGATACAGCTAAACTAAACACTTTAGTTGAGCAATTAAGAAGGCAATACGATATTTTGATTTTCGATTCTGCAGCAACCGTTTTGGGTAATGAATCCTTGTTGTTATTCTCTTTGGTCGATCATGTTATTTACTTGTATAGATCCAAGTTTACAGGTATAAAGTATGCCCAACAAGCTGAAATGTTAGCAGAGGAATATGGATGGAAAAATATTCACCTATTACTAAATAGTGTTCATCCGGCAACCAACTTTTCTGGGCATTATACTGGAAGCAGATATTCTTACGAATACGAAAAGGGGAATATGCTAACTAAAATTAAACATTATCTTAAAATTTACCTGCGATGACTTTATTAAAAAAAATACTTGAAGGTAAGGAACAGAAGCTATTGGTTTTATTTGATCAGGGCATGGTCAGTGGATCTAATTTTGTTATAGGGATTTTGATCGCACGCTTCCTGGGAATTGAACAGTTTGGAGTTTACGGATTTATATATTTGATCTATTTGTTTTGTTTGGGTTTGCAACAGGCATTTTTTGTGATTCCGATGTATTCTCTGGGACCAGCCTACTCGACAGATACTAAAAAAGCATATCTAAATAGTTTATTGGTTATTCAAATTGTTTTTACCCTATTCTTTTCATTGATCTGCTTTCTTGCTTTGACTTTCATTCCTATTAGTATCAGTCCAAAAATTCAAGAATTGGGCGGACTGATCGCCATTACTAGCCTGTTCGTTTTACTTCAGGATTTTTTAAGACGTTTATTCTTATTTCAGGGCTTTTTTAAAAGCTTGATTTTATTAGATGGTATTGCTTATTTATTTCAGATAGGATTACTCGTTTTAATGTATTTCCTCGATGAATTCAATCTGGAAAGCTGTATAAAAATGGTTTGTTTTACCATGTTGATATCAGTAATATATGGTTTTTCTAAAATTAGAAAGACAGAATTTAATCTAAGTATTCTGAAGAATACTCTAATCAGACATTGGGTCTTCTCAAAGTGGTTGTTAGCTCGTGCGATTTTAACTTATTCATCAGGTAATTTTTTCATTATTGCAGCAGGTACTATTCTAGGTCCTGTAGCCATAGGCGCCATAAAAATGGGACAGAATTTACATGGTGTTATGAATGTCGTCTTTCTGGCCATTGAAAATCATGTCCCTATTGTTTCAGCTAACTTGTTTCAGCAAAAAGGAAGACAGGCCTTGTATGACTACCTAAAACGAATGACAATAAAAAGTTTGTTGCTTTGTTTCGGACTTGGCTCAGCAGTTCTTATTTTTTCTACTTGGTTGATTTCGAATTTGTATGGGGCTGAATATTTAGAATATGCTTATGTCTTAATTTGGTTTGCACTTATAAATCTACTGCTTTGTATTTCTATGCCTTTGCGTTTTGCTTTACGAACTTTTGAAAGAACGCAATCACTCTTTTTCGCAACAGCCTTATCGGCTTTATTTGGTCTTTTATTAGCCTATCCTCTGATTGAAACTTTTAAGATGAATGGCCTCTTATTTGGTTTAATTATGAGTCAAGTTATTATGATTTTTTATTTGGCTTACTCTGTCTTTCAATCCAGGAAAAAAGTTTTGCTAAGAACCTGAATTATTACCCAATTATAAAAACTAGATCTATGAAAACAATTATTCACATTATATTAGGGAAAGCGAACCCAAATCGTATGAATGGCGTTAACAAGGTTGTTTATCAACTTGCAAATGCTCAATGTATAATTGGCGAAAAGGTCGAAGTTTGGGGTATTACTAAAGATCCTAAAAGCTCTTCTGATTATAAACGGCATTTTCAACTGAACTTGTTTCAGAAAATGAAGAACCCTTTTTCACTCGATCCCTTATTAGTTAGTCAGATAAATGAAATACAGTCATCTGTAATTTTTCACCTACACGGTGGATTTTTGCCAGAAATGTATGCTTTGAGCCAAATTCTAAGTAAGAATAATCAGGAGTTTATTTTTACGCCACATGGTTCGTATAACTTGGTTGCACTTCGTAAAAGTTATTTTTTTAAAAAGATTTACCTGCACTTCTTCGAAAAATCCATGCTTAAAAGAGCAAAATATGTCCATATCATTGGTAAAAGCGAAGCCTGTGTCATGGCTGATTGGGGTTTGGAATCGCAATGTATTTTAATTCCTAATGGACAAATTCAAGAGGAAAATATTGCAGAAAATAAATCTGATTCATCAAAAATTAATTTTGGTTTCATGGGGCGATTTACGATTCACACTAAAGGATTAGATTTACTTTTCGAGGGATTTAAATTATATCGCGATAAGTATAAGGGAGCTGGGAAATTAAAATTGATTGGCTCTGGAGGAGAGGAAGATAAACTTAGAAAGATGATTACCAACTTAGAATTAACAGATTCTATCATATTTGTAGGAGCAAAATATGGCGAGGAAAAAAAGGAATGTCTTCGTGATTTAACCGGTTTTTTTCATCCATCAAGGAACGAAGGCTTGCCAGGTTCTGTATTGGAAGCTTCAGCATTGGGCGTGCCATGCGTCGTAAGTGAGGCAACCAACTTATTACAATATATCGATGATTACCATGCTGGTTTTGGTTTGAGAAAAAATACGCCAGAATATATTGCGAATGCTATGAAAAAACTGGAAATACGGAATCAATCTGGAAGTATCCGACTTATGTCGGAAAATGCCCAAAGAATGATAGAAAAAGAATTTGATTGGAAGATCATTGCAAGGCGTTTCTCCAATGAAGTATTTTCCAATTAATAGAAATGACCATTATAATACAGGGCTTGTTCATAAAACAAAGAAAGGTTGAACACCCTTCTGTCCTACAGACATCTCCCCTAAAAGTGGAGAAAGGAAAACAAGCTTTGAATTAATATTTAAAGTTTTGTCCATGAATCTTTCCCTTTTAGGGAAAGTGTCGACAGACGAAAGGGTGTATTTGCAATAGAAAACCATAAAATTTATACATTTTCTATTCGGTACTTTTATGAACAAACCCTGCATCGTAATGATGGTCATTTTTTTTCATAGATAGTCATAATCGAAGTTTCAAAATGAAACTGAATGATTAAAAAGAGACTCGATTGAATTAATTTGATTTTTGAATCCCTTTATTTATAGGTGTTTGGGGAGATATGATGTGTTGGCATAAGATGTGATTTAATAAATGAAAATGACATCGCTATGAAAAACAAATTATCAATAAATGATCGAAAAATAATTCAGAAATCATTTCTTCCAGATTTTGATTTTGGGAAAGAATGTTGGACAAATGGTGAATTACCAGAAGGTTATGATTATTATTTTTCAGAAGAAGCTTTTAAGCCTAATGAGGAAAAAGGATATCAGTATTCTTATTCTTACATTAATAATCCTGATGGTAGTGTCCGATGGATATTTGATTCAAACTCGAAGTTCCCAGGCTTCTTGGACTTATATAACAACTCAGGCTTAAAGGGGAAAGTATTGACTCTTCTCTTTAGAATTATTTTTCTACTAAAACTTCAATTCCTGGTTACCTCTGGTCGTTTTTATCTCTTTTCGAGAAAATTATCATTGCAAGAGAGCTGGAAATTAAAAGTGGACTTTGATTCTTTCTCTGTGTTTACAGGCACAGTAGGTCCCAATCGTAAAGTTCTGTTTGCATTGCACAAAAAAGCAAAAACCATTGGTTTCGTTAAACATCCGATTAGCTATGATTCCTTATGCTTGGTTTCTACTGAGAATGTAGTGCTTAAGACTCTAGATGGGAATAACTTTTCAAATATGCTTTTACCTAAATCGAAGTATTTGGGCGATGGCAATATATACGTTAACAATATAAAAAGCACTCAAACGCGATCAAGTCATACTTTTTCGGATGTTCATGCTTTGGCTCTTAAAGATTTGTATCAGTTAGAAAATGAAACTGTCTGTCTTAAAGATTCTCCATTTTATAAAGATTTAAGAGTCATGATAGCTGGTTTTAAATTTCAGAGTCATGTGCCTTTTCACAGAGAGCTATGCTATTACCTTAAGAGTTTATATAAATCGATCGATTTTAATCAGAAGGTAAATATGACCTGGGCACATATGGATTTTACACCATGGAATCTTTTTGTACCCTCAAATCAGCAGAAATTGGCTGTAATAGATTGGGAGTTGTCGAAACCTGGTATACCAATGCTTTTTGACTTGTTCCATTTTGTGTTTCAATCTAAAATTCTAGTAGAAAGAGTCAACTATAAGAATATTTATCAGAGTATTGAGCAGATTGTTTTGGAGAATGCTGTGATTAAGGAATTTGTTGAGGAATTTGAAATTGATGTGAAACTCCATTTCCGTTTGTACTTACTCCATAATATATCGTATTACTTAAATATTTATCAAAAGCAGCCTAATTTACACATGCAGGTGAATTGGTTAACTGCAGTTTGGAAGGAAGCTCTTTCATTGGAATTAAAGCTGACTGATAAGAAATCGCATAGAGACATTTTTATTGCTGATTTGTTTGATTTTATGCGAGGTAAAGAATACGCATGGTTACACAGTTCTAATATCAAAACAAAGAATATTAATCCGAGTTCCGATCTTGATTTTGTGATATCAAAATCGGCTAGAAATGAAGTTCTAGAATTTTGTGATTCACATGTTTTAATAGGCAGGCATAAGAGCTTCCGTAAGAGCTTTATGACGACCAGTGAGTTATTCTTTAGTGATGGATCATTTTTGAGTTTGGATTTGATTATACGCTTGGCTCGCAAGAACTTGGTTTTTATGGATGCGCGTAAAATGATTGATAATACCGTCCTTAATTCTGAAGGGATATCGGTACCTAGTTTCCGAGATGATTTGTTTTATATTGTTTTGTTTTACACACTTAATCAGTCATTTATACCATTTAAGTATAAAGAGTATTATAGGAATATTCGGGATATAAAACTAGATTATTTGTTAAGAATAATTTACTCAAAATTTGGTGTACACGCTAGTAGTAGTGAGCAAATGTTCCAGACTTTATTTAATAGTTCATCATTAATTAAGAGGCAAGTTTCAAATCTTAAGGTAAATAGCGGTTTTCGATTGCTTATAAATTCAGTCAATTATGTCGTTGACACCATTCGCAGTCTATTTTTCCAAAAAGGATTAGTTATCACCTTTAGTGGTGTTGATGGTGCCGGTAAATCGACCTTGATTGATGATGTCACATTTCGCTTAAAAAAATATTACAGGAAGAAAGTCGTTGTATTGCGACATAGACCTTCTCTTTTTCCTATTCTGAGTGTTTTTAAATATGGTAAAAAAGAAGCAAAGAAAAGAGCCGAGAATTTATTACCACATCAGGGCAAAAATAGGGGGCTTGTGAGTTCACTTTTACGTTTTTCGTATTACTATGTCGATTATATATTGGGTCAGATTTATGTTAATGTTCGGTATGTTTCAAGAGGTTATGTGGTGATTTACGATCGTTATTATTTTGATTTTATTAACGATCCTCGACGATCAAATATTAGCATTTCAAAAAAGCTTGTAAATCGATTGTATGCGCTGATTCACAAACCGAGACACAACTTCTTTTTTTACGCTTCTCCAGAAATTATTAGAAAACGTAAGAAAGAACTTTCTACCAGAGATATTTCGCGTTTAACGCAGAATTACTTCTCTACGTTTAATCAGTACGAAAAGAAATATACCCAATCGAAATACCATTGTATCGAAAATATTAATCGAGAAGAAACACTGCAAGAAGTCTTTAAGCAGGTTCAGTACAGTTTATAAAGAATCATTTTTTTCACATCCTTAAATGAAATATGATGAAAGCATTACTCGAAAAAATAGTACAAAGAAGAAATCCTCAATTTTCTTTCGATCCCAATATTAGTCTTATGGTTTTAATAGGTCTTAGCCTTGATAAATTGCTTTGTTTATTGCGATCTACTCGTTTACTCTTACGCCTAAAGCGTCCTAATTTTCTGTTATTAGGTAGAGGTGTGAAATTCTTTAACCTTGGTAATATACGCTTAGGGAAGTGGGTTAAACTTGACGATTTTGTTTTTCTGAGTGCTTTGGGGAAAGGCGAAATTCGTATTGGCCATAATTCTGGTATAGGGGCCTTTAGTCGAGTGATTATTTCCAACACCTTTAACGATATGGGCGAATTTATTCATATTGGGAATAACGTTGGGATAGGAGAGTATGCCTACCTGGGAGGAGCAGGAGGTTTAGAAATAGGCGATGATTGCATCGTTGGACAATACCTAAGCTGTCATCCTGAGAATCACAATTGCGCATCAAACGAAGAGCTAATTCGACATCAGGGTGTTGTGCGAGAGGGAATTCGAATCGGAAAAAACTGTTGGATCGGTTCAAAAGTAACGATTCTCGATGGCGTAACCGTTGGCGATAATTGTGTGATTGCTGCTGGTGCTGTTGTAACGAAAAGCATGCCTGCTGATTCAATTATTGGTGGTGTTCCTGCAAAAGTGATTAAAAGAAGATCCTCTGTTTTAATTAAAAGATCAGCCTGAGTTCATTAAAAGCTCTACAACAACCAAAATCTCAATCCTATGAAAACAATATTAGCCTCAGTATATGCCATAAATCCTTATAAGGGATCGGAAGATGGAACAGGTTGGAACTTTGTTCTTCAAATAGCCAGGTTTCATAAAGTGATTGCTATAACTCGAGAGAACAATAGATCTTCTATCGAGACTTATAAGAATGATAACCCGAATGACTTGTATCAAAATATCCAGTTTTTATATTTCGATACACCCAAGTGGATGCGATTTTGGAAGAGAGGTGCGAAAGGGGCTATGTTATATTATTTGCTATGGCAGTCTTTATTACCGCGTTTTGTGCGAAAAATGAATGTGAAGTATGATTTGGTTCACAATCTTAATTTTCACAATGATTGGACACCTTCCTTTTTGTGGAAACTGAGTAAACCCATGGTCTGGGGACCTGTAGGGCATCATCCTAGAATTCCATCGGCATACATCTCAAATAGGTATGTAGAGCGAATTAAAGAGGGACTTAAATGGTGTGTGAAGAATTACTTCTGGAAATATGATCCTTTCTTAAAAAAGACCTTAGGAAAAAGTGATAGGGTTTTAGTCATGCATTCTCAGGTTGATGGTGCTTTGGGATTACCTTTAGAGAAAAAAGTCGAATTATCGCAAGTGGCAACTGTTGATGTCGACTATGACAAGAAGAAAATAGAGGATGATTTTACTGTGATTTCGGTAGGGCGATTTGTGACCCTGAAAGGCTTTGAAATAGCACTAAATGCATTTATACAGTTTTATATGACTTTGAATGCTGACCAAAAGGCTAAAGTAAAATTTAAGATGATAGGTAAGGGGCCCGATGAGGCTAAGCTTAAGACTCTGATTCAAAGGTATGAGGTGGAAGATTCGGTAGAGATTTTGAATTGGATGTCGAAAGCAGATTTGGGTGAGGAATACCGAAAAGCATCGGTATTCCTATTTCCTTCTCACGAAGGTGCAGGTATGGTTGTGGCCGAAGCTTTGTCTTATGGTCTACCAATATTGTGTTTTGATAATTGCGGACCAGGCGAACTAGCCGGTGATGCAAGTTTGAGAGTGTCCTATTCAAATCCAGACACGAGTGCTTCTGCTTTTGCAGAGAATTTAAGTATTCTTTATTACGGTAAACATTACCGCAGTACCCTAGTCGATAAAGCACGATCGAGATTCGAATCTCATTTTCGATGGGACAGAAAAGGGGAGGTCCTTAAAGATGTTTATTCACAAGTTTTAAATCGATAAGCTATGAAAAATAAGATTCTATGTTTTCACCTGTTGAATGATTATAGTGGTAGCCCAAAGGTTTTGTCACAAGTGATTAAAGGTTTTGTGAAATCGGGTCATGAAGTCGATCTATTTTGTGCAAAAAATGATGAGGAAGGTTTTCTTTCTAACCTGGATCAGGTCAACTATCGTCCTTTTTATTACAAATGGAGTTCGGTTAAACTTCTAACCCTGTTTCGTTTATTCTATTCTCAATTGATTCTTTTTTTACGCTTGTTTAGATATTGGAATACCGACGTGGTATTTTATGTGAACACCGTTCTTCCTTTTGGTGCTTTGTTGGCAGGAAAAGTAATGGGTAAGCCTGTTATCTGTCATCTTCACGAAACATCGATAAAGCCACAAATACTTAAATGGTATCTTTTTAAAATTGTAGAATTAACCGCTACAGATGTGATTTATGTATCCGAGTTTTTAAAAGATCAGGAACCGATTAAAACGACCACTTCTCACGTTGTATACAATTCCTTATCGATGGAATTTATGATGAAAGCGAAAGAATATTCGAAAAAGCAAAAGAGAGATACTGTATTGATGGTTTGCAGCTTAAAAGCCTATAAAGGCGTTTTTGATTTTGTAAAACTTGCTAGAGAAATGCCAGGAATCAAATTTGAATTGGTTGTGAATGCACCTTTTGATGCTTTAGGCGATTTCTTTAATGGGCATGATATACCAACTAATCTCAAGATATTCCCAGTACAGACCAATGTGCACCTTTTTTATTCACGAGCCTTTATGGTTTTAAATCTTTCTCACCCTGATAAATGGGTCGAGACATTTGGATTGACTGCTCTTGAAGCGATGTGTTATGGTGTGCCTGTTATTGTTCCTCCAGTGGGAGGTATTGCAGAAGTGGTTCAGGATGGTGTTAATGGCTACAGAATTGATGTAAGAAATATGACGACCATTAAATCGACGATTAAAAGAATGTGGAAAACACCTCAGGCTTATCAACGATTTTCAGTGAATGCTAAAAAACGGATTCAAGATTTTATGCCTGATATTATGCAAATAAAGATACAAAAGATAGTTATAGACACTTAGTTTCAAAATGAAACTGATGTTTCAAATTTAAGTATCGTTTTAGTTGTGAAAGCTTTGAAAGCCCCATTAATAAGGGGCTTTCTTTTTGGCACATTGTTTTCATATAGATATATAAGAAACAGAATAATGAACTTAAAATACCCTAACATGAAAAAAATAGCAATAATAGGAACCGTTGGTGTACCAGGTCGATATGGAGGTTTTGAAACGCTTGCACATCATTTGGTTTTAAATTTGAACAAGGAATTTAAACTTTCGGTTTATAACAGCAAACTGACTTATGGAAAAGAAGAGCGTCCTAAATTCTGGAATGGGGCACGTATCTTTTATTTACCTTTTAATGCAAATGGATGGCAAAGTATCATTTATGATATCATTTCTATTATTCATGCCGTATTTTATGCTGACGTTCTTGTTGTATTAGGCGTATCTGGTGGACTCATTTTTCCTTTTGTACGATTGTTTACCAACAAAAAGATCATTGTAAATATAGATGGTCTGGAGTGGAGGAGAAATAAATGGAATAAGTGGGTGAAAAAGTTTTTGCGATTTTCGGAGAAACTAGCCGTTCGGTTTTCACATGCCGATATTACAGACAATGCGGTTATAAAAAAATACACAGCATTAATCTACAAAAGTCTAAGTCACGAAATTGCATACGGTGCAGATCATGCCAAGGAACAGTTCATTACATCTAAAATGAAAAAGTTATACCCTTTTATTGTTGAACCCTATGCTTTTAAGGTGTGTCGAATTGAACCAGAAAATAATGTGCACCTTATTTTAGAAACTTTTTCGGAATTACCTTATCGCACGCTTGCTTTTGTTGGTAATTGGGAGGGTAGTGAATATGGGCGTGAATTAAAAAAGAAATATGCGACTTGTAAAAATATTCTATTGCTCGATCCAATTTACGATCAAGAACACCTTGATACGCTCCGTTCAAATTGTTACTTATACATACATGGTCATAGTGCAGGTGGTACGAATCCATCCTTGGTTGAAGCCATGATATTGGGCTTGCCTATTGTGGCATTTAATGTGGCATTTAATCGTGCAAGTACGCATAATCAGGCACTTTTCTTTAGAAATAAATCAGACCTGAAAAATATTATTCTAAGTAAAAGTACACAAGACTATTACGAAGTTGGTGAAAAATTAAAAAAGGTCGCTCTTCAGGAATATACCTGGGCAACTATTACAAGAAAATATGCCAATATCATATATGCATTCGATTATGATTATACGAAAAGTAATGTCTTACCCGAACTTGCATCTATGAAACGAGAATTTTTAATCGAAAATGAAGTGGCACATCTTGAGTACTCTTTACTATTTTATCAGAATGGAGACTCATAGATCCTTTCAGGCTTTGTTCATTCATGATGTGTTGTATTAACAGAGCCTGTAAATCATTTCAATCTCAAAAAAATAATTTAAAATATTAGACTATGAAAACTCATATAGAAATATCAGTCGTCTTTCTGTTGGCCTTTCTGGTTTGTTTAATCTTAACACCGCTTTTAATTTACTTTTCCAAAAGAAAGGGCTTGTTGGATGTACCCAATCAGAGAGCTTCCCATAAAATACCAACACCGACCTTAGGTGGCTTACCAATCTTTGTGGGCTTAATTTCAGTCATTCTATTTTGTATTGGATTACAAAATTGTGGGAATATTTTGGTTTTAATATTGAGTTTATTTGTTCTCGTCAGTACCGGTATTTTAGATGATATATTAAACCTGAGAGCCTCTCTGCGTTTGCTTATACAATTTTCATTAGGATTAGCTATAGCTAGCCAAGGTTTAAGATTTACTAGCCTGTATGGTTTTTTAGGCATCTATGAGCTTCATACTATTTTTCAATATTTGATTACCGTTTTCTTTGTAGTTGCTATTACCAATGCCTTTAATTTGATTGATGGAATAGATGGGTTAGCAGGTGGTTTAGGTTTTATAAATATGGTGGTTTTTGGCCTTTTGTTTGCTTTTCAAAATCAGAGAATTGAATATGTGATTAGTTTTGGAATGGCGGGTGGTTTATTGGCCTTTCTCTTTTTTAACTTCCGAAAAGCTAAAATTTTTATGGGAGATACAGGCTCGCTAGTTCTTGGTTTTTTAACAGCCTATTTGTGCCTGAAACTTCTCACTGTTGCAAATATGGATCACTTTAGGATCACAGGACCTCAAAAACTGACTCTTATTGTGGGTTTGGTTATTGTACCAGCCTATGATATGTTGCGAGTAGCCATTCAACGTTTAATTAAAGGGAAATCACCATTTTCTGCTGATAAAACACACATTCACCATCTGTTAACTAAAACAGGAATGAATCATGTTCGAGCAGCAATAAGTTTATATGTGGTTCATATTTTAATTCTATTTTCCATCTTCTTGTTTAAGGATAATTACAATTGGCAAGGTATCGTTGCCGGGCTAACCATTGTTATTCTTGCCATTGAATATCCGAGTATGCTACAGGTAAAATTATTTCTGTATAGTTTAAAGTCATTACGATCTCAAAGACAAAAATTACGTGAGAATAATCGTTTTTTATAAAAGTTGAGCTATGAAAAAGTCAAATAAAAATAAAAAGTTAGTTTACCTACTAGATGATGATCCTGTATTTTCGTATACTTTGGAACTTTGGTTGGAAGTTCAAGGATATCGCGTTAAATCTTTTTCTAATATCTATTCCTTTTTACGAGGCCTAAGGCATTGTAAACCCGATGTTGTGATTTTAGATTTTGCATTAAATGAAAATTATGAGGGATTAGAAACGGGGGCAGACGTTGCTAAACGAATCAGTGAAGATTATAATGATTTACCAGTGATCATGTTAAGTGCACAGGAGAATATCCAGATTGCAGTTGATCTATTCGCAATACATATTGTCGATTATGTGGCCAAAGACGATAATTTCCATATGAACCTGAAACAGATTCTGAAGAATCTAATGAAAATGAGCGATCTGAAAAGTGAAATTAAAGACCTGAAAACACAGGTGAAAACCAGAATAAGACGTTTTTGTTATGTTCTAGGCTCTGCTTTGGTTTTGTGGTTAATAAACCTGATTGTTTGATGGCTTAACTCCATAATGTGCTTAATACTTTTAGGTAAAGTCATTAATAATCAAAATGTGACAACAAGTTTTCAAATCAGTTTGCTTCCTATTGTGCTGTGTCGAACTGACTTATAATCGAAGTCAGTAATATCAAAGAAGAATCTCATAAACATTTTATCACGGGATTTTCTTCGAAAAAAATATTTTAGAATTCGTATTCAATCCCCTTAATTTTAGCTTTTTGAAGTGTGTTGCTAAGGCCCCAAGCAGTAGAAGATGACTTAATTTGACCAAAGCCAGGAGCAAAGCTAATGGTATGCTCTTCGTCTGCCCATTGCGGAACATCGTAAAGGAAAGCTTTGCAATTTTTTAGGCTTGTGTTTCCAATTGTTAAGTCAAAATCGGGGAGAACTTCTACATGCCAATATTGATCATTGCTGTCATTGCTTTTGTATTTCCAGATTTCATGTTCACCTAAAGAAAAATTAGCCAATACAAACTCATCCGATTTATTGTCGTACAATTGGTAAACTTTGCTATTTGTCGTTCTAAAGAACAAATCTTTTATATAGATTGTATATTGGCCATCTAAACCTTTTGTCTGTTCCGAAACGACAAAATATTCCTTTCCATTAACCAGCTTGGTACCTGTAACGCTTCGTGTACAGTGTTCGTATTCCCAGCTGTTTCCAATCTCTAAAGGAAAATAATGTTTAGCATTAATTTGTATTTCATCCGAATCGTCTTTGTCGCAAGCCATAAGTAGGGTAAAAATCAAGCTTATGGCTAATAGTCTTCTTTTCATACGTGTTAGAATTTTATTATAAAAATTTAGGTTTCAGTATGTAGATGCAGAAAAGAAAGAAAGGTTGCGTTCTTGTCGTATATAATTATCTTTCTGGATATTGGCATCTTACTGTTTTAACTTGTATGATGAATTTGTAATCTTGAAAACAATAGAGATTTGTTCGCTAGCTAAGGATTTTCCAGGTTTGAGAAATAGGCATAAAAAAAGGAAAACACTTTCGTATTTTCCTTAATAATTCGTCGGGATGACAAGATTTGAACTTGCGAGCCCACGGCTCATCTTAATTCAGCCTTTAGGATTCTCCAAATTTCTTCAAATAAAACGATTGACTAGCCAAAATGTTTCCGTCATGGATAATTTCAAAAATCCACTGTCCAAATTGAATTTCCCAGTCAAACTCTAAAGTATAGAAGTCAAATCCCAGCTCATCACTCCATTCATCTTTAGCCTCTACGATTTCAGTAAACATTTCATTGTTTGCAGGATTGATCATCTTAGGATGCTTTATTCTACATTCAAATTCAATAAGATCAGCTGCTTCCGTATCTGTTTCAAATCGGTAACTAATCCCAAAACTCAAACCAGTTTTTGGATAAATGACATTTGTTCTTTCTTGGAACTCCATATCATCAGAATGCAAAAAATAGCCTGTAGAGCTATTTGGAACAATATCTTTAGTCGTATTCCCAATTGCTTGGCAAATACCATAATCAACAATTTCTATATTCATTATTTATTATATTAATGCTTGAAACTCTCACGAAGAGGAAAGGTACTTACACATATAATCTATCCCAATATCTTTGTAAATAAGATTTGCAAAATAGGGTAGATGAGGTGTAATTAAAAGATCTTAAAGTTACTTCTTTTAGATAAAAATAAGGTCTTATACCGCAAATAAGAAAATAGAAAAGGGAAATATAGCGTTACCTCCTTAGACTACTTCAAAAGTTTGTCTGGGTCTTCCAAAATCCTAATGGTTGTTCTACTCAAGTTAACTGATTCTTTACACTGGAAGAAATTTTATCCTTTAATATTCTTTCATAATTGCCTTTCGTCAGATAAGTTCTAGTATTCTGAATGCTCCATTTGTCAATCATAATTATGCTTAGGAGGCCTTTGGATTAGAGGTTTATACTTGCTTAGATATGAATCTGTTTTTTTTCAATGCTATTTTAAACATAATTACTATTGTGTACCTTTGCGTCTGGCTTAATCATTTCATTTTAAAATTTGTCTAATGAATATTTTGGTTTCAAAAGTCATCATAAATTGAATTTGTATAGTATTGCCTAAATGGCAATAAAAACGGGAGTATAACTAATGAAAATATGAAAAACTATTTAATATTATTTACAATTTTTCTTTGTGCATGCACATCGGAAAATAAGAAGGATACCTGGGCTAATCAACCTCACGAAATAAAGTACAGTAAGAAACTTGAAAAAGAGGTTTGGGGTCATGTGTTATATAATACTGATCCAGCTCTTTTTTATGGTACTCCTGTATACGATGCAGCTCTTGCTATAAAAGCGAATGATAGTGATAGGCTTAAGGATATATTGAAAGACAAGCCAGTATCTACATTAAATTATCAGGAAGAAAAGGGTAAACAAACTCTTAATTTGTTTGCAATTCGACATAAGGATCTTAATTCTTTAATGGTGTTAACTGAATTAGGAGCTGATCCTAATGTCCAATCGAAAAGGGGTGTTTCTGCCTTTCTTTTAGCAGCTAATGTAGCTCAGCGTTTTGATGATAATAGTTATCTTAAATATTTGATCGAAAATGGAGGTGATGTGAATGCTGTATCTAAATTAAAAAAAAACCACGATAGAACTCCATTGATAGCAGCAGCTGCATATCAGTTGAAAAATGTAAAGTTATTAGTAGAAGCAGGAGCTGATCCTCATTATATTCATTATTATAATAAGGAGTTAGCAAGGTTTAAGCAATCAGCTTTACATAGAGCTGTTCTTCATCGTAGAATCGATATCGTAAATTATTTGATATTTGAGAAAGGCGTGGATTACTGTATACTCGAGGAAGCCCCTAAAGGTAAAAGAAAAACGCCCTGGACTATTGCTAATCAGATAAGATCAATGGTATTTCCATTAGAATCGGAGGAGTACAAACAAAAAATGAAGTTGGTTAAATATCTTAAAGAGCGTGGTTTGGATTATTGGAAAACACCTATTCCAAAAATCTATTACAGTAATTACGATAGTGTTTATCTGTCGAAGTACTAGCATAGTATCTTAGATATTATTACACCCTAAACGACTCTTGTTGTTTAGGGTGTAAGTTTATCTGGTTTTTACACTTAAAATTGTATACCTAGTCACGAATGTTGAATATGGTAATCGACTAATCGGTTAGCTATTTTGCATGAAAATGCGTGGTTTTAGCTAATATGTTAACCATGTATTTTCATTATTATCAACAGATATTTATAGTCTAAAATAAAAAAAAGGAAAACACTTTCGTATTTTCCTTAATGTTTCGTCGGGATGACAAGATTTGAACTTGCGACCCCTGGTCCCCCAGACCAGTACGCTACCGGACTGCGCCACATCCCGAATTCGATACACAAATATAGTTTCTGATTTAGATTTCTCAAAGTAAATAGGTAGAGAATATCGCTTTCTATTGAATTATTTACCTGTTTTATTGATTCATGAGAAAAGGGATCGTATTCCTGAGAAAGAAATTTTGTGTAATCCCAACTCTAAATGGAAGCTGAATTCCAACGACTTCCCCTTAAGGAATTTAAGGGTGAAGTCATTGCATTATATAAATTCTATTTTAAACTTAGTTTAATTTCTCAATGGCATTTTTAATTCGGCTTATTGCTTCAGCCATAATTGTCTCACTGGTGGCGTAAGAGAGTCTCAAGCATTGGGGAGCACCAAAGGCCTCACCTGTTACGGTCGCTACATTTGCTTCTTCAAGCAAGAAAAGGCTAAGATCAGTAGGCGTGTTTATGCTTGTACCATTCCAGCTTTTCCCAAACAGTTTAGATACGTCAGGGAAAAAGTAGAAGGCTCCATCGGGTTTCTTAATATCAAAGCCATTGATTAGGCTTAATTGCTCAAAAGCCACTTCTCGTCTTTGTTTGAATATTTTTTTCATTTCCTGGGTGCAGCTCTGATCGCCACTGAAAGCCTCTACTGAGGCCATTTGAGCAATGGTTGACGCCCCTGAAGTCATTTGTCCTTGCAATTTGGTACAAGCCTGAGCAATCCATAATGGGGCTGCGATATATCCAATTCGCCATCCCGTCATGGCATAACCTTTAGAAACACCATTGATAATAACAACACGATCTTTTAGATCATCGAATTGTGCCATGCTTTCGTGTTCGCCCACATAGTTAATGTGTTCATAGATTTCATCAGAAATAATAACAATATCAGGATACTTAACGAAAACATCAGCTAAAGCTTTTAGTTCTGCTTTAGAGTAAACGCTACCTGTAGGGTTATTTGGCGAACTGAAAAGAAAGGCTTTGGTTTTAGGTGTAATAGCTGCTTCTAATTGCTGGGGTGTAATCTTAAAATTCTGATCTATTCCAGCAGGGATGAACTTATTAATCCCCTGTGCCAATTTTACAATTTCGACATAGCTAACCCAAAACGGACTGGGAATAATCACTTCATCACCAGGATCTATCACAGACATCATTACATTAAGAATAGATTGCTTGGCCCCGTTAGAAACGACAACCTGTTCTGGGCTAAAATGCAGCTTGTTGTCGCGTTTAAGCTTGGTGCAAATCGCTTTTCTGAGCTCTAAAAAACCAGGTATGGGTGAATAATAGGAACAATTATTATGAATGGCATTGTGGGCTGCCTCTTTAATATGGTTCGGGGTTTTAAAATCTGGTTCGCCAACGCTCAAATTAATCACGTCGATTCCTTGAGCTTTCATTTCTCTGCTTTTTTGCGACATGCCTAGCGTTGGAGACAACTCCATTGAAGTAATACGATTCGAAACCTTTAACATTCTGGTTTAAATTTTAGTGGTTAATAGGATAGCTTGATATGATAATTTAGCTACGTTAATAGTGAGATGCAAATGTAATGTTTTTAAACATACAGTAAGCTGGTGAATTCATAAATACCACGGTGTCTAACTTGTAGATTAGTAGCGCAATCCATTTCACATTGAATCAGTATTTTATCTTATTTACTGATATGTAGTTATTTGTGTGTTTGATGAACATTTATGTCTTTTTTTTTATTTCAGAGCAAAATTTTTATCAGTTTTGTAAATTATCCGATAATTAAAGAATCCAATTTGTAAACCATAAGCAATAAATACTATGCTTGAACTATTAAAATACACACTACCAGCACTCGTTGTTTTTGCAACAGCCTATTTTCTGATTAAAGCCATGCTAGGGAAGGAAGAGAAAAAAATGAAACTGGAAGTGTTCCTAAACAACCAGAAGGCGATTACACCCATTCGTTTGCAGGCTTATGAGCGTTTGATTATACTTTTGGAGAGAATTCACCCAGAATCATTGGTGCTTCGTGAAAATAAGGCTGATATGACCAACGAGCAGCTTCATCAGGTTCTATTAGGCATGATAAGAGGTGAGTTTGAGCATAATTTGTCTCAGCAACTCTATGTAACGCCTCAGTCTTGGATGTTGATTAAAGCAGCTAAGGAAAGTTTGGTACAATTGGTTAATTCCGAAGCCTTGAATCTGGTGCCGTCTGATAGTTCTATTAATTTGAGTAAGGCTATCATAGAGACGCACATACAGGATAAGAAATCGGCTCACAGCGAAGCAATTGCTTTCTTAAAAGAAGAAGTTCAGAGTTTATTTTAGATTCGTATATTGTAGATTCTGAGTTTAATGTGAGTAAATGCGAACCTACTCGGAATAAAATGACTATTTTTGCGCAAATTTCTACAAAATAAAAGAGAGTATGAGTTCATTTGACGACATCAAATTAAGTAAGCAAATATTAAACGCACTTGCAGATGCAGGTTTTGAAAATCCAACTTCAATTCAGAAAGAGGTTTTTTCACCTGTTCGTTCTGGTAGAGACGTTATTGGTATTGCTCAAACAGGTACAGGAAAAACCCTGGCTTATCTGATGCCTATGCTAATGAAACTGGGTTATGCTCAGGGCATGGATCCAAGAGCATTGATTGTGGTTCCTACTCGTGAGCTAGTTGTTCAGGTTTGTGAGACCATAGAATTGTTGACACCTTATATGAACATTAGAGCTTTAGGGCTTTATGGCGGGGTGAATATCAACACGCAAAAAGAGAAAGTTTACGAAGGCGTCGATATTTTGGTTGCGACACCAGGACGATTGATGGATATTTATATGACTCGTATCCTAAAGTTTACAAATATTAAAACTTTGGTGATTGATGAGGCAGATAAAATGATGGATTTGGGATTTATGCCTCAGCTTAAGGCTATTTTCGAGATTCTGCCAGAAAAACATCAGAACCTTTTGTTTTCTGCAACTTTCTCAGATATTGTTGCGAAGTTATCGGATGATTTTTTATTGCAACCTCATCGAATTGAAGTGGCTCCTCAAGCCAGTACCGTTAAGAACATTCACCAGAAACAATATCGTGTTAAGAATATATTGAGCAAGGTGAGTCTGTTGAAATTTCTTTTGGAGGATAAAGAGGTTTTCAATAAAGTGATGATTTTTTCGGAAACCAAAAAGAATGCCGACCGTATTGTCAATCGTTTAGAGGACATGTTGGGTGACGAACTAAGTGTGATTCATTCTAATAAAGCTCAAAATACTCGATTGAATGCTTTAAATTCATTTAGAGAGGGAAAAGCACGAGTTTTGGTAGCTTCTGATGTGGCTGCTCGTGGTATCGATATTGAGAATGTGAGTCATGTGATTAACTTCGATATGCCAAGTAACTACGTGGAGTATGTACACCGCGTTGGTCGTACGGGTCGTGCTGATAAGGAAGGTGTTGCCATTAGTTTTGTGAATGAAAAGGAGCAGGAGTTGATGGAAATGGTTGAAGCTTTAATAAAACAACCCGTTGCCTTAGAAGAAGTTCCTATGGAGGTTGAGTTAACTTCTCAGCTTCTGGAAGACGAGAAGATCCAAACTCGAAATGTTAGAGTAAGGCTTGATGCCAAAAAGGGAAGTGGATTCCACGAAAAATCAGCTAAAAACTCGAAGACGCCATCAGGCTCAAAGGGACTGATGAAACAACGCGAGAATAGAAAGAGAAATGCCAAGCGAAATGCTAAAAGAAAAAAGAAATAATCGTTTCTAAAATATAAATCTTGTTATCCAGATACTTTATGGTTTGATATCAAGATATCATCTAAAAACGTTCAATTCACTTGAGCGTTTTTTTTTGCTTTATGTTATTTTCACTAGGTTTGACACTCAAAATAGATTATACCAAATAAACTCGAATTATATGAGATTTTTAGAACGTGCCCTAAGAGGCCCTAATGAGTGGTGGAAGTATCTTCTTCTTCCGATTATCGCATTTTTAATTGCTAATACTATTGGAGCTATTCCTTTGGGGATAGCTGTCGTTCTTGGAATGGCAAAGGGAGGTGAAATGAATCCTGAAAATGCAGGTGATTTAAGTGGTTTAGGCCTTGATCCCAATTTAAGTTTATTTCTAATGATGTTTCCATTTATCATTGGATTGATTGGTTTTGTGTTGATTTTAAAACCATTTCATAAACGAAATATCAAAGAGGTGATTAATGGGACACAAAACATACGTTGGAACCGTTTCTTTTATTCAGCTGCTGTTTGGGCACTTATATCTGGCCTTATGTTGTTTGTTGATTATTCAATGAATTCGGCGAATTATGAATGGAACTTAAATTGGTCTTTATTCCTTCCATTAATTGTGATTTCTCTTTTGATTATACCTTTTCAAACCACTTTTGAGGAAGTTATTTTTAGAGGCTATTTAGGGCAAGCTGTTGCACGTTGGACTCGAAACAGATGGTTAGTAGCCCTATTACCTGCTGTAGCTTTTGGCTTATTGCATATGTTTAATCCTGAGGTTAAAGAATATGGATTCTGGATTGCAATGCCGCAATACATTCTTTTTGGTTTGGTATTCGGTATTATGGCTGTACTCGACGATGGTATTGAAACGGCTATGGGAGCACATGCTGCTAACAATGTTTTTATCTCAATATTTGTTACAGCTAAAGCTTCTGTATTACAGACTCCGGCATTGCTTGTAAATAATCATGTTGATCCTGTTAAAGATTTAATTGTGATGTCGCTAGCAGCTGTTCTTATAATAGTTATACTAGCTAAAAAATACAATTGGAATTTTGCTCTTATGAACCAACGTGTAGAAGGGGAGAAGGAGTAATCCCGATTCTTAGAACCAGCGGATCTGGGGAAATAAAGCATAGAGTGAAAAAGTAAAAGGGGAAAGTTCGTCACTTAAGATGACAACTTTCCCCTATTTATTTGTGCTTATCACAAGGCAAATGTTATATACTACAACAAATATCCCGACGCAGATTTTGATGATTGACTATGATCTATTTGCAAGACTGAATTAGATCTTTTTAAAATCATATTTAATCAGTGTCTAAACATTCTTTATAATTGTAAGTACTATAGTTCTTTAGTTACTGAGTCGTGATAATCTTTATGCCTAATTCGAATCAATTTTAAATGTACACTTCAAGACAATCTGCTTGAATTTTGGGATTAAGACTTATGTCGTTCAATTCTGAAGGAATTAAGATGCTTTCTCCCTTTGTTACCCGTGTTATTTCATTATTAAAGCAGATATCAAATGCGCCGTCCAGACAGATATAAATGACAAAGGAATCTAAGCGTGTGTAATCACGTCTAATTTCTTTATCGAATACCAAGCGGTTCGTTGTGAAGTAATTGGAAGTAGCAAGATTCGTCGGTTTGTTTATATCAGACGTATACTCTGTTGCATATTGATTTTCTAAAGTGTAGTCAATAGCATCAACAGCTAAATCGGTATGTAATTCTCTTGATTGACCTAATTTATCTATCCGATTCCAATCGTACATTCTATATGTAATGTCTGATGTTTGCTGTATTTCCGCTAAAAGAATCCCCTTGCCAATGGCATGAACACGTCCCGCAGGAATAAAGTAGCAAGAGCCATTTTCAACCTTTTCCGAATTTAAAATCTCTTCAAGCTTACCATCTTCAAGCTTTCGCTGATAGAGTTCCTGATCGACCTTTTGGTTAAAGCCCACAATTAAATTGGCATCTTTTTCCGCATCGAGAACATACCACATTTCTGTTTTTCCATAAGAATTGTGGCGCTTTTTAGCCAGTTTATCATCAGGGTGTACCTGAATGGATAGGGCATCGTTAGCATCTATAAACTTGATGAGTAAAGGAAACTCGGTTCCAAATTTTTGATACACTTTGTGGCCTAAAAGTCGAGCTCCGAATTTTTGAATCAGATCATTTAAGGATTCCCCTTTTAGCTCTCCATTGGCTACTAGAGATATATCGTTTTTAACGCCAGATATCTCCCAACTTTCACCCATTTTTTTATTTGATGGAAAATCTTTGGAGAGCATCGTTTTTAATTTATTTCCACCCCAGATTGTCTCTTTAGGAATAGGGGTGAACTTTATTGGATATAGTTGCATGCTCAATAATTTTGATTTTAAAAACGCCACCTGTTTTTTATCTAAGACTTTCTCCCCTGAAGCGTTTGAATTTCAGGGGAGAAGTCAGGTGGTTTTTGTTGTAGAGGTTTAGTGTTTTAAATGATAAAATACCTTTGAAGGGATGCTTTGTCTTTTGATACTTGGGCCTTCCCATTCTACTTTTAAATCGATATTATCGGAACATTGGTAATATTTTACTTCAATATTGTGATATCCTGCACTTAGTTTGATTGTAGACTTCTGTTCGAAACTAACAGATTTTCGACCATCACTTTCGAATTGTTCTTGTCCGTTGATTAATAACTGGCAACCATCGTTTGCCGAAATGTAGAAAACATACTCACCATCCCTAGGTATATTGATTAGCCCTTTAAAATCAAGGCCTATCCACTCGTTTCGGAGACAGATATCAAGATTAGGAACCGAGGTAATACCCGATTTGCTAGGCTTGTCTTGTTTGTAATCGTACACTGAACGATAAATACCTTGGTAGAAATCATACTTTAAACCAGGAGCTAATTCCTTAGATGAAAACTTCTGAGCAACTACCTTTTCTATTTTTCTCTCAGCAATATTACTTGGAACTTTTCCTTTTGAATAAGCACGCATCTTTAACACAGTCGTTTTCTTCAAATCAAAAGCATTGGTGTATCTTTTTGAAGATTCAGTAGGTTCGCTACCATCTGTAGTGTAATAGATTTCAGCTTGCTTATCGTCGCAAGACATAAGAACCTTAAATTTGTTAATAAAGTAATTACTGGCTTCGTTAAGATGAACCATTGGGGTGTTGTTATACGCTTTTAGAGGATATCCTTCGCGAGTTCCCCAGCTTTTTTTAGGCTTATAACCCATTTCCAAAACCAATTGTCCACCTTCGGCAATTTGCTTGTGAAGCAGATATGATTTGTTGAAATTAGCTGAGTTTAGACTTGCAGATTGGATATAATGATTATCCTTTTTGTTATTATTAGCAATAATCTCAAAGGTTTTACCATTGTCTTGATTAATTGTGATTTTATCGAATATAGGTGAGCCCATTTCGTAAATGTCAGAACCTGGCAATACGGTATAAAACCCCATCGCACTCATAACATACCAAGCTGACATCTGACCACAATCTTCGTTACCACAAATACCTTCAGGCGTATCATCATAAAGCTCAGACATAATTCTACGAGCCATATTTTGAGCTTTCCAAGGGCTTTTTGCATGATTGTATAGGTATGCCATATGATGACTCGGTTCATTTCCATGAGCATATTGACCTATTAGGCCAGTTACATCTGTATCATCACCCAAATCATGTTGCATTTCGGTATTGAAACATTTATCTAACCACTTGTCTAGTTCTTTTTCACCACCTAATATAGAGCAGAATCCATTCATGTCGTGAGGAATGAAAAGGCTATACTGGTAAGAATTCCCTTCGGTGTAGTTATAACCAACAGCTGTAGGGTCGAAGTTTGGAACCCATTTGTGTTGATCGGTTTTTCCACGCATAAAACCGACTGATTGATCAAAAATTTGAGTGTAAGATGTTGATCGATTCATAAAATAAATATAGTCTTCCTCTTTATTTAAAGCTTTGGCTACTTGAGCCACACACCAGTCGTTATAAGCATATTCTAATGTTTTAGAAACGCCTTGGCTAGATTTGTTTGAAGGAACATATCCTAAGTTGCGATAGGCCTTCAGACCTCTTTTGTCTAGCATAGCCGTCTTTTTCATTTCTATATAAGCTTCTTCTAGATCGAACTGTCCACTTTTTTTAGCATAAGCATCAGCTATCAATGAAACCGCATGATATCCTATCATACAACGTGTATCGTTTGATGCTAATTCCCACATTGGTAGTTCACTAAATTCCTGACTCTTTTTAATAAGCGTTTTGGCGAAATCTACGTTTATTTTTGGCTCTACAATATTAAGTAGTGGATGTAGTGTTCTGAAAGTATCCCATAAAGAAAAGACAGTGTAGTGGGTGTGATTTTCTGCCTTAAAGATTTTATTGTCCATACCTCGGTAATTCTTGTCAATATCTTGAGCAAGATTTGGGCAAAGTAAAGAATGATAAAGAGCTGTATAGAAGTTTCTTTTTTCCTTAAGGCTACCACCTTCTACCTCAATTTTACTAAGGCTTTTGTTCCATTTTTTCTGAGCAGTATTCAAAGCAGTATCAAAACTAACTTCTTTTGCTTCAGCATCGAAATTTTTTCTAGCACCTTGGAGGCTTACAGTTGAGATCGCTACTTTAATTTCAATTTTTTCCTGAGCTTCTACTGTGAACTTAGCTAATGATTGAAGTTTCGTCCCTTTGTTCAGTGTCGTTGCTTTTCCGTCTTCGAATAATTCTAATGCTTCAAAGTCTTTAGAAAACTCCATCACAAAAAAGATAATTTGATCACCAGCCCAATATTTAGATCTTCTAAAACCTTCTACTCTGTTCTTGTTTACCGAAGTAATTTGAGATTCACTTACAGGATCTCTGTGAATAAGGTCAAGGAGTATATTTTTTTCTCCAGCCTCGTCGAAAATATATCGATGGAAACCGACTCTTTCGCTTGCAGTAAGCTCTACCTTTACTTTATAATCATCAAGGTAAACAGAATAGTAACCTGGAGAAGCCTTTTCATTCTCATGGCTGAAAAGTGATCGGTATCCTGACTCAGGATTTTGTCTGGTACCAGGCTTAAGGTTGACCTCTCCTGATATTGGTAAAAGTAGAATATCACCATAATCAGAAACACCTGTTCCCGAAAGGTGAGTATGGCTGAAACCTAGAATTGCTGGATCGGAATAATGATAACCTCCACAGCCATCCCATGATTCATCGTTACGGGTATCAGGACTTAGTTGAACCATACCAAAAGGAAGCTGAGCTCCAGGATAAGTGTGACCATGTGCACCAGTTCCAATAAATGGATCAACAAATTGAGTGTAATCTTTTTCGGTGTTGCATGAGAATAAGAAAATGCTCAATGCAAAAAGGGTAAGAATATTTTTAATCATTATGCTATAAATTGTGTATAAAAAAGCCAACGTTTACTATTATAAACGTTGGCTTCTTAATTTCATTCTATTATTCAGCTGTTCCGAACAATTCCATTTCTCCAATCATGATTCTTTTATTATCTCCCTCTTCAATTTCGGCAGACATTGTGATTTTATGAAACTTATAGTATTCTGAATTCTCGAAAGCAAACTCTTTTCTTTCTTCGAAGGCTACGATACCTGTTTCTGCAACAGAAGTGATTTCAGACCAGTTCTGACCATCATTCGAGCCTAATAGAACAAATTCATCTGGCGTAAACACAAACTCAATACCGAACAGATTAGCAGTAGCACTAATTGATAGTCTGTTTACATTGTATTTTTTCTCAGTTTCGAATACAAACCATGTGCTGTTATTCATATTGAAAAATGAGCTCCCAGGATCATTATCGTATGCAAATTCTGGTAATCCCCAATCAAAAAAGTCGAAATCCTCAGCTTGAAAAGCAGCAGAAATCAATTTTTCAGTAATATCGACTTCACCCTCTTCTTCCTCTACCTCTTTGGCAACTGGTATTCCATTAAATAACTCAACTTCCGAAAGTTGGAATATGTCTCCTTCTGTATTTTCAAATTCGAATTTGAAGAATTTGTAGGCATTTGTATTTTCGAACTCAAATTGTCTGGTTTCTTTTCTCGAAGAGAAAGATTCACCTGAACGAGAATCTATCTCTGCCCATGTATTACCATCATTCGATCCCAATAAAGTCCAGTTCTTAGGATCTCTTCCAGGAGCATCATCACCCGATGTTAGGGTGTAAGCTTTAAGTACAAAAGCTTTTTCACAGTCGAATCTAACCCATGTATTATTTGTGAAAATTAAATACTTAGTGGCAATATTATTATCGATTAACTTTTCAATACTTTCGTTTTCAGGAGAGTCAGCTGACATGTCTCTACTGATAGTACATCCCGATTCAGTAATGTCAACAACTTCCCCAGAATCACTTGGGTAGTCAACATCTTCTCTGTTCTCTCTCATCGTTTTTAACTCAGCATCTATCTGGGTGATTTTACCAGATGCAAGGTCAGATTGATACTCACTCCATAATTCAGTAACAGAAGCGTCCGTTCCTAAAATTTTTTTAATTGCCAATTCCCATGACCAAGGGTTAATGGTTTTTGCTGATTGATTCAGTTTATATGCAAAGTAATTATCCTTTGTATGCAACCAATCGATAAAGAAAGCAGAGGTGTTGTAGCCATCGTTCCAGTTACCACCAGAAGATCGGCGAGACGTTGGTGTGAAACCTTCAACATACCTTACGTAATCTGCAATACCTTCGATAAAACCAAAGAAATCAGTTCCAGAAGCATAATTACCAGCTCCTTGTGGCTCATATTGATAACCATGAGTAATTTCATGTACCAATACGCCTTCTATTTCTTTAATCAATTCAGCATCTGTAAGACCTTCATTTTTTTTCTGCATCAAATAGCTTGAACTAAAGCTGATATTAATATGTGGTGGCGTTCCTCCTTTTGCAGATAAAACATCAGTATCTTCTACAGTATAAGTGATGTCTGTAATGGCATTTACTTCATCGGCACTTTTAAATAGCTCTACACAAACTTGTAAACAAACCTTTTTGATAAACTCTTGTTCGTTAGGGATCAAATCGGCATATAAACTACCATTTCCGTTAATTGTTTTATTCGTGAAATGGATATTTGGAAACTGGAAATTTGCCCAACCCGCATCATCGGTTACTTTTATGTAAGCGTCTTGTGTGTTTGTGTTTTCACCATATTCATTGGTGATTTTAAGACTTACATTATAATCTCCTAATTCAGCGTAAGTTACCAGAGGGCTTTCTTCTGTACTTGTTGCAGGATTACCGCCTTCAAAAGTCCATTCATAGGTATTGCCATAAACCGTTTGATTTGTAAACTGTACGCTTGTACCAACAAAAACCGTTTGTTTGTCGGCTATAAATTCGGCTTTTACTTTGCTATCAATTTGCGACAGATTAAGACTTTCATCTTCATCGCAGTTGGTGAATAAAATTACAGCTAGAAAAACAAAGCTGAGGTTTAGTAATTTTCTCATAATTAGATTGTTTTTAGTATAAAAATTAATATGTGAATTGGATTAGACGCTTTGCTTTTCATTGGACTGAGAATATGATTCTAGATATTCTTGATATTCATTCCATAAATCAGAAACTGAAGCTGAAAGAATTTCCTGAGTCGCTTTTTCCCATGACCATGGAATAATTGTTAGTGTTGTTTGATTGAGTTTATAGACAAAGTCAGCATCTTTGGTATGCAACCAATCGATAAAAAAGGCTGATGTTTTATAGCCATCATTCCAATGACCACCTGGTTTTCTGTAGCTAAGCTTTGAGTAACCAGCTTTGTATCTCACATAGTCAGCTGTACCTTCTAAAAAGCCGAAGAAATCAGTGCCTTGTTTATAAGCACCAGCACCTTTAGGTGAGTACTGGTATCCATGTGTTAACTCATGATATAATACGCCTACAATTTCTGATATGAGTTCTTCTTTGCTCATCTCATTTTTCTTTTTAACCAAGTAACTTGAGCTAAAAAAGATATTGATGTGAGGCGGGTTTCCACCTTTCGCAGAAATGGTTTTAGAATCTTCAATAGTGTAATCTAAAATATCCAGTACATCAACTTCATCAACGCTTCGGAAAAGAATCTTGCAAACATCAAGACATACATTGTTAATGAGTTCGATGGGGTGAGGAATGAGTTCTGTGTAAAAATCTCCATTAGCTCCCAAGGTTTTGTTTACGAAATTTGTTTTTGGGTATTGAAATTGATTCCAAGCACCTTTTCGTTTTACGGTAATATAATTATCGGTATTGATTGTATCTTTTAGTTCACCGTTACCAGAAATTAATTGGACCGCATATTTTCCATGAGACTTATAAGTGACAACTGGGTTTGCTTCTTGACTCGTTTCAGGAGATCCTCCTTCGAAATACCACAAGTGACTATCTGCTTTCTCTGAAAGATTTGTGAAATTAACTTCTCCTTTATTGAAAAATGATTTTTGATCTGATGAAAATAAGGCAATAGGATTATTATCTGAAGCATCCCAATTACCCCAAAGTTCAACTTCGGATATTTGAAGAATATCGCTAGCCTTGGTCGAGAGATTTAAACGGTAAAACTTGTAGGTGCCAGCATCCGAAATTGCAAATTCCAGAGCTTGGTTTCTTTCAGTAAACTCTACATTTTCCTGCGTGTCAATTACTGTCCAGGATATACTATCATGACTTGCCTCAAGCGTCCAGGTATTAGGATCTCGAGATACTTCGTCGCCACCTGAAACAATAGAATAACGACTCAGTTTGCATTTCTTCAAAATTTGAAATTCTATAGTACTTGTATTACTAAATGTTAAGAATTTCGAGTAATTATCATTGTCTGTTAATTTGCTAATGTCTTCACCTACAGGTGAGTTTTTTGAGTCTGACTTCGTGATGCATTTATAATTAGTAACATCAATTGAAGGTTTTGTTCCATCAGAACAAGACATAGCGAGGGCCGTTATGCATGCTAAAAGCATACATTTAGAAATTATTTGTGTCATATTTTTGTTTAGTGAGTTTTTCCCAGAAAATTGAATTTTTCTCATGAAAACAGAGCTTTTTTGTCTCTGTTTTCATTGAAATGTGAGTGATCTAGTTTTTTGTATTTGAGTAAGGAAAAGTATCATCTGAATGCCCCCACTTTTTGTTAGGACGATGACTCATTTTGAAAACAAGTTCTCCACCTTTTACAATATCCTTGTGGTTGATGAAATTATATTTCCAAGGTTTTCCGTTTAGAGTAACTGACTTGATGTACATATTCTTGTTAGAATAGTTTGGTGCTTTTATTACGAAGGTTTTTCCATTTTCCAGATTTAGTTTTGCTTCCTTAACCGATGGTGCTCCAATAACATATTGACCAGAACCTGGACATACAGGATAAAAACCAAGTGATGAGAAAATATACCATGCAGACATTTGTCCACAATCATCGTTTCCACATAAACCATCAGGTTTATTTAGGTATTTTGTTTTCATAATTTGGTGAATACGCTCTTGAGTTTTCCAAGGTTTACCAGCCCAATTGTACATATATGCTACATGATGGCTAGGCTCGTTTCCGTGAACATAGCCACCCATAATACCTTCTCTGGTAATGTCTTCATGACCAGAGAAATACTTGTCAGGCATGTGCATGGTAAAAAGCGAATCCAGATGTTCTGAAAAACGCTCTTTACCACCCATCTTACTTGCCAAACCACTAACATTCTGTGGAACATACAAAGAGTAGTTCCAAGAATTTCCTTCAATAAATCCAGCAGAATGAGTATCCAAAGGATCGAATGGAGATATCCACTCGCCAGCTTTATTTTTTGCTCTTACATAGCCAGTTTTTTCATCGAATAAGTTTCTCCAATATTCAGATCTCTCTATATACTTTTTCTCAATATTTGATTTTCCCAATGCTTTGGCAAATTGAGCAATTGTATAATCATCGTAAGCATATTCTAAAGTAATAGAGGCTCCAACTTTACTGGTTTCGTTAGGAACATATTTGTATTTTTTGTAATCACCAATTCCATCGTACATGTCATAATTTGCACTTGAAAGACATGCTTTCATTGCTTTTTCAGGATCGAATCCACGAACACCGTTGACCCAGGCATCAGCAATTACAGGTACAGCATGATATCCAATCATACACCAGTTTTCGTTACCAAAATGACTCCAAACAGGTAGGACTTTATGAACACTTTGTTCGTAATGAGCTAACATTGAGTTGATCATGTCTGACGACCTTTTAGGCTGAATCAGTGTAAGCAGAGGATGCTGTGCTCTGTAGGTATCCCATAATGAGAATACGGTGTAGTTTGTAAAGCCATCAGCTTGATGAATGTTATGATCCAAACCTCTGTATTTTCCATCCACATCCATATACTCAACAGGGTTGATGAAAGAGTGATATAAAGAGGTGTATAATGTTGTCTTTTTCTCGTTTGATGCTGTTACATCAATTCTGTTTAATTCATTATTCCAAGCAGCTTTTGTTTCTGCTCTTGTACGGTCAAAATCAAAATGAGGAATTTCTGCTTTCAGATTTTTCAGAGCACCTTCTGTACTAACTGCCGATAAGGCAAACTTCACCTTAATTTTTTCATTTTCCTCAGTTGAAAAATCGAAGTTGGCTGTTAAAGCTTTACCCGCCATTTCTGGGAATTTTTTAGACTCATCGAACTTTCTCCAAAAGCCATTGTATTTTACTATTTCATCATTTTGGCAGCCGTAATTTTTAATTGGCTTAGAAAAACTCATTGCAAAATACAGGTAATTTGTTCTTGCCCATCCTCGGGTTATTCTGTATCCTGTAACCAGAGTATCGTTTTCAACTCTAATGGTTGACCAAAGAACTTTCCCGTCGTAGTTGTAAATACCGTGGGTAAGATCAAGCATGATATGTGCTTCATCAGTTTTTGGAAATGTATATTGATGAAAGCCTACTCGTTTACTAGCTGTTAGTTCTGCTTTAACTTTATAGTCGTCAAGCTCGACAGTATAGTAACCAGGTTCTGCTTTCTCAGTTTCTTTTCGATACATCGAACGATAACCATTTTTAGTATTATCAATAGTTCCAGGGTTGTAGTGTACTTTTCCTACCGTAGGCGTAATTAGAAAATCACCCAGATCGGAATGTCCTGTTCCACTTAAATGGGTGTGGCTAAAGCCTACAATTGATTTGTCGGTGTATTGATAGCCTGCACAGTAGCGATAAACACTTTTGTTATATTTACCTTCATGGAAAAACATGATACTATCGGTATCGGGGCTTAGTTGAACCATTCCGAAAGGAGCACACGCACCTGGGAATGTATGTCCCATTTCCTGAGTCCCGATAAAGGGATCGACGTATTGGGTGAGATCCTTATCTTGGGCACTTAAGTTGGAGTAACTTAAAAAGCCTAATGTTGCAATTAGTAAATAAGTCAGTGACTTCATATGAGTTGATTTTATAGTTTACTTTTTTATATCCCAGACTTGTCGTTTTGCGAAAATCATGGTGTTATGGTTTGTTTATTTTTTATCTGAGAATGAAGGTGGAGAAACTTTTTCAGAAGAACCCCAATTTTTATTTGGACGATCTCCCAGTACAAATTCCATTTTACCTCCATCTTTTATATCATTGTAAGATAACCATGTTTTATTCCATTCTTTATTATTAATTTTTAAAGATTGGATATAAACATTTGTTTCTGAATAGTTTTGCGCAATAATTTTAAGACTGTTGCCATTACTCATGTTCATTGTTACTGAAGGAACAGCTGGCGATGTTATGATGTACTCATCGCTTCCCGGACAAACAGGATAAAATCCCATGGCATTAAAAATATACCAGGCTGACATTTGTCCGCAATCATCATTCCCACATAAGGAGCCGGGTGTATTTCCATATTGTGTTGCAATAATATTTCGGGTTAGTTCTTGTGTTTTCCAAGCTTGACCAGCATAGCTGTATAAATGAGTTACATGATGACTAGGTTCGTTACCATGCCAGTATTCACCAATTCGGCCGTGAATATCATCCACACCTTTGTAATCTTTTCCAGTGTTTTTAGCAAAAACAGAATCTAGTTTATTGGTGAAATTTTCCTGTCCACCATAAAGGTTGATTAAACCCTGTACATCGTGAGGAACGGTCCATGTATATTGCCAAGTGGTTCCTTCGGTAAAGGCTCCAAGATGTTTAAAGAAGTGAGTGTCAAAGTTTGGCATCCAATTACCTTTACTGTCTTTGGGACGCATTAAACCAATTTTAGGATCGAAAAGGTTTTTATATGACATGGCACGTTTTGAAAAACGTTTATAATCATTGGTTTTACCTAATGCTTTAGCCATTCGAGCTATACAGTAATCGTCATAGGCATACTCCAGTGTTTTTGAAACCGATTCGTTTTCGATATCGTATGGTACATAGCCCAGATTTTCGAATTCTTGCGTGGCATCATATTGTGGATGTGTTGCAGCACGGACGCAAGCTTCGTATGCGAGTTCCCAATCGACACCTTTAACGCCTTTAAAATAGGCATCAACAATTACAGGAACAGCATGGTAGCCAATCATACACCAAGTTTCATTGTTCCAGAAGGACCAAATAGGGAGTAATTTATCAGGGCTTTGCTTATAGTGTTCCAACATAGAATTTATCATGTTGGCATTTCGGTCTGCCTGAGTCAGACAAAATAGAGGATGTGTTGCTCTATAGGTATCCCATAGAGAAAATACGGTATAATTATCGAAGTTTTCAGCTTTGTGAATGTTTTGGTCAAACCCACGGTAGGAGCGATCAACATCGAAATAAGTGGTTGGCGACATAAAGGCATGATAAGCAGCCGTATAAAATGTCTCTTTTTGTTCTTGTGTTCCTTCTACTTCAAATTTGGCAAGTTCTTTATTCCAAAGCTTTTTGCCATTTTCTTTGACTTTATTAAAGTCCCAATCTGCAATTTCTGTGTCCAGATTTTTTATGGCATTAGCTGTGCTGATGGGAGAGATCCCAACCTTAAGCATAATTTGCTCTCCATCTTCAGTTTTGTAATCAGCTACAAACTGAATATCAGGACCAGCAGCTTCAATGCTACTTTTAAATCGATAGGTTTTGTATGAGTCGTATTTGACTTCTTTTTTGTCTGAGAAAATACGTGTTTTGTCGAATGGGCGAGAGAATTTTGCTGCAAAATAAACATAGCGTTCTTTTGCCCAGCCTTTAACTTGATGCATACCTGTTATTGTCGATTCATCTTCAACTCTAAGGTTCGACCAAATGACTTTATGACGTAATACGTGGCTTAAATCCAATACGACGTGAGCACTATCTGATTTTGGAAAAGTGAAACGCATTAAGCCAGCTCTGTTGGTTGCTGTAAGTTCTGTCTTAATGTTGTAATCATCTAATAAAACAGAGTAGTAATTTGCCTCAGCTGTTTCATTTTCGTGAGAAAAACGAGATAAATAGCCTGGTTCTGAAAGATCTTTTTCACCACAATTAATATGTAGTTTCCCTTCGGTTGGCATGAATAAAATATCTCCCAAGTCAGGAATTCCAGTCCCATGTAGATGTGTCATTGAGAAACCATAGATGGTACTATCAGAATATTCGTACCCTGAAGCAGCGCCCCAGTTCCATTTTTCTGTGTCGGGGCTTAATTGCACCATACCAAAAGGAACTTGTGCACCCGGGTAAGTGTTTCCTTCTCCTAAGGTTCCCACAAGAGGTTTTACATAGGGAGTATAGTCAGCAGATTCTTTTTGTGTTTCATTTTGTTGGCAAGCCGAAAGAAACAGACTAAAAAGGATAATTTGGGTGATAATAATTTTATGCATTGATAAAAATTTATAGCTGATGTTAAAAAAATCAACTTGCCCGCCAAAGCAGGCAAGTTGTAATGGTTTTTTAATAGCCCAAGTTCTGATCAAGATTTGGATTAAGGTTTGTTTGTTTAAGCGGAATAGGGAAAAGTGTTCTATAATCTTCACTTACATTGTCTTTAGCCCATCTGGTTCCTGTAAATTTACCAAAACGAATAAGGTCAGTCCTTCTTTGTCCTTCGTAAGCAAACTCTCTACCTCGCTCAGCCAACAATTCATCCATTGTAAGATTTGCTGTCGTGTATTTATTAGCATCGTAATTTGCTCCAAATGCTCTTTTTCTGATTTGATTAACTAAATCAACAGCTTCCTGTGTGGCAGTACCACCATTTAGACGCATAAGCGCTTCGGCTTTCATCAGGATAACATCTGTAAATCTTAACACAACTAAATCAGACTCATGTATATGACCTTGAGAATTTTCTCCAAACACGTGCTTGTAGTTTCTGGCACCTTCTTCCAAACCAGCATCAGTTATGCTAGTAATATGTTTATCTATAGTTACTAAAGGCGTATTAGGATCATCCCCATATTGTGGACCTACCAAATATTGCTCTTTACGCTTGTCTAAGTCACTATAACTATCGTAAAATTCTTCTACAGTATACATTTCGTTAAATGGATCGAACTGTAAGCCAAATTTGTTTTTTAATACATTAGGTAATGTAAAAGCACTAATGTTATACGACCATCCAGTTACACCATCAAGAGCAAATGCAAATATGTTTTCCTTAGAGAATTCATTTGTTGGTAAAAATGGATC
>Ga0209272_10000352_pt1 | contig 41598 bp, 34 predicted proteins | sample tdDd002_FD_187125 | JGI IMG/M metagenome (GOLD analysis project Ga0209272, IMG submission 187125) | Marine sediment microbial communities from the Atlantic coast under amendment with organic carbon and nitrate - tdDd00.2 (SPAdes)... | ecosystem: Environmental > Aquatic > Marine > Coastal >...
ATCCATCTTTCATGTTTTCGTTGTGTATCATTCAGTGCGACAACCTTTATAATTAAAAAAACAAGGACTATTAATTGGATAAATTGCAAAATCATACCTCCCATATAAGTATAAATATAAATATAATATTCCCTCGTAACATAATACCTTTAATACCAATTATAGTAAACCAAAGGTTAGCATAGTTCTTTTCTTAAAGTATAGTTATCCAGAAAACAGCGCTAACACTCAGAGGAACAAAGAATAAACGGGCTGATAATAATCAGCCCGTTTCAGTAAAATCTAACTATTTGATTCTATTATTTCTTTAACTTCAACATTACTGTTCCTAAATCTCACTGTGCCTTTTTCTTTTTTTAACTTAATTGCCCCAACTGGGCATAAATGAATACATGCCAAACATCCGTCACAGTTATGTTTAAACTCTAGTTTTCCTTTCACAACAATGTTGTCAATCGGACATACCTGTTCACAGACGTTACAACTTATACAGTTGTCTTCTACAATAAATTTTTCATCATAATTTCCTTTACTATCACTTCAACTTACCATCAAAATCATCTTTTATAACTTCAAGGAACTTATAGATGACATCCTTGTCGTTCTCATCAAATTGGTCAAATATCTTTTTATCTTTTTGCCAAGCGTCCTCATGTAATTTCTCATGTTTGTCAAAAACAACCTGGCCTTTTTCAGTCAGTTTAAAATACTTTTCCTTCTTATTTAGCTCTGTCTGGTAAACACTTAAATATCCATTTAAAATTAGCTTCTTTGTAATTTTTGTGACGGCTCCTTTGGTGATTTTTAAGAATTCCGTTGTTTTGGTCACATTCGCAAACTCCGTCCTACCAATAAACGAAATAGCATGTACCTCATTAATATTTAAGTTGCCGTAATTCTCTAAAAATCCCTGTTTATTAAATTCCTCGAACAGCTGAAAAACCTCTGTTAGTTTCTCTAGCATATTATCATTATTCATTTTGAACCCACCACCTTAACGTACACTTATTTAGTGTCAATAAAAATCCTCGTTGATAGCCCTGTTAGGAACGGGTTGTCTATCCACATTGTAAAAACATCAAATAGTTGACCTTGGTTCACACTTAGGTTTTCTAAACTTAAATTCTCTACAACATAAGTATCATTTTCTTCAGATTTTACATCTGCTTTCACATGTTCCTTGCCTCTTCGAATGCCAGCACAATCGATTCCAATAAAATGTACCTTTTTCTCAAGCAAGTGGTCAATCAACTCCCAACTAAGTTCAGGGTGATTGTTAATATATACATCACTACCATAAGGATGTTCAGTCTGAATGTCAGTCTTGAACATGATGAAAGTACCTTCTGTAATTTCATGTCCGTCTACAACTTCTATACCGATCTGCTCATTGATCCCAAATGATGTACAGTCAATCAAAAGTCCTTGCGACTTGAAATAATCAATCGGAATACTGCTTTTCTTATAAACATCAATATGCGTTCCTATATGTCCAGCATTAAGTAACTTGTTGTCCTGCGCTTCTAACCACTTCCAGACATCATGGTTTTTATCCAGTTTTAATGTAATATCAATCATATAAGCACGTCCTTCTCAAAAAGTATTATTGTTTCCTTGTAAACAATAATAAATCATTTTTGTTTCCTTGTAAACAATTTTAACTATAGAGTCCAAAAAAAACACAAAAGCCCAGTTTTTCAACTGGACTTTCATTAAAGAAATAACATCTGAGTCAGTTCGCGATTCTTTACTAATTTCTCAATTCCCTATATACTGAGTAAGTCACAAAATACATGGTCTATCTAAATAATAGCCACTAGAAAATTAGGAGAACTATATGTTTCGACTCTGGGGTAAAATTGTAAAAAGCAATACTATCATCACTGACCAAGTCTTTGAACTGAATGCATCTGATCTGAACCTGGAAGAAAAAATCGATCAGGGGCTTGAATCCCTGTGTAATCACTTTGACATCCAAAAACCCATGTTGTTCGACGACAATAAGAGTAACTTCGCTCAAATTGCCAAGACACGTTTTAAAGATCATCATTTTATTGAAAGTATTGATTTTGATTATTTAGAGATTGAGATTATTGAGGACAAATAGTCAACACATACACATTGAGTCTGTGACGAATACGTTCCAGACTCTTTTTTCTTTTAAATAGAAAAATCACATAGTGCACTTAAAGATCATTTCAATTATATCGTAAACAGCCAAACTCCCAGCACGAGAAACATCAGCGCCCAAATGTAGAAGAATACTTCCGTCCCCTTATCACCCAGATACTTTATGAAAAATTTGATCTTTTTCATATTCCAGATTGGAGCCGGCTTAAGAACAGCAATCACAACCACCATCGCCGCATATAGTATACATACGATTGCCCATATTTTCATATTCAGTCCCTCCCGTTCATTTTTTTTTAGCCTATTCCAAACCTTTTCTTATTTTTGGTGCCAATACTAAAAACACCACTGCACTTATTCCAAGTACGATTCCAGAATACCCGATGATGTCGAGCCATGAACCCTTGTTTGACAGAACAAGATCATTGCCTTTGTAGGTCCAGTAGAATGGTATCCAGTAAAACAAAGGCTGCCACTTGTCCGCCAGAAGCTCTTCTGCCGCAATGGATCCAAACAGCGGTAAAAAAAGCAATTTTATGTTTCCCGCTGCATTCATAACGTCGTCATTGTTTATACCTTCAATGAACCCTACGAGTATGCTAATAATACACGAGGTCGCCACCATGAGAACAGCATGGAAATAATTGATTCCTCTAAACCCTGTTATGATCAGAATCAATACGGTGCTCACCAATGGAACAAATATGCCAATAATGCTTTTCCCAGCTATAAATCCAAGTCTTGACACCGGTGTCAAGTGGATTGCGCTTATTGTATTGTCGTTTTTTTCTTCAACGATGTTGAGTGCAATGATCATGCCTCCTAGAATTGAGGTGAACATCATCGATGTGTTGACCATAACTTTCTTCAAAGGGGGGATATCCCTACCATAATCCACAATCTCGACCACTGATTCCTCTATCCCAATATCGTAGTGGTCAAAGGCCGCTAGATTCCTTACGTAATCTACAATGTAATCAGGCTCATTCCCCTGTGTCAAAATGAAATACTCATCCGTTTGATCCGGGAGCACGGCTATAATATTGTCTCTTTTTCTAACCCTGTCCTCAATGTCCTCAAGGCTCCCCAATAGTTCAACCTTTGCAAACTGCTTGAAGTATTCACTCTGCTCAGGATTCTCCCCTTCCAGCAGGACGATTTCAACCGTGGTGTCATTAATGCCAGGCGAAAAAACATTGATCATGATAGCAAAAATAACTGGTACAACGATTATGTACATAGTTATAAAATTTCTTACGCTTGTTTTTAAATCCCTCTGAAAAATTAAGAATATTTTTCTAATCATTTCATAACACTCCTTCACAGAGACAGTGTCTTTTTAAACCTGTAATCTGCCAGAATGAAAATAGCAAGGCCCAGCACGGCAAAGCCTAAAGATGCCACCATCACATAGGTCATATTTCCGCCAACCGATATAATTTCCTTAAAGCTCTGCAACATGACATAGCTCGGGATTATCTTTACCCAGTCGGGATCCCAGCTGGGTGTAAAGTAGGAAATATTAGGCATGATCATAATCACGATGACAATGTACATGACTCCGAAAGCATCTACGATATCCTTGTAAAAACTTGTAAGAAACAATCCAAGTGAGGCTGCAAAAAAACCTGAGCATGCAATAAACAGCAGCATCGCTGGGTAGTTCGGCTGAAGCCCCATGACCGGCACTGTTATTATTAAGGTTGTCACAATGCTTGTCACAATGATAACCCCTATCTTGCTTAGCAGGTAATGCCAGACTGAAGACGCAGTTATTGCATATGCCTTTATGATCCCTTCGTTTTTATCGAGGAAGATATAAGCCGCAATAATAAACAGACTCATCAAACTTCCATTAAAGGTTAAAAATACAGGTATCATATTCTCTTTATCATTTAATGGTCTCGCATCCTGATAAAGGCGTCTCACCTCGATGTTGTCAGAATAATCCTCAATGACATCATGTCCAGCCAACCTGTTGTGATAAACCAATAAAATGTTCTGAAGCTTCTCTGTTTCATACCCTTGTAGATAATAGGTGTGAATGATCTGATTATCCTCATTTACATTTACATGAACAGCAGGCACTCTTTCGGAGTTTGAAAAGGCATCAAGCGCATCCATGCTATCAAGCAAATAGATCTTCGATTCCTCTGTTTCATAAAGCACAGCAGCAAAAGTGCGGTTGTCCGCCTCCACTTCCACCTGCTCAGCAAACTCATCTAGATCTTCTTCAAGCAAATTTTTTTTATATCTGTCCCTGACAACCTGAGGCAAATCAAGATAAAAGTACTCCTTTCCCTTGGTGTCAAAATCCTCCGGGACCACAAATACAAGAATCAACAAAAGTATTATGGCCATTGCGAGTTCAACGTAGAAGTACCAGCTTTTTGAGGAAAGGCTCAGTTCCTTTGAAAAACTGTACCATAGTTTCATTTAAACCAGTCCCCTTCCGGTTACCTTAATGAATATTTCCTCAAGAGTGGCTTCCTTGGTATGCATTGTTTGGATGTCATAATTACTTATCACTTCAACCAGTCTGTCCTTTTCCTCTTTTACAACTGTGGAAAAACTCTCCTTGATGAGTTCCCCTTCTTTAAAATATTCGACCTCTACCAGCTTTTCGCCGTATTTGAGTTTTAACGCTTTTGGAGAATCTATAATCCTTATCTTTCCATCTACAATAAATGCAACCCGGTCACACAGTTCATCGGCAATGTACATGTTATGTGTTGTCAGAAAAATTGTTACACCTTTTTCGTTTTCCCGCCGTATTATATCCTTTATTTGAGACGCAATTGCAGGGTCCAGTCCTGTGGTCGGCTCATCGAGGAACCACATCTCAGGGTTATTTATCATGGATCTGGCAAAGGTCAGCCTGTGCTTCATCCCCTTCGAATAATTTCCCGCTTTAATATTTTCCTTTCCACCAAGTCCCACAAGTTGAATCAGGTCCATGGGTTCTATTGTATCCACATCAAATAATTTTCTGTAGAATTCGAGATTTTCAAGTCCAGACATTTTACTATACACATTGGATTGTTCAAAAGACATTCCGATTTTATTGAACATTCTGTTCTTAAGGTGTTTGACATCATATCCTGCAACCTCAACCTCCCCTTGCTGAAGCTGCAGAAGCCCTACAAGTATATTCTGGGTTGTTGATTTTCCAGCACCTGAAGGACCTAAAAATCCAAATATCTCACCCTTCTTGATTTCAAAACTCACATCGTTTACTGCGTAATTATCATCATTACTGTATGAATGGTAAAGGTTTTTGACTTTAATCATACTATTCCTCCTGATAATTTAATATGACCAGTTCCCCTTCTTTTAATCCATCTTTTACTTCAATATTTCCGTCAAATTTAATTCCAGTACTGATTTCCCTTTCGATAATTTCCCCGTCTTCAAGAACCTTCACATATTGTTTTGAATTTTTTTGAATGACAGTGCCTGCAGGAATTAGAAGTGTTTCTCTTGGTGCCTCAACCATGACCTTCATTTTCACCTCAAGTCCAAAAGCAAGTGCTTCAGATGATTTCAGCAGACCGATTTCTACCGTCTGTCTGTTCTCTTCCACGCTTAGTTCCGACAGGGTTACAAAAGCTTTGGGGTATACCCTGTTAACCTTCAGGTTATCAATATTGATGTCGAGATTTAGGTCCTGAATTTCCGCCTTCATATCAGGACTTATGTTTCTTGCATCTTCCACCATAAAATCGACTAGGATGACTTTTTCTGTAGGATCTTGAATTTCTATAATTAGGAACCCTGGAGATGGAGAATCTCCTTCGAAAGTGTTTATTTCTGTCACGATCCCTTCAATATCCGTATATATCACATAATTATCTCTGTTTTTTTCGAGCATTTCTAACGTTAGAAGCAGTACATCTATTTCGGCTTCATATTTCTTCTTGTTATTTTCTGAAATTTCTTTGGTGAGCTGATTATAAGTGTTCTGGGCAATTCCAAGACTGCTCTGAAGCTGTTCCACATTATTGACGGCTTGCTCGAACTCCATGAGAGATGCAGCTCCACTATTATAAAGCGCTTCCGTTCTATCTTTGTTTTTTGCTTCCAAATCCAAATTTTTTCTGATTCTGGATACTTCTATCCTGGCGCTGTTTACGCTCGCCATGTCCGTTCCTGACAGAGCTTCATTATATGTAGCCTCCAAAGCTTCTATCTGCTTTTCAACTTTTTGAATTTCAAGATCAAGATTGTCTTCATATTTAATCAGCAGCTGCCCTTTTTCCACATGGTCTCCCAGCTTCAGGGTCATCTCCTCTACCTTGTTTACGCCACTTCCATAATATCTTCTGATGTTCTTTGAACTGATCCTGCCCACATCCTGAACGTATTTTCCCACTTCTCCCATTTGCACTTCCGCTGTATTGTACTCAGCTCCGATATTTTCCGTTGTTAATAAATAAAATATGCCCACTCCTATTGCCGCAAACACAACAAATGCGATGATTAATTTCTTATTCATAGTGACCTCCAATTACAGCTGGCCTGCCGTTTCTATATTTTTCTCACTTAAATTAATACTCCAAATCATGTATGAAACGCTAATCATTTACTGTCACTGTTATTGATACCCGCTCAAACAGATCTCAAAAGCCCAATGCATCAAACTTGTTCAGAGATGTTCCCGACTGTACCTGGTTTGTATGGTCTATACAATTCAATCAATTTATTTTCGTTCCTAAAGATTCAACTATCCTCACAACACCATTGTATCCATCAACTTCTAATAAATCGCCGTCTTTGATAATTTCCATTATTCCCATAAGTCCACTAACACACGGAATACCATATTCTCTTGCAATAATACCTCCATGTTGAAGTGGTCCACCTATTTCCATTACAACACCATCGGCGTTAGTAAATATCGGTGTCCATGAAGGTTCAGTGAATTTTGCGACTAAAATCTCACCTGGATTCAATGGCTTTTCATATGGAGTATGAAGTACTTTGGCTCTTGCAGTGACTTTCCCTGGTGCTATAGCATCACCAACATAATCCCCATCTTTTACTTCCAGCTTTGCCTTGTAAATCTTTCCGCGGCTGTCAATGACAAGAGGCCATTCATTCGTTTCAATATAACCTGATAAATTACGTTCCCTTGCATCTCTTATATCAAATGATTGATCTTTCTGTGCTTTATCTATATCCTCTGTTGTCAGATCAAAAATATCATATGGTCGATTCATTCTTCCTTGCTGAACCCACCTGTCAGAAATTTCGAGACAAATGTCATGAAGTTTTGCCATAATAATGACGATCAGATATTTAGGGTGCTCACGATAACCAAACGTTGCTTTCATTCTCGCAGCAGCCTCAACGAACTTTTTCTCTTTACCCTTTTTCTTTGCTACTGCTAGCAGTTTGTCATAAGCTTCCTGTCGCTTATTCAGAACTGAATGCATATGATTGTCCTCTATGTTAATTTCAATCAATTTATCATAAAGCATACCTAAGTCTTCGTATACTCTTTTAGATGCAACATCAATTTCATTGAATCCTCTTGCGGAGAATTTCTTCATAAATTCATCAAACAGATCTAGGAAACTATCCGTAAAATCTCTTTTTTCTGCTTTTTCTACAAAAGCATCTCTTGAGGAAATATCCCTAAAAGCATCATCACTAGCCATAGCTAAAAGAAGATGTCCCATCTCACTAGTCGGGTTACCATCAAGATCCATATTCATTGCAGCCAATTCTTTTTCAACTTCTTCACCTTTGAAAATTTTAGCCATATTTGCATGACTTATCATACCTGCGATTATAACAGGGGCTGTTCCCATGGCTTCATTCATTATTGTTAATGCATCTTTAGAAATCGTTGAGAAGTCACCATCACCAGTGAGTTTTTCGGTTTCAATAAGTATTTTATCTGCTGTTTTATTGTATGCCTTAACTGCCTTTTCATAATTACCAAATGCTCCATTAATCATGCTAGGCAACATAGTCAAAATAGATTTGAACATAGTCTTTTTAGTTTCTTCGGTCCCTTCAACTTTTCCTTCAAATGGATGTTCATCTAAATTTATTTCATCGAAAATCTTTTTTATATTACTATCGTAACTGTTGATAAATTTCAAACCTGCTTTTCTGCCGACTACCTTTTGAAAAGCTGTTATACTAAAGTATTCTTTTCCGTAGATAGCTGGCACTGAACCATTTACATGTGGTGTCATCATATGCATCTTTATTTCATCAAGCATATGCGCCCAAAGTTCTAGTCCAAGAACGCTCATCGGTTGATCAAAGCCTTGTGTCATTGCCATTAAATCAATGTAGAAACGTTTATTCTTACCTGGTTCAGTTAATAATTCATTGAATAATGGAAAGTGAGTTGTAATGGGTCTACTTTGCAGCAAATACAGTTGTCCGTTCTCATAAGCCCATTCTGTATCCATTGGCTTATCATAATGTTTTTCACACTTCTTAATTAGCTCAGATAGTTCCATAATCTGAGCATCATTTAATGCTGGATCTTTTGCATTCTTATTTTTCTTCTCAATGGTTCCACTTTTAGCGTCAAGCCATAACGCTATCTTCTTCTCGCCAATTTTCTTTTCAATTATTTTACCCTGGGCGCTATCAACAACATAAGTATCAGGTGTTACAATACCAGATACAATCGCCTCACCAAGACCAAATGATGCGTTAATCATAACTTCATCGAAACAGTTATTGAGTGGGTTTAATGAGAATCCTACCCCACTCACATCCGATGCAATTTGACGTTGAACTATCACAGCAATAGACGTACCGTTAAGGTTCATATCATGTTGCTTTTTATAGGCCATGACTCTATAGTCAAAACAAGATGAAAAAGCTTCTGCCACTGCTTTTTCTAGTTGCCCTCTTTTTTGTCCTAATAATGTTTCATACATACCCGCAAAGCTTGTACCTTCTAAATCTTCTTCTGGTGACGATGAACGTACTGCGAAAATATCGCCTTTAAGTGATTTCATTTCTAGTACAAAGGTATCTTTCATTTTATCTGAGAAAGTCATGTTTTTTGCTTCAGTTACGATCAAATCACAGTTTTCTTTCGTTGTGTCTTCTAACATCTTATGCCACTGAGCACTTGACTTTATTTGTGTTAGCCACGAATCAAAGAATTCAACAGATAAGGCAACACCCTCCGGTACAGGAAAGCCAGCAATTGAGGTTTCTATTAAAGCTTTTGCCTTACCTCCTACTTGATTCAGTTTTGGTACTTCACTTCCATTAAACTTATAAATCATAAGAACCTCCGTGTAGTTAATTAACGTTTAAACTGTTAAAATTCTTCCATTAGTCTAATTTTATTTATGAACTCCAATGATAGAAATAGAACGATTACACTTGAAATCATTGCAGTCGTATGAATAGATACTTTATTTAACACTGCACCATAAATCAATGCACCATAAATCAATGCACCAAGTGGCATACCACCTTTACTGATGACGCCTACTATGGAGAATACCCTTGACATGTAATCAGGCGTGGTCTGCTTATGAATGATGGTTTGCAAAGGAATACTCACAAACATGATCGCAGTGTACATCATAAACATCATGAATCCGAATCCCAGCAAATATATGAGACTGTCATTTCCTAACCTACTTACAATAGGCGGAAACAGCATAACCGCAAAACCTATAAGTGCTAAGGACAGAACACCTACACCTGCAAGGAATGTTTTCTTCATGTTGCCATCTTTCGAACTAAAACCAGCTCCGATACTGCCGACCAACGCTCCAAATATCAACACCACTTGAAGATAACCATATACTGTATCCGAATAATTAAGTTCGGTTCTAAAAAACAAAGGTAATACAACACTAATGACAGGATGAATTAACGCAAATACCATCAAGAAGAATATGCTTAACCTTTTAATGAGCAAAGCATTCCTAATGAACATGATGCCCTCTTTTAAATCAAAAAATACACCTCTTATACCTGCAATCGATTTTTTTCCAACATGTTTGTACTTTATCAATGATTCTGATAATGCAGAAACTAGAAATGAAATCCCATTAATCAAAAATAATAATGTGATACCATATCGTGTATAGAGTGCAACTGCAACCAGTGGCGCAATCATTCCAGACATAATTCTAAGTGTCGCAACCTTGGCATTTGTTTTAGCCAACTTATCTGGTTCTACAAGTTGCGGTATCATACCTTTTGTTGCAGGATCAAAGAAGCCATAAAACAGTGCTACAAACCCTTGAACTGTTAATAACATAACCAGATTCATATGACCTAAATAAGATTGTAGTGCTAGTATGAAAACAAAAATAGCACTGAATGCATCTGCCCCTACCATGATATGTTTCCTATTCAGTCGATCTCCCATCACACCTGCAAAAGGGTACGCCAACATAATCGGCATTAATGACAAGAATGTGGATAATCCAATTGTTGCTGCTGATCCACCAATATCAATGATATACAGAGGTAGAATCAACATTTGTATGGAGGACCCATTATCTGAAACAACTCGCCCAAATAGGAGCAGTATCAGATTTGTATTTGGCCTATTATTTACTTTTCCCATTTTGTCCCTCTCTATTTATAGAAATGATATTTTAGAAAGTCGATTTGCTTATCAATTAAATCTATCATCTTATTTCTCTCTGTTCTTAACGCTCCAATACCTTTTTCCTTGATGAGTCCTTTTACCTCTCCACCAATAGAGAAATAAGCCATCTTTTTAAACATTTCTACATCAACATCTTCTTTAAGTACACTAAAATCAAGATTCTGTTCCATAACCTGCTTCAGAGTATTTTTAGTTTTACTGATATAATCTTTATACTCATCTACAAGAGTATCGTTAGATACCTTCTCTGCAAATTCAGCTAGGAAAGGCAGATATGATGTGGTTATTATTTTTGTCACGACTATAGACTTTAGTCTGTTTAAATAATCTGTATCATCTAAGTCAACACACATCTCTATTTCAAGCCTAAAAATTTCCTGTGTTTGATATATTAGATACTCAAACAATTCTTCTTTATTTCTAAAATAATAATACAAGACACCTCTAGGAACACCTGCTTTCTTAACAATCATATTCGTTGATGCCTTATCATAATCGTTGTTACTAAATACCTCTAACGCTGCAATAATGATGCGTTTTATCTTTTCATTCTCAAAATCTATATGTGAAAAATCTTTCATTTTATTAATCCTCCTCAATCTGACAGGTTCTGTCTAATTCGACTTTATACTTTCCGACAGATGTTGTCAACTTTATGTCGTAAAGATGTATTTTGCAATTAAGGCATAAGAAAAAGAACTCAACATAAGTTAAGTCCTCTTTATAATCATAGTTATTCTTTTTATTTGGGTTCACCGTACTATGAACAACTGCGGTTTTTTCTTGTAAATACTTATATTATCTATTTGACTTTGACTTCATTTTTTTATGATAATAGCCTGCCAGTATTGTTAAGAAACCGTAGTCGGCTTATTTCTCGCGGTTTCATTTGCACACGCCTTATTGGCAACACTAGGTAATATCAGTCGATTCAGTATTGTCGCCAAAAGAACTCCAATTAGAACATAAGTCACTTTATACACTGAAAGAGTGATAGCCGAAAATGATGCCAACGATAATGACAATGAAACAAAAGCACCGAATATGTAGAATTCCGACATATGCTTCTTTGGGATGTAAGAAAGTGCCAAGACTAGAGCCATCAAAGCAGCAATGATGAAAGCATATTTATACGGGGCAAGTAGGGAAAATACAGCAAAAATTGTACATCCCACCGCCGTTGATTTAAAACGGTCAGCTGCTCTATGGTTGATCTGACTCCATATCGGCACTAGAGTATAGCACGTCGCCTTTGCTATCCAATACCATTTAGGCAGATCCAAACAACTCCACAAAGTAATCGAAACGGCTGTAGCAATCGATAGTCTAACTGCAAACCTTGAAATTGAAGAATCAAAGCGCAGACTCTCTCTGACCTTAGTCCCCGCTGATTTCATACTTATAGCAATGGTTTCTTTATAGTCTACAGCCTCTGACCAAGTACTCCTCTCATTCCTAGACCAAATTACCTCGTTAAATACATACGCTACAACCACCCCTATAAATGCAGAAATCAAGTACAGCGGAAAAAGCTCCAACGTGATCTCTGTAAATTGAACATAGGTGAACATGACATAGTGAAACGCATATCCCAAAACATTACTGTCGTCAATCCAGATGCAGGCAATAAGAAAAGGGACTATTACGTTCAAGGTCAGAGATAAAACCACATTGGTGGTGGCGATAGAACCTAGAGCTGCCACTACTGCAATGCTTGAGTACAGTACTAGGATTTTAGGCAAAGGTTTTAATTTTATATCCTTATTTGGCATTAAGAAATACAATAAAGGTACTAATGCCCCCGTCAATGAAACCGCAGGATTCCCAGTAACAAAATAACTGAGGCCAAAGGAGAGTAAAAATATCCACGTCTGCTTTATTCCAAATTCAAGATACAATTTCTGAGATTGTTGATGTAACCATTTGTACGTATGTCTCAAATTTAACACTCCTTTTTAGAAAAATGAATCTTCATTCAACTTTCAAAAACTATTATACATACACGCTTTTGAGGTGTCAATGAAAAATGAATTCAAATTCACGTTTCGGCTATGCGATTTGCGTTAAGTATTATAAAATGAATATATCGATAAGTTAACTGACATACTGTATAACATTATTATTTCAAATTGTTGATAAACATTCCTTCAATGTATAAGTGTACAAAATTTTTAATCAGCTCCAGATTTTTTTTAAGCTTCTAACATCACTTCTTCTCACAAACACTCGAATTCTATAAGTTCTAGTTGGGTATATAATTGGTAAGACTCATACTCTGTATTTAAAAGAATTGAGGAAGATGACTATGAACGCAAACTCGTTATTCAAAGAAGAAATAGAACATGCCGAATCTATAAAGTTGAGCGAGCCACAAAAAGCCTTTGATATAGCTTCTAAATTGTATGTACAGAATAAAGATGAACTTACCATTCGTCAGCAACTACGTCTAATGCACTTAATTGGTTCTGTGAAATGGAAATTAGGAGAATACGAGGCAGCATTGCTAGGTGCAGTCGAAATACTCGATTTAGCAGTTGATCAAAATGAGCAAACATTTGAAATGAAAGCTTATAACTTGCTTGGAATTGTTTATTCGGATCTCGATAATCTAGATGTTGCTTTAGAATATTTCAATTTATCACTTAACCTCTCACGAGCCCAAAACAACAAAAAGGAAGAATCCATATCTTTAAACAACATTGGAGGTATCTATCATTCCTTAGAATCCCATGAAAAAGCGTTATCATATTTTCAGGAGTGCTATGAACTATGTATGCAGATCAATGACGAAGTGGGGCTTGGAATAGCATTATTCAACATAGGCGACTCATTTACGAAACTTGGAGAAGTCGAAAATGCATTAACTTACATCGAAGATGCTTGGCAGTTATTCAAATCTCAATCAGATGAAGACGGTCTTTCATACTGCCATAATGTCTACGGTGAGATCTATCACAAAATTCACGAATATGAAAAAGCCATCGAGAGATATTCCTTAGCATTAAGGATCATAAAGAAAACAGGTAATCGCTACTTACAGATTGAAGTTCTCAACAACATGATCCAATCGATGCTTGAAATGAAAGTTTTTGATCTTGCACTTGATCATGCTCTAGAAGCTTTAGAGATTTCTCGTCAACTGCAAGCAATAAAGCAGCAATCACGCATCGAAAACTTGTTATCACAGATTTATGAAGCAAAAGAGGACTATCCATCCGCACTAGAATACAACCGTCGATGTTTAAATAACCATTTGTTTAACGAAAAAGAAAATCGTGAAAAGCAGATCAAAGGTGTAACAATACAACTTAAAATGGAACACGATAGAAAAGAGAAAAACCTCTTTAAAGAAAAAAACGTCGAGTTGGAAAAGATGAATGAAAGATTGGAAGAAATGTTCCATGACATGAAAACAATCGGTAGTATAGGTAGAGACATTACTGCGCAATTGGATTTAAAAATCATTTTGAGTATCATCTATGACAGCATCAAAAACTTAATGAATGTTACAACTTTTGGTATCGTACTATATGACCAGGAAACAAAGATGTTAGATACGAAACTTTTTATCGAAAACGGTCTACCAATAGAAATGGGACACATAAGTGTTGAAACCGAAAATAGTCTTGTAGCATGGTGCATACGCAATAAGTCACTCATTCATATGAATGATTCAATCAACGAATGTCACAAGTATTTAAAGGGAGAAATGCGTCCTTGTACTGGTGAACTCTCCCTTTCAACAATATTTTGTCCGCTGATGGTTGGGAGCGATATTGTCGGTGCACTAACAGTACAAAGCAAACAGCGCAACAGTTATTCACAATACCATGTTGACACTCTAGTTGCTTTAAGCGCATATGTAGCAATCGCAATAAAAAATAGTGAAGAATCCTATAAGCTGCAAAAGGAAATAAAGGAACGAAAAAAAATACAGGCTCACATGACTTTATTAAACGATCAATTAGAAAAAATGAGCTATATAGATGAATTAACAGGCATTCCAAATAGACGACACTTTACTGACTTCCTAAACTTTGAACTCGATCGTGCTAAACGAATGAAAGATTCTATATCAGTTCTCATTATCGACATTGATAATTTTAAGGAATTCAATGATAATTATGGCCATATAGCAGGCGATATCTGTATCACACAAGTCGCCGATAAACTTAAATCATCACTCAAAAGAAAAACTGATTTTGTCGCCAGATACGGCGGCGATGAATTTGTTGTCGTATTACCAAATACAACAGAAGAAGGCGCTTATAAAATCGCAATAGGAATGCTCAACTGCATCACAGCTGCTAAGATTCCGCATGAATACGTCTCATTGGGTAGGGTTTCTATCACCCTCGGGGGTGTATGCTTAATACCAGATCAAAATCAATCCATCGATACAATCTTAAACTTGGCCGACAAGGCTCTTTATGAAGCAAAAGAAAGAGGCCGTAACCGCGTAACTTTTCATAATAAGTAATTTATTTTTACATGAAATCTCAGAAAGGACATCTCGACCTAATTGTCGATTTGTCCTTTTCTTATCATCTGAAATGACTTAAGACTTCTTAGCCACCGTTTTTGTAGTTTGCAACTTTTACTATTTCCTAAACACAGGCTCCAGTAAAGTCAGATAGAAGTCATTGTCACTACCTTTAGGCTCGCCGCTTGCAATGTGCTCCTCTAAGCATGGACGATTTTTATCAACGTCATATTCATCATGTTCTTTTAAAAGTCTCATCAGCGTCTGCCATGAGTCATAAACTTCATTTGTGCTATTAAGAGATGCATATAGACCGCCTGGGAATCTCTTTTCTTCAAGGTAATCCGGCAACTCAACATTCTCAGGAATGCTCACGCTCGCCGCCCAACCATAGGTTTTGCTTTCAGGTGTAAATTGAGTGGTATTGAAACCAAATATCCGCGCGGTCCCCATCAGCTTTTCCTTCTCAGCCCACTCCAATACCTTACCAAGCGCCTCATCCTCAGGTGCCGCACTGACAATATTGCAATACGCAACTCTCATTTCCGGTAAATTAACGATGCGCAGCGCACCTGATAAAACAGTATCATTCGTCATAACTATGTCCTCCCAATTGCTTTGTAGATTATTCTTATCCGCTATTTTAGAAGTCAGTGTTTTTTCCATATTAAAGTCGTTTTATACTATCAGATACTCCTATTTATTGTGATAAGCTTATTCATCACAAGGTAGGATAGGTATATAAATATCTGAAACTAATTCTCCTTGATGATAATAGTAATATTCTATATCATTGGTCCCAGCATGTTGATACAGTGATTCATCTAGCCATATTGTATAAATATAGTCCAATGTTTTTTGTACACTTTCCGTTATAGGCCCTATTGTCCTAAAGACTGCGTAAAGCGATGGTTCTATCCTATACATAGTCATACTCTTTGGAATATGATTTATTGATTTAACTTCATGTCCAATCATATACTCAAATGTATCTCCCTGTGAAAATATGCATATTCCCATACATTCATCATCATATTTTCTTTCTTCTATATCTGTCCATTCTCTGTTATGATGCCACTTTTGCCATAGAAGCGGAATCTCTTGATAATTGGTTCCATCCATTTTAATTTCAAATTTTTTACCTACAACAAGCATTTCTGGTAACTTTCGAAAGAGTGGCTGCATACCATCTTTTTGTCGTTTATATTCAAACATCATATAATCAAAGTTCATAGGCTCTCTAATATGATAAAATATACCTTCGCGTTTTACTTCCAAAGGATTTCTTCCATAAACTTTTCCAAAAGCTCGACTAAAAGCCTCCCTCGATTGATATCCATACTTAACTGCAATATCAATAGTCGGTTTATTAGTATAAACCAGTTCCTTTGCTGCTTCAGTAATTCTTCTTTTTCTAATATAGTCTTTGATAGAATCACCTACTACTCCTTTAAAGACACGCTGAAAATGATAAAGTGAATATCCAGCCTCTTTAGCAATAATAGATAAATCAATATCATCATTTAAATGATTTTCTATATAAGACAGAGATTTTTCCATGGCACTGATATAAGACATATTAATCCCACCTATGCTAATGTATTTATAACATCACCTAAATCTTTAGGTACTCTAATTTTGTCATTTTGCTGAACGAATGTGTATAAAGCGTCTATGTCATCATCTACATTTAAATCATACCTTGCTAATTGATCCATAATTAAATAATCATTTTCTGACCATTCCGATACTGGTAGTTTTTTATATCCTTGCCAAACATCCCAAGGTTGCATTGGTATCTTTAGTAGTGAATTAGCATCAAGGATTAAATTACATTTCAAATAATCATACCCCCACCACTGGAAAATTCCAAATAATTTCGGGTCGAGCTTTCCTTCACGACACATCGTCCACGCCCTTGAGGCAGTAATAAAATATTGGTCATTTACATCGAGTGTATTGAAAAATATCTCGAGTTCTTCTTGTTGAAAGTCATCAAGCTGTGCATCTACTAAAATCCATCGTTTTTTATTCTCATCCCAATATTCAAGAACCCAATGATCAATATATTTACCACGTTCAAAGTATGTGGCAAATCCACATCTTGCTCTTGCAGGAATACCCGCTTCTATGCAAAGTGCCGCTGCCATTACTGAAAAGTCTCGGCATATTCCAAGCATTTTATCTTCTATCTTTTTTTTATCCAATACATGGTTATATCCCAATTTGTTTAAAAATATCAATTTCTCTTCAACACTTCTAAGCCAAGGTTCTTCATGTCTTTTATCCTTCAATTCTACACCATATCTCTCAGCCCAATGCTTGTGTAACAAAATATTTTGTACAATTGAAACAATACTTGGAACATCCTTTGGTATATCTGTAACCATATGCTTCATCGTTGTTATCTCTGTCATTATGTCGTGTTCACGATAAAATTTAAGTATATTCTCCACAATAACCCCTCCATTTTTTACTTTGTATGAATATCCTATACACAAGATTAATATGTGAGCTCACCATTAGTATATCCATCCAACAAAGTACATGGGTGATATTTTGTGCGGTTTTCACTTCATCATTATTTATGGAGTTAACAACTTCATTCCTTTTCAATTGAACAAAACTAAAATGAAACGTTTCGTTATTAGAATGTTGTAATTTCAAGAAGTGAGATAAACTCAAGCAATATTTTTGGTTTTAACATTACTTCGAACATAAAGGACATTGCTCGACAGTTAGGTGTGGAACGTATTAAACAACTATACAACAATCAGACTGGTGAGACGACTATGATTATCGAAAATGACACTTATACAATAACCCTGTATAGATCTATTTATAATGGTTCCTTTGAAACACTATCACTTGAATATACCAATAACTAAACACTCTAAAAAGCCTATAAGATTTCTTCATCTTATAGGCTCTAATAATTTTCTCCATTAATTATCAATACTAATTTCTTTCAATACGTTCTCTACTGATGAAATAACCAACTCCGGATTGTCCTTAAAAATATTATGGCCGCAATTATTTGCTTTGATAATCTCGCCATTATCCGATAAATACACTTGCTCTTCAATAAGTTGTTGTATTCTATTTTCAAACTTCTCGGCTTCTTCTTTCGGGACTCCATTGCTCACGAGCTTGTTTATCTCAACTTTGTCATCACGTACTAGAACTTTAATTGGAGTACTTAGAAACCGACCAGGTGTACAATGAACATTTCTACTGTCGACCAGACTTTTAAACTCTGATATCAAAGATTTGTACAAGTTTGGATTGAAAAAGAATCCTTCCCCTAATTCTTCTTGGGACTTTAATGCGAGACTATCCCATTGATCAATCATTTTCTTCGTATTGTACTTCTCGTTTATAACGGCCAGTTGGCCCTTTAAGTCTTCAAGTTTGAAATACTCACTCGGAGACGCGTCAATCATGACTAAGCTTTTGACCCTATCAGAATATTTTTTTGCATAGTGTTGAATACAAAGTCCTCCGAAAGAATGACCCACTAACACAATATTTTCAGAGATTCCTTCTTTTTCTAATAGAATATTTAGATCATCTGTAATATTGGAAAAGGTCCTCTCTACAGTGAAATCAATTGTACTTCTCCCATATCCTGCTCTATGATACGTTAAGACAGTCGTAGTCTTAGAAAGCTCATCAATGATATGACTCCACTCAGCCATTGAGCAACCCATTCCGGTTTCAATAACAATGACTGGTTCTCCAGCACCCTTTATACATACTTCCAACGTCTTGGATCCAATATCTACTAATTTTTTACACATTCAAACTCCCCTTATATCTTACTTAATCGAATCATTCTCAAATTCAATAGCATCTATTTTAGTCGCGTTCTCAGTTTGAAGATAAGAAATTCTAACCATATCGCCAGTCTGAGTCAAAGCCACAAGTGGAAATTGATCTGAGGATACAATATATAGCATATCTACATTTTCAATTTTAACTAGGAAATAACCTTCTTTTAAAACGCCCGCTCTAGACACTGTTCCGGAAACCTTCTCAAGCGATTCAAATTGTTCACTTAAAGCATTTGAATCACTGCCTTCTCGAATTAAAACCCTACTATATTCAGTCTGTGCTTCTCTTAATGTTTTTCCCCACGCGACTGCTCGATAATTTTTTACAGATGCTAACGCATAACCTACGACATTGCCACTATTCCCTTTCAATGTAGAAAGATAAGTCGCTTCTCCATTGATGTTAACTAGATATGGATATTTCGCTGAGTACCCTGCGTTCTGAACAAGTTCTTCCATCAGTCCAATAGCTTTACTTTCCGTTGAACCCGAAATCCTATTATATTCAGATTTGCATGTACGCGGATTATAAATCAAGAATCCAGTCGTTGCCTCGTCACCACCATAAGATGTGATGCCTGTATAGAAATAGACGTTTCCATCTTTAAATACATAGCCAATACCATCTGTATTTTTCAGTTTCCCGGAATCAGAAGGATTCCACCATCCGTTAACATATTTTCCCCAGGCATGTAGATGTTCATCAAAAATATTCATTGACGAAACTCGATCCACCCACTCTGGTTGCTCACCTTTTACGTGAAAATCAGTGTCGCCACTTCTCGGATCTACAATTATTACACCAATAATCTCAGTGGTAGAAAATCCAGTCTTATGCTCATAAGCTGTAACCACCCACTGTGGATTGCCCTCTGCATCCTCTTCAAAGGAAAAATCAGTAACCCCTACATTTTTATACTTTGAATAAATTCTCCGTCCAAGATCATTCCCAAAATATGCAGATGGTGATATGCTGAATTCTTTCTCGATAAATTCCGAATCGCCAGTCGTAGCGTTAACTTTGATATATCCTGGAATAGTGCCATTTGATAGATATTTGAAAAAACCAGTATGTTCTAGAGGAAACAGCCAGTGCGGTTTGCCGTTGATAACCGAAAGTGTGCCGTAATCGCTGGAAATCGAATACATTGATCCTAATGAAGGATCTTTTTCTGTTATGAGCTTCTCACTAAATCTGATAGCATCTGACTCATCCCAAATAATTAGATTTTCCATGTCCAAGTTAGGAACCGTTTCATCAAATACAACTTCTTCGACATCTAACATTTGTTGTTTATCGTCAGCTCTGAATATTGCAGATGATGCAACGCCGCCAATGATCAAATGTCCTACCGCGAGTAGTAGAATACCCACTCCCGCTATTCTAAATACACGTTTTATTTTCTCATACTCTTTAACTAAGAAACTTGATGCGATGACAGCAACCGCAAAGAGCGTTACAAGTATAGAAATATCTATAAATTCTAAACTCATTACAGGTAGCATAAGCGATGATGCAATCAATATTGTGATAACCCCAATTAAAAGTCCAATCATAGCCTTTTTCATACTATACCTCCCATTATCTTATATAAGTAGTACATGCTCTACACTAATCATACTGACTCTCACTTAAAAACTCATAAAATATATATGAATAAAGTATTAAATATGGACAAAAACACCAATATTTATATAACTTTGATGTACTTTGGTCCTAACCACGAAAGTACATAATCTAAAATAAAAAACGCCTTCAGCTTTCAAAGCTTCCGGCGTTTCAAAAATCGTATATTTCATATGTTTTTAAAAGAACTAATACTCAACACTTAATAAACAAAGCGCACCAGCACTTGCTTTATGACCTACATCACTCTTGTCCTTGAATTCAAAGGCCTTCTCAATTGTATTCATAGGCAATTGACCAAGACCAACTTGGATCAGTGTTCCTACAATCACACGTTCCATGTGTAAAAGGAATCCATTGGCTGTCATAGTAATAATGATTTCGTTTTCTGTTTCCACCACATCAACTGCCATTACTTTTTTAATAGAATTCTTAGCTTTTTTATTCGTTGTAAATGCTGCAAAATCATGTTCACCCACAAGTTGTTTTGCCGCTTTTTTCATTTTATCCACATTCACTGTTTGATGCATTGAGTTCACATAATGTCTCTCAAATAAGGGACGACTTGGAGCATTCTTTTTCCATAAGCGGTACTCGTATGTTGAACCTTTAACTAAATATCTACTATGGAATCTTTCATCAACTGGTTCTACAGACAACACAATAATATCATCCGTCAGATATTTTTCTAAATACTCAAAGATTTCTTTTTCATTAAAGCGATAATCTGGTGACGTAAAATTGACGATTTGTCCTTTTGCATGTACACCTGAATCTGTACTAATTGCGCTGATAACTTCAATGTCTACGTTGTAAAGCTTCGATAAAATCGCTTCTAACTTGCCTTGAATGCTTTTTTCTTCTTTACCTTTTAATTTATTACACCCTGTATAATATCTACCATCGTAAGCTATCTTCATTTTATAGTTTTGCATTTGATTTCTCCTTTTTCTAAATACCAATCGCTATAGTTTATCATAAATTAAGATCTGTTTACATGCAAACTTCATTGTTGGTAAATAAATATGTATTCCCACAGAGCCACCAGACTCCACATCACCTCATGTTAACTCGTGTTAATCAAATCTAATAATCTTACCTCCTCTTAACTTGAGTTCTACCACATTGGAATTAACTGAATTTTCATTGTTCATAGGCATTAAGTCTGGTAATATAAGACCAGGCGGACATTTAGGACTAGGTATTACACCCTAGTACCAAATGGTGATTAATTACATAATTTCATTGAGATTAAGGGGAGAGTTATGAACATGGGGTTATCAGAAATTATGCATGTTGTGGAGGACAAGTGTAAAAACTGCCATTCATGTATTAGTGTTTGTCCAGTGAAATTCTGTAACGACGGAAGTGGGGATGTTGTTACAGTGAATCATGACCTTTGCATCGGCTGTGCAGAGTGTTTAGACATTTGTACACACAGCGCACGTGTCGGCAAAGATGACTTTGATCTATTTATGGAGTCAAGGAAAAAAGAGGTAGTAGCTATCGTTGCACCAGCAGTTGCGTCAAACTTTAAAAATGATTACTTGAGATTAAATGGGTGGCTAAAAAGTCAAGGTGTAAAAGCCGTATTCGATGTAAGCTTTGGGGCAGAGCTTACTGTGAAATCGTACCTTGAGCACATAAAAAATAACAATCCCAAGACGGTTATATCACAACCATGTCCAGCAATTGTATCGTATATAGAACTCTACAGACCTGAGTTGATTCAATATCTTGCACCAGCAGATAGTCCAATGGTTCATACAATGAAAATGGTTCAGGAATTTTATCCTGAGTATAAAAATGCAGAATTCATGATTCTGTCACCTTGTTTGGCGAAGAAACGAGAGTTCGAGGATGTAGGCATTGGTGAATTCAATGTTACATTCAATTCAATTAAAGAACACTTAAAGACCAATAACATTCGACTTCAAGATTTCAAAGAAGTTGAATATGACGGCCACCCTGCTGAACGGGCAGTTCTGTTTTCAAGCCCAGGTGGATTAAAAGACACCGTTGAACGTGAACTTGGAAAGAATAGTGTAAGAATTCGTAAGATAGAAGGCCCGAGCATGATTTACGAATATCTTGATACGTTTGCTGATTCTGTGAAGGATGGATATGCACCCCTGATTGTAGATTGTCTAAATTGCGCCAAGGGCTGTAATGGTGGTACTGGAACAGACAGCCGACATATGTCAGAAGATGCACTTGAAGCGCTCGTCGAGCAGCGTCGTGAGAAGATGGAAGCCTATTACGAGAAAAAAGGACCAATGAAAAACACTCGCACACTGCGTTCGATTCACAAAGCAATCAATTCCAGGTGGGCTGACAATAAATATCACAGAAAATATACTGATCGTTCAAATATAGCAAAAATTAACACACCATCGAAAGTTGAGCTTGAGTTGATATTTAGAAGCATGCATAAGTTTTCAGAAAGCGACATCTACAACTGCTCTGCATGTGGCTACGGACAATGTGACAGTATGGCAATAGCTATTCATAATGGACTCAATAAGCCTGAGAACTGTCATTATTTTATTAAAGACGAAATTGATAATGAGAAAAAACTAATCGCTGAAAAGATGGAAAGTGAAATAATCCTAAAAGAAGCAATTAAAAATCAACAACTCCAGGAACAGGAGATGTTTAGGCAACTTGTTGAAAACGTTGAGAAAATTAGCATGAGTCTCCAGGACATAGAGTCAGCGAATTTCTCCATTTCCTCGATGACAGAGCAAACGGTATCCATTCTTGATGAGAATAAGTACAATATGCAGATACTTATTGACAAAGCCAGTGAGTCCGTCGAAGTGTCTCAACAATTTGACCCAATCGTTGAAGCCATTATTGGAATTGCGAAAAAAACAAACATGCTTGCACTCAATGCATCGATTGAAGCTGCACGTGCCGGCGAAGCTGGTCGAGGTTTCTCCGTTGTAGCAGAAGAGATTAGACATCTCGCAGAAAATGCTCATTTTGAAGTTGAAAAGATCATTCCATATTCTCAAAAAATTAAAGATGCCTTTGAAATCATTTCAGAAACGGTTAAAGAGGCGAATACCAAATTGAATCGTGGTTATGATCTAGGAGAAGAGGTTTCAAGTGCTGTTGAAGAAGTAACCGCTTCATCAACAAATCTAACAAGTGAGTTAAGCAAACTTGTAGGCCTTTCCTCTGATTCAGTAAAAGAAAGCCCTAGGAAAAATTCGAGTTTTGAAAAAAAACAGTTTGAAGTGTGTAAAATCGATGAACTTATTGGATAATTAATATTCTCTCTAATATGACAACAAAATGCCGTTGTGAAATCAGACACTATAAGAGTTTGACCTTTGCAGCGGCACATTTTGAAACAATAAGTAAAAAACTATCCTTTTAAGATTCATTGATCATTTCATTGTGTATTAAATAGTAGTTTAATGTTTCCTCCCATTTACGCATATGAGACCGGAAATCTTCGTCTGAATTTTCTTCAGTCATGCTATGATAAGCGGCACTCGACATTGGTATAAACGTATATTGAATATTGCAGTACGAAAGATTCTCGTGCTGCTCCTCAATAGAAATATCTATGATTACATCCTCTTTTTCCGATGTTTTCACAAACTGTATTTCACCCTTGTCAATATTATGAAGTGTCATAACCCAATGGTATGTGCCATACTCATTATTCGTTTCAAAAACACAGCCCTTCTCAGCATACCCGCTTTCAGAGAAAATCATATTATACTCCCATCCTGGAAGCCATTCCTTCTCCCGAACAGGGCATAATAGTGGGAATATCTTTTCAAGACTACCCAACAACTCTTGCTTATACGACCTCATAATTTTATTTTTATTTTTCATTGTCATAATGACTCACTCCTTTAACCATAGTCTAAAGTATACATTTATAGTCAGGTCAATCGACATTTCGCGATCATTTCCGACACTCTCACTTCATGTTAATCGGGAATCGAATAATGAACTCCGTTCCTTCACTATCACTGCGACAGTCTACACGACCCTGTAACTTTTGAGTTACAAGATTATAGACAATATGCAACCCTAAACCAACAAATCCATTTTTACTTTCAGTCGTAAAAAACGGCTCATAAATACTATCAAGAATATCCTTATCAATTCCAGCACCATCATCATTGTACTCAATCACAATATCTTCATGGTCTTTTTTGATATTCAAAACAATATGACCATACTCCCGTTCATTAAAGCCATGTAGAATTGAATTCATTATCAAGTTCGTAAGAATCTGATTGTAAACACTTGGATATCCAAAGTGCGTTATACCATCACAGTTCACGGTTGCCTTATACTTGTCATCATTCATATACTGCTTAACGGATTCAATAGCTTTTTCTGCATCGGAACACAAGTCATATTCCACCATTTCCTTGCTGTACAAATCTACTGCAACCTGCTTAAATCGATCAACAAGTCTAGCAACTTTTGAAATATTACTATTTAGAAGCTTTACATTCGAATCCGCATCAATTAAAAATTCTTCCAATTGTTCTCTAGTCATTGTATTTGCTCTATGTTCTTCTTGAAGCTGATTTACAAGCAAGCTAACATTCGAACCTATTGTAACGCCTATACCCAAAGGTGTATTAATCTCATGAGCAACTCCAGCAACCAACTTACCAATCGTTGCCATTTTTTCAGAATCAATAAGTTTCGCTTGAGTCTCTTTCAAGTTGTCGAAAGCCTGACTAAGTGCAATTTCAGCCTCCTTTGCTTTCTTTAGAGACACTTCCAGTTCCTCATTCTTGTACTCCAATTCACTGGTTCTTTTTTTAACTAAATTCTCTAATTCCTTATTGAGAAGTAGAAGCCTTTCCTTCGCCACTTCCTTTTCCTTAATTTGAGAATTGAGTTCTTCTACCATATACTCAAAAGATTCAGCCAGCACTCCGGTTTCATCCCGATTGGAGATGTTCAATTTATTGCTTATATGATGGTCTTTAATATATGACAGCATATTCTCCGTAATTTGAATGATTGGACGTGAAATATGTCTAGAGAAAAAATATATTACAACACTTGCAATTAGCGCTATCACGCTTAATGATATGATCACTATGTTCAAAATTAAGTTTGCACCTTTATTGAAATCCGACATATAAATACTCGATGCAACCACCCATCCCCAGTTGGGGTCGATTTCTGCATAGTTTACTTTTGCAGCGACTTCGCTCGACATTGGTAATTCCCACATGTAATAAGTGTAATCACCACCTAATTGAGCTTTCATAATAACATCTTTAACAACATAAAATTCAGTTCCACTGCGATCCGTCTGCTCCCAAATCTCTTGTCCTTCAATAGCTGGGTGTGCTAGGAGAAGACCTTTTGTATCCATTACGAAAAAATAACCATGTTGACCTAAGTCAATATTCTTATTAATTGGTCGCTGTCCGTTTTCATCTTTTTTACCAAGCATATACTCTTTAATTTCTTCCTGAGCAACATCAAGTGTAATGAATCCTTTGTCGACTTCATTTTGTTTAAGTTCAATGGCTTCCAAAATCATTTTCACACCATTTTTTAATATGATTTTACCAGATTTCTCAAGTTCAACTTTTGCAGTATAAAAGCTAAATACGCCTACAATTATATTTGTCATAATTATGAGCACACTTATTACAACCACTAACTTTGTTCTAATTGAAATGAAGTTTTTGTTAATGACCATAAGCTCACACCCTAATTATATAAAGTAATCATTGAAGCACATTCGCAAATACTGTAATTTGAAAACACTAATGTATTTTGAAAACTTGAATTTCAATCTCTATATTCTCAATACCCTTTTTATTCTAAAATCTGTATTGAAAAGCAAAAAAAAATAACCACCCCTGTTGAAAGAGGTGATTATTTTAAGCCATTCTATTTTCTAAATACCAGAATCAGCATTAAACTTTAAATCTACTTGTCTCATTATACAATTGTTCAGATATCTGGCTCACATTCTCAATAAGTGATGTGACTTCTATAATAGAAGCCAATTGTTCTTCAATCGCAGCTGATACTTCTTGTGAAGAAGCAGATGTGTTTTCAACTATTTGAAGCATATTATCAAACGTGCTTGTTACAACTTCCATTTTTTCGGAAACTGAATCAAAAACATCTGATAGTTCAACCACTTTGACAGAATTCTTCTGAACTGCTTCGTTGATTTCAACCAGCGACTGACTGCCTTCATTAATAACATCAATTTGTTTACTCACATTATCCACATTTGTATTCATAGCATTTACATTCACTGACGTCTCACTCTGAATATCTGTAATCAAATCCGATATTTGTCCAGTGGCATCTTCAGATTCTTCTGCAAGTTTACGAACCTCTTCAGCTACAACAGCAAAACCTTTTCCATGTTCTCCCGCTCTTGCAGCCTCAATAGAAGCATTAAGTGCAAGTAAATTGGTTTGTGCAGATATTCCTGAAATCATCCCTACAATATTCCCAATTTCACTTGTTCTACGGTTTAACTTTTCTATTGAGTCTCTTGCAAAATCTATCGTCTTCGTTATAGTTTCAAACTGGCTTACAACTTTTCCTATAGCTTCTACGCCGTGTTCAGCCGACTCCTCAGCACCTTTAGATACCTCTTGAGTCTCTACAATTTTTCCAAGACCAAATTCAACATTATCGTTATTTTCCCTAATAATTGTCATAATATTATTTGCATCCTCAACTTGATGCGTTGCGCCTTCAGCAACTTCATTCGTCGCTCTCGCAACATCATCGACCGCTAAGTTCAATTGATTCATTATGTCCAAAACATGGGCAATAGAATCTTGTGTATTTTTAGACAACTGCTGTACTGACGCTACAATATCACGTACTGTATCGGCAAATTGATTGAAATATTTCCCCATCATACCAATTTCATCTTTTGATTTCATATCAATACGTTTTGTAAGATCACCATTTCCTTCAGAAATATCTTTTAGGATCTCTGTAATCCAAATAATAGGCTTTATAACCGCTTGACGAATACCATAATAAGCCAAGAACAGTATGATTAGACCCGCAATTAATAAGGTTAAAAGGGTCGTCTTAAACCTTTGAATCTTCTGATCATATACCGTCTGATACATGCCAACTATAGCGTGAATGTCATTTTTAATTGTCATAGCATTTGCTGTGATGAACTCCGTATTTTGATTTATAGCATCTCCTGCTATTACTTTCTTTGCGGCGTTCGTATACTCTTGAACTGACTTATCCAGAGCATTAATTGCACTTACAATTCCTTGATTTTTATTAGCTTTAATATTTAGATCCTTATCACCTTTGACTAAAGCAATTGCTATTTTTTGATATTTTACAATCTCACCCTCTAATACCACTTCAATATCATCTAGTTTCTCATTGTTATTTGCTGAAATTGCATCTTGATATTGTTGTGCATAATTTGCAATCAACATCGTCCTCATACGCTGACTACCGGCAAGGTTGATGGCAACACCATCGTCTGCCATCATAGAAAATGTATTTAGTGCAAAAACCAACGTAATCACAAATGGCATAAATACCAATAGTATGATCGCCAATACTTTTGTTTTTATACTATTCATTGCATAACCTCCATTTTTTTTGCAATTATACAGGTTTATTCACGCCTAATTTCAGTGCACTTTATCATTATTACTAATTTAGCCAATTTGTGATTAGTTGAATCAGATATATTAGTTATATGTGTTAAGCGTGTAGATGAAACCAAATTTTTTAGAGTAAAAAAAGTGACAGATGGACTCTAAAGAGCCCATCTGTCACTTATGATTTTCTATGATAGGTAATTCAAATGTATGAATATTTATGTTCATTTTCGTCATCAGATTCTTACAATTTCTTCACCATCAAATACGCCTGCCCAAAATCTTCATCATCTACAAGTTCAACATGCATATATCCCATTTTTTCATAGAAAATTTTAGCGGTTAAACTTGCACTCAAATTTAAAATATCAATTCCTGCTCTTGCAGCATGATTTTCAGCCACAGCTAACAGTTGTTTGCCATAACCTTTCCCTTGTGTCTTCGTATCAATAAAGAGAGCTTGAATTTCATTTCCACAGAGTGAAATCGTACCTTTAGGAATAATCACATCCTCTTGTTCATCCTCATCAAAACTCACTTCTTCAAGAATCCAAGTTATTTTCTTCCCGAAATTTTGTCTAATTGTTAGCTCGGAATAGTACCCACACATAAAATCAATCACTTTTTCCGGGTAGTCTTTTGAATTTGAATCCTGTAAAACATGTTGAATAAGTGTTTCTAATGCTTTTATATCAGTCTTCTCAGCTTGACGAATTGTTGTTTTCATATTCTGTCTCCTCTTAAATGCGATTTTATTAAATCTGCCATTTCTAACATATTGTTTTATATGGACTGTTATAAGTTCTATGTCATACAGAGTGATTCCTCTTTCTTAGTAAGGCTATGCTATATAAACGAAACACTAAAAGGTTATTATTCGATATTCTGAACTAAAAAAAGACATGATCGCAAGGATCATGTCTTAAAAGTATTCATTCTATTACTCTTCGTTGTTTCTACTAATATCTTAAATAATTACTGAGCTTCAGTTTTTGCTGCAATAATTTCCACGCCATTATTCTCAGAAGCTTGCCTTTCAATTTCAGGGAAACTATTAAGCACAATTTTTTGATTCAGTTTTCCTGAAGCGATATCTTCTTTTACCATTTTAATAAATGAGAACGCTGAGGCTATTACAATGAATGCAACTGGAATTGATAGAACCAGTGTTGCCGTCTGTAACGTTCTAAGTGGTGCTTTAAGAAGAATAAAGCCCATAGGAATAAGTGCCAGTGAAAATGCCCAAAGAAGTCGCAACCATCTAACTGGTTCTCCATCTTCAAGGTGTTTTTGTGTATTCGCTGCTATAATATATGATGCCGAATCGTAAGATGTCGCTGCAAATATAATACATAGCACACCTACAATTGCTACTATTAGCTTACCAAAGGGAAGTGTGGCTAGAATAGCAACAATAGTTTGCGGAGCACCAATTTCGCTTAGAGATGCTACAACATCCATTGTTCCATCAAGTTGTAAGCTCAGACCATAATTGCCTAGAACTCCGAAGAAAATTATACAACCTAATGAACCGAATAATAATGACCCTGTAATCATTTGCTTAATCGTTCTGCCTCTAGAAATCTTTGCAATAAACATACCTAAAAACGGTGCATAACCGCCCCACCATGCCCAGTAGAATACAGTCCAGTATTGCGGGAACATCGATTTGCCTGCTGGATCTAGCCATGTTGCCATTCTAAGCATATTTGTTGCTACGTAACCTAGAGACGTTGTTGTCATATCCAACATAAATCGCGTGTTTCCAACTAAAAATACAAATACAACCAGTAAAATTGCGATAATTGCGTTTAAATCACTTAGTACTTTAATGCCTTTTTTTAGACCTGAGTATGCACTTACACCAAACAATAGCGTTATTGAAACAAGAACCATTACATCAATTTTTGGTGTTACTTCAATATTAAATACATAGCCAATCGCAGCTGAAATTAGAGGAGAACCCAGTCCTAAACTCGTTGCAACGGCGCCAACTATTCCAAAGATGAAAAACACATCTAGAACTCGACCAATTGGTCCATCAACCTTATTGCCTAAAACGCCTCTACAAGCTTCACTTGCTTTTAACACAGCACTCTTTCTTACAAATAGAAGATAGCCAATTGCACATGCCGTCACAGAATATATTGCCCAGGCAATAGGACCCCAGTGGAATATTCCGTATGAAGCAGCGATCTCAGCAGCTTGCCATGTACCAACTTCGATACCAAGAGGTGGTGCTGTATAATAATAAACCCACTCAATGATTCCCCAGTAAACAACACCTGCTCCTACACCGCAGCAGAAGAGCATCGCTGCCCATGAGAACGTTGAGAATTCCGGTTTTTCATCTTCTTCTCCAAGTTTGATTTTTCCATAACGTCCAAATGCAATCCATAGACAAAAACCAGTACAGAACAGGCCATACCAAAGATACGATGAACCCAAGTTAGTGATGACAAAATTGTTCAAAAAACTAAATACTGACTGACTTTTCTCTGGAAAGAAAATGATTGGTAATGACATAATAAGCAGTGCCAACATTGATCCTGCAAATACCCACTTATCAATCAGTTTACTTCCCTTTACTTTACTATTACTCACTCTAATTTCCCCCTTAACAACCATCCACAAGCATTTTTAACATATAACTGATACTGTACTCTAGATTTGATATAAACCTTTCCAGGTCATCCTCAAAATCATTGAATGCAGTTATAATTGCGAAACTTTCATCATTAACTAGATAATAAATCCCCAAGCCATTTTCCACCACGGGTGGGAAGTATAAATATTTCATATTTTCATGCGTGAAAGAAGTCGTAGACAATCGATTATTTCCGATTATTTTATAAGCCTCAGTTTTAAATAAACTCGGCTGACACTCAATCGCAAGTTCATCTCTAAACTCCTTGTAGACTTCTTCAAGAACATATAGATAACGATTCACACCGACTCCACTTTGGCAAATTTTAGTGCGTCTGTGATGTTCATTTAAAGCCGCGTGTAACAACACATCAAATTCTTTTCTCGACATGGTACCTTCAGTTATAGCTTTTGAAAGTGAAATACTTTCCTTGGAAACAGGTCGATTACATTCCGTTCTTCCTCTAAAATATGTCCTTGCATCCACTGAAATGTATGTGTTAAACACATCTCCATAGGTCATATACTGCGCGGCTTGGAATGCCATATGAATAAATCCATCACCTGACAGGACGCCATTTTCTTTCAATATCGTCCGATTCAATCTTTCAAAGTTGACCACTCGAGTCTTAAAAGACTGCATACACGCATCAAATTCTGTCTTCATTTCCATTAATTCTTGAGAAATCGCGTCTGTAATTTGAAATTGAATCTCATCATATTCACATGGGACTTCGTTCGCCTCAAAAGTGAATAATGTTGATTCGATAACATCTTTAACTTTATTAATCATGAGAAGTTCTGTTCCACCATCTACAAAACAGTGATCTGCAATAAATGAGAATACACCATTTTTCGAACATGAAAATTGAAGAGCTTTACCATGCCACCTATTTACAGCATTACTATCATAGGTTGCATTATTCAAATTCTCTACCATTGAATTTGAATCTATGTCATCCAAGTTAAATACAAAAATCGAATCCTTGATATGCGCATAAGATTTTTCATTATTACCATTCTCAAGTATCTCACTAAGAATTTTTCCAGCTTTGTTTCTATCAACTCCAACAGTTACATAGTTTGCATTCGGCATTGCTGTCACACTAGTAGAATTGACAATTTTGCTTAACGCTTCATATACACGACTGGCCGAAATAACGTTTTCATTCTCAATCGTCTTAACTTTGAATAGGTTGTTTTTGTAGTTGAATACAATAAAGTCAGAGATATCTGGATTGATATAATATTCATCAATGCCTGCTTTAATATGATTAATGGCTGCAAACAAACCAGTCATTTGGTCTGATGAGTACTCTTTTTTATTCAGGCGATATTTTTTTGGCCCTTGTTGCCTAAAGTCTAAGTACACCTTACTTATTGCATGACACAAAATAGATATTTGTTGTAACTGAGAATAAGCTGCTATGCTCTCATTCTCGTAGATAATTGGCACATTTGTATGTGGGCTAAGTGGAGCACGCACCTCAAGATGGCTTTTTACCCAATAGTCAAATATCCAGCTGTCATTTGGTCTACTGCCAAGTTCAATAAGTTTCTGTTCTAGTTTGTCTGAGTCTTCTGCAGCTAGAAAATCATTCACTGATTCTTTCGCAGTCTGAAGCTCTACGTCACCAGTCAATGGCGCAACCCACTCTAAATACTTTTCTAAAGTATCTTTTAACGACGGGATTGGATACGAAGGTAATTTATCAATATTTTCAATATCAATACTATTTTTAATATATCTGTTCACTAAAGCCTCCTACACTTGACTGCAGCTGTTTAAAACGTACTCAAGTCTTGTGTCCTTTTGATATAAAGTACAATACGCGTACCCTACATCTTCAATTTGTGTACATTCCCCATCTGCAACTGCAACCACTTTATCAACTATTCTTTTAGCAACGTTATCAACAGTATCTGCCCCATTCATCACACCTGTTGCATCAATATCGATATCTTCTGAGATTAAATTCTCATTGCCGCTTACTCGAATAACAGGAATCAATTGATTATTAAAACCTGCGCCGCCGCTTGTCCATAATATGAGTTGGGCACCTACAGCAGCAAAGTGTGTCGCAGAGCCTCCACAAAGCATTGTCGTATCAGACAAATACAGTCCTGGTGAGTCTGGCTTTTCATGACCATTTTGATTGAATTCTAAAATATTTATGATAGGTGTTGTTCCTGTCTTTAAAAGAGAGCCTTGAGCTTTTTCCTCAATTGTGGTTAAACCACCAACACTGTTTCCAACACTCATAATTTCTGTAATTCCGCCTACAGCCCATCTTCGTTCTTCTTCACTGACCAGCCTCAGTATTTTGTCTCCGACTTCTTTACTAATAGCACGATCAACAAGTACTTCCTCGCATCCAACCAATTCCATCAGCTCTCCTGCAATTGCAGTACCACCCATATTAATAAGTGAGTCCACAGCAGCTCCAACGCTTGGGTTTGACGCTAAACCTGAACTTGTATCTGAACCTCCACACTTCACTCCAACAATCAGTTCTGAAATATGTGCGGATACTTTCTCTACATTGTCTTTTTCTTGTTCAAGTATTTTTGCAAACTTAATTCCTTTTGCAATCGTAGATCTCGTTCCATTCTCTTTAATCGACGTTAAAGTATATGCTGTTTTTCCCATCTTCATGATCGGATCAGCAATAATCTTAGGATCAATACTGCCACAGCCCATAGCTAAAACCAATACGCCTGATACATTGGGATTGCATCCAATATTGATAAGATTATTAACAGTTTCTTCATTTCCACCCATCATACACGTGTTGTAATTTGTGAGAACAATCGAATCCGTTATACTCCCTGCAATACTTCTTGCAATACCTTCCATACACTCATCAACAGAAATAACTAGAATTTTATTTCGTATCCCTATTGTTCCATCGACTCTTCGATAACCCTTAAAATACATTACAGTGCTCCTTTTACTCGATTGAATAATCCATTTGACTTATGATTTCAGCTATAATTGATTCTGGAAAATTTATTCGATTGCTTTTAACATTATGAACATGCACCAGTTCACCAGCTTCAATGGTTTGAATTGCTGTTCCAATTTTATAGTGATCTTTGTAAATATGATCATTTCCATTTATCTTGTTGATAGCTATTTTATTACCGTATGGGATATTTGTTTTTGCAGTCAACTCTAGAACGGCTTCGTTTGATTTTGACATCACAATAACTTTGTCACCCTTTTGAATTCCAGTTAATGCAATCGCAACATTGTCTTCACTGTGTTTGATCATTGTTTTTTTCATTTTTTAACCTCGCTTAATCTGTATTGGCCAATACTCTGCATATACTATTACGCAATAAGTGTGCCAAAAAATGCATTCACAACTACTTTCAAGCAATTTCAATGTCTGCTGCTATTAATCATAGTTTAAGAGATAATAAAAAAGTGAGTTGAAACCAACACAACCGTGTTGATTTCAACTCACTTTTTATTGTCTATTTGCAAAACTATTTACAATATTTTCTTATTAATCGTGCTGCTTTAGTTTGAGTAATTTTCAACTCATCAGCCAATTTTCTAGTGGAATTATGTGTTTGATACGCCTTCACAACAATATTCTTCTCAAACTGTTCTACAGCATATTCAAAGGAACCCTCAAATTCATAAACTTCTTTATTTTCCACAACCTGACGAAACATTAGATTTGGTAAATCTGATCGTTTTATAGTACTCCTCACACTTGTAATGACCAATCTCTCAATAAGATTTTCCAACTGTCTGATATTTCCAGGCCAGTGGTATTCGTAGAAAAAGTTCAAACAATCCACAGATAACGACTTGCTTTGATCATGTTTTTGATTATACATTTGAAGGAAACGATCACTTAAATATTTTATATCTGCTTTGCGCCTTCGTAAGGGTAGAAGTTCTATTTCTACAACATTTAAGCGCCAATACAAGTCTTCACGGAATTGCTTTTTTTCAACTTGTGTGAATAGATCTTTATTGGTAGCTGCTATGATTCTAATATCAGCACGCTTCATTTTACTCCCACCAACGGGAATATAGCTTTTGTCTTGAATCACATGCAATATTTTTGCCTGTACGCCTAAAGACAACTCGCCGATTTCATCTAATAATATTGTTCCGCCATTTGCAAGTTCAACCAAACCGACTTTACCACCTTTAATCGCTCCTGTAAAAGCGCCCTCCTCATAACCAAAAAGTTCCGACTCAAGTAAATTTTCAGCGATTGCTGCACAGTTTAAAGAAATGAATGGTGCCTCTCTTCTAGGACTCTTTTCATGAATATATTTAGCAAGGAGGGTTTTTCCTGTACCAGACTCTCCATGTATGAGTAATGTAGACTCAAAACCCGCAATATTGTCAGCGAATGCAAGTGTTTCCTTCATACTCTCTGAATCTGTATATATAACACTCTTTGAAACGTCTACGAAATCAACAGAGTCACTCTTTTCAATTCCGTTGTTTTTAATACGTCCTTCAATCTCTAGTCTTTGATTTACAAAGTCACACGAAGCATCATAAACACTCATGACGACAAGCTCTATTTCATTGTTTTCATCAAACAGAGGCACTGCTGTTGTAATGAGTTTTTCACCAAGATATGATGTCTGCTCAATAGTCATTTGCTTCTTTTCACGATAGATATCTGGAAGCAGTGGAGGATAACACATTTCTTCTGACAATAACTTATGAAAATTACTTCCAATTATTTCCTCTGCCGCTTGCTCATAGTGTCTTTCACAAGCCTTATTCACATAGACGACATTATATTCATTATCGTATACAAAAATTTCGTCATAGGCATTATCAACCACTCGCTTTAATTGTTCATAATTCAAGAATCTAAAATTATCTTCCTTCATCCCCATAACCTCCATCTTGGCTTGAAATTTCAAATATATTTATGGCTCAGAATTTCAGCATCACGCTCTACAAGTTCTATATTATAATATTGTATTCACTCAAGTTGAATTAATCAACTAAGGTTTCAGATTAAAAAAAAGACATAGTCCTTAAGGACCATGTCTTTGAATTATTCATACATCAATTTAACAAATCAGATTTGATTGATTTAAAGCTCTTCGTCAGTCAATTCTGAGCTGTTAATACCCATATGCTTCAAAATATTCTTAGCACGCTCTTTAGTGCTTCCAGAAGCCACCATATAAGTGATATTTTCTGAATCCAAGAATGTTAGAATTGCCTTGTCAATCGCCTTTGCAAGGTCTTCATCTTGCCAACGAACGCCATCTTTTTCATAACCAAATTCTCTTGGTAGATAAATGATTTCGTCATATCTTTCGATATCTTCAAGCGCAAGTATGTACAGGTCTTTAAGGATCTCAATTTCTTTTTGAGTTCTCTTTTTAACACCCAACATAAAGCGTCCATAAATATAAGGAACGAATGTCGCATAATCTGTTAAAGCATAGTCGAATTCACTAAGCTTATCTTCAAGTCTTCTTTGACCAAGATAAATTCCATATTGTTCTGAAATTGTATCAATCATACCTTTATCTCTTAAATAATCCGTTGAATACTCAAATGCATAGCCGACATTTAAACCCGTTATCTTCATATCGACATACAGCTGCTGGATCAGCGTTGTTTTACCACATCTTGGACCGCCAAGAACCGCTATACGCTTCGTCATTGTTTTCACTCCATCACTTTTATTATTAAAAATCTTGTATCATGTCATTAAAGTTTTCAAAGCATCATATTTTTGTAGAATTCATTGTTCGCACAAATATGTTGTTTTGAAAAACTTAACTAGAGAAATAAATATTATTTCACTACTTACATGAGACAAGTACCTTTATCGACAAACTTTAGTATAATCTTTGGAGCGTAAAAAAGCAATAAAAAAGCCTGATATATTTCAACCAGGCTCTTATCGTTCGTACCAGTCCGAACATTAGTAATGTTATCCACAAGCCCTTATTCACAAATTTTGCTAATAATGGCCTTTGTTACTTCTTCTGTCGTTACAGCCTTGCTTTTGTCCTTGGCAATATCCGCTGTTCGAATGCCTTTTTCAAGCACTGACTCGACAGCTTTTTCAATTGTATCTGCAACTTCAGTATACTGACCCGTATAACGGAAAAGCATAGCCGCAGAAAGAATTGCTGCTACAGGATTGGCTTTGCCTTCTCCTGCAATTTCCGGAGCTGATCCATGAACTGGTTCATATAAACCCACACGATTCGCACCAACGCTTGCTGAAGGGAGTAGACCAATGGAACCTGTAATTGCACCTGCTTCATCCGAAAGAATATCACCAAACATGTTGCCAGTAAGTATAACGTCAAATTGAGACGGATCAATGATCAACTGCATTGCAGCATTATCAACATACATGTGATTCACTTCAACATCCGGGTAATCTGCACTCATTCTATCTACAACACCTCGCCACAGTCTTGAACTTCTTAAAACATTGGCTTTATCAACACTTGTCAGTTTCCCACGTCTTGCTCTAGCAGCTTCAAAAGCGAGAACAGCAACGCGTTCAACTTCTGGTTCAGAATAAGCTTTTTCATCAAAAGCCATTTTAAGTCCTGATCTTGTCTTCTCACCTTTGTCACCGAAGTAGATACCACCCGTCAGTTCTCTAACGATGTGAATATCAATGCCATTAGCAACAATTTCTGCCTTAAGCGGAGAATCTGCACTCAGAGCTTCATATATTTTAGCCGGGCGAATATTCGCAAACGTCGACAGTACTTTTCTAAGTTGCAGCAGGCCTGTTTCCGGACGAATTTCAGGATCAACACCGTCCCACTTCGGTCCACCAACTGCACCCAATAGCACTGCATCTGAGTTCGTACAAAGCGTGATTGTTTCAGCGGGTAGTGGCACGCCTGACTTATCTATAGCCGCTCCACCAATATCACCATATTTGAATTCAAGGGGAATGCTGAATTTTTCTGATACAGCTCTCGCCACTTCAACTGCGGCGCGTGTTACTTCTGGTCCGATGCCATCTCCTGGCAAAACTGCAATTTTCATTATTGTTTCCCCCTTGATTTAAGTCGCTTTAACAATCCACCCATTTCAACCATTTCGAGCATAAACTCTGGCAGTGGCTCCGCTTTATAAGACTTTTGTGTTGTTATATTTTTGATATCGCCTGTTTTCACATCAACTTCAAATTCATGGCCTGCTTCTGATTCATCTATGACCTCTTTGCAAATCATAATTGGCATACCAATATTGAATGAATTCCTAAAGAAAATTCTTGCGAAGGATTTTGCAATGACACACTCAACACCCGCTGTTTTAATAGCTAGAGGTGCATGTTCTCTTGACGATCCACATCCAAAATTATCGCCAGCTAGGATCACATCACCCTCCTGGACAGTTGATGCAAACTCAGCATCAATATCTTCCATGCAGTGCTGTGCCAATTCTTCAGCTGATGATGTATTCAAATACCTCGCTGGTATGATGACATCTGTGTCTATATGGTTTCCGTATTTATATGCTTTTCCCATCATACCACCTCCTTAGGATGCGTGATTTTACCTGTAACTGCAGATGCTGCTGCAACTGCTGGACTCGCAAGATACACTTCTGATTCAGGATGTCCCATTCTTCCAACAAAGTTTCTATTAGTTGTAGCTACGGCACGTTCACCCCTACCTAGAATCCCCATATGTCCACCTAGACATGGACCACATGTTGGCGTACTCACAATGGCACCCGCTTTAATGAAGGTTTGTACCAAACCCTCTTCAATCGCTTGAAGGTAAATCTTTTGTGTGCCTGGAATAATAATAGTTCTAATACCTTTGTGCACAGCATTGTTTTTGAAAATCTCAGCTGCCGCTCTTAAATCTTCTATGCGTCCATTGGTACACGATCCAATCACAACCTGATCAATATCAATTTCAGGAATCTGATCAAATGTTCTTGTATTAGAAGGAAGACTTGGGAAAGCTACAACTGGTTCAATTTTGTTTAAATCAATATGAATCGTTTCATCGTAAGGAGCATCAATATCTGCTTTAAAGACAGTCATCTCTCTTTGGCCTCTTCCTCTAACATAGGAAAGAGTTGTTTCATCCACTTCAAAGATTCCATTTTTTGCGCCTGCTTCAATGGCCATATTCGCCATTGTAAATCTGTCATCCATTGAAAGATTCGAAAGGCCTTCACCTGTAAATTCCATAGATCTATACCGAGCGCCATCTACGCCGATTTGTCCTATTATATGAAGGATCACGTCTTTGCCACTCACCCAAGGGTTCAGTGAGCCTGTCAGTTCAAACTTCATGGCTTCTGGAACTCTAAACCACGTTTTACCCGACGCCATGCCTGCAGCCATATCTGTGGACCCAACACCTGTAGAAAATGCACCTAGTGCACCATAAGTACAAGTATGTGAATCTGCACCTATCACAGCATCTCCAGGAACAACAAGTCCAGCTTCAGGAAGTAAACAATGTTCAATACCCATCTGACCAACTTCGAAATAGTGTTCAATGGACTGGTCTTTTACAAACTTACGAACCATTTGGCACTGCTCAGCTGTTTTAATATCTTTATTGGGTGTGAAATGATCTGGAACAATAACAATCTTGCTCTGGTCATGAACTTTATCAAGACCATGCTTCATCATTTCATCTATAGCTACAGGCGTTGTAATGTCATTACCAAGTACAACATCCAACTCAATTTCTACATATTGCCCTGCACTTACTTCACTAAGCCCGGCTTTGGATGCAAATATTTTCTGTGTCATGGTCATTCCCATTGGACTTTTCCTCCTTGTCGTCTGTGATCATTTGATTCACGGCATCTATAAACGCTTCTATACTCGATTCTAAAATATCCGTACTTAGGCCACGACCTCTGTACTTTCTTCCATTAAGCTCAACCACCACAAAAGCTTCGCCCTGTGCGTCTTCACCCTCTGTCACTGCATGAAGTTGATAATCAATCAATCTTGCTTCAAGTCCCAGAATGTTTTCAAGTGCTGAGAACGCAGCATCTACAGGGCCATCACCCTTTGATGCTTCTTCAACTTGTTCTCCATTTTTAAGAATTCGAACAAGAGCTGTTGATGTCATACCTAAGCCTTGGCTGATCATAAATGATTCAAGCTTAATATGGTCAGGGTCTGCTTTTCTTTCACCGATAATCAGCGCTTCAATGTCTCGGTCGTAAATTGTCTTTTTTGCATCTGCAAGAGCTTTAAACTTCACAAATAGCTCATCGACTTTTTCTTTTTCAAATTCATAACCAAGTGTTTTTAGGCGGTCAATAAATGCATGTCTGCCAGAGTGCTTGCCTAAAACCATTTTTGTTTCCTTAAGTCCAACTGATTCAGGTGTCATAATTTCATATGTGCTTCGATTTGCAAGCATACCATGTTGATGAATGCCTGATTCATGAGCAAATGCATTTGCACCAACAATGGCCTTATTGGGTTGTACATAAACACCAGTAATACTCGAAAGCAATTGACTCGACCGCATGATCTCTTCAGTCACGATGTTTGTGTGGACGCCCATTTGATCTTGTCTTGTATGAAGAGCCATTACAATCTCTTCTAAAGCTGCATTACCTGCACGCTCGCCAATACCATTCATAGTACATTCTAATTGCGTCACGCCAGCTTCAACTGCTGACAATGTATTTGCCACTGCTAAACCTAAGTCATTATGACAATGCACTGACCATTCCGCTCGGTGATCATATTTCATGTTCTGACGCACTCTTTTAATGAAGTCCGTGAATTCATTAGGTATAGCATAGCCCACTGTGTCTGGTAAATTGATTACCGTTGCACCCGCTTCAATAACTGCATCAAATATTCTAGAAAGGAATTCCGGATCACTTCTTGTGCCGTCTTCTGCTGAAAACTCTATATCAAAACATTTTGCCTTTGCGTATTTCACGGCATCAACAGCTTGACGAACCACCGCGTCTGGCGCCATTTTAAGTTTGTGCTCCATATGAATATCACTTGTTGCGATGAATGTATGAATTCTTGGCTTCTCAGAGAGCTTAACAGCCTCATATGCTCTGTCTAAATCTTTTTCAAGTGCTCTGGCTAAACTTGCTACCGAAGCATTTTTGACTGTTTGTGCGACAGCTTTGACCGACTCAAAGTCTCCTTTTGAAGCGATTGCAAAGCCTGCTTCAATAACATCAACACCCATGCGTTCAAGTTGCTTGGCCATTTGAATTTTTTCACTAAGTCTCATGCTACATCCGGGTGACTGTTCTCCATCTCGTAAAGTTGTATCAAATATTTTTATCTGTTTCGACATTTTAACTCGCCGCCTCTCTCACCAATGACTCTCCATTACCCACTATTCTCTATCTCTTTATATTTGTGTGAAGATTTATCCTTATTTTGGAAATTTTTGCATTAAAAAAACCTCGTCCTTATAAATATTAAGGACGAGGTTTGAATTCCCGCGGTACCACCTTAAGTTACCCATAGCAAACTAGGGGTCTCTCAGTATACTCCACTTCGGAAGTATAGGCCGATAATGAGGCCAGTCATATACCCTTACTCAAATTTCAGGCTATCTGCTCAGGAATGAGTAGACTGTCACGTGTTCGTCCGGTTCTCACCAACCACCGGCTCTCTGAACTCAACAACTGCAACGGTCACGTTCCATCA
>Ga0209272_10000353_pt1 | contig 41598 bp, 83 predicted proteins | sample tdDd002_FD_187125 | JGI IMG/M metagenome (GOLD analysis project Ga0209272, IMG submission 187125) | Marine sediment microbial communities from the Atlantic coast under amendment with organic carbon and nitrate - tdDd00.2 (SPAdes)... | ecosystem: Environmental > Aquatic > Marine > Coastal >...
ACAGCCAAAGAATACATAAAGACATTAAAGGGTCTTTAAACAAGTCTAAGAGTTTAGCTATATCTAATGAGCAAGTTTCTAAACAAGATGTAATGCAGTTGTTAGAAGTTAATTTAGCATTACCATTAGAAAATTATACAAGAGATAATCTTTTAACTGGGGACTGGGTAGAGAATAAACAAGCAACCATTAAAAGAAAAGGTAGTTCTAAGCCATTAGTGGATAAAGGGCAGTTAAGTCAATCAATAAAAGGAATAGTAGTAGAAAAATGATAAATGATAACTTATTTAATAGTTTAGATGCTATTTTTGATAAATCACTAGTGAATATATTAGAAGCTAATCAAGCTTTTGTGTATGGTAATGATAAAAACCCACTAGAAACATCTAATAAGCCTTTAATAACATATTTAGAAACAGCTAAAAAGCCTATTCAAAGGGGGGATAAGTACCTAGAGGGCAACGAAATAGACGGTTACAAATATTTTTACAAGTCAAGATATTGGATTGATGTTATAATTAATTTTTATGGTAAAGATTCAGAGTTAAACGCAGAAAGACTGATAGAGGTTTTAAATAATAACGAAGATTATTTTATTCAAAATGATTTAGGGGTATTGGGTTATGAAGATATACAAAACTTAACATTTCTTGAGAATGCAGAATATAAAGACAGATTTGCTATTTCTATGAAAATAGACTATAATTTAACTAGAGAAAGTAATGAAACTGGATACTTAGTTAAACGAGGCGAATTAGAAGTAAACAGTAAACAATAGGAGAAAAAACAATGGAATCAATAAGAAAGACGATTCAAATTAATAATATCTCGCCAGAAGTTCTAACAAGAAAAACTTTTGGTAAGACAGTATTTATTATTGATGCAGTTCCTGTAGACGAAAATGATAGATTTACTAAGTATGGTTCATTATCAGAAGTTTCAGACGGAACAGGTAGTAATTCAGAAGCTACATTATTTGCAAAGTCATATTTTGTAAACGGTGCTTATGGTACTACACCACCTTTTATGTATGTATATAAAATAGATATTACAGCAGGTGGCGAAGATTTAGGCGAGAAAGTAGATGAGCTGTTAGTTAAAACAGACGATTTTTACTTTATTACATCAGATGAGAATTTTACAACAGCACAAAAACAAGTTATTTCTGAAAAAGTTGAAGCTTATGCTGATAACTGGTACATGGTAACACATGAAGAAACAAGTGCAGATGCTTATGATACGGGTGTAACAACAGATATTTCAAGTGTACTAGGTGCATTAAACTATGAGAAAACATTCTGTAACTACTCACAGCAACCAAGTGGTAATAATCAATATCTAACTGGTGCAGTTTGTGGCGAGATGTCGGGCGTTGAGTACACATCAACACAAGGTAAGTATCAACCAGCTAAAAAATCACTAAGTGGTATTCTAGTAAATGGCTTAACTGATAGTAACTTAACAAAGTTACAAGATAAGAATTATAACTACTATACAGCAACTACAACAATTGCAGATAATGACTGGTATGGTTTAAATTCAAGAAATGTTAATGGTAATTCATTTATTGACCAAATTGCTGTTGATTATATGAGTTATGAGCTAACTGTTTCATTAGCAGAGCTATTAAAGAATACATCAATCATTGGCTTTGACCAGCCAGGCTATGACTTAATTGATGATACTTTAAACAGAAAATGTTTACAGTTCTTAGCTGGAGATATTCTAGCAGAGGGTGGAGTAACATCAGATGGCGAATTATTCCCTAATGGCTTTAAAGTTATTATGCCTAATTTAGCAGATGCTACACCGACACAGAAAGTTAACGGAGATTTAACAGGTATTGTTATTGATATTCTACCTAAGTTCTCAGTAACTAAAATTACAATTACACTAAACGGGAGAATCTAAAAATGGCAAAGACAGCAGTTGATGTTAGCTTAGTTTTAACTTTACCAGTTACAGCTTCAACACAAGCAGAAACAATTCAGGTTACAAACTTCACAGTTGACGGTAGTGCAGTAAAGCATAACTTTGTAGATACTACAAGAGTTAATCAGAAGTACGGCACAGATGGTTCAAGCGAAACATTTAAAAACCCTAATAAAGCTAAATTTATTGAGTTTACGGTAGTTCCATTATCAGAAATTGATATAAAACTAAGTAAGTTTATTTTTGCAGATTCTGCGACTGGTATGGTTGTAAGTTTAAAAGATAGAAATATGGATTATGGCTTATTATCAGAAGATGGTTATTTCGACCAAACTCCTGACAATGATATTCAGGCAAACCCTGACTATAAAACATATAGAATCCTAGTTGGAACATATATTGAAACTTAATAAATAAAGGGTAGGAAAATGAGTTTATTAGTTAAAGAACAAGGAAATATGAAAATCAGCTACCAACTGCCATTAAAGTTTGATGAGCAGTTGGGAGTTGTATCTAAGGTGCAGACTTTAGTTAATGAGGATAGAGCATCGTTTAATATTGCTAAGGTTTGGCAGTTCATAAAAGATGATGTAGAAATTGAAATTGACGGTAAAGATGTATGGTTAAAAGGAACTGAAATTGAAGAGCACTCTAAAGGTAAAATGTTAGGCTACTCATTTACAGCGTGCCAGTTATTTATCGAGCAGTTTTTGGTTTTTATTCAGGAGCAGGGAATCGCTCTGTAATTCCTGACTATATCAGCAAAGGGTTTAATAGTTTTAAGTACTTTGCAGTATTTAATGGATTATGCTCCTTAGCAGATTTAAACAACGGTAATGTTACTATATTCGATATGAAAGAAGCATTACAAGAATATGAAAAATATAATAATATAAAAAGCTATTTAGCTAGAGAGAGGAAATAATATGGCAGAAAACGCTGGTGGGTTCTTTTATACCCTAGATATTCAATCAAATCTTAACTCTGTAAACAAGCAGATGGGTAGCTTTTTCAGTAATACAACGAAAGTAGCTGGAGCATTGGCTGGTGTAGTCGGTGCTTCTAAGCTAGTTGCTAATCAATACAGAGATTTAAACGCACTATCAACAAAAACGCTTGAGAGTGTAGGATTTATTAGACAAATACAAAATGAATTTAAACTTTTAGGATTTTCAGCAGAAGAGGGCTCTGGTTTAGTTGAGGGTTTAGCAGGTCAAATAAAAGAGTTTCAAACTTTTGGGACAGGTAACTTGGAATCTTTTGCTAGGCTTGGAATTAATATTCAAGATATTAAGAATACAGAGCAATTTATTCAAGCATTAAGACAGTCAGCACAAAAGGATTTAGAAACATTTGTTACTGTAAGTCCTAAGATTGGTATAAGTAATGCACAAATACAGCTTTTAACACAAGCAGATGATGTTTTTACTAAGAATAGACAAATAGCTAAAGAACAATCAATTGCTTTAGAGAATACCATAGACAGTCAAAAGAAGTTAAACATAGCAACTGGAGAGCTTTCTATAGCCTTTAATAAGCTAAATAGATTTTTATTGCCACTTGGCGAAGAAAGTGCAAAAGTATTAACTGCATTTCTTGGTATTGGAGAAGATATAGCTAAAAAAGTTAATGTTAACGAGCAAGCAAAATCAATAACTAAGTCTTCAAAAGAGGGTGTTATAGGTTTTTTAGATTTTATTACGCAGTTTGATAGACCTAAAAAAACATCAGAAATAGAGGTTGAAAGCAAATCTATTCAAGAGAGATTGTTTAATAGTGGTTTTGGGCAGGCATATAGAGGTTTAGTTGCTGAAAGTATGAATGTTAAGTCTATAGGCATGGATAATATAGCAACTGAGTCAAGTACAAGTAATACAAGCTCTAGTACTAGCAATGTGGTAAATAACAGAAACAATATAAACATTAATGTAGCAACTGCACAAGAAGCTAATGAGTTAAGGGTTTATAATGAAGCAAGGGGTGGTTTATAATGGCTTTATTTAGTGCATCAGGATATTTAGAAGATAAGCTTAATCTAGATAAGTTTAAAAAGCTTTATTATAAAGAAGATGGGAAGACAAAATCATTAAATATAGGTGCTTTCCAATCTCAAAAGTTTAATTTAAGTAATACTATTACTGATAACCCTGTTGAGTTTGGTGCTAACTTAGCAGATTCAATATATAAAAACCCAGATAGAGTGCAAGTTGCTATTATAGTCGGCGATGCTGGTGGTTTAATTGAAACAGCTATTAATACAGTAAAAGATTTTAGCACAAGGGGATTCTTAGAAGAAGATATTTTAGGCATACTAGAAAGAAAAGCTATTGATTTTATTGATGGTAATGCAACTGGTAACTATAAAAGTTCTAAAGTTTTTAATGAAATTATTAGAATTAAAGAGAACTTCTTACCTTGTGAATTAGTAACTAGAGATAGGATATATAAAAACTTACAAGTTGAAAGTATAGACCGAGAAATAACAGTAGAGAACTACAACGGTGCTATTATTATTGTTAGTTTAAAAAATCTTATGGTGTTTGGTACTCAAACACAAAACAGCTTATTTAGTACAATAAAAAGAAATGGTTTTATGAATTTAAAAACAATTGGTTTAAGTGTATTAGGGAGATTTTTATAATGGCAACAGGTTATGAGTTACAAGATGGAGTGCAAACAGGTACTTTAAATTTAAAAGATAATGAGTTAAGCTTTGAAATAGGTTTAGATAAAGACAAGGGCTTATATTATATTAATATATCAAGAGAAACTGAGCCTTTAATATTTGGTAAGTATTTAACCAATGGTACAGATTTGTTATTTGGTAAGAGCTATTTGGGGCTTGGTAGTAGTTTAACATATAGAGGAGCTAATGATTTATCAGAGGGCTATCTAATATACGAGGAGTAATAATATGTCATCATTTTTTGGTAGATATTTAAAGGTTGAATTTCCTGAAATTGGTAAAAGCTATTTATCTGATTTTGATAAAGATGAAAACGGCGATAAAGCTCCAAGAATTAAAGTAGATGCTAACTTTCAAAAGAATGCTTTTGTGCAAGGTAAAGTTTCAGTATATGGTTTAAATGAAGAAACAAGGAAGCTTTTACAAGAAAGAGCCTTTACAGTTGATATTTATGCAGGTTGGAATAATACAGGTAATTCACAGATTATAAGTGCAGAAAAGAAGTTTTTTGAAGTTGTAAGAGTTGGTTCTGATATTATAACCAATATATACTTTTTAAGCTATGGTATGAATAAGATAGAACCTGATAGCGTTCCTACAAGCCTTTTATCTACATTAATAAGTAATCAAGCTAGTAAATTTAATTATCAAGTTAATTTTGATGCAAACCCTTTGCTTGGCGTTACTGTTAGTAATATTAGTTTAGTTGGCAATCTTCAAGAAAGGCTAGATAAATTAAAAACATTATTTGATTTTGAGTATTATGAACAAGCAGGGCAGATTATTATTGCTAAAGAGAAGAAAAGTGCTACTAATGTTATAGATATTGATGCCTCTGACGGTATTTTGTCTATACCAGCCTATTCAGATGTAGGTCAAAAGGTAAACTTTAGAATAATGTTTAATAATGACTTAAGGATTGGTAGAATTTTCAAAGTTACCAATAAATATGCTAGAATAAACATAGGCGACACTACTAAGTCTTTTGCAGGGGATTTAATAGCTGGGTCATTATCTAACATTAAGGATATTAATTTTAGAGTTTTAGATATTAGTTATAGTTTAGACACTATGGGAGATGATTTTAATATGCAAATTGAGGGTATAAAAGCATGATAACAAATAGAGATATAAAAGAACTAATAACTTTAATTAGGGGCGAGCTAGCAGGTGTTAAGACTTGCTTTGCTTGTGAGATTGTTGCAGTAAATCCATTAAGAAAAGACAGAGTTTCCGTTAGATTATCAGTTAAGGATACCAAAGACTTTGATTTTCCTAATGTTTTAGATGTGCCAGTTAAGTTTTTTAAGTATGGTTCTAGTTTAATTTATGCACCCCCAGCAGTTGGGGATAAAGGCTTACTTTATGTTAGTACAAAATCAACAAGGCAATTTAAAAATCCAACTAATATAAGTTATAAGACTATTTTTGATATAGATAACTCTTATTACTCTGGTGGTTTATTTTCAGATTTAGACGATACAATAGATTTAGGCGACAATTTGCTAATTAAGCGTGGAAGTGATACAATAGAGTTAAAAGATAGTGAAATAGATGTAGTAAGTACCACGGTTAACATAAAAGCAACCAATATTAACTTGGGAGAGGGTGGACAGCCTATAGCTAGACTAGGCGACACGGTAAATGTTGCAGGAGTAAATGGAACAATAACAAGTAGTGGTACTGCTACAAGTATTTAAAGGTGTATAGATGAAAGATATTATAATAGAAAACAACAGACTTAAAATAGTTAACGGTTCTTTTGTTTATACAAAAAGTGATTTAGAGTTTGCTTTACAGTCAGTTAAACAGGTTTTACAAACAGTTGCAGGGGAAGACCCACAAGACACATCTAAAGGGCTTGATTTACAGGGTGTAATGTTCAATCAAAATTCAAGCTCTAGTGATTTATACGCAGAAGTTTTAAGAAATGTTCAAAAAGTAGATGGTGTAACTGTTGAAGATATAAGAATACGACAAGAGTTAGAAGAATTATTAATAACAGTTAAGTTTATTTATGATAATACATCATTAGAAACAACAGTAAATATTTAAAAAAAGGATTAAATAATGTCAAAAATAGGTGCAAATGGTTATGAATTAGTTTCAGAAGAAACAATTATTAGCGATGTTAAAACCATTATTAGTGATAATTTTGTTGGCTTAAGTGTTGATAATGAGTCGCCTATGGGTCAAGTTGCTTTAATGTTTGCAAGTGAAATAGATAATTGCCAAAAAGATGCTTTTAATGTTTTTAATAGTTTAGATTTAGACACAGCAACAGGTCAAGACTTGGACAATGCAGGTAAATTAATTGGACTATCAAGAAGGGCTTTAGAGCCATCAATTTTAACAGTTCAAGCGACTAGTTCAACAACTGGGTATACAATCGTAGAAAGTAGTGAGTTTTATTTAACTAGCGATAGTGCAGTAACTTTCACAAACACATCTGACGAGCTTATTTCAAGTACCGTGCAAAGCATTACAATGCAATCAACAGAATTTATTGAAGATGGTGCTGTAAATGTTGGAGATAAGATAACATCAACTACTACTTACCCTAGCTTAACAGATTTAGAAGTTTTAAACATTATTAATGGAGAAGAGTCTGAAAGCGATTACTCTTATAGATTAAGATTAAAAGCAGTTAGAAATGGTAATAGTGGCAATGGCTTGGAAAGTATGGAAAAAGCTTTATTGGAAACTACAGGTGTATTAGATACTATTGTTTTTGATATAAATAGAGATAATGCTATAACTCGTGGTTTTATTGAGCCAGTTGTTTTAGGTGGTGCTGATAACGATGTTGCTACTACTGTATGGAATAATCTTGATATGGGGACAGAAACTCAAGGTACTACAACGGAGAATGTAACAGATGGCAAAGGTAATATCATACCTATTAGTTTCTCACGACCAACTGATTTAAATACAACATTTACTTTAACAGTTAGCCTAATTACTAGTTTATCACAAATTCAAAGAGAAGATATTGTAACTGCTTTTGAGGAATTATGTAATAATAGCTTTATCGGTGGCACTCTTTATTATCAAGACTTTTATAGTGCTATTGTAACTATTATCACAGGTACAGCAAAAATAGTAACTTTAACTATTAATGCAGGTACATCAGATATTGTAGCTGGCAATAGAGAGAAGATTACACCGTTTAATGTTGACCCTAATGCAAATATAACAATAGTATAGGAGCTTATAAAATGAAGTATGAATATTTTTGGCAGTATAACGACTTAGAAGATTTAGCAGGCTTTAGAGATGATTTAAGAGCTTATATAAGAGATTTTTATTTGGTTAACATTACTAACTTAGATACAGTAGTTGGGTTCAACTTAGACTTGCTAGGTAAGATACTAGGAATTGACAGAAGACCAGCAGTTGTAAATATAGGTGGTTTTGTGTGGAATCAGTCTAACTGGAATAGTTTAAATGATTTATGGAATGACAGTCAAGTTCCTAATGAAGAGATAAAGCCTATTAGTGATGGCTTGTATAGAAAAGTTTTAAAGGTTCGTGCTATGCAACAAGCAGAAAAGCGAACTATAGAAAACTTAATTGGTTATTTAGACCAAGTATTTGATAATTTAGTGTGGACGTATACAAACAATATAAATGATGTTATAATAAATTATGATGGGTCAACAGTAACGCAAGAAGAAAAAGCAGTTTTAGATAGTGGTTTTATATTGCCACCACAGGGCTGTACAATAACATTCATAGAGGTATAAAACATGAAAAGAAAAAATACTACTTATTTATGGGCAGAAAATGGCTCTATAAATAATTTAAATCAATCAGCACAAGAGATAGGATATATTCCTAATACTCAAGCAAATGCTGATGATGTAAACTTTGGCATTAATTATCAAGACCAGTTTACTAATGACACTAACAATGAATTATTTAACTTATTAGATGAGGCAGGGATAGTTCCTGATGATAATGATGATACACAGGTTGTACAATCTATAAAAGTTGTTTCAGGTAGCTCTTTATCAAAAAAAGAAGTTAATAATTTAAATAGATTTTCAGGCACTATTATGGATTGGAATGGGAGTGTTAAGTCTGATGATAACACAAAAGATTTAACTAGTAATGTTAATATACAGGCAGATATTACTAAAAATTCTGATGGTACTTCTAGGACTGTAAGTAATAATACAACATATTATTTATTTATTTATGATGATGCTTCTGTTATTAAAGGTTTTTTTGATACAGATGAGAATGGGTTAAATTTACCTGTAGGTGTAACAGCTAAAGTTTTAGTGGCACCAATTATGACAACTTCAATAGGGGAAATACCAAATTTTAGAAAAATTGTAACAATTGGGACATCGTGGGTTAAGTTTTATAATAGTACCTATATTATAGAAGATGTAAGAACATCAACAGGAACAACAACAGTTTCTTTAACAATACCTACACTTACAAATGGGCAAATACTAACCTCTTTAAGCTCTTCTGTAACAACTACAAGTGCTGGTATTATTACACAGATTTTTAAAGATAGTACAAATAATGAAATAAGTAGAATAGGTATTGATACATCGACTGGTGATGCATTTAATACACCAGCTGATTTTAATCATGATGAGAGCACAATAGATCATCAATTGTCAATTGGTAATGGTGCATCTACATCAACTCTAAGACAAAAAACATATACATATATAAGGGGGAATTAATGGCTGATTTAAAAAATTATAGAGGTAGACCATATCAATATAGAATAAACAATAAAGGCTTTGTTTGTGATGATGGAGATTTATTTTTACCAATTGTAGTTGATAATAAATATGATATTGTTGAAGATTGTCCTAATGAATTATTTTGTTATTGGCTAGATTCTAAGTGGGTTTTAGATTTAAACAAAGCCAAATTAGCCCAATTACAAGAAATTAGAGATTGTCGCTCTGATTGTTGGCAGAAGTTTGACGGCTTATATAATGCTTGCGAAAGAGATTTAAAACAAGATGAAACTAACCAAGTATTAATTGACAGATTAAATGCTTGCGAGAGTTTAAGAGCTTGTTTAAAAGATATTCCAGTTACAGCACAAACAGCTTTAGATAATGCAACAACTATAGAAGAGATTGAAGCTATATGCTTTAAAGAATGTTTAACCATCCCAGATGTGATAGCAGATGACGTAGCAGAATATTTTAATTGATAAACAGAGGGTTTTAGCAGATTGTTAAAGCTCTTTTTTTATGCTATAATAAAAATACAGGCTAGTGGTAGGGCAATGGCTATTTATTAAAAATAGGAGAATAAAAAATGACCTTATCAAGAGGAATAGGAAATATTTACGATTTTGGAAATTCTGAGTTTAAACTTAGGGCTTCAATGGGCTTAATTAAAGGAGTGTCAGTTGTTGATAAATTCGGCTCAATAGATTCAACACCAATTACACCAGCTACAATTTGGACTTTTGGTTCAACTGTAGGAGAGTATACATACGATGACAATGCTGACATTATATCAATTAGTTCAGATAATGCTTTAGACACACAGCCTATTGTTATAAGAGGGCTAGATAATGACGGCAACGAAGTATCTCAAACAATAACATTACAGGGTCAAACTAGAGTGTCTTTAACAACTCCTTTATGGAGAGTTTTCAGGGCTGAGAATGATGCTGATTTTGGTAATACTATAAATGGAACTGTTTATGTCTATACAGGTACTACTGAAACAGCAGGAACTCCACCGAATGCTAATGTTAGACTAACCATGGATGATAGAAATCAAACACTAATGTCATTATATACAGTACCACTTGGCAAGGTTGGTTTTTTATATAGAGGGGAACTAGGGGCAACTAGGTCAGTTTCTTCAGGTGATGCTCAATGTGCCTATTATTCAAGAAGACTTAATAAAGAGTTTTTAATCAAAAAAGAGTTAGATTTATCAGTTACAGGTACTTCAATATATAAAGACAATAGAAGTTTCCCTGATATTATACCAGCATTAACAGATATTCAATTAAAAGTTAATGAGTCTAGTAATAGTTCTATAGGATTATTCGGAACATTTGATATTTTTCTTGTTGATGAAGATTTAATCCCTGACTTAACATTGCAACAGATAGGGCAACCTACATCTAGATTATAAAATGAAGGCTCATCTTTACAAGATGGGCTTTTTGTATTATAATAAGAATAAGAAAGGGTTTAGATATGGTATCAGAAATTAAAAAGAAATTAATTAGGTATGATTTAGAAAAAGTAAATAAACCTAAAAGAACTCCTAGTCATCCAACTAAAAGCCATGTAGTACTTGGCAAAGAGGGGGATAAAACTAAACTTGTTAGATTTGGGCAAGCTGGGGTTAAAGGAGAGGGAGATAGTCCTAAAACAGAAAAAGGCAAAGAGCGAAGAGCTAGTTTTAGAGCTAGACATAATTGTTCAGAGGCTAAAAATAAACTAACGGCTAATTATTGGTCGTGTAAAGAAAAATGGTAAAGGTAAATAAAATGGAAAAAAAATTAAAAGATGCTTGTAAAAATCTTACAGATAAGCAAAAAGAGCAAGTAAAGAAAATTGTTAAAGCTAAAAAAACAAAAGACGCTAGAAGAAATAACAACGAAAGAGCTATGGGTTATTAATGGTACTTTTTTTATTAGGTTGGTTAATGCTAACAAACATAAACTTATTATTTAATTTCAATCAAGGATTTTCAATAAATCAACTTGAATTGTTTTATGTTTCTATGTTTGCAGTATATCTATATAATAATTATGATAAGTACATATTTAAAGCTATATTTACAACACTATCTTTATATTATTTTTATATATTTGCGACAGACCCTATAATAACACATATGCCTTTATGGGCTACAATTTTAGAAAATATTATGGTGGTGTTAGTATTAATGTATCAATTTAATAAATTTAATCATTTTAAATCAGATGAATATAACCAAGACAATGTTATGCTTATATTTTTTAAGCCTAAAACATTTATAGATTTTGTTAAGTCATTTGCTTTTAGCCCTGTTGTAAGTATGGGTAGTATTTATAATGGTCATATCTACAGATTAAAGCATAATAAACCTAATATGTGTAAAGTTAGATGTTATCCTGATACTTTAAAAGATTATGTTTTAGTTGATACAGGAATTAAGCATAAAGAGGTAAAGGGCGTTGATAAAAAGCTTATGACTCAATCTGCTTATAATAGTAAGTTTTTATATACAAGGACTAACTGTGTAAGGTCACAGCAACCTATACTTGACAAACTACCTAAAAAGTGGCAAACTAAAGATGTATGGGATATATTCCCAATGATATATTTACACAGAAGATTAAAAGGGTAGGAAAATGCAAGGTAAAACAATTATAACAACAGTGGACAAGATAGCCATACCAACAGGTTTCACAGCTCCAGTATGGTTAGGTACGCTTAATGATATTGTTGCTTTATGTGTTGGTTTGGCTACTTTATTTTATTTCATATTTAAAGGTCTTGATGCTTATTATCAATGGAAGCATGATTGGCACGACAGAAAAAAAGATAAAGAAAAGTAAATAATATGGATTTAAATCAATTAGAAAAATATGCTATTGATTTAGTATTAAAAGAAATGTCAGAGTATAAAGACTATATTGATAGTTATAATGTAAGGCAACAAATGCTAGGTATTATTGCTCAAGAGAGTTTAGCAGGTAGATATATAAAACAGATAGGCAATGCCCCAGCTTGTGGTATTATTCAAATGGAGCCAACAACTGCTAGAGATATACAGCATAATTTTTTAAGATATAGGCCACAGCTTGACGGAATAGTAAATAGATTTTATAATAGCAAGATGAGCTTAGAGGAAAACCTTATTGGTAATCTACATTATCAAATGGCAATGCTAAGGGTTCATCTATTAAGATGTAAGGGTTCAATACCTAGTAGCCTAGAAGACCAAGCTAAGTATTGGAAAGATAACTATAATACACATCTAGGCAAAGGAACAATAGAAGAGTATATAAGAAATTATAATATATATGTTGTTCAAGATAAATAAAGAAAGTTAAAGATATGGAAAAATTAAAAAACTTCTGGGGTGTTATTACACAACCTACAGGTATAAAAATATTACTAGCAGTATTAGCAGCACTTGGTATTAATCCAGATATTGCAACATCAGTAGCAACACTTATTCCACTAGCAGATACAGCAGTACAAGCAATTGGTGGTTTAGTTGCAGGTGGCTTAGTAGTTAAAGAAGTTATTAAGGACGAAAACAAGAAGTAAGCTTGCATAAATTATAAATATATAGTATTATATAAATGTGTGGGTGGAACCACCTACCGTCTGCTCGCACACTGTAATAATTAAATAATCATTAATTTATAATATAACTGGTAGGTATTCAGGTAGAATAAAAAAACACCCAATAGATTAATACTCTAAAGGGTGTTTTTTTGTTACATCTTAGTAATTTTAGAAAGTTCATTTTCTAATTCTACTAATCTTTTTTCTTGAAGTTCAATAAGACCTTTAGAATATTTCAAAGCTTTCATGGTTTCAATAAGCTCAATTTTCTTTTTAATCTTAATTTCAACTTTATCAAGTTTTAATCTCATGTCATTTCTACTAATTCTAGTCATGCTAGCTCCTTAGTTCTTTTTGCTCCAATACCACAATCTCTTTTTGAATTTCGTACTTTTCTTTTGTCCATTTCTCAATCTTTTCATGGTATTTCCTTATGGTTCGCCAAGGGTTGGTATACCTTTGCTTTAAGTATTCAATATAGTTCTTAGAATTGCTTATATTTTCTTCTAAAAAAGCAACATCTTGTTTTAAGGTTAAAATTTCAATTGTCATAAGTTACCCTTATCAATTTTCCATTTATTAATTTTAGTTTCAATATTATTCATGCGAATATGCCAAGATACTTTCATGTTTTTATTTTCATACACTCTTTTGTGTAGTTTTAAATAAGCAGACCAGCTTGCAATAAGATTTGATAGTTCATCGTATTTATTAACCATGGTTAATCTCCTTTAGTGATTCTAAGTCTTGTATGACTTCTTTTATGATATCTATTTGTTTAAGAGCTATTAGTCGTCTTGTAACATTGTTACAGTCTGTTATCTCATCAAGTAGAAAATCTCGTTTAGCGTAGTATTTAGCGATTAAATCGTTCATATTAAGCCTCTTAAAAGGTAAGTAAGGTAAAGTGGTGGGAATGTGTCCCCATAATAAGGCTGGATTTAAAGCACCAGCAAGCTTTTAAAATCTAAAATAGAATAATTCAATATAAAATAGATTTGGGGTTTTAACAAAGCCTATTAAAGCCTTATCCGTGGTTATGTTTTCTAATAGTTTAAATACATAAGTATATTTTCTATTAAATGGTCTTTTAAATCTTTCACATATTATTATATTGTATTTCATAATACCAAATCATCCTTTAGTTTTTTCATTATCTATCGCCGTGTCTTGGCTCTTTATCTTCTTTATAGTCTTCCCATACTCCATGTAAATACAGTATTGCTACTAATATAAACGGTGTGAATAAACCTAGTAAGTAATTAATCATTTTTTATCTCCTTTCTTTATTGATATAAACTAGATGGTAAGAATAACAATATAAATAATGCTACATAAGCAAACATATTGCAAATATCAAACACATTACATCTATACATAAATAATGGATTCTTAGCACCTAGCTTATACATTAATGCAAAGTGGGTAACTAACCAACATACAAAATATACTTTAGATAACCCGTCTATAGCCTCTAAAAATGTTTTTATTACTTCAATCATTATTTTAATCTTTCTGTTGGTACTATTGATGGATATTTAGACCATTCTTCTTTTAACTCGTTCTTGTCTTCTTTATCTAGCCAAACGTTTGCGTTGGTTTTTAATATCATTTTCCACACTTGAAAGTATAAACTCATCATATTCAACCCCTCCCGTTGCTTTTAATTCTAATGTTCTTAAAATCTTGTTAAATTCTTTTCTTGAGTCTATTAATTCAGCAATATTTAAAACTCTTTCAGTAGTAACGAACCATTTACCATCGTAATAGCACGATAGGTCGCTTTCCTGTGCGTTTTTAAAGTATCCGTACCCATTAGCACATATTGCGAATAAAAGCTCTCTAGGCTCATGATTATAGATATACATCATATCATCTTTTTTTATACCTACACATCTTAAGTCTTGTAATATATTTTTAATCTCTTTATTCATTTATTTATTCCTTATCCATTTTATCTAATTCTAAGCAACTAAGCGAAAACTTAGCAAATTCAGATACACATCTTGTTACATTTATATGCTCTTTTTTATCAATAGTCATACTAAAACTATCTCCACCTTGAATGCTACATTGTGAAAAGTGATCTTTAATTCCGTAAACTTTAACATCCATATGCTCCATGTGAATATTAGGGTTTAGATTATATATTTTACATAGATTATTAAATTTTTTTGTCATGTAACCCATTTTTATTTCTCCATTAGTATTTTATTTACATTTAAAGCACATTTAGTAGCTTCTTCAAAAGTTTCAAACTTGCAATATCTATTATTAATCTTTACAGTTTTGTATTTCATATCTTTAATATTCCAGACTCTAACATGATATAGGTTATCACCCATTAAATCTATATATGGCATTGCTATCTCCTATTTATCATACTTATCATATGTTACATCATACTCTTCACAATCTTTTTCCCATTGTGTCATAGCCTCATCTTCATCTTTAATATCATTTTCTTCAATTGAAATCTTAGCACATGATTCACAGGCATCGTCGCCGAAGTAATCTTCTGTTTTAGCCGTCTTACCACACCATACACATTCTTTAATCTGTTTCACTTTACAATCTCCTGTTTAAGTTATATAATAATGATATAACTATTTTATAGTTAATACAAGAAAATAATTAGTTAATTTTGAATAATGTATAAAAAACAAGGAGTTACAAGATGAAAAAATATAATATAAAGCCAGTTCCAGCCCCTAGAATGACACAATCTGATAAATGGAAAAAGCGACCTTGTGTAACTAGGTACTTTAATTTTAGAGATGAAGTGAATGTGACTGATTTAACTGTAAATAAAGGTGGTACAGTTATTATATTTGATATTGCTATGTCTAAGTCATGGAATAAGAAGAAAAGAGCTGAAAAACTACATCAGCCACACGACCAAAAGCCAGATATAGATAATCTAAGCAAGGCTATATTAGATGCACTATTTATAGAAGATAAAGAAGTTTATAATATTATACCTTATAAGTTCTGGGCAGAAAAAGATGCAATATATATAGAGCATACTAAACCTAAGACAAGAGCTGAATTAATAAAAGCAGGCTATTAAACCTGCTTTATACTATTTTAATGGATGTGGTCTTTTTACTGTATATTTATGAAAACAACTAGGTTCAAAAGTTGTATCTTTATAATAGTTATCATTGAAAGGATTTGCTATTTTATTTTTAACTATTAAAGTATGAAGTTTAAATATTTCTTCTTCAATATAATGTCCTGTATAAGTTATATCAGTACTAATAGCCATCATTCTTTTTTGGGTAATCTCCCCAGTTGACCTTTCCGAAAGTTTTAATCTTTTATTATTTAGCTTTTTTATTTCTTTTAATGTTTTTACAATTAAATCTATTTGTTCATTATTCATTTACTAACTCCTTAACATAGGTCTAAAGAAAACATCTTTATATTTTGGCTGTAAAAAAGACTTATCAACGTTTTTTAAAAACTTATCTATGTTAACTTCAATATTAAAGTCGTTAGTATAATCAATTATTGCCATATTTTCTGAATCACGGCACACCACTGCTATTTTTTTGTCATCGCTTATATCATTATTGTCTTTTATAAATTCTATAAGCATATTTTTCAATTCTATGGTTTTATTCATCTTATTCTCCTTTTTTAAGTTATACCTTAGTATATTATAGTTAATAGCAGAAGTCAACACTTATTTATAAAAAAGACAGTCTAATTAAAGACTGCCCTAACTTTTAAGGAGATATAATCAAAGCCCCACCAAGGTGTATAAACATTAACCATCTAACATAAGAGTTAGAATGCGAGAATCTTAGAGTAAGTTCTCAGAGCATTCATATATCTTCTTATAGTATATGTTATTAAGTTCTATTTGTCAAGTACCTTTTATATAATAGCTTAGCAAATGCTATAGGGTCTTCGCCAAATATCCATTTGTAATGATTTAAAAACTGCTTTTCATTATTATGTATTTTATCGTGGCAACCATCTTTTTTGAAGTATCTTGAGCAAAGAGGTATTACTTCATCATCTCCTGCTTTTGTTCCTGTACCTGCATAACTTGAGCATCTTAGGTGGTGCATAACTACACCGTGTCTACTGCCACAAACCAAACAACATTTATCCCTAGCAGTATCTAAATACTTACGGTCTTTTATTTTCCCTTCTTTAAGATACATTATTTAAACACCTTTAATTTATTAAATACTCTTCTAATAATATAACTCCTAACTAGTGATATGATAGTAAAAACTATTGCTATTAATATACTATCGCCAGCTGTTACATCATAACCAAACATAGGCAATACAATAAAGTTTGATATTGTTGCTACTGTAAAGCCTATTGTTATATTCGTTAAACTTTCTAGTAAGCTGTCTAATTTACTCTGCATTTATTCTCTCCTTTGCTATATTAAAGTAGTCCTTATCAAGTTCAATTCCTATAAAATTCCTATTTAAATTCTTACAAGCCACACCTGTAGAGCCTGAACCCATTGTAAAGTCTAAAACTATCATACCCTCGTTTGTATAAGTATAAACTAAATCTTCCATTAGCTTAACTGGCTTTTGTGTAGGGTGTAAACCTTGATAGTCTTTTTTATATTCTAAAACATTACTTTTATATTTAGAACCTTGTGGTAGATTAAAAACTCGGTTAAAATCTCGGTCTATTTCTACTAATTTATCATAATTAATAAACCAATCTTCACAGTCTATATTGTATAACTCTATTAATTCCTTGTATGTTTTTTCTGTGCATAAGCCAAACTGCGTGCTATCGGTTATATAAAAATGACAAACTCCTTGATGCCCCATTTCTTGGAATACATCTTTTTTAGTTTTACCTATAAACTCTTTTATAGTTTCAGCATATTCTCTTAATGGGTGTAAACTATCAGTATCATGCTTTTTAAAAAATACATTAATATCTTCTGTGTATTTTACAGGGGCTTTTTTAGCAATTAAAGCATTAGCAAAATGGTCTTTTAACCAAGTTAAATCATAACTAAAAGGCAAATTACCGTGTGTATTGGTTCTTAAAAAACTAGTGTAAGGTTCTTGGCTAAATAATATTAAAGCACCGTTCATTCTTAAAAGTTTATTGCATTTATCTAGCATTTGTTCGTGTTCTATAGTATCGTCCCAGTCTGTTTTACCATTTTCCCAGCCATCTAAGCTAGCATTTTTTACTGTCCCATAAGGTGGGTCTGTGATAATAGCATCAACCTTTACACCTTTTTCTATTAACTCGTCCATTACCTTAAGGCAATCTCCATTGTATAAATCTATTTTACTCATTTTCTAAACCTTTCATTATTTATTATTACTTTCTAACCACATATCCCTTGCCTCATCTAGTTTTTTACTAGAAACTCCTAGCTCATCAACTAACCATAACAAGTCTTTCATTATAATTGTATACTCTTCTTTACTAGCACTTGATAAACTTCTTATAACCTTATCCATTATTAGCCTAGCAAACTCTTTTTTATCTATTTCATCTAAGCTATTATAGAATTTATTTATTTTAGGTCTAAATCTTTCAGATATTTCAGGAGCTTTTATTTCTATGAAACCATTTCTGTGTTTTATATCATCTCTAAATTCTTTATAAGTATCAAAAGAAACTTCCCCAGATTTCCAAAGTTCAGATATAACCATATGAGTAGCTTTTCTTTGTTGCTCACTTCTATAATCATCTTCTGAACCTATCCATAATACAAGCTTATCATCTTTTAGCTCTTTTATAGTATCTAGGTGCTTAGACTTAGCAAACTTATCTAAAAAGAATTGCTTAGTGCCTTTTTCTAGTATCTTAGTCATCTTCGTTATATTCCATTTTGCAATTTTCACAAACATAAGTGCTAACATCTGATATAGTCATATAATCTCCGCAACAGCAAGGATTACCACACATTTCGCAGTAATCACAAGATTCCTCTTCAATTTCTTGCTCGCAATCTATGCAAATTTCTTTCTCTTCCATCTTTACATCTCCTATAAGTTTGCATTCTCTTTAATTAAATCAAGCTCTTTTAAAAGCTCTACATTAACTTTAATCTTGTTTGCGTGTGTCTTATGTAGCTTTTGCATACAATCAACGCTATAGGTGCTTAAATCAAGTTCAGCTAGCATTTCGCATTGCTCTATTAGGTTACTAAATACTTGAGATTTCATTTTATCACGTCGTTTAATTAAATCATCATGATAAAAAGCCTCTTTAACTCCGTAACATGACTTGCATAGTCCTAGTATTGTAGTTGATTTGTTTTCTTTACATTCGAAACATAACATTTCACATCTCCCTTTAAGTTAAGCCCCTTTGAAGTGTGGGGCAAACACTCACAGTTTTAAAACTTGTTGGTTTTAATTAAAATATATGAGTTAAATCTTTAATCACACATCTTGATGTGGAAAAGCAAACATTATACATTTTTGCTATTTTATTTATAGAATAACCATCTTTATGTAATTTTCTCATTTCAATAACATCTTTCTTTGTAAGTTTTGTAGTGCTTTTCTTTTTTGAATTTTCTGATAATGTAATCCATTGGCAATTTTCAGGGCAATAATTTCCATCATTATTAATTCTATCAATAGATAAGCCGTCTTCCCATCCATTGTTCAAAGCCCATTCAGAAAAACCTTTTATATCAAGCCATTCATTACAAACCTTAATTCCTCTACCTCCATACCTATGATATTTAGGATGGTTAGGGTTTAAACATCTAGCTTTCATATTTTGCCAAATATTATAAAAACTAGGTCTTTTTTTATTATCACTTCTCACAGCATATCCAGTTTTATAATTTCCATTATTTACACCCTTAGTGCTACTATAATCTCTTTTCATATTTATATCTTTCATTTAAATTATAATAACACTATAGCATGGTTTAATTAATAATGCAATACCCTAAAAAGGTATATCGTCATCAAAGTCTGGCTCTTGTGATGCAACTTGATTGCTTGGCTTATTACCACCTTGTGCATTACCTAGCATAATCATTTTACCATTAAAACTATCAACTACAATCTCTGTTGTGTAACGTTCTACGCCGTCTTTATCAGTCCATTGTCTAGTTTGTAGCTTACCCTCAAAATAAACTTTATCGCCTTTTTTAACATAGTTTTCAATTACATCTGATAACTTACCAAAAGTAACTACTCTATGCCATTCTGTTTTATCTTGTTTAGTACCGTCTTTAGCTTTCCAGCTTTCAGTTGTTGCAATAGTTAAGTTAGCAATTTTACCATTAGAACCATCTCTAATATCAGGCTCTTTGCCAACATTACCAATAATTGTCACTTTATTTAATGAACTTGCCATTTTATATCTCCTTTTAATCTTTAAATTGTTCTTTAAAAGCTTTATAGCTTTCTTCTGATATTTTAATCTCTTTACCATCTAAAATAATAGTTTTAGTAATTTCTTTAAATGGATTAAACCCGAATACTTCCTCAAATACAACAGGGTCAAAGTTAGGTAATTCTTTTGTTAAATCTCTATCTTCTTGCGTTGTATTCTCCCAAGCATCTATATAAGCATGTTTTAATGATGAATAATGTTTTAAATAACCACCTGTTGTAACATAATCAGGATAAGACTGTTTCTCTCTATCTGTCATATTCTCCACACTAACCCACTCTGTTAAATTAACATATAACCAATTAGGCTTTTTAGCTTTATACCACGTAGCTCTTGTGCTAGGTTTATTAAAAATTAATATATCCTCTGGTGTTATTGAATTACAGTAACCAGTATTCCAGTCCCCAGTATTCCAGTCCCCAGTATTCCAGTCCCCAGTATTCCTGTTCCCAGTATTCCAGTCCCCAGTATTCCAGTCCCCAGTATTCCTGTTCCCAGTATTGTAGTAACCAGTATTGTAGTAACCAGTATTGTAGTAACCAGTATTGTAGTAACCAGTATTGTAGTAACCAGTATTGTAGTAACCAGTATTGTAGTCCCCAGTATTTTGTCTGTTATCTGTCATTTTATATCTCCTTTTAATTAATCATATATATACTATAACAACTTTTATTGTTAATAGCAAGACTTTTTTTAATTATTTTTAATTCTTCTTATTTTTCAGTAAGTTACAAGCATTCTATAAAGTTACTTTATACTTATCTAGCTTTGTTTTCTGCTTTTCTATTATATCGTTTTGCTTTCTTATATGCTCAACTAATAGGTATGGCTTGTTAGGGTCTAAGTCTAGGCTTTTAAGCATTCTTTTTATCTTGCCATTTTCACTTTGACATTGTTTGCAAGTATAACCTCTGTTATCTTTGCAACCGAACTGCTCATAAAAATCAATAGATGGTTTTAATTGCTTACATTTATTACAAGTCTTTTTCATTTTCTAACTCCATTTCTAATAGTTAAATTGTTTCTTGTATTTTATCAGCTTGCTTTAATAGCATATAATTACCATTCTTTAAAGATTTAGCCTCTATTAATAGTTTTTTATCTAATAAATATTCTATTGTTAATTCTATGTGGTTCATCAAAGTAAACCCTCCTTGCTTGCTATTGATCCAATAATCAAAGGACTAACTCCTTTTAACTCTGGATAGATATTAATAATATCTTGTAATGTGTTTTGAATATCAGTACCATTTTTAATTAACTTAATAAAGTTTCTTTCGTGCCTAATATACTCATTTGATTTAAACATGCCATCAAACTTTGATTTAATAGTAGCCTCAACACTTTCAACTTCTTTCTCATCAATTCTTGCATTAATAGTAACGCTGTTAATGTCAATAAATGTATTACTCATCGCATTAAACACCATAGGGAATGATAAAGCCTTACCACTTCTGTTTTTAGCTACTATGAATTCTGTTAAACCTTTATGCTCTAAAATAGTTTTTAAATTATCCTTATAATGCTTAGAGCCAATATCAGTACCTATTTGTTTTTCTGCATAATATTCTTGTCTTGATAAGAATATAACCATATCTGCATCTTGCTCAATGCTTGCACTATCTTTTAAGTCAGATAACATAGGAATTTTATTATCTCTTCTGCCAACTTCTCTACTTACTTGTGATAAAGCAACAACTGGAATGTTTAATTCTTTTGCTAAATTCTTCAAACCCATTGTAATATCTGCAATTTCAAGTCTTTTTTCTTTAGCACTAGACTTAGCTAAGCCAATATGGTCTACAATTAATAAACCCAAACCATATTTTCTATGTAGGTTTAAAGCTCTAGCTCTAATCTGATTAATATGCAAGCTTGGTGTGTCATCTGTTCTAATTTGCATTTTATTTACATAATATTCAGACTTTTTAATTCTTTCTAAATACTGCTCATTATCAAATTTACCTGTATTAATTAATTCTTGACTTACGCCACTTACAGCAGATACAAGCCTTGTTTTAACTTCTTTTTTAGGCATTTCTAATGAAAATATACCAATCTTAGCACCTTTGTCGTCGTTTAAGTAATTTTCTGCTACATTCTTAGCAATATTGATAGCCATTGCAGACTTACCCATTCCAGACGGTGCAGCTAACACATAAAGTCTACCACCTTGTAAACCACCTGTTAAGTCATCAAAAGTTGGAATACTTGTCTTAACACCTGTTATAGGGTCTTTACGATTAAAAGCCTCTAAACTATGTTCATAAATACTTTCTGTTGTTAAATCTTGAAAACCACTATTAGCTTTTGAAGTATCAACCAAATCTAGTAATTCACTAGCAAGCCCATTAATCGCCTCGTCAGTCATTTCTTTTTCTTCTGCTAGTGTTTGTATAGTAGAAGTGCTTAAATCGATACATTTACGTCTTTTATAGCTTTCTGATACAATATTACAGTAAGTTTTAATATTGATAACTCTTGACGTGTTCTCATTTAGTAGCTCTAGGAACTTTTTACCTCCAATTTCTTTAAACCAGTTGTTATTACCTAAATCTTCACTAACGCTAATAGGGTCTGCAACTTTATTTGAATTGATAAGCTTTTCTATTGTGCAGTAAATTAGTGCGTGTACTTGGTTATAAAATATATCTTGATTGATTAAATCTTGAATATGGTAGTAGTTATCGTTATTCATAAATAAACCACCTAAAATTGCTTGCTCTGCGTCTTCGTTGTAATTTTTAGATACTTGCATTTTGTTTCTCCCTAAGTTTTCTAGCTTTTAACTCTTCAAGCTTTTTAGCTCTTAGCTCTTCTTCTTCTTTAGAAATAGTATTTTGTTTAACTACTTTATTTTTTACTTCATAATCATCAATAATATTTAATTTTGATAGCGTTGTAAAGTAATCAAAGCCAGCTTTCCATTCTTTGCCGTCTTCGTACTTTCTACCTTTCTGAATATACTCGATATTGTTTACTGCCTTTTCAACTAGCTCTTTCCACTCTTCTAATGAATAATCTTTTAATACTTTTTTAAGCTTGTCTTTTTTAACTTGATTAAGTTTATTTATAGATTTTATGTTATGCCTAGATATTAAATTATTATACCATTCAAGAATATTATTATAATCTATATTATTCTTTTGTAATTTATTACTATTATTATCTTCTTTATTAAATATCTTATTTAGTTCTATATATATATCACTGCTTTTGTTAAGTTCTAACACTGCTTTTGTTAAGTTCTCCACACCGTTTATGTTAAGTTCTAATAACGCTTTTGTTAAGTTCTCCACACTGATATTGTTTAAACTAACACCGTTTTTGTTTAAACTAACACCGTTTATGTTAAGTTCTTTTTCTGTTATAGTAAGTAATCTAGTAAATTTGTTTTTACTATTATTTTTTATATATCCTAGATTTATAAGTTTATTTACAGATGCTGAAATTCTGTTTTTATGTCTGCCAAAAAGCTCTGCCATTGAATCATTAGACTCAAAGCATTCCATATTTTTATCACTAAAAAATTTAACCCTGTTGTATACCCATATATCAAGATTATATAATTTATCTGTTGTAGTTGATTTCTTTTGATTCATTTTTCTCACTCTTTCCTTGTTTTTCACTAGTTACTAAATCTTCTTTTAGAAAATGCATCTGTCTTTTAATTTCAGACTGTGCAAGCTCATGCAGATTAAACACAGAAAGTCTATCAAGTAGCTTTGCAATGTGTCTATTAGTTAATTTTGTTTGATTATCTTGTTTCATAATTCTCACTTTCTCCTTATTTTTTATAAGATACTTACTATTATACACACTTTTATATACTTGTCAATAGTAAAATATAAAAAAGCAACCTAAGTCTGGAATAAGGTCGCTTTACACATTTACAGTTATATATTAAAACATATCTTTTAGTTTGTCAAGCCAATTTGATGTTTTTGTTTTTAAAATATTAACTTTTTTAATATTCTTCATATCTGACATAAACATAACATCTTCAAAGCTATACTTGTCAACATCAATAGAGTATTTAATAAATCTATCTCCTGACATAGTTTTTAATGTTCTTCTGTTAAATTCAATATTATGACCAGACGGCAATTTAACCTTTTCTAGCTCGTGAATTTGCCTAGGTAGATAATCATAAAAGAATAACTCTCTTTCATCATTAAAAGTATAAGTTAAGCCGTTTCTAAAGTCCCAAGCAGTTAGTTCTTTTGGGTGCTGTAGAAATGTAATCATTGTTTTTTGCATTACTGTTAGTTTCATTTTATATCTCCTATTTATAGTCATATAGTATAGTGCAAAGTGTTTCAATCTCTCCAATAGTAAATTGCACTACTTTATCGTTTATTTCTATGTCAACCGTATCACTATGTTTATAAGCTTTAATTGACAACTCTCCTATAGTAATCTGTTTATGATTGCTACAGTCTACTACTACTGGTTCGTGTCTAGCTAAAAGCGTTTCAATTCTTTCAGCTATAGACTCCCCTAGTAATTCCTTTTCTTCTAACTGGTTAAACTCTTGCATTATTTAAAAGCCTTGTTTATAGTTTCTTTTTGCTCATCAGATAATAATAGTTTACCTAGCATAGTAGAAATAACATCATCAGCTGTCTTATTATTATCTTTACCCCATTTAATAAAGTCGTCTACTTTTTCATTAGTAGCCTTAGCTCCAATATTAGACTTAGGTTTACTTTTTTTAGGCTGCTCTCTATTATCCATAGTATCAGCATCTTTTGTATCATCAATACATAATAAACCATTTAAAGCATACTTACGAGCATAAGAACTTGCTGTACCTGTAATTTGTGAGTCATCTTGACCTTTTTTGGTTAAAGACTCCCTAGCCAGAGCTGTTGTTGATATTTGATTATTACCATCTGAAAGTGTAGCTGTAGCCTTGATATATACTCTATCTGCTAAAGATTCAAGAGAGTCAGAAATAGTTAAAAACAACCCTTCTTCTTTTAATAGTGGTTTAGCAGCCTCTAAAATATCCTCACAGCTCCTATAATTGTAGTTACCAAAATTATTTCTCTGACCCTTAGGGGCTTTAAGCTTACTTTGAACATTTATAAGTTTTTTTGTTATATTTTCCATAGTTTATTTCTTTCATTTTTTGCATCTTCTATTGAGTAAAATCTAAAAGTTTTACATTTAAATTTAAAACAATATTTTTTTTTAAGACCTTTTGTTTTATCTATATATATACCTTTTTCATTTGTATCTTTATTTATTTTTCCATGATTTCTAGTGTTTTCAAATCTACAAGTGTCCCTTAGGTTTTCAAATCTATTATCATCCCTAATTCTGTTTATATGGTCTATCTCATTATTGGGAAAATCTCCTGTTACAACAAGCCACACAACTCTATGATATTTAAACTGTTTACCTTTTATTTTTAAAATAATATACCCGTCTTTGTCCTTAGACCCTAAACTATTTTTTCTATCACTCCTCACAAGAGAGCCATTAATATATTTAAAATTATTTAATATGTAATTTTTATAATCAAAATTTTTCATTATTTATCCTCCTTGTTTACATTATATAATAGGTATGATAAAAGGTCAATAGGTATTTATATTTATTTTAAATTTGATTGTACATCTTGTAACTTCATCTTACATCTCCTCGTATATTTTTAATAGTTTTGCAAATTGTGTTTGCTTTTTCTTACTCATACCTCTTTGACCAGTTCTAACGTAATAAAACATTACATGGTCTTTATAACCTAGCGTTTTATATACATCTACAGGTTTAATTTTACCTGCTTGTTCTAGTTTAAAGTATCTGTTTAGTAGTTCTTTCATATTTTACCTTTCTATTTTATAATGAATATCAATTAACTGCTCTTGTACTGTAATAATTTCTTCATCTATCTTTTCAATCTTATATATTAAGAATGCACAAGCTAATAAGCCTATAAATTTAATACTGAATATATTACCACCGATTTTTAACATTGTTAGCTTAGTCATTTTGTTCTCCCTCTTCAAATATTACTATATCACCCCTTGCAATTTTAATAATATCATATTCATTAGTTTCCCCTGTGCTTATATTAGTTCCATCTTTGTAATAAAAATAACTAGAATAACCAGTAAAGCCATTTTCAACAACTGACACAACTCTATGATTGTAACCTTTTCTGAAAGTTACTAAGTCATTTCTTGATAATTTAGGTAATTTTTGCATTTTTTAATCTCCTTTATTAAGTTATGTATTAACTATAACAGTTATAAATAAGAGTGTCAATAGTCAATATTAATATTTTTATATTTATTTTAAAAAGTCTATATTTTACAACACTTTAGTTAAATAATTAAAAAAAGTCAGTCAATATACTTGCATTATTAACTATAAGATGCTAAGATATACATATAACTTAAAAGGAGATAGTAAAATGAAAGTATTTAACAAAGATTATCCACTAAGCATATACAAGCATAAAACATTTAGTAGATGGGTAATTGTGTTTGAGAACCAAAAGCAAGATGATATGTACTTTTGTTTTGAGTTTGAGGGTATAACAGACTACAAGCCTAAACATATACATCAAGGAGCTTTAAATAAAAGATACACTAAGCGTACATTTACTAATGTAAGGCACGATGTAAAAAGAAGACTGGCTTTTATATTACTACAAATGGGATATAATGAGCCACTAGACAACTTAAATAGGAGATAGAATAATGAATATAATTGAAAAAATGCAAAAAGATTTTAGAGATAATGTTAAAAATGCAGAAGAAAAAAGAGTTTATGAAATTCTAACACAGCTTGTTATAAGTGGAGATTTGATAAAATATACTAGCAATGCACCGATAACTGCAAAGGAAGATAATGGAATATTTGCGATGACACATAATTTCGATTTTACTTATATCCCATATCAAGGTAAAAGAGATATGGAGAATAAACTCGATAGAACTTGTGAGTTGTTAGCTTATATATGCGATAAATATAAAATTAATCATAGTGTAGAACGAGAAGAGATGGAGCAAGGCAATGACTAATATAGAGCAAATGAAAAAAGACTGTGAGGCTCATTGTAAGGAGTATGGGTATGCTGGCAGATTAGAATCTTATCATAGAAATTACTGTCTTTTAGTGGCTTTCGGTAATAAATATGAAAAACTAAGTAGTGAATTTAATTTATGGTTTAAAGAAGATAGTTTTGATATATCTATAGAAAATAAGGGTATAGACCATATTAGTTTAGATTTAGATGAGCCAAAGGAAACATATAAACTATTCACAGACTTCTACGAAAAACTAATGAAATGCGAAAGCGATTATATTTAAAGATTTAAAAACTATTGATTTTGTACAAGAGCATGATAACCCTAATATAAATGAATTTAAACATATCTACAAAGATTATACTATTAGAATTTACGGAGTTGATAAAATAGAAAGTGTTAGCTTTAATGGTGGTTATATCGACAGTCACGATTTAGAGCGTTTAACAAGATTAATTAACAAACAAATGGAGCAAGAAGATGAATAAACAAACAGCACAAGATTGGTTAAAAAAGGAACTTAAAGTACAAGGTTATTATGGTATAGGGTTATATTTAAAAATAGTTGGTAGTAACGGATATTTTAACATTAATAATATGTCAGCTAGTAGTGGTATGAAGTATGATATAACCCAAATTCAAGAAGAATACAAAAGAAGATTGGATAAAGACAATGACTAGACAAGAATGGTTAAAGCAAGAGTTATCTTATTTTAGATTTGATTTATTAGATACTAAAGATAATATTATAACTATTAGACAATTTGGCATTACTAGTGAAGAAATTGAATTTAATATGAACAGATTAACTATGACGGCTAACGGTGGGTTCTTTGATTTAGATATAGATGTATTTGAAAAAATAATTGAGCTTATAAAAAAATACAAAAACATGGAGGAATAGAGATGAGTAAAATAGATGATAAGAATGAAATATATTTTGAAAAGTGTAAGGGTAAAGTTGTACAATCAATAGATGGTTATGGTGGTGAATTAAATATTATATTTACTGATAATAGTAGATTAAATATAGAAATTGATAGTGAGTGGGACTGGGATAATCACGAAAGTCATTTCTTAGATGTAGTTTTAAGAGAAACAAACCTAATCAAACAAGCACAGGAGAAATAGAGATGAGTGAGATAACAGATATTGATGCAATAAAATATAAATGGTATTATCATTGCCAAAAACACGGGTATACGCCTATATTTCAAAGGGCTAATATGCAGTTATGCATAAAGACTTTAGAAGCTGATGGTGTAGATTATATTACAATAGAGTTTGAGTTTGTAAATTTAGAAACAAGCTATGCTATTAAAATTTTAAGTTCAGCAATAAAAAGTGAAAATGCTTTATTTAAAAATTTTTACAGCGACTTAATAAAACAAGCAGAGGAGAGTAGAAATGAGTAAGATAGAATGTTTATCTTGTGGTGGGCTAGGTGTTTGGTTAGATGAGTATAATATCCCTTCTCGTGAATGCCCACATTGCACAAATGGTGGTATGTCTAACAAACAATATGCTTTATATAAAAAATTATTAAAAAAACAAAAGAAATCTAAAAAAGAGATGGATAGAAAATATCCTATACCATTCTAAAAGGAGATGAAAAAACAATGCTAGAACTAATAACACAAGCCCCACAATGGCTACAAATTGTATTACTAGTATGTGCTTTAATAGGTGCAGTAGTTATTTATAGATTTAAATATATAGTAAGCTTAATTGCAATTGGTGCAGTTGGTGTATATATGAGTTTAAATAAAGGTAAAAAGTAATGGGAACTAATTATTATTATAAAGAAGATATAAACACTTGTAAGTGCTGTGGTAGACCAGAAGAAATAAAAGAAATACATATAGGAAAATCAAGTTGTGGTTGGAATTTTCTATTTGATTGTTATTTAAAAACATATAAAGAGTGGGTTGAATTTGTAAAAAAACACGACGGGCATTTATACGATGAATATGGTGAAAATATACCAGCTAGTGAATTTATAAATACTATATTTCAGATAAAAGGTAAAAGGTATACTGAATATGCTATAAGTGATGGTAATTATGATATATCAACAAACAGTAATTTTAGTTAAAAGAAAGGTAAAAAGTGATGAATAAGTATAAAAGAGTTTTTTCAATGTTTCATTTAACTAGACCTGTATTCTTGATAGATGTACAATTTTCAGATAGTGAGTTTAATTTTTCAACTAATTTAGAGTTGGCAAAAGATGTAGATAAAACAACAGAAGAAGAAAAGCAATATATTTTATCAAAAGGCTATGATATATTGAATGTAAGATTATAAGATTAGCAAAATAAATACAAATATGCTATAATATGGGAGTAAAGATATGAAAGAATTTAAAGTAGGCGATTTTATTAAATTTAAAGATAAAGCAGTTGGTATAGTTAGTCATATTAATAAAAAAGAAATTCAATTAGTAGACTACTATAATAAGAATGGTAAAAGATGTAATACTATTGCTATTAGAAAAAACGACAAGTCTTTAATTAAAATAGTTGTTACACAAAAACAAGTATTAGCTATGTATTCAGAAATGCAATCAAAAGCTAACTTTAATAGTAAGATGAAGTGGTTAGAACACTTAACAGGTGTTGATATTAGGTATAAACTATGGAATACAGTTATTATCGGTAAGTTTATTAAAAGATTATTAAAAGGATAAAGGAGTAGGTAGGATATGACAGGTAAAAGCAAAGTAACATTAACGCCAATGCAAAATAAATTTTGTGAAAATGTTGCATATCATGATATGACTTATAGTGATGCTTATAGGAATAGTTACAATACAGAAAACTATAAACCAGAGAGTGTTAATAGAAAAGCTAGTGAGCTAATGAGTAATGTCAACATATTGGCTAGAATAGATGAAATGAAAGCTGAAAAGAGAAAAGCACTACTAGAGGCTAGTGTTTACGACTATAAAGCTCATATGAAAGAGTTAGAAGATGTAAAGAAAAGAGCTATTGATATGTTAGAGAATAGCCCAACATCTATTAGCACAGCTTTAAAGGCAACAGAGTTAAAAGGTAAGGTATCAGAGTTATATAACTTTACTGAAAAGAAAGAGATAACAGGTGGCTTGGTAAACGCTAATGTAGAGCTAACCAAAGAAGATAAAGAAGAATTTAGCGATATTATATTAAGGGGTATCAATGGAAAATAAAATAAACATAGTTATTACAGATAATAACGGTAATAAAGAAACTCTATCAGGCATTGAAGTAAGAAAGACTAAAACAGAAAACACTACTTCAAAGAATACAACTGTAACAACTGAAAGGCACTTCATGCTAGATGATGGTTCAGGTTATAAAATGGTAATGAGTAAAACAACAGTATCAAAGGATTAAAAACATGAAGCTAGAAGATTTAAAAACAAAGCTAAAAGACAATAAGCACGAGCTAAGCAAGCTACAAGATATGCTAAAGACTGAAACACATTGTTATGAAAAGCTAGCACTAGAGCAGAATATAGCAACAGTAGAGAGAAACATAACAGTTTTAGACAGTATGATAGCAACAGTTACTAAAAGTGGTTATATCAAGCTAAGTGACGGCTCTAAGATAAAAGTTAAGTAATATATAAAGGATTGATTAATGAATTACGCGATGGGAATGATGCTTGGAAGTAGTATGAATAACAATTGCTGTGCAACAGCTGTATATTATGAACCATCTTTAATATCTAAAGTTTTTATGAGCTTAATTATATTTGGATGTGTTATTTCTTTATTAAGTGTCATGATTATGGTATATTTTATGATTACAGAAAAAGATGATAACATATCTATTAAATCTTTAATGTCAGGCATGGTTATTATGGTTTTAAGCTCGGTTATGTATGGTTTTTATGGGTTAATTAGTTTATTTATTTAATAAAGAAAGTTTTATAAATGTTTAATGAGTATACAATACCTCTTATGTTAATAGTATTTGGATTAGGCATGTTATGGAAATCACTTTAAAGGTATTTAATATATGTTATCATATTGACAAAGTTGTAAGCTTATATTATAATAGTATCTAGGCTTAGGTAAGCACCCAGTGGTTCAACTCCACCTATGTAGCGATGAATGCATAGTCAGAGGTTTCGGGGAGGGTTCAATTCCCTATACTTATAAGTAAAAATGTATATACAAAAGAATGTTCGCTTATAAGTAAATTTAGACACTTACGACGGTAGGTGTCTTTTTTATTATGTTTTTGTACTGTAAGAAGTTAACTAACTAACTGATAAATATATAATGTTAAATATTAGTTTATTTTAGTGTTGAATTGTGCTATTAACTATAATATAATAAGGTATAACTTAATAAAAGGAGAATATAAATGGGTAAAAAATTAACAAGTGTAGATATATGCCTAGAAACTCTTTTAAAAGATGTTAAATATAACAATGGGTTTTATATTAATAATAAATACATAGAAGTAAAAGATAATCTTCCAGATGGGGAGTATTTAACAATAGACAGGTTAGAATTTGATGAATTTATAGATATTGGTGATTGTGCTAGCTATAATGGGATAGCATGGACTGTTTGGGATATTTGTGAAGATTCAATAACTTTGTATAGAAAATTTAAACAGGTAAGGGGATAAAAGATGAAAGATAGGTTTAAATTTAGAGTTTGGGATAGGGGAAAAACACAATACTCAATATGTAATTATGTTATAGATGACGAGGGTCTTTTATGGCAAGTAGAGTCAGCTTATCGGGATGAACTTTGGAAGTCTGAATGTAAGGATTACATTATAGAGCAGTGTGTAGGTTTAAAAGATATTAAAGGTAAGCCTATTTATGATGGAGATATAGTGGAATATGAAGATGTTTATTATACTGTAGAGTGGCATCATAGAGGGGGATATAATGGTTATGAGGCGACAAATAAATATCACGGTTCTGTTTTATGGACTGAAATGCTATCATCAACAATGATTATAGGTAATATTCACGAAAATCCAGAATTATTAAAATAACCACTTGACAAGCACTTAAAAATGTATTATATTGTTAGTATGAATATAAAGACATTGAAGTAGGGAGCTTTGTTAGTTGTATTTATAAGAATAGCTCTTGACGCTCCTTACATTAATTTGTCGGGAGCTATTTTTTGTCTATATTCTAAGTTTAATTGTATAGTTTACTTTGTGAGGAGCAGTAAAACTAAGCAACCAGTTTGTGAGTTAGTATCTGGCATAAATAAAAACTAATGTATCTACTATTAATTCAAGACGCCGTAGTGTTGGTTGTTTTGGGTGTAAGCAACTGTAAACAGAATAAATTAGACAAGTTTCTTAGGTATGGCTAGCCTACTCATTGAGCAAATAGTTTCTGATAAATAGATTTTACTAAGCACCCGTTATATATAAAAACAAATTAATCTTTCTTCTTTGTGTTTTATCATCTACTGTATTATGGCTCTTGTCTTATACGGTGTCTTGCTTATTCTAAAGTATAGTGTTATAATAAACTATTAATAAATAATAGGTAGGTTATATGGAAAATAAAGCAGTAAAATTCGGACACTTTATCAAATCTATGCCGTTCGAGGTATGGATGCGTTACTTCTTTAAGATAGTAGAGGGCGTTGATTTTATTAGAGAGCCTTACCATGATAATATATTTGAAACATTTCAGCATATATACGAGCAGAACGATGAGTATAGGTATACTAATTTAAATTTAGCTCCTCGTGCAGGTAAAACGCTAGACTCTTACTATTTTATAGCTTATTGCATAGTAAACAACCCTAAGTGTGAATTTATATACACATCATTCTCTGTTGCAGTTTTAAGAGATGTAAACATAGGGTTAATGAAAATATTTGATAATCCTTTATTTAAAGAAATGTATCAATTAGATAGTTATTCAAAAGACATTGATGCTAATATCCCTAGTGATTGGCTTGAAGTATATCAAAGGCATTCAGAAGAGTATAAAAAAGATAAAAAGATTGCAAGTGCTAAGCTAATAACTATTGCAGATAGTAAAATACACTTACAGCCCGTAGGTTCAACAATTACAGGTCTAGGTTTTGGTGTGCGTAATTCTGAAAAGTTTTCAGGCATGCTTTTAATGGATGATATACAAAAAATTCAAGATATTAAAAACTCCGAACTATTAAGACAAAAAACTAATGATTATTTCTCTAGTGTTTTAGCTTCAAGAGCTAACAACCCTAAAGCACCTATGTTAAATGTACAGCAAAGAATATGTTTAGGGGACATGACAAGTCATTTAGAAGATGAGTACGACTTTAAAACTGTAAAAGCACCTTTATTTATTGATGGGGTTTGTCAGCTACCTAGTCAGTACGATGAAAAGCGTATAAAGCTAATTCAAAGGTCAGAGTTTGACTTTCAAGCACAGTATCAACAAGAGCCTATTGTAAGTGGTGGTAATGAATTTAAAGAAGAGTGGTTTGATTGGTCTTGGGATATTCCAGCATTAAACGAATTTCAATATATATACTTTGTTGGAGATACTGCTTTTTCAGATAAAAAGGTTAATGACTATAGTGTAGTTAGTACATACGGTATAAAAGCAGATAAGTTATATTTAATTGATGTTGCAAGAGAAAAGATAGAGAGTATTGATTTACCTAAAAAGATTGATGATATATGCTCTAAATATAAAGGCTACAAGCAAGATTATACTTGGATTGAGCCTAAGGCATCGGGTCAAACAATTATTCAAGCATTAAGAAAGTATTCAAACAATGTTAAGATTCCAAGTGAAGAGGATATTAAGGAGCATATGAAAAGGCTTGTTAATAAAACTGAACGAGCTAGGGATTGTATGGGTTGGATTGACAAAGACAGTAAAAATGTTATAATAAGTAATAAGATAAGTTGTTTAAAAGAAATTAAAAGCGAACTACTAAACTTCCCAGCTTCTGCAAACGATGACTTTGTAGATACTTTTATAGATGGGATAAACTTATTTGCAAAATATTATAAACATAAAAAAGTAGACTATGCTAAGGCATTAGATATTAGACGAGGAATGGGTTTTTAAATGTTAAAGAAATTTATAGATAAAAGAGTAATGGCTGTCGCTGATAGCTATTTTGGGCTTTCTGAAAGAGCCAATAGTGTAAGGAATAACTTTGACACTAAAAATGTAGTAAATGCAGACAATGTGTTTTTTGCTAGCAGTCGTAGAGTAAGCACACAGGAGATGGAGAACATCTACCTTGCTAATCCATTTGTAAACGAATGTATAACAAGAACTATAGAGGATATTTACAAGAATGACTTGAATGTTATTCTGCCTAAAGGTAAAGAAAACCAAACAGATGAGTTTTACAATTACTTTTGGGAACAACAACAAGAGAATTTAAAAAAGAATACATTTGATTTAATAGTTTATGGTGGTTCGTTAAATGCTAAGTATGACTTAACACAAAACCCTATGGAAGATTATGAGTATTCTAAAGATACAGAAATTGTATATATTCCTTACTCACAGTATCAAGGTACGCCAAACATGAAATTTGGTACTATTATTTCAGGTGCTAAGTATTGGAATATCGGAACACTAGGCTCAGTTGATAAGTCTTTTGCAGTAAACTTTACTAACTTACCAGTTCCATACTCAAAACAAGAGCAGTATAAATACCAAGGCATGGGTATTATTGAAAGTAAGCTAGTGTTAATTAAGCTTGCTATGGTTATTCTTGATAGTTTAGCTAACTGTACATTTAGAAACGGTGCTTTAGCTATTAAGGTTAAGGGTAATTTTGACACTATGCAATCAGCAGATAGAGATAAGCTAGTACAATTCTACTCTAACTTAAAGCTGATTAATGAGGGTTTAAACTCTACAGCTATGGTAAACATTGATACAAGCGAAGAAGTAACAACTATTGAGTTTGATTTATCTAAATATGATGATATTTTAAACACAGCAGTTCAGTTCTTATGTGGTTTGTTTGGTTATAGTGCTTCATCTATCCTAGGAGCTAGTCCTAAAGGCTTTAATGCGACAGGAGAGAGCGACAAGGCTATGAACGCTGAAAACATTAAACGCTATCAACATAGATTATATGCACCTATTAAAGAGATGATGAAAATAGAAGCTTTTAAATTCTTTGGCGAAGAAGTAGATGTTGATTTTGAATTTAACAACCCTATTATGATGAGTAGAGCAGAAGAAGCAGAAGTACAACAAATTGAAATAAGCAATGCTTTAAACTTACAAAATGTACAATCTTTAGAGTCTTTAGATTATCTATATCAAAGAGATGTTATTTCAGCAGAAGAGTACGAACGCAAAAAACAAGACATTAACGAGTTTAATGAGGATTTAGAGAATGACGGTTAAGGTAAACGCACCTAAACATCCTGATATGCTTGAAATTAAGCTGTATAAAATGCTTAATGCTTACAGAAAGGCTATATATAAAGTATTCAATGATAATATTGATTTAAAAGCCTTTTCTGATGCCGAAACAAAAGAAAGTCAAATAAGCGACTTTGATAAAAAGGTTGATAAAGTAATTAATAAGGCAGGTGGTATCTCGGCAGTATCACACAAGCAGATGTATAGTTATTATAACAAAGCTTTAGAGCTGTCAGTAAACCAAGCCAATTTTGCAGTTGATTTACAGCAATATTACTATGGCGATAAAACAATGCTTAAGTTCTTACAAGACAATACAACAGATTATATTACTAAGTATGGCGAAGATATATCACTTTGGCTAAAAGATGAAATAAGAACTAATTATTTGCAAGGTGGTTCATATACTAATCTAGTTAAGCAGATAAAAGAGAGAATACCAGTTGATACAAGAAAGGCTAAAACAATAGCTAGAAATGAAACAGGTACTTTTGTTGGTACAATGAATAAAAAGCGAGCTGATGATTTGGGTATAGAAGACGGCGAGTGGATTGCAGTTGGAGATAGTAGAACAAGACAAAGCCATAAAAAAGCAAACGGTAAACAATTTAAGATAGAGCAGGGATTAAAAATAGACGGAGAGTTTACACAACCAGCTTTACCAATAAATTGTAGGTGTAGCTTAAAGTGGGTTATTCCAGAGTAGTTTGACAAAGTTAAATAAAAAATATATAATTATTAAAGAAAGGTAAGAAACTAATGTATATTCAAGATAAAGCTGAAATTAATTTAGAAACAAAACAGGTTGTTTTAGCTCGTGATGGTATTTATCGCTATTTAGGTAGTGAGTTAGGTATCGCAGGAGATAACACTATTTATAATGTTAAAAGAACGACAGAGTCTGTTTTAAAGATTGCAGATGATATTAATAAACTTGGTGTGTTACCAATCACAATTGAGCACCCTAAAAGCTTTTTAGATTTAAAGAATGATAAGAGTTTTAAAAAAGGTGGTGTCGGTAATTGTTACACTAATGTCGTTGACGGCGTTAATGTGGTATGTGGACATATTGTTTCAATGAATGATGATGTTAGAGAGCTTTTAAATAAAGGTCGTGAAGTATCATTAGGTTCATTAGCTGAAATTACTAAAGTAGAAGATAAAGACTATGATTTTGAAATGAATGTTACAGGTGTTAATCATTTGGCGTTATTAGAAAACAAGGGTAGGTGTGGTAATATATGCTCAATAACAGATGGTTTAACAGAAAAAGAATATTTGATTGAGGAGCTTTTAAAAATGAAAGAAGAATCAAAAAAAGAATTTGCACTTTCTGATGTTGAAATGATTAACAGCAGAATGAGCAAGCTTGAGGATATGGTAAAGTCTATATCTGAAAAGCAAGAGGCGATGAAAGTTGCTGACGAAGAAGTAAAAGAAGAAGAGAAAGAAGCAGAAGAAAAGTCTGATGTTGAAGCTCAAGATTCTTTAAATGAACAATTAAAACAGGCTACAGCTGATGGTTTAGACAAAGGCAAGGACATTGCTATTGCTCACTATAAAACAGCTATGAAATTCGTTGATGCAGGTTTAATGGAAGCTAAAGAGCTACTTGATAACCTACCTTGTGAAATGGTTGACGCTAAATTAAAAGAAATGTTTGATTTAGATTCAGTTGAGGCAGAAGAAAGAAACGGATTAATCGCAGTTGCTTTAAAAACAAAGACACAATCTAAATTTAAAGATGCTTGGAACTTTGGTAAGGCAGTAGAAGAAAAGTCTGAAGAAAACAAAAACACATCTAAAAAACAATTTAGTATTTTTAGATAAATAGGAGAATAAGAAAATGGCATTATTTAACAGTGCAAACGTATTAGAAAAATTAAACGCAGGTGTTTATGCTCCATTAGCAGGAATCGCAAAGCCAATGGTAGAGCCTGTTACGGATATTGACCCAGCATTAGAAGCAGGTCAAGGTATCGCAGTAAGTGCTACAGGCGTTGCAACATTAGCAACAGACAATGCAACTCACGTTGTAGTAGGTTCAAACCTAGGTCTAATTAATGGTACATATAAAGTAATCGATGCTACAAACATTCCAGCAGTTGCTTTAGGTCAGGCATTAGTTGATGTTAAAGTTAAAGCAGGCGAAGTTCTAGTTAAAGGCGACGAAGTTGCATTTGCAGCAGGTTTACTTGTAAAAGCTACAGCAGAAACACAAAAATTTATTGTTGAAGATGTTGAGTCAATTGATTCAGTTATCACAGCAAGAATTAAATTTAAATAAAGGGTAGAATAAAATGAATTTAAATCAATCACAAAAGAACTTTATCGCTTCACTTTCAAAAGGTGTAAACAGAGCTATTATTGATTCAGGTTTAGAAGTTGCTAAAAGACCTCTAACATTTGAAGATATGGAAGTTGTATCTAAACTAGGTATTGAAGTTTCAGATGAAGACAGAACTATTACTGATAACATGCCGTATGTTGAGTATGAACTAGTTAAAGTTTCTCAAAGAATCTTTGAAAGACCTATTGCTAACCAACCATTTACAGAAGTTATTTCAGCAGATGGCGAAGGCTCAACAGACTCAGCAGTTGTTTACAAGTTTGTAGACTATAAAGGTGGCTTTACTCTAAACACAGATAAAGGTGCATCAAACTCAATCGTTTCTAACAGTCATGGTTCAGAGTCTTATACTAAGAGATACTTATCAGCTTACTTAGAAGATGTTTCATTATATGAAATCGCAGTTGCTTTAGCTAAAGGTTTAGACCTTAACTCAAGAATGCTAAGAGCTTTATATGTGGCATACGAAAAAACAATGAATAAAATCATTTTTGATGGTACAGACACAGCAAACGAAACAGTTGGTAAATTTGCACTAAACACAGTTGCAGGCGATACAGTAACATCAGCTACTGATACATGGCAAAACCTAGTGAATGCAGGTACATCAATCGGCATTTATAAAGACTTAGCTACTAAAATTGCATCAATGGAAGAAGCAGGCGAGTTAAACGACGGTGTATTTACTCCAGATACTTTAGTATTACCAGTTAAACAATTCGGTCTACTAAGACAACTTATGGATAACTCAGGTTACTTCAAAGGTTCAATTAGAGAATACCTAGAAACAATGCTTGGTCTTAAAATTGTATCATATGCAGGTCTAAAAGGTGCAGGTGCGGCAGGTGTTGACAGAGCTATCTTAATGAACTCATCAATGGAAAACGTATTCTATGGTTTACCAAACCCATTAGCAGTATACGAAGATCAAAAGTTTGATGTAAACAGTAAAAAATCTGTATTCCAAACAACTGGTTTAATTGTTGTTAACTCAGGTGCTATTTCAGCAATTGACAATATTTAATATTATATAAATTAAGAGTAGCTTATGCTACTCTTTTTTATTGACTGTATCATATATATGTGATAAATTAATTATAAGAACACATTTCGAGGATGTGATTTTAAATGAGTCTAGACCTCGAATCTAGGCTCTTTTTATATTCGAGGTATAAAAATGAAAAAAATAAATTTAAAAGATATTATAAATATAAAACACGGTAGATTAACCCCATTCAGAGAAGTTGAGGAGCATTTATCTCCATCTGGTGGTATTTCAAGAATGTTTTATTGTTTATGTGATTGTGGAAATTATAGAAATGTAGCTTTAAGTGATTTAAGAAGAAAAGGAATTAAAAGTTGTGGATGTTATAACAAAGAGCAGTTAAAAAAATCTGTAACATCTCATGGTTTATCTAATACTAGAATTTATAATATATATAAAAAAATAATTATCAGGTGTAATAAAGAAAATTCGAAATATTATAAAAACTATGGTCAGAGAGGCATTAAAGTTTGTAAAGAATGGTTATGCGACAAAGGTCTTCAAAATTTTTACAATTGGTCTATTAATAATGGATACAATGATAATCTTTCTATCGATAGGATAAATAACGATGACGGTTACAGCCCTGAAAATTGCAGATGGGCAACAAGAGTAGTTCAAAACTGCAACCAAAGAAAAAGAAAAGATAATAGTAGCTGGTATACTGGTATTGGATATGTAGAAAAAATAAATAAATACTCTAGTAGAATATCTGTAAATGGGAAAAGGATTGTCATAGGATATTTCAAAACCAAAAAAGAGGCTTTAGAGGCAAGAAATGATTATATTGTAAATAATAATCTTATCCATAAATTGCAAAAATATGTTAAGAATTAAATAATTATAGCAGTCTTTATGACTGTTATTTTTGTTGTGTTGATAATATTTTAATAAAGTGTTATAATGATATATTATATAAACAGGAGAATTAATATGAAATTTAAAGCGTTAAAAGACTTAGCTTTTCCTAAGTTCGATATTAAAGTAAAAAAAGGCGAGATGTTAGACTTAACAGATGAGCAGTTCACAGAAGTTAAAATATTTTATCAAATATTATTTAAAGAAGTTAAGGCAGAAGTTGTAGAAGAACCTAAGCCAAAGAAAAAGGCTAAGAAAGCAAAATAAAGGGTTAATAAATGGCAAATAATACAGATAACTATGTAAGGCTTAATTATTCAAGCACAAGATATTTAGATGATTTTATGTTTAATTCAGACTCTTTAAGTGCAAGCGAGCTAGCTACATTAATAGCAGACAAGAAAACAGAAGTTATAACTAATGCTAGTGATAATGAGCAAGTATATAAAATATGGTATAATTTATATAATTTTGTACCTGATTGGATACTATCTCAATTATACGATGAAATTGTAGCAATGCCTAAAAATGGAGCTATGAAGTGTTTTCTTGATAGTCCTGTGTTTGGTAGTTTAATGATGACTAAGTTATTAGTTGGCACATTAGAGGCTTACAATATCCAAGACTACAAAGAAGCTATATTAGCAGGCGATGATGTTATATTACAGCCTAAGGCTTTATCAAGAACAGCAGGTTCAAAATCAATTGGGGACATGTCTATTAGCTTTGAGAGTGAAAGACTTGGTATTGATATTTCTACACCGTTTGAGCAGTATTTATCTACTTTACCTAACGGCATTGAGATACTAGAGTTTTATAAAAACTGTTTACATAGTCAACCAAGAATGGGTATAGTATAATGGATAGAATGATAGACCAATTTGTTAATGATAGATTCTTTAATGATTTAGCTGATAAGGTGTATTTAATTAAAGTTGAAGTTGTTAATAACTTAGGTAAGCTTGAAAGGGCGTATACTAGAGATGGCGAGATAGTAAAAAAGGTTATTAGACCTTTAACAGCTATGCAAAGACAGCAATATTCAGTTGATGCAGATGTTATGTTAAACTTAACTAATAAGCTTGATTTTTACGGTTCTAATAATACAACTGATATTATAGAGTGGAAAAATAAGTATTATAAAGTTGTTGATGAGTATGATAGAGAAAATAACAACGGTTATGCTTATAGATACTTCTTGAAATACTTAAACAAGGATGAGCTTATAAATGGCGAACTATCGAACTAATGACCTAAAACAGCTTGGTAATGTTATGGCTAAAAAAATACAAGAAGACTTAGCGAAACTATCGCAAGTTGGGGATTTTACTATAGCTTATGGTGTACCTAAGGGACAGACAGAAGACGGACAGCAGATAGAAGAGATCGCAATAGCAAATAACTATGGTGTATTAAGTCAAAATATACCAGCTAGACCCTTTTTAAGCACTGTTAAGACCAACTACAGCCAAAGAATACATAAAGACATTAAAGGGTCTTTAAACAAGTCTAAGAGTTTAGCTATATCTAATGAGCAAGTTTCTAAACAAGATGTAATGCAGTTGTTAGAAGTTAATTTAGCATTACCATTCGAAAATTATACAAGAGATAATCTTTTAACTGGGGACTGGGTAGAGAATAAACAAGCAACCATTAA
>Ga0209272_10000356_pt1 | contig 41252 bp, 40 predicted proteins | sample tdDd002_FD_187125 | JGI IMG/M metagenome (GOLD analysis project Ga0209272, IMG submission 187125) | Marine sediment microbial communities from the Atlantic coast under amendment with organic carbon and nitrate - tdDd00.2 (SPAdes)... | ecosystem: Environmental > Aquatic > Marine > Coastal >...
GATTAGTATCCTTATCAGAAATATATGCAAAAGTAAGTCAATTCCATTGAACCGCCGTATACCGAACGGTACGTACGGTGGTGTGAGAGGTCGGTGACTGAATTAATCAGCCACCTCCTACTCGATTATTTACTATCATTATATTTTGAGTTTTGAATGACTTATGAGGGTATGAGAATAATGAATAGGAAATCTGTTACAAAAATAGTGAGTATATGTAGAAAAAAATGTTCTAGTTGGATTGGTTGAGAGTCAGATCTATTAAAAAGTGAAGAGGCTGATTTATGTTTAAAAATCAAAATGATATAGTATTTGACGTTATTGAAGAGCGTTATAAAAATTTAATTACCACATTAGAACAGTTTATAAGTAAAGTGAATGAGAATGTTTCAGTTGAAGATATTTTTAATCGTATTGATTGCATTTTAATTAAATTACTAATTCTCTTCACTTATGAAAATCGTCTAATTAATAAAAAGACAAATCGCGATTTTATAAAACATATTAAAGCACATGAATTGTTGTTATACGATTTAGTGAAAGTGTTTAAGAATGAAGATGTATCTAGTGATGATTATCTTGTAGTAATGGGAAAACTTTTAGATAAGATAAAGAAACATTTTGAAAAATATAATTCTAGTAGAGATCTAAATACTATCTATATGAGTGACATAATGGGTGAAAAGAAGTATTTTGGTTGTATATTGTTTGTAGTATGTGAATATGGTTTTTTTATCAAAGTATATGGTGAAACTAATCAAGAATTGCTATCCGAAATGATTACTAGAGCAAATGGATACCGTGAACACTTCTTTGATGAAAATGTAGAATGGGGAGAAGTGATTGACTTCAGAAATTGGAAACTGATGACAAATGATTCTATGGTATTAGCTAAAAAAAATACTGATTCAGCTAGGAAGAGGAATAAGAAATATACTTTATATATGACTGGAGATTCTAAAATTAATGAGTATATCACAAAAAGTATTTCAATAGAAGCTGAGATATTTACAATGAATACTGAAAATTTATTCCATACGCTTCAAGTGATGAAACAAAATAGCCTTAAGTTAGGCAATGTAATCACTATTGATAGTATTGGCGATTTATCATTTGTTGAGGAATGTTAAAGTAGATAATAATGAGAGCTGACAATAAGCTCTCATTTTTTTGTTCAAAGGAATATGATTTTCGTATTGAGAAAAGATTGTAGATTCTATGGAAATTATAGTGTAATATGGAAAGTGTATAGAAACTGCATATCAAATAGTCAGAATACATAGAAAATTACAGGGGGGTATTATGAAGGATTGGATATGGTTACTTATAATTGGAGTATTGGTTACAGTAAATATCGTACAGTGGTTATTACATTTACGGTCAAAGAAGCAAGTGGTAGTTGAAGAAAAACCACAGATAGATGTGGATTCATTAAATGGTTATTCTACTAAGTACTTACACTTAACAAATCAATTTTCTGCATTTACGGATGAGTTTAACGTAGAGATGAAATCGCTACTTGATAGAGTATTGGGTTTAACAGCAAGTACTCAAGAACAAACAGCTAATCTAAGTTCTGTAAATGGTTTGGTTGGTGATATTTATACTCGGGTGTCTGATAACTCTACTAAGAGTGAAGACATGGCTGAAACATCAAAAGAAGCATCTGATACTATCAATTCTAGTGTAACCAGCATCATAAAAACAATACAGGAATTTCAAGAAATCAGATCTTTTCTAAGTACATCAATTGATAATGTTACATCATTAGGAGCAAAAACTTCAGAAGCAGAAAGTCTAATTTCTGCTATTGATCAAATATCTGAACAGACCAATTTACTTGCTTTAAATGCATCTATTGAAGCGGCAAGAGCTGGAGAAGCTGGACGAGGTTTTTCTGTAGTTGCTGATGAAATAAGGAAGCTATCGATTCAAACATCTAATGTTGTCAGTAACATTACTGAACTTATGAATGATATCATGACCATGGCTTCTCAAACAGGCGTTAATTTAGATAAAACAGTTTCTAGAATTGAAACACAAAGTACCAATTTAGAAGACTCTAAGGTCGATTTGGAACAAGTCGCTGAATCAGCAGGAAATTTAGTAACATTAAATCTAAAGGTTTCTGATGCTTCTTCAGATATTGTTGGCGCTTTTGAGCATGTAAAAGATCTTGTAAAGGATTTAGATTTAGCAGTTGAAGATGTGGCTAGAACAGCTGAAGAGATTAGCGTTGGTTTAGATGAGGAAACAAAAGCATTAAATATTCTAGGGGATGCAGTAGGCTCTTTAAAGGAAAATAGTATTAATCTCGAGGCCGAATTAAAACCATATTCAGAAAGCCTTACTATTGTATCAACACCAAATGAACCATACTATATTTTCAATGAGAAAACTGGTGATATTGAAGGTATTGATGTGGATTTATTAAAAACGATTTATAAAGACGTCGATGTGACGCTTGATTTTAAAATAGCGACATGGGATGATGCCCTTGAGATGCTCGAGAAAGGTATTGTGGATATGATACCTAACATTGCTAAAACGACTGAACGAGAACGACTTATGTCATTTAGTAAATGTTATAGAGATAAATGTGTATATGCTTTTTATACTTTAGAAGGATTAGAGTTATTAAGTTATGATAATTTAATTGGTAAACGCATTGGTATTATGGAAGGTTATGAATATTATCCAGCTTTTGATAAAGATAAAAAAATCTACAAAGATGAGAGTGTTAATGAACAAATTCTATTTAAAAAACTCTTAAAAGGCCAGGTAGATGGCATTATCATTGAGGAAAATATTGGTGATTACTATTTGAATCATATCATTGAAACAAATGAAATTATGAAAGCGACTTATCAACATACTGAGAAGGATCAAGAAATCAGTAATATTGCTTTTTCTAAAAAGAATAGTTTAGAGTTTTATATTAAACACTTTGATCATCGCGTTGATGACGTCATGAATGGCCCATTGTTTAAAGATATAAGAGAAAAATATATGAGAAAAAGTGTCACGGTATTGACAAAACACTCTATTAATTAAGATCCCTTCGGGATTTTTTTTTATCTATTTTTGGTTGGGTGTTATGGTTGGTATCTAAATGAATGTTTTGGGTGATTTCAAGTAACTCTTATTCCTGTAAACTAATTAAAAGTAGACTGGGAGGTTATTATGTATCCAACATTAGAAATCAACTTAAAAAAAATAGAGGAAAATATATCGTATGTTAGCAAACTCTGTTTTGAGTCGGGCGTCTCAATTACAGGAGTTATCAAAGGCTGTTTTGGATCTGAACATGTGGCAAAACAGTTTTTAAAACAAGGGATTAACTCATTGGGTAGTTCAAGAATGGCGCAATTAAAACAAATGAAATCATTAGATAAGAGTTGCGAAACGATGCTTTTAAGACTACCTATGTTATGTGAAGTAGAGGATGTTGTCTCATATTGCGATATTAGTCTCAATTCTGAACTGGTAGTACTTGAGGCATTAAATGAAACTTCTAAAAAACATGGTAAAAAACATCAAGTTATCTTAATGTACGACTTGGGTGACCTAAGAGAGGGTGTATGGTTACCTGAGGAGTTAGTGACTCTAGCAAATGCAGTTGAGTTAATGGAAGGATTACATTTATTAGGAATTGGAACGAATTTAAGTTGTTATGGTTCTGTAAAACCAACCATAAAAAATTTGAAACGATTGGTACGTATGACAGAACTCGTTGAAACATCAATTGATAGGACTTTGGAAATCATTTCGGGTGGTGCAACATCAACGCTCCCCTTGATTAAAGATAAAAGTCTACCTAATAGAATTAATCACTTAAGATGTGGTGAGGGGATTTTATTGGGAAAAGATTTGGGGGAATATTATGATTGTCCGCTGCCTTTGCATACAGATACTTTTTTATTAAAAGCACAAATTGTAGAAATAAAAGATAAACCATCCCATCCTATTGGAGAATTGGCTGTTGATGCTTTCGGAAACCATCCGGTCTATGACGACAGGGGTGTTAGAAAAAGAGCAATTTTAGCAATTGGTAAACAAGATTTTGGAAGTCATGATAAATTGATAGCTGTTGATAACAAGGTTAAAATTATTGGTAGCAGTAGTGACCATTTAATTGTTGATATAACCGAATCAGCTATTTATCAAGTGGGTGATATTATTTCTTTCACGATGTATTATCAACCGATGTTGTATTTAAGTTTAAGTAGCGATGTCTTTAAATCTTATGTGTTATAATAAATAAAACTGATAGGAGTGTTTATGATACAAATAGATTGGAAACCTGACAGAAATGAACATGTTTCTATTAAAAAACAAATCATTGACTATATGAGGGAAAAAATTAATACAGGTACATGGCCAATCGGTTCGAAGTTACCCTCACAAAGATATCTGGCTGAGAAATTCGAAGTGAATCGATCAACTGTTATCGCTGCTTTTGATGTACTGAAAAGTGATTTGCTAATTTCAGGACAGGGAAAAGGTGGTATGAAAATAATAGCAGCATCAACACCTCTTATCACAATGTCTCAAACAAAATGGCAAGATTACATTGAAGAGGGGATTCATTTACCAAACTATAAAACCATTAAGATGATTAATGATTCAGACCCTGATATCAATATGTTAAGACTGAGCTCTGGTGAAGCTTCTCCAGAGTTATTTCCAACTAAGTATATGAATGAGGTTTTAGCTTCTATTTCAAGCGAAATGGGGCATCTAGGTTATGAATGGCCTACAGGTATGAGATGTTTACAAGAAGCACTTTGTGACCATCTTAAGAAAAAAGATATACATGTATCACCTCAAAATATTCTAATTGTATCGGGTGCTTTGCAAGGATTTCAATTGATTACCATGGGGCTTTTACAAATGGGATCGACTGTATTTGTAGAGAAACCATCGTATTTGTATTCGCTTCAGATTTTACAGACGTTAGGTATGAGGCGTGTCGGTATACCGATAGATAAAGATGGTATTATCAGTCAGGATATTTCATCACAAATACCTAAAAATCATGCTTCAATTTTATATACCATTCCAAATTTTCAAAATCCGACAGGTACTGTTATGTCTATGGAAAGAAGAAAAGAACTACTAAAGGTCTGTTACGACTCAAAATTACCAATTATTGAAGATGACGTTTATGGTGATTTATGGATCGATGAGGAACCGCCAAAGAGTTTGAAGTCTATGGATGAAATCGGAAATGTTTTATATGTGGGTAGTGTTTCCAAAACACTTAGTCCAGGCTTAAGAATAGGATGGGTTGTAGGACCTGAAACCGTTATTAATAGACTTGCTGACATTAAAATGCAAATGGATTACGGCTCGAGTTCTGTGTCTCAATTGATTGTTGCAAAGTGGTTATCAAGTGGTTTATATGATAAACATTTAATTGAAGTGAGAAAAGAACTCAAAAAAAGAAGAGATTTTACAATAGAGTTATTAGAAACATATTATAGTGATTTAGCCACTTGGGACATTCCAATGGGTGGATCGTATATATGGATAACTTTAAAAGATTCACTAAGTGTGTACAAAATCTTTGAAGCTGCTTTTCATGAAAAAATACTTTTTAATCCTGGTTATATTTATGAATCTACAAGTAATAATGCTTTTAGAATCTCATATTCGTTTGCTAGTTATGAACAACTAAAAGATGGAGTGATTCGATTATCAGATATTATTAGAAATAAAAGTTAAAAAACTCTGTTTACACAGAGTTTTTTTATCCTAATAATTGATTAACGGTATCTAATTTAGTGATAACATCCACAGATGTCATAGTTGTACTGGCACCAGAAAGGTACTGATCAATCGCATTAAGTTCAGAAGTTATAAAATCGGCGCTTCCCAAGTCTTCTGAATTCAGAGTTTGAACTGCCGTTTTTAACCAAGTTCTGCACATGGTACGTTGACTAGCTTCGTCAAAGTTGTCTCTAATAAAGTTAAGACAAAAATTTATTGTATCTAAAGATGATGGATTCATAACTTACCTCCAAGTTAATTGTAGCATAAGATATGATAATATTCTAATTTAGATTGTCATCATAAAAAAATAAAAGACTAGGATGCAATACTATTTAGAAAGCGTTTTAGTGGGTATATAACAATCAGATTGGAGGCCTTATGAAGATTTTGCACATAGAACATAGTAAAATGATAAGACAAGCTTCAAAGGATGTGATTGAATCTTTAGGTCACGACTATATTGAGGCAACAACTCTTAAAGAAACTTATGAAGTGTTAGAAAATGATAAAATTGATTTGGTGATAACAGGGTTAGAACTTGATGATGTTGATGGTGAAGATTTGGTGGAATCACTTTCTAAATCACTTTATTCAAGAACACCCATCGTTGTGTTGACCTCATATGATAATTTAGATTTAAGAGAAAAATTATTTCAACTAGGTGTTGTTGATTACCAAATTAAGAAGAACTTTACCAGTAATCGTTTGAAGACATATATAGAGTCAATTCAATTGAACGAGGACTTGCTAAAGATGATGCGCTCATTAAAAATTGCTGTTATAGATGATTCTGTTTTAACGGTTAAAATCATTCAAAATATATTCGAACTGAATGGTATCTTACATGCAGATTATTTTTATGATGCCAGCTCATTACTCGAAAGTGAATTAAACTATGATATATACGTAATTGACTTAATTTTACCTGAGACAACTGGTGAAGCACTGATTGGTAAACTAAAATTAAAATCAAAAGATTGTATTATTATTATGATTTCATCCACCTCAAATTACAAAACGATTTCTCATGCTTTGAATTCTGGTGCTGATGACTTCATTGTAAAACCATTTGATGCCAACACATTCTTGGTACGGATTAAAAATCATATCAAACAATATATGTTATTAAGAGCGTTAGAATCATCCAATGAAAAATTATTGAAATTATCTATAACAGATGGCTTAACAGAGGTCTATAATCATAAGTATATTGTTACAAGATTAGAAGAGGAGTGTTCTAGATCCTCGAGATATGAAGAAGCATTATCCATTATTTTATTTGACTTAGATAATTTTAAAAAGGTAAATGATACATATGGTCATCAACAAGGTGACATAGTGCTTAAACAAGCTGCTGAGACCATCAAGAGAGTTGTAAGAGAGTCGGATGTATTAGGCCGGTACGGTGGTGAGGAATTCCTAGTGATACTGCCATGTACCGACAATGAAAGAGCACATAAAGTTGCTGATAAGATCAGACATGAAATATCAATGTTAACATTTGATATAGAAAACTTTGGTATAACAATTAGTGGTGGTGTTTCAACTTTTTCAGAGGGCTTTTATAGTCAATTGATAATGGAAGCGGATATGAATTTACTCGAAGCGAAAAAAACAGGAAAGAACAAAATAATTTAAGGTGATGCTAAGCATCACCTTTCAATATTTTTTGAAGTTGTTTCAATATATCTGACGAGTCTCCAATAATCTGAGTACATGGACCTTCATATTGAATAGGTTCTTTATTAATAACATATACTTTTGCATTTTTATTCTCGTATGAAATCAAGTTGAAAGGAGAAACCAAGAAAGAAGTCCCAATTATGATATGGACTGTATTCTTTTGAGCTAAAGAGGCACTTTCAGGCCATTTGGTAATGCCTTCGCCATACAATACAACTTGTGGCTTATAAAAGGTATTATCATCAACCCTGTAGACAATTTGATCTTCATTCAATAATGAGGTATATGGTACATTTTCTTCGAGAATACGATATGTTTGAGGTGATTTATGAGATACCTTGATTAAATCATATAAAAAAATATTTCCATGGAACTCAATCACTTGTTTAGAACCAGCTTTTTGATGAAGTCTATCCACATTTTGTGTGATGATACCATCAATATAACCTTCAGCTTCCATTGTAGCTAAAATCTTATGTGTATCATTAGGCTTTGAATGAAAGACACTCGAAAACCTTTCTTGAAAAGCTATATAAAATCGATCGGTATCTTTAAAAAAAGTTCGAATAGCTAAATCATCTTCATGATACTTTTCATAAAAACCATCGGTACTTCTAAAATCGGGAATGCCTGAATTTGTACTAACACCAGCGCCTGTAAAAATTACAGCCTTGTTTTGCCTTAAATCATTTGCTAATAGGTATAAATTTTCCATGTTCTCTCCCATATCAAGTACACCTCCTACTCAAAATAAATAATAGAAATATTATACTCCAAATTCGAGTTAATAATTTGTGGATTAATGTTATCAAATTCAGCTTCATTAGTTTGTGATACATCGCTCCTGGTGAATAATTGGAGCGCGTTTTATTGGTTCGTTTAAACAACTTAATTTTACCATGAATAGCTTATATCTGGATATAAATATAAATATTCTTCTTTTTTCTTCAAAATCATTATACAATAATATCATTAGAAAGGATGTTTATGTTAAATTTACTATTTGAGTTAGCCAATCGAGTAGGATTGGTAATAATGTTATCTTTTGTTTTTTCTAAAACAAAAATATTTAAGAATGTATTTACAAGAAAAAGAAAACTAAAATTTAGTGAGAAACTTATTATGGCTTTATTCTACGGTGGATTAGGTATCTTAGGATCTTATACAGGAATAGCCTTTAAAGGCGCTATCGTTAATACAAGAGTCATCGGTGTTGTTGTTGGTGGATTACTGGGAGGTCCAGTAGTTGGTGTGTTAGCAGGTATATTTGCGGGAATACACCGATTTTTAATGGATCCAGCGGGGATGACATCTTTTGGTTGTGCGATATCTACAATTTCAGAAGGTTTATTAGCAGGCTATTTAAGTCACTATTTCTATCGTTCAAAGAATCCTGTATTCTTTGCGTGGATAGCAGGTACAGTGGCTGAAGTTATGCAGATGTCCATCATATTGTTAATCGTTAAACCCTATTCCTATGCGAGTAATTTAGTTTCGATTATTGGTTTACCAATGATTTTAATGAATGCGATAGGAATTGCTATGTTTGTAGCAATAGTTCAAAATATAAAAACACTTCAGGATTCAGAGGCTGCTTTTAGAGCCGAGCAAACACTTAAAATAGCTGATCAAACCATACAATATTTTAGACAAGGTTTAAATAATGAAGGGGCGCAAGTCGTCTCACAAATTATATATGATATGACTGACTTTAAAGCAGTAGCCATAACCGACGAGGAATGTATACTTGCTCATACTGGGATAGGTAAGAACCACACACGTGTTGGGACTGAGATAGAAACAGATATGACAAGGCATGTATTAGAGTTAGGGAAAATGCTTGTTAATCAAAATACTGAAAGTACCAATTCGCTTTATAAAGACTATAAATTGAATTGTGCCATTATAGTGCCGCTTAAGATGAATGAGAAAACAGTTGGGACCTTAAAATTATACAAGGAAAAAGTAAATAGTATCACATTAGTGGATGAAGAATTAGCAAGAGGACTAGGTAACTTATTTTCATCTCAGTTGGAACTGAGTCGCATTGAAAAACAAGAGGCTCTAAGAGTCAAAGCAGAACTGCAAGCATTACAGGCACAGATTAATCCGCACTTTTTATTTAATGCCATTAATACAATTGTTTCACTCGTTAGAACAGAACCTGATAATGCGAGAAACCTTCTAATTCATTTAGGAGATTATTTTAGAAACAACATGCAAATCAATAAAGAATCAATTACTATTGGTGAAGAGTTGAAACATATAGAGGCTTATCTCAAAATTGAAAAAGCAAGATTTGGTAATAAGTTAAGTGTTGTTTATAATGTTCCTGAACATTTAGAGACCATGATACCACCACTTCTCATTCAACCTATTGTTGAAAATGCTGTTAAACATGGTATCTTCCCAAAAGAAGGTGATGGAACTGTTGAAATTTCTGTTTCATATCAAGATGATGAGATGTGTATAATTGTAAAAGACGATGGTGTAGGTATGAGTGAAAGTAAGAAAAATAATGCAATTGGTTTGTCAAATGTAAAGAAGAGACTTCAAGCCGTTTATGACAATCAGTTTAAGTTTAGAATTGATTCTGAGAACGGTATGGGTACTCAAGTGTTTATTTCAGTACCGATTAGAGGAGGACTTGATGATTAGATGTATTGTAATAGACGATGAGAAACCAGCAAGGGATGAAATTTCATATTTAATTAATGCACATGACAAATTTGAAGTGATAAAAACATATGATAATGGAAAAAGTCTGCTAACCGATATATTTTCAATCGATGTAGATGTGATTTTTGTAGACATCAATATGCCAATAATGACAGGTATAGAATTGGTGGAACATTTGAATCAACTGGGTATTGAAAGTCATATTGTATTTGTTACAGCTTATGATGCTTATGCAGTTAAAGCCTTTGAACTTCATGCTGTAGATTATTTGTTAAAACCAGTTTCAGAAGATAGAATTGAAAAATGTTTAATGAGAATAGAAGAGGAAATGAGTGAAATCAATTATGATCAGAAGTTAGAACTCTTGTTGAATCAAATTGGCAAAGAAAAGAAAGAGTACTTCTGTATGCATAGAGATGGAAAAATTGTGCCTGTTAAGCTAGATGAGATTATTTATGCAAAAGCTGAAAACAAAGGCACCTTCATCGAAACAAAAAAGGGAAAGTTTTTAACTTCGATGCAATTAAGAGAATTGGAGAAGAAGTTATTTAATCAAAACTTCTTTAGATGTCATCGATCATTCTTGATTAATTTGTCTTATATCTTAAATATCGAACCTTGGTTTAATAGAACCTATCAGGTAGAACTTGAGAATGTGGATGAGAAAATTCCCATTTCTCGGAATTATGTACAACCTTTTAAAGACTTGATGAACATACTTTAATATGAAAAATGTGCAACTGAAGTACTTATATGTGTAACTCAGTTTATAGTTTCTTAATATATCTCCTTTTTGGATTACAATGAATGTAATTCAGAAAGGAGTTTTTTTATGCAGGAATATAAAGCATTTTTAAAAGATGGGTTGGAAAGATATTTTGATATCAAAGAGGATTATGAATTGGGTAGTCATAATTTTGAATTATATGCATCTTTTAATCAAAGAAATGCAAAGTACATGCTTTTGAAGAATGTTGAAATATACGCTTTTAAGAATAATGAATATATTTTTCTAAAGAAGTTAGATCGAGCTTTTGATCTGGAAGACCTTAAATGGTTAAGAGCTTTCTTGGATGAAAATTTACAAAATATTATCGAGTATGACAAAGAACACATGTCGAGTGTTGTCACAGTTATATTTGAAGCACCTATGCCAGACGAAAAGATTCAGAAACAACTTCTTAAGTTTAAGTACTATAAGAGTTTTTCATTTGGATTAAGAGGCTGGGTGAATGCAAAAGTTATGTTAATTGATCCTGTTTCACGAAACGGGATAACTAATAAACTAGGTAAGGGAGACCTTGATCGGTTTGTTATGAACTAATTTTTATATTATTGGGAGGTAATAATTAATGAGCGCAATGTTATTGGTAGCAATTTCAGTAATTGTATTCTTGGTAGCTTATGCTACTTATGGAGCTTTTTTAGCAAAAAAGTGGGGCATTGATGTAAAAAGGAAAACACCGGCTCATACGTTAAATGACGGTGTAGACTATTTACCAGCAAAAGCGCCAGTTCTTCTAGGGCATCATTTCTCTTCAATTGCAGGAGCAGGTCCTATCGTTGGTCCAATTGGTGCAGCCATCTTTGGTTGGGTACCAGTATTCTTATGGATCTTAATCGGTTCAATATTCTTCGGTGGTGTTCATGACATGGGTGCTTTGTTTGCATCAGTACGTCACGATGGTAAATCACTTGGAGAAGTAATTGGAGAAAATATTGGAGATTCAGGAAAAAAACTATTCTCTGTATTCTCATGGTTAACTTTACTTTTAGTAGTAGCAGCGTTTACTAATATTGTTGCTGGTACATTTGTAAGTGTACCAGAAGCAGCAACAGCATCAATACTATTTATTGCAATTGCAATCGGATTTGGTATCTTTGTTTATAGAAAAGGTGTGAGTCTGAGTGTTGGTAGTGTTATAGGTGTGATTTTACTAGTTGTCTGTATCTGGTTAGGAAATAAATTCCCAATCATGTTATCAAAAGAAACATGGATGATTATCCTTTTAGGTTATATCTTTGTAGCTAGTGTTACACCAGTATGGATCTTGTTACAACCTAGAGATTACTTAAATTCATTCTTATTATATGCTATGTTATTAGGTGGATTGGTAGGAATATTCTTAGCAAATCCAGTATTGGAATTAGCTCCAGTAACTGCTTTTGAAGTTGATGGCAAGATGATGTTCCCAATGTTATTTGTTATAGTGGCATGTGGCGCGATATCAGGATTCCACTCATTAGTTGGTTCAGGTACAACATCAAAACAACTTGATAATGAAAAAGACATTAAATTAATCGGTTATGGTTCAATGCTAATTGAAGGTGTATTAGCAGTGATTGCATTAGTTACTGTAGCTTATATTACTAAAGATCAAGCTGCTGCTCTAGGTGGCAACCCAGTTACAATATTCTCTACTGGTTTAGGTAGTTTTATGGCATCATTTGGTTTACCAGCAGAAGTTGGAACAAGTTTTACAGCTTTAGCGATTTCAGCATTTGCCCTTACAAGTTTGGATACAGCAACACGTCTTGCTAGATTCATCTTCCAAGAAGCATTTGTTACTAAAGAAAAAGCTCAAAGTCCTGCAGTAAAAGTATTGACGAATCGTTTTGTTGCAACAGGTATTACCGTAGCATTTGGTGGTGCATTAGCATTTAAAGGATGGTCTCAAATCTGGCCTATCTTTGGATCAGCAAACCAATTATTATCTGCAATAGCACTTCTTGCAATCGGTATTTGGTTAAAAGCTATGGGTAAAGAGCATAGAATGGCAACTATACCAATGTTCTTTATGTTTGCAGTAACATTAGTGGCACTTGGTCAATTAATTATGGCGAACTTAACGAACTATGTATTATTATTCTTCTCAGTGGCATTGTTTATATTAGCATTTGTCTTAATCTTACAAGCTTACAAGGCATTTAAGAATATGTCTGCAAATGAGGGAATAAAAAAAGTTGGGTAATTGATGAAGCATAGGCCTAGCCTATGCTTTCATTCTCATTAATATTTTAGATCTAGATAAATGTTGAAGTTGCTGATAGCTTATTTATATTAGATAGGTTTAAAGTGTTATAGAAGATTTTTATTGGAGGATATATGTCATTTCTTGAAAATATAAAACTTTTTTTTCAAGGGGCTTTGGATATGAAAGGGCATTCGATTAGCCATATAGAAAACGAGGCCGAAGAAAGTATGGATCAGTTCATGCTGCTTTGCTACTCTGATCTGCTTGGAATTGATATGCCAACAACTTACTATGCGCTTGAATTGCTACCCTACTTAGGGGATGATTTGGAAAACTGGTTAAAACGGATGGATAGTAAAAAATCAGTATGGGAAGCGCGTGGTGCTGGACTAGATATGGACCCTTAAGGAGAGATTATGAGTAAAATTTTATTTTTTGGTGGAAAAGGTGGCGTTGGTAAAACCAGTTGTTCATCAGCTTTTGCAGTTTCAAAAGCAGGACTAGGATATAAAGTATTGTTGGTATCTACTGATCCAGCACATTCAACTTCTGATTTATTCAATATGAAAATTGGACCAAAGATCATTCCTTTAAAGGAAAATTTAGATGCTTTAGAGATCGATCCACAAAAAGAAGCTGATAGTTATATTAAAGAAATAAAGGGCAATATGAGTCGCATCATAAGTCCGATTATATTAGATGAAATGAATAAACAATTGGATGCAGCAAGAGTTTCTCCAGGCTCACATGAATCTGCCTTATTTGATAAAATGGTACAAATCATAAATGAGACTTCAGAACACTATGATTATATAATCTTTGACACTGCGCCTACTGGACATACCGTTAGGTTATTATCATTACCTGAAATGTTAGGTGCATGGATGGATTCATTATTAAAAAAGAGAAGAAACACAATGGCTCTTAAAAGAATGACAGATCGTATCAAAGGTCATAAAGAATCTGATGAAGATCCGATAATAAAGATATTAACACGAAGAAAAGAAAATTTAGAAAAGGCGAGACGCATCATGATGGATGAAGATAACCTTGGGTTTGTATTTGTTATGAATGCTGAAAGACTGCCTATAGAAGAAACGAAAAAAGCCGTACAGCTTTTGAAAAAATACAAAATACCAGTGAAGTATCTTGTTGTGAATAGGATATTGCCAGAGACACTGGATCCTTTCTGGCAACAAAAGAAACAGTATGAAAAAGTATATTTAGACGAAATTGAGAGTACTTTTAGGGTTGATACAATATACAAAGTACCAATGTTTCAAGAAGATATGCAAAGCAGTACAATCAATCAAATGGCAGATTATTTCAAGGAATCTTAAGATTCCTTGAAATCTGCCATTTCTTTTTTTACCATTTCTATGTATGGTTTTTCTTTGGGTTCCCAAAGCTCTATTATCGTACCAAAAGGATTTTTGATTCGAGCAAATTTACCATATTCATAGTCTTTAATCTCTTGTACTATTTCGACATCTTTTGCTCTTAATTCTTCCATAAAAGGTTCTATATTATCAACTGTAAAGTTAAGAACGGTTTCACCGTCACCTTTATCAAAGGTGATTAATGTTAATTCATTTGGTATTAAAAAGTTAATACCATATTCGGTAACATCTAATCTAAGAACTTCTTGATACCACTGTAGCAATGCTGTTACATCATTTTTTGTTTTTAAGAATATACCACCAATACCTGTTATCTTAGCCATATTACCTCCTTATCTATAAGTTTATTATATCCTATAGATAGAATTCAAAACGATAAATAGTTTATAGATAATTCTCTAATTCTTTAATCACAGTATTAAGTTCTTCACTTTTAGAAACAATTTGTGAGACCAGTTTATTTTGTTTTGTAACATCTGAAAGCGAATTATCAACAACTTCAGAGGTTTGATTTGACAGACTGATGACTTCATTTACTTTGGTCTTAAATATGATAGAATATTTTTCAGCTTCAGCTGCTTGAGTCATTGCTTTCTTTGAATTTTCAGCTGCTTGTGTAGCATCTTCTTTCAAGCTATCAAAAACAGTAACAATATTATCAGTAATGTGATTACTATTTGTTACATTAGAACTAATCGTCGCGATTTGAGTTGATAATTCATTTGCTTTTAACGTAATTTTATTTAAGATATCAGAAATTTGAACTGTTGAATCTTTAGATTCGACAGCAAGTTTACCAACCTCTTGAGCAACAACAGCAAATCCTTTACCATGTTCACCCGCTCTAGCTGCTTCAATGGCAGCATTAAGTGCCAGTAAGTTAATTTGTTCACTTGTCTTGTTTACAGATTCCAATACTTCGCTAACATTTTTGGCATACTTAACAAATTCCTCAATTGAAATAACCGCATCTGATGTACTAGATGTCACGATAGTCATATCAGCTGAAAGTTGTTTTACTTTGTCAGAAACTTGTGATGTTATTTCATCCGTTTTTTCGGTGAACTCAGAAACATAAGTATTCTCTTCAACAACTTTTTGTATTTCTATCATTTGGTTGGAAACTTTATCAGCCATATCTAGAAGCGATGCTTCTTGGGAAGATGTAAATGTACCAATATTATTGAAACTATTACTTACTGTATCTGAAATCTCTTCCGTTTGATTAATATCAGTAATGAGTTGTGTTCTAATAACTGTTAAAACTGAAACGGATTCTTTAAGGACATCGAGAATTTTCTTCATATTATTAGCTGCTTCTTCTTTTTCTTCTTTTTCTTCAATTGCAGCTTGCTGCATTTTGAAAGATGCTTGACTATTGATTGTTACAATATATGTAAAAATAGTAAGTGTGAAGAGAATGTTAACAAATCCAGATGTTGTATTAAAAGCACCAAACATATTAACACCATTACCAGAAAAATAGCCATAACTCATTGAAATACCACATAATGCTGCAGTAGAAATAATGAGAAGTGGTTCTTGATATAGAGCAATTACAGCAATAGCAACATACATTGTAATTAGACCATTAAGGTCTTTGAAAATAACGACAAAAATTACATTGATGATCGATAAAGCTAAAATCATAATGTATTTAATATTATAGATCCATATTTTCTTTATATGTAAGAAAGTAACGCCAATTGATACTGTGAACAGTAATGGTAATACTGTTGTTGCAACGAGCATTTTATCTTCGATAACAAAGATGGTGAAAAGTACTTGCATTACAGTTACAACCCATAGTACTATAACCATAATCTTGTTAATTCTACTAGTACGTTTAAGCTTATCAAAGCTTTGATTCATAATAGACCCCCTAATCTTTTTATGATGACATTTTTTAAACAATTTTCTTATTATACCATAATAATAGTTTGTTGATGCAACTATTAATGTGAATTTTCTGTAACACTTTCTTCTGAAAATATATGCCTCAAAAAAAGTGTTTTGGACTGATATTTATGGAGTATATTTAATTTTCTTTGCCTTGGTTTTGGGTATAAGAGTACCAAGGGATTTCTTTTTTTGTAATGAAAATGGTTTTTGTTTATAGGAATAGATTGTATTTCATCACAAACTAAGATATGATGTCTTATGTTGATTATTATATGGATATCATGTAAAATGTACCTGATTGAAATGTGAGGATATTATGACAGAAACTAGAATACATGACAGAGTTAGGTACAGAGTAAAACTTTGGTGTTATCATTACTATACTGCAGACGGTGAAATTGTTCGCTTCGAAGAGCCTATTATGATGGAAGTCTTCGATGTTTCTTTGGGTGGTATAGGTATTATTACGAAAACTGAATTTCCTCAAGGTGCAACTCTTGAATTTACATTTTACCTAGAACAGATACCTTATCAAGTTTTAACTCAAGTTAAGTGGTTAAATACTAATAATATTTTCTGTAGATATGGATTAGAAATTATTGGCCATAATAATATGTTGTTTAGACATTTACAACAGTTTGTTAAAGGTCATTCAATATTAGATGATCAAAAAAGAACTATTTAATAGTTCTTTTTTTTATTATAGTATAGTAGAAACTTTGAAAATACTTTAAAATATAGATAGTATTATTTGTTATAATGACTTAAGTATTTAGTAAAGGGGTTAAAATGAATAAAGTAGATAAACTGTATATTGATAATATAAAAGAAATCATGGAAGAGGGTAGTGATGATTTTGATGGTAATGTAAGACCCGTTTATAAGGACGGTACGCCATCACACACAAAATTTATTACTCAAAACTTTGAAAAATACAATCTTTCAAAAGGTGAGTTTCCAATTACAGCATTGAGACGAATTCCTTGGAAAGCTGGTATAAAAGAAATTTTCTGGATTTACCAGGATCAAACGAATGAATTAGAAGTTCTAAAAGAGAAATATAATATTCATTGGTGGGATGAATGGGCTGTTGGTGATGGTAAAACCATTGGTATGAGATATGGTGGTACCGTAAAAAAATATGATTTGATGAATGGTTTGTTAAAAGGTATTATTGATCAACCTTATGGTAGACGACATGTTATGAGTTTATGGCAGGAAACTGATTTTAAGGAAACCGAAGGATTAAATCCGTGTGCCTTTATGTCAATGTGGAGTGTCAGAAAAGATAAATCAGGGATCCGATTCTTAGATATGACATTGATACAACGTTCAAATGATTATTTGGTAGCAGGGCATATCAACAAAATTCAATATGTAGCCTTACAAATGATGGTTGCAAAACATTGTAATCTAGAACCAGGTATTTTCGCTCATTACACTCACAACCTTCATATATATGATAGACATTTTGAACAGGCAAATGAATTGATCAGCAGATATGAAGAACATGGAGATATGCCACAACCTAAATTGGTTCTAAAGACAGATAAAACAAACTTTTTTGAGTTTACATTAGATGACTTTGTAATGGAGAATTATGATCCCATTAAACCGCAACTGAAATTCGATTTAGGGATATAAGGAGGATATGATGTCAGATATTAATATTATTGTAGCGATAGGTAAACATTATGAAATTGGATTATCCAATGCATTATTATGCCATATTAAACCGGATTTAAAATATTTTCAAAGAATCACTAAAAATCATATTGTGATTATGGGGAGAAAGACATTTTTATCTCTTCCAAATGGACCGCTTAAACACAGAGAAAATATTGTTATCACAAGAGATGATGACTTTAAACATGAAGGTACTTATATAGCAAAAGGTATTGAAGAGAGTATAGAGATCGCTAAGAGCCTTAATACAGATGGAGAGAAAGAAATCTTTGTTATTGGTGGTGCTTCTATATACAATCAATTTATGCCAATTGCGGATACTTTGTATATCACTCATATCTTTGAAGATTTTGAGGCAGATGTCTATTTCCCGAATATTTCACAAGAATGGGCACTTGATAGTATAAAAGCAGACAGGGAGAACATAGAACATATGCATCCACATGTCTTTGGGATTTATAAAAGAAAATAACAAAAAAACTATGGTGAAAGCCATAGTTTTGTGTTTTATTCATGATCTGTATGATATGGATTCAAAGTTTTTTCTATATCAGTTAAACCGTCTAAAAATGATTGTGGTGTTTCGATTAAATCCAACCTGAAGTATACTGAACGAATGAAATGCCTTGTATTCATGCTGGCGTTGAATTTGTGCATGGTATCTTTAATTAAGATAATATCTTTAAGAGCGTTGAACATTAGTACAATATCCCTTATTGGGATGTGTTGAGTAATTATATAATTATTTACAATCGGGGTTGCTAATCGTTCATATTCGTCAGCGGTTAACGGTTTGTCAATGGCTTGTAATTTATTCACTATACCAGTTAAGATACGTTTGTACACGTCTTTATCTAAAGTACAATTCAGTAGATAATGCATGGCATCTGCACAATGTGCAATACCATGAGCCCAACCATATTCTGTAAAACCTCTGTAATCAATTTCTTTTTCTAGATAATCAAGTATCAGATCGGCTATTTCACTTATTTTTTGAGTTTCTAAGAATGGATTTTCTTTTTGATGATATAGTATTAAGCTAAGAGTTAAAACAGAAAAACTTCTTGTAAAAACATCATTATTAACATAACCGATATTTTTAAATAAGTAGTCATCCGATATTAATGTATCAGTTAACTTATTAAGTGATTCTTTATCAAAATACTTATATTCATCAATCCAATAACACAATGTCGAATAAATTAAGTCATCTCTTAATTGAGAATCTAAATCCCCTATATGAAATAAAATATCATCTAAATAGTCATGAATAGATTCGGTTTCTTCTAATTTGAAATTATTATCTTTAATCTTCAATAGTCTTGTTTTTAACATATAACCCTCCTTATACATCATAATCTTATCATATTACGGAATATATATATAAGGTTATGATGGTTTTAACTGTTGTTGTCATTATTTAATAGAGTGTATTTCATCATTACTATTTTGAATAAGTCTTATGATATCTCATTTTCATTAATAAAAAGAGTTGTTTGAAAACTTAGAATTGTAACAAAACTCTATAATTAACTTATATTTAGTTTATTAATAATGTGTAAGTTCTATAAGCAGTGGTATAATTGTAGGAGAGGGAGGAACATCTATGCCTAATAAAGATTTCTATAAATATGTTCTAGATAGTGTTAAAGATGGCGTTTATTTTGTTGATAAAGATAGAAAGATTACTTTTTGGAATAAAAGTGCCGAAACTATAACAGGATTTAAGGATAGTGATGTTGTTGGACATCATTGTTATGACAATACGCTGAATCACGTCGATAAAGACGGACAACCATTATGTAAAAACGGATGTCCACTTCATGAAACGTTAAAGGATGGAAAAGAACGTACATCGACAGTTTATCTAGATCATAAAGATGGTCATAGAGTAGAAACAACTGTTTTTGTGATGCCAATAACTGAAGATGGAGAGGTAATTGGAGCTGTAGAAACATTTAACCTTCAGATGGATAAGGATTACTTACAACAACATGTAGAAGAGTTAAAAATCTTAGCGTATCAAGATCAACTGACAATGCTTCCTAATAGAAGATATTTAGACCAGCAGATAGAATTGAATATAGACGAATTCAAAAAGATTGGGACTTCTTTTTCTGTCGCTATGATAGATGTAGATCATTTTAAACAATTTAATGATACTTATGGACATGACATTGGAGATGAAGTTTTAAGAATGTTATCCAAAGTCTTTAAAGTTGCTGTAAGAGGTTCTGATTTTGTTGGCAGATGGGGTGGTGAAGAATTTATAGCTGTAATTAAAAATGTGACAGAAAAACAATTAGATGTTATCACAGAAAGAATTCGAATGTTGGTTGAGAAGTCATCTTTAAGATTACATAAACCACCACTTAAAGTTACTATTTCAATAGGTGCAACACGATACCAACAGGGAGAGTCAATTGATGAGCTCTTTAAAAGAGCAGATGAGTTATTGTATACAAGTAAAGAAAAAGGACGTAATCGAGTGACAATGGGATAGTAGTTGTAAACTATTATCATGATATTATGGGAGGATATTATGTTTCAACAGATGAGAGTCGCCAAACATACCAAATCTATCAGTAATATTAAAGATTTTTATTGTAGGCAACTAGGATTTAAAGTAATAGGATCATTTCAAGATCATCAAGGTTATGATGGCATATTTTTAGGGAATCAAAGTGAATATCATTTAGAGTTTACAACCTCAGATTTGCCGCCGAACAGGGTTTTGGATCCTGATGACCTTATGGTTTTTTATTGTGAATCTGAAGAAGAGTATATGAAAGTAGAAGAAACTTTTATTCATCATCCAAAAGTTGAAACAAAAAACCCATATTGGCATGATAAAGGTATTGCGCTATTAGACCCGGATGGAAATGTAGTTGTTATTTGTAAATCAAGCTGGTAGGGGGCATATGAAAGAGAAATCAATACATAAATGGTTATTGATCCTAACCATTATATTAATACCGATTATCATTATTGTATCAACAATGGTAAAAAATCAAATGGATATTCCTAGATTTTTTACTCAGGAGTATGAAGAAGCTGTTGTAAGACTTGTTTTAGAAGAAGATTTGAAGCCTGATCCTGTAGTAGAGGATATGTTAATCGGTAAACAAATACTTGCTGTAGAGGTTTTAACCGGTCCGTATAAAGGCGAAGTACAGGAAGTTATAATACCATAGATCAAGGTCATAATGTGGTAACGAGTGAAAATCAGCGTATTATAGTAGGTATTACTGAACAAGAAGACGGCATCAGTGTCTGGGTGTACAATCATAAACGATCAACGATGTTATTGGTACTCGTCATACTTTTTGTAGCTGTTATGATTTACTTTGGTGGTAAAAACGGATTCTATTCTATCGTTGCATTGTTATTTACTTCAACGATGTTTATTTTTGTAATGATACCTTGTATTTTTAAAGGCTTCAATCCAATGGTGATTACAATTTTCTGTGCAGCCGTTTCAAGTGTTGTATCCTTTATTTTGATTGGTGGATACAATCAAAAATCATTTGTTGCAATAATCGGAACGATATCAGGGATTGTAACTGCTGGTATCATAGCTTTCATATTTGGAAAAATGACTTATTTAACAGGTGTGAATATGGACAAGGGTACCCAACTGGTTTATATTGTTTTAGATTACGGTATTAAGATTAAAGGGTTACTCTTTGCTTCAATTTTGATTGCATCTATGGGTGCAGTAATGGATGTTAGTATGTCAATTGCTTCATCAATGCATGAAATCTATGCACTTAATCCAAAACTGACACATAAGAGTTTATTCCATACAGGTATGAAAATAGGTAAAGACATCATGGGCACCATGGCCAATACATTGATATTAGCTTTTATGGGTGGTTCATTGGGTCTTATGTTAATCCTTTGGGGATATAACATGAGTTTTAGACAACTTATCAACATGCCATTTTTATCAGTAGAACTGATTCAAGGTTTATCAGGTAGTATTGGTATTATCTTAACCGTACCATTTACCGCACTTGTTGCGAGTGTAATATATAGAAAAAGCAGAAGTTAATCTTCTGCTTTTCTTAATTTCACTATGAATTTAAATAAATCACCGTCTATTTGTATCTCAGGAATACCACGTTGAAGTTTAATTAAATTTTCTGTGATAGACAAACCTAAACCACTACCTTCAGTTGTTCTAGACTCATCACCTCTTTTAAATCTTTCAAATAACTCATCCGGATTCATATTGAGTGGATAAGCTGAAATGTTTTTGAACACTAGGATTAAATGTGATTCATCCTCTTCAATATTGATATACACACGACTGTGTTCTAAAGAATACTTGAATATGTTAGACATCAAGTTTTCTATGATTCTAAACATCAAACTACCATCGGCTATGACAAACCGGTGATGATGGTAATAGTTGATGCTAAAATCTAGAGATGCATCTTCCATCTTTTCATTGAGTTCACCCAAACATTGTGTTAATAAGGCTTGTAAGTCAATGGTTTCAAGCTGAACTGGGATATTGCCACTATTGACTTTAGAAGCTTCAAAAAGATCATCCGTAAGATTTTTTAGTCTTTGCGATTTCTGATCAATTATTTCCAGATATTTTGTTTTCTCTTCCTCATTATCTGTTCTCTTCATTAAATCCACATAGGTTATGATTGAGGTCAGTGGTGTTCTGATATCATGAGAGACATTACTTATCAGTTCAGTTCTCATACGATCACTTTTTAGTTCATTACCAACAGCAGCTTTTAAGCCATCTGTTATGGTATTTATATCATTTGCAAGTGTTCTATAAAGACCTTTTGAATCTGTTTTTATACTATGATCCAAATCACCATCTTTTATATTTTTGACACCTGATATGATTCTCTTAAGATCTCTAGCCTTATGCGGCGTTGGTGTCATTCTGATTATTGTTGGCAATTTTGATAATGTTAACATTGTATAATTGAAACAACGTACAAGGATTTGAATGGTCAAATGTTTCTTTAAGAAATTACGGTCATGAAAATGTTTTACAATTGATAAATACAGATTCATGGTCAACAATGAGACAATCAAACTTGCTGGTATCACAAAATAAAGCCCAAGAATTCTATAGGATTCAGCCCCAATTGAAATGACTGAAACAACAATACAGAGATAGAGTAATACTCTAAGATCAAAATATAAAGAGTTCTTAATCCAAGGGAAGTAATCATCTTTATATTCATAAGCAAGATAAATAAAACCTATTAGTAATCCAAAAGCTAAACTAAACATGACAATAATAGAAGGTTTATAAATACCTTGTTCAGAGTGCCATAATTTAACTTGATTCTCTAAAATGGTATCGTCATAACACATGTAAAGTGTATCTTGAGGGAAGTGTTCCAGCACGTAGTAACTATGAAAATAGGGATTAAATTCATTAAAGGAATAAGCTGTACCTTTTGAATCGAAGGTAAAATAAACCTTTCTAGAAGTAAAATCTTCCTTTTTATATTCTGGAACATTGGTCATTAGAACTTCTTCACATTCAATGTAATATTGAATACCTTTCTGTTCTAATAATGTTAGAATTTCCTTGTAACGCCTTAAATCTCTATTGATTTTTTCTGTTTTGTATTCTCTGATTTCATCTGTATCCGTTTCTATAAAGGCAGCCATGATTTCAGAGTCTTCTGCCTCAGGTTTCCTTTCCCAATAATCAGACTCAAAATCCTCATAATCAGAACGCAGATCCCATGGTAAATCATATTCATCTGTAAAAACAGTATTGCCTTCTAAGATATTGTCTTCACTTTTATAGACATTGAGTATTTCAGCCAATCTGTATATATTAGAAGTTGTATCTTCTTTTAATTGAAAACTTTGATAATAATCTTTCTGTACCACAATCTCCATGGAATTTGTCATCTTATCTGATAGGAAAAATAATGAACTGACCAGACCCGCTATGATTATTATAGATAATGTATAGATTATTCTTTTATAAATGTTTTTCGATTTTGTATCCAACACCCCACACCACCTTTAAATACTTCGGATTTTTAGGATTGATTTCAATTTTTTCTCTGATACGACGTATATGTACTGCAACTGTATTTTCGGGTTGATATGCAGGTTCATTCCATACACGTTCGTAGATTTGATCAATAGAAAAAACAATACCCGCATTAGTAAGTAATAAATTTAAAATATTATACTCGATACGAGTGAGTTTTACGAGTTCTCCATCAACAAATACTTCTTTGGTATCATCATCAATCATCAGACCACCAGATTGGCATACTGTAGATTTGATTTCCATACTACCAAGGGCAGTATAACGTCTTAACTGAGACCTGACTCTAGCTACTAATTCTAACGGATTAAATGGTTTTGTCATATAATCATCAGCACCCATATTGAGGCCCATAATTTTATCCATATCCTCAGCTTTTGCAGACAACATTAAAACTGGGATATTGTGTTTTTCCCTTATTTTATGTGTGGCACTTAAACCATCCATATAAGGCATCATGATATCCATTATAATTAAATGAACTTTATGTTCTTCTAATAGATCAATTGCTTCTTGACCATTAAAGGCCTTTATAACTTCATAACCTTCGTTTTTCAAGTATATTTCTATTGCTTCAACAATAGCAACATCATCATCACAAACTAATATTTTCATTGAAATCTCCTTATTTACACTATACAAAACCCATCTTAAATTATATATGTGATTTTCTTAAGACTTTATTAATATTATAGGCTAAGTTCCTATAAATACCAATGGCAAACAAGGGATTCTGTGATATACTATAACCTGTAAAAGGGGGAATTAATATGGAAATTAAAAGACATGAAGGTACAGGCAGAATGAGTCGCGTAGTGGAACATAACCAAACTATTTATTTATGTGGACAGACTCATGGTGAAAAAGATGCTGATGTAAAAGAACAAACAAGAGTATGTTTAGAAAAAGTAGAAAAACTTTTGAATGAATATGGTTCAGATAAAAGACATATATTATCTACTACAATCTATTTAAAAGAGATTGCGATGTTCCAAGACATGAACTCTGTTTGGGATGCATGGGTTGAAGATGGGTTTGAACCAGCAAGAGCTTGTGTAGAAGCTAAAATGGCAAGAGAAGATATTTTAGTAGAATTATCTGTTATTGCTGCAGTGAAATAAAGATGAAATATTCCTTTAATTGTACTCATGTTACAATTAAAAGGGATATTTTTTTTCTAAGAAACTCTTTATATTCACAGTTAACTTCTTAGAATGAATGATTTGTCTAGTTTACAAATGGATAGTGTGGAGACATATTTTGGGGGAGGTCATATGTTAAGAATTGTAGAGTTTGATAAAACCAATTGGGAAGATGCGTTGGAGTTAACGGTTACAGAAGAACAGCAGGGGTATATGCCACCCGTATCAGAATCTTTATCAGCTGCTTATATTAAACCATGGGATGAAGCGCTAGATCCTTATATAATATATGATGGTGATGTGATGATCGGTACTTTTTATATATCTTATACGCCAGACAGTAAAGATAATTATTGGTTAGGTGGCTTCTTTATAGATAAGAAGTATCAAAGAAAAGGTTATGGTAAAAATAGTTTGATTCAGATTATTGAATTTGTTAAAATAAAATATAAAAAAAGTGAACAACTTTATTTGACCATTGTTCATTCTAACCATATTGCGAGAAAACTGTATGAATCCTTTGGATTTAAAACAGATGGTAAGGTAAACAAATACGATGAAGTCATATACTGCTTGAAGTGGTAATTTGTAGATTTGTTAACATAATATATTTAATGTTTACTGAAAAGGAAGAGAATTGTCAGATTTCTTTCTTTTTTTAGGTCAATTTTTTGTGATAATATTGACAAAGTGCTATGAGTATGATAATCTTTATCAAGAGGTAATGATAATTATTATCAGGAAGGTGGTTCGTATGCCGTTAAATAAAGCGAAGTTAGGTCAAACTTTTCAAGTTGAGAAGGTTGAAGGTAAAGATAAAATTAAAAAGTTTCTTTTTTCTTTAGGATGCTTTGAAGGTGAACAAATAACCGTGATTTCAAAATTAGCAGGAAATTACATTGTTAATATAAAAGACAGTAGATATGCCATAGATGAAAAAATGGCAAAATCGATTTTACTATACTAATATGTCCTAGGGCATATTTTATTTTGACACCCATGTGAGAATGGTTATCACCTTAACTAACTAGGAGGAAATAAATGAAAATAGCAATTGCCGGAAATCCGAATTCAGGGAAAACTACCCTGTTCAACGCTATTACTGGTAAAACAGAATTTGTTGGAAACTGGCCAGGTGTAACTGTAGATAAAAAAGAAGCAGACATCAAAAAGAAATATCGCTTACTAGATGAATCGATTAGGATTGTTGATTTACCAGGTGCGTATTCAATTTCACCATTTACAGGTGAAGAAGTTATCACAAGAGACTATGTTACAGATGAAAAACCAGATGTAATTATTAATATAGTAGATGGTGCCAACTTAAGTAGAAGTTTATTTTTTACTACACAATTATTAGAACTTAATATCCCGATGGTTATCGCTTTAAATAAGAAAGATATCATTGAGAGAAGAAAAGATGAAATAGATATGAAAGCATTTGAAAGAGTGCTTAAGTGTCCTGTGATTGAAACTGTAGCAACTAGTAATGTTGGTTTAAAAGAATTAATCCAACAAGCTATCAAAGTGAAAGAAAATCATAAACAAGACAAAATAGAGGTTTCAGGAGATTCGGATATTGATAGACAGAAGGTTGTTGATCAATTGGTATCTCAAATATTTATCAAAAAAAGTGATTCTAGCCAAATCAGAATATCAGATAGAGTTGATAGAATTGTGGCACATAAATGGTTGGGTATTCCAATATTCTTCTTAATTATGTGGGCGGTGTTCTCGTTCTCAATCAATGGATTAGGTGGTTTCTTATCAGGATATCTGAATGATACTTTCTTTGGAGAACTTGTACCGAACTTTTTAAATACAACATTTGAAGCATGGAATTTGCATCCACTACTTCAAGCGCTTGTTGTAGATGGCGTTATAGGTGGTGTTGGTGCTGTACTAGGTTTCTTACCACTTATTATGGTATTGTTCTTCTGTTTAGCGTTATTGGAAGACAGTGGTTATATGTCAAGAATTGCAGTTGTTATGGATCGATTCTTTAAGAAAATCGGTTTATCAGGTAAGTCAATTATTCCAATGATTGTTGGATCGGGTTGTGCGATACCTGGTGTTATGGCAACAAGAACCATTGAAGATATTAATGAAAGACGAATGACAACTATTTTAACACCATTTGTACCATGTGGTGCTAAGTTGCCGATTATTACATTATTTACAGCAGTATTCTTCTCAGAATATACATGGGTTGGACCTAGTATGTATGTGATTGCAATTGCAATGATTATCGTAGGTGGTTTACTGCTTAAAAAGATATTTGTATGGGAAGGTAATACTGGATTTATATTAGAATTACCTGATTATAAAGTACCAAGTTTAAGACATGCAACAATTCAAATGTTCGATAAAGCAAAATCATTTATAAAAAAAGCAACAACCATTATTTTAGTGTGTAATACTCTAGTATGGTTTGCTCAAACTTATAGCTTTGGTTTCCAAACAGTAGAAGATCAAAGTCTGAGTATACTAGCAGGTATTGGTGGTATCATTGCACCGCTTTTAATACCAATTGGATTAGTTGGTTGGCAAATGGCTGCAGCTACAATTACTGGATTTATCGCTAAAGAGAATGTCGTTGGTACATTAGCAGTTATTCTATTGGCATCAGACGAATTGTTATATGCTGTTGATGGTCCTTTACAATCACTCTTCACACCTGTAACAGCATTTGCGTTCTTGGTATTTAACTTGTTCACACCACCTTGTTTTGCAGCAATTGGTGCAATGAATGCAGAACTTGGATCTAAAAAGTGGTTGGCAAAAGCACTTGGATTCCAATTGGGTATCGGTTATATGTTAGCCTTGTTAATTACTCAAATTGGAACACTTATTTACACAGGATCACCAGCACAAGGATTTGTACCAGCAATTATTATTACGGTATTTGTAACTGGACTTGTAGTCTATTTAATAAAAACTGCGGATAAGAAGAGGGTGACATAAATGTTAGCAAACATTATTGTAGGTTTCATATTATTAGTTGTGATTGGTGTAGCATCATACAAATCATATCAGGATATGAAAAATAATAAATGTAGTTGTGGCAGTTCTTGTTCAGATAAGAGCAAGTGTCATAAAAAAGATATTGTTAAGTTCAAATAATAGATCACTCCTTCGGGAGTGATTTTGTTTTATGTACTGATTTTGAGGTATGAATATATAGAGGTGACGATATGAGTTATTATAGAAACCTGAAATCAATCAGTATAGAGAGTTTTAAAGAAATATTAAGAGATATGGATATGATTCCAAGTTGGATGATATTAAAAGAAAATATCAATCAGCGAATGGACGCCATTATTAAACAGGATGTTTCTAATTTGGATGAACTGATAACGGTGTTAAAAACCAAGAAAAAGGTTGAATGTTTTTCTGTAAAGAGTGGTATGGAATTGGACTATCTAATTGTACTCAGACGAATGATTAATGGTTATTTACCAAAACCCAATAAATTTAGTGACTCACCTCTTTTTAGCCAAGAGCTGTTAAATAAACTACCCTATACAACAACAAAATCACTTTATGATCTAATCATCACATCTGAACAACGCCAAAACTTATCAAGTGAAACAGGTATCGCTATTGAGGATATTTTGCTGTTAAGTAAATATTGTGATGTTTCACGGATTAGATGGGTCAATCATACTTTTGCGACGGTATTGCTACGTACAGGATTCGATACGACTGAAACCATAGCTAATGCTGATTACAATATAATGTATGAAACGATTAAATCTTGGAATGAAAAAGAAAAATATTATAAGGCTCATATTGGGAAAAATGATATGAAACTCTTGGTGGCTCTGGCAAAAGAACTTGATTTAGATATTCAATATAAGGGGGTATCAGATGAGTAAAAAAATGACTCAACATATAACATTAATAACCTTTCTTATAATGATTTTAATTAATGCGTTATCAATTATACTTCCCATCAATAATATTGGTATAGATGAAATATCAAAGGTGTATGATAATTTGTTTATTCCTGCGGGATTTACATTCTCAATATGGGGACTCATTTATATTTCATTGAGTATTTATATAGTTTTTCAATATAAAAAAATGACTGTATCAAATGAAGAAATCATTATTGCTGTGAATAAAAGGTTCAGCGTTTCATCACTTGCCAATTCACTGTGGATTCTATGTTGGCACTACGATAAAATACTCTTATCATTATTTTTGATGGTTATTATCCTGATGTGTTTGGCATCAATAATATTAACTTTAAATCATGGAAACATAGGTAAGAGAGAAAAACTATTTATAACATTGCCTTTCAGTGTTTATTTTGGATGGATTACCATTGCAACAATAACCAATACAAATGCTTTATTTATTAGCATTGGAGTAGATGGATTCAGTTCAATTGCACCAGTGATAACTATTTTGATCATTTTAATAGGTCTTGTTATAGGATTTATTACAACTTATAAATATAAATTAATGGGATATGGATTGGTTGTCATCTGGGCATACGTAGGTATATTAATTAGACATATTTCAAAATTGGGCTTTAATGTACTCTATCCTGAAGTGATAGCAGCTACCGTCTTTAGCATATTGATAATGATTATTTTAGAAACCGTTTTACTGATTAGTGTTATTAAAGAAATGAATAATCAGGTATAATAGGAACGGAGGTGTTTTATGAAATATAAAGTTGTAATATTAGATTTAGACAATACATTAATAGATTTTGATAAGATGGAAAACGCGAGTATAAAACATTGTTTGAAAACACATAATCTACCATTTGATGATGATAAAGTTGAAGCGTATATAAAGATCAATAAAACCCTTTGGGAAGGGTTAGAACTAGGTAAATATGAAAAACCTGAGATCTTAACATTAAGGTTTGAAAAATGGTTAACTCAGTTTAATCTAACAGGGAATCCTGTATCGATGAATGAAACCTTTTTAGCTGGTATAATAGATCATCTGACGATGGTGGAAAGTGCTGACAAACTCTTAGAATATGTTAAACGCAAGTATCTTGTGGTGATGATGACCAATGGTGTGACCACTTCACAGAACGCCAAATTGGATAAAGGGCAGTTACGACACTATTTCGATCATATTATAATCTCAGATGAAGTAGGATCACATAAGCCTGATATAGCGATATTTGAGCATATGGAAAGTTTAATAGGAGCTTATGATAAATCTGAAATCATCATTGTTGGAGACTCTCTTACTTCGGATATTAAAGGTGGTATCAACTATAGAATAGATACCTGTTGGTTTAATCCTAAAGGCTTAAGAACTGATATGAATATCACTCATGATATAAGACATTTAAATGAATTGTTTGAAATATTATAGAATACAAAGCTTCGGATTGAAGCTTTTATTTTTTTTTGTAGTTTTATTTTGAAAGTTGTTTTATAATATACATAAATAGTAAAAGAATGGATTATTTCAGTGGGAAGGTTGTCATATGATTAATGAGATAAAAAGGTTATTAGAAGACTCTAAGAAGTTAGCATTAGAAAATCCTAAAAAATCATTTGAAATAGCTACTGATGCATTTCACTTAGCAGAGAATAATAATCTTGAAATTCAAAAAGCTTATTCATATTTCCATATGGCCTACGCTTGTCGAGTGATGTCTGATTATTCTAATGGTCTGAATTATGCTTTCAAGGCTCTGGATATTTTCAAGATTAACAATGATGTGTCGGGTATTTCTAGAATAAGAAATATTATTGGTATTATATATTACTATTATGGCGATTACACTAGTGCACTAGAAAACTTTATTCTTTCACTAGAATTATTAGGAGATGAAAATGATCCGATTCGTGAATCGGCTATATTAAATAATATGGGTGAAATCCACAGAGAAGCGAATCAACTCGATAAAGCATTGGATTACTTCAATCAAGCTCTCGTTATTTCACAGTTAAATAAACTAGAATTAAATGCTTCAGCGATACTTTTAAATATTGGTGAAATATATTATATAAAAGAAGATGAAAAGAAATCATTAGAATATACATTTGATTCATATGATTTAGCCAAAAATAATAATAGTATAATTATTCAGGGAGAAGCAGAAACAAAACTTGGACGTTTGATGTTTAAACAAAAAAAATATGAAGCTGCTGAAACATACTATAAGTCGGCACTAGAGAAATTTGATAAAGTTAACAATAAATATTATCTTATTGATTTGTTGATAAATTATGCGATGCTTGTTGAAGTAAAAGGATTATGTCCGAGAAAATACTTAGTAGAAGCTTTAGATCATGCAACAGAAGTTGGTCTTGAATCTAAGATTAGTTTGGTTTATAAAACGCTTGGTGATTACTATGAAAGAATCTGTGATTATAAAACCTCATTAACTTATTACAAATCTTTTTATATGAAAGAGAAAGAAGTTGAAGCCAGTAATTTATCAAAAAAATTAGAAATTCTGTCTATTGAGTTTAAATACATAAAAGCAAGAAATGAAAATTCTAACTACAAAGCTTTGAGCAGTAAATTTGAAAAAGAAATCTTGGAGTCTAAAAAAGAGCTTGAAGAGATTAAAAAACAAAACGTCTCGTTGCTTGAAGTAAGTCATTTAGATGAACTGACACAAATTTATAATCGTAGAGGTATCAGTCAAAAGTTATCAGAGAACTTGGGAAGTCATGACGTGTTATTAGATGCTTTGTTGATGTTTGATATAGATCATTTTAAAAAATACAATGATGCTTGTGGTCATTTAAAAGGTGATCAGTGTTTAGAAGTCATAACTTCAACATTAAAAGGTTTACCTTATAAAGATTACTTTATTGGTAGATTTGGTGGAGAAGAGTTCATATGTTATATGAAAGTTAAATCTACTGATGAGGCAAGAGTAGTTGGAGAATATATTAGACAAAAAGTTGAGTCGTTAGGGCTCAAATATTTGAATGATATAATTACCATTAGTATAGGTGGTAAAGTTGGAAAAATGAACAGCGACTCAATAAATGAAATCATTAATCAAGCAGATCAAGCCTTATATACGGCAAAAAACAGAGGTCGAAATAATGTTGTTATAGCAGAGTACAAATCCACCTAATGGTGGATTTATTTGTTTTCATAGAAATGTTATTTAAACTCAAACTTAGGTGGAGTGATATTATATTCTAGGATGATATGCTAAAACTATAATTGGGTATAGACAATTATAAGCAAGTGTATGTTATGCTAAAAGTAACAAAATTTAGTAAAAAGTATGAATCTTGGTATAATATAAGTAAAATCTTAAAAATGTGCTATTATATCTTAAGATTTCACAGCTAGATAATAAAAAAAAGAAACAATTATACGATAAAATAGAAGTGAACAGAAAAAAGGACTGACTTATGAAAACAACAAAAATGATTTTTATAGCCATAGTAATTTTAATAATAATTCTATTAGGCGCTTTATCATTAGGCCTTTATACCTCTAATGATATCAAAACCAGAACAGAGCAAATGAGCCAAATCAATAATGAAGATGTAAGTTACCATGTTATGATGATTATCAATAAATCTGATGAAACATATTCTGATGCTTTTTTTGATGGGGTGAACTTATCTGCGAAAGCATACAATGTTGCTGTTGAAACCATCGAAGTAGAGGAACGTGATTACTTAAATGAAGTAGTCGATCGATTGGATATGGCGATTTATTCAAAAGTAGACGGCATTATTTTACATGCATATAACGATCCAGAGATTATAGATAGAATCAATCTAGCCAGTGATATGGACATTCCTGTAATCACTTTACATGAGAATCTTCATCAAAGCAAGCGAATCTCGTATGCTGGAAATAACCGTTACAGTATAGGAATCAATGTTGGGAAAACGATTGCAGAATTAACCAGTGGACGTGGAAAAATTGCTGTTGTAGATCAAATTGATTATGAGAGTGATATTTTTGAAAGTACAGACTTGCTTAATTTAGGAATCAAAGATGTTGTAGATGACTATGAGCAATTGGAAATTGTACTGACAAGACAGACGGAACAAGGTGTTTTAAGTGCAGAAACGATTGCAACTGAAATTTTAGAGGATTATCCTGAAATAGATGCGATTTTTTGTACCGATAGTCAAAGTACTCTAGGGATTGTTCAAGTATTGATTGATAGAAATAGAGTCAATGATTTTACGATCATTGGTTATGGAAATGATATGGAGATATTGGACTATATCAGACGTGGAACCGTTATTGAGGCAACCATTGTAACGGATGATTTTTCAGTCGGTCAGGCAACAATTGAAGCGTTTTACAATTACAAAGAAAATGGCATTGTCAATACTGAGTATTTGCCGTCGATTATGATTGTTAATCAGAAGAATATAAGTGCATATTTAAAAGAATTGGGGCTTGAAGATGAAGAATAGAATGAGCTCAATTCGAAATAACATGGTGTTTTTTTCAATCTCTATTATTGTATTAATGGCGTTACTCAGTCTTTATACACTTGGGATTATGAATCGTTACAAAGATCAAGTGAGTACCATGTTTGAAAATCATATTTATTTAAAGAATATTGAAACTAAAATGAATGAATTGGATGAGAATTTACTAGGGTATTTAACAACCAAGAGTTCAACCAAATTGAATGATTATTTGATAGGTGTGGATGCTTTAGAAGATGAGATTACCGAATTTAACGAAGATGATATCGTACACAACGAATTATATATGAAAAATGTATTTAATTTAATTGATCAGTATCAAATAGAAGCGGATCTTGCCATTACTTTTAAGAGACAGAGAAATGTAATTGAGTATTATAAACACTATGAAAAAAGCGAAAAGATCAAAGGATTTGTGTTTGAGTATATTTTTCAGATGAATAAACAACAAATAGAAAGCAATTCAATCGCTTATATAGAACTTCTAAATCAAACCAAGTTGTTGCAAACAACAACCAGTGTGATTATACTTGACTTGATCATTTTATCCATGTTGATTGTTTATGTCATTACTTCGAATATGGTGAAACCGATCAACGCACTTTATAAATCAGCAGAAGAAATTTCAGAAGGAAATTTTGGAACCGAAGATGTAATCATTGAATCTGATAATGAATACCGTATGCTGGCAGAAGCTTTTAACAAGATGAAGAATAATATTGTTCTTCATATTGATACCTTAAAGTTGCAAGCTGAAATGGAAGCTGAACTGAAAGATGAACATATGAAGAATTTGAAGATGACCTATCTGTTGGAACGTGCCAAGTTAAGTGCGTTGCAATCACAGATCAATCCTCATTTTTTATTCAATACCATCAATGCGGGTGTTCAATTATCTGTTTTGGAAAATGCCTCGAAAACAGGACATTTTCTTGAAACGATGTCTAGATTGTTTAGATACAATATGAGAATGAAACAGGATTATTGTACTTTAGAAGATGAAATTAGAAATATAAAAGATTATTATGAGTTACTGATTGTAAGATTTAGAGATAGAATTCAATTTGAGTTCATATTAGAACCTGAAGCAATGAAGGTTTTGATGCCACCGATGATTTTGCAACCAATAGTTGAGAATTCTTATATTCATGGCCTTAGTAGTTTAGAACAAGGTGGTAAAATCACGATAATCAGTCAAATGCAATCTGAATATGTTGAAGTCATTATAAAAGATAATGGTGTTGGCATGAGTGAAGAAATTATTCATGAGATTATGAAGAAGAGTGAGTCAGAGAATATTGGTGTTAGAAATGTAAGAGAGCGATTAGAACTTTACTACCATCAAGAGAATCTATTTGAGATAAAAAATAACAATGGTGTGGAAGTGACAATAAAATTACCAATAGAGGTGAACGATGTATAAAGTGATGATAGTAGATGATGAATGGATTGTACAAGAAGGCATCAAAGTAACAATTCAAAAACATTTTGATAATATTGAAATTATAGGTATGGCTTCTACGGGTCGTGAAGCCATTGAAATGAATGCAGAAAAACATCCTGATATAATTTTAATGGATATAAAAATGCCTGGTATCAATGGTATTGAAGCCATTGAAACCATACGTAAAAGATATCATCAAACACGGTTTATAATTATATCTGCTTATGAGCAATTTGAGTATGCTAAACAAGCAGTAGAACTTGGTGTATGTGATTATATTCTAAAACCTATTAATCAAACCAAACTGATTCAGGTCATTCAAAGAGCGATGGATGACATTGAAGAAGAACGCGAACAAAGAAGCCGTATGATACGGAATCGAGAAAAACTAGAACAGGTTATGCCGGTACTTGAAAAAGGTTTTATTTATTCGCTGTTGATGAATACAGATTTTAAAAGAGAGTTGATTAAATATCAGGATATATTTGAAATAAAAAAAGAAAAAGCTTTTGTCTTTGTTATGGAATTGTCTCATAAAGATGAGGATCAATTGACTACAGAAATTAAGAATGATTTATTGTATCCGAAAATTCAAAATTCAATTAAGTACAAGTGTCATTGTGCGATTGGACCTATGATTATCAATCGGATAACGGTTGTTGTATTTGAAGATCAGTATGCTTTTGAGTATGAACAAAGAGTACAAGCTATGTCTTTAGCTGAAACGATTCTTGAATCAATTAAAGATCCTGATATTTCATTAAAGATTGGTATTGGATCGTGTTATCCTCTTGAGAAGACAAGAAATTCACTTGAAGAGGCAACATATGCATTGTCAAAAATCAATTTAGAAAATGTACTTCACCACAATGATATATTTGAACAAGACAGAGAGAATAGTTACACTTATACTGAGATTAAAGATGATGAAATAGAGATTGTTCGCTTAATGGAAACTGGTCAAAAAGAAGCTTTACATGAGTCGACAAATGCTTTCTTTGAAAAGTTAAGGACAAAATTTTATCATGATACCATTGATTCAAGAAACATTATTTTAGAGTTGATGGTAATGGTATTGAGTACCTCTTACAGAAACAATCTTAATGAATCAGAGGTAGGTTATTCGTCTTATTTAAATGAAATTAAGAGATTCGATCAAATAACCCAGTTGGAGAATTGGTGTATTCGAAAGATTAGTAGTATCTCTGATAAAATCCAAAACAAGAAGAATAGTCACGTATCAAATGTAATTATTAAAGCAAGAAGCTTTATAGATGAAAATTATGCTAAGGATATTGGATTAAATGATGTATCGAAAGAAGTTTCTATCAGTCCACAGTATTTTAGTACCATCTTTAAAGAAGAAATGGGTTTAAACTTTGTAGAATATTTAAGAAATAAAAGAGTAGAAGTCGCAAAAGAATTGTTACGTACAAAGGAATATACAGTTAAAGAAATATGTTATCAAATCGGTTATAATGATCCAAATTATTTTAGTCGACTGTTTAAAAAATTAGTAGGGGTTTCACCAACTGAATTTAAGTAATGGAGAAAATGATGAAAAAGAATGATGCGATTCGAAATGATTCAATGAATTCTAAAAAGAAACAGATGATCATAGGTACCTTAATAACGTTGTTTTTACTAGTACTAGCAATTGTCATACTTTTCGATCAGAGAGAATTTGATGATGGTGTGATAAAAATCGGGTACAGTGCAGATACACTTGTTATTGAAAGGTGGAAACGAGATCAAGAACTGTTTAAAGCAAAAGCTGAAGCTGAGGGTATTGAGGTTATCTATCATAATGCAAATGAGGACAATGATATGCAGGTTAAACAGATTGAAAGTTTAATCAAAGAGAAAGTTGATGTACTTGTTGTCATTCCATATGATAAAGATGGCATATCAGCAGTAATCAATGAAGCCATAGAAAAAGGTATAAAAGTTATTGCTTATGATCGTTTGATCAATGATGCACCTGTCGATCTTTATTTATCTTTTGATAATTTAAAAGTAGGTGAATTGATGGCGGTTGATCTATTGGAAGTATCACCAAAGGGGAATTATATCATCATCAATGGTTCACCTGATGATAATAACTCTTCTATGTTTAATGAAGGATATAAAACTGCATTAAAGCCTTATATTGAATCGGGTGATATTAAGATTGTAAAAGAAGTATGGGCTGATGATTGGAGAGAAGCACCAGCTTATGATGCTGTTATTCAGGTCATCAACTCAGGGATTGAAATCAATGGGATTATTGGAGCAAATGACCACCTTGCTGATGCTGCCATTAGAGCATTATCAGAAAACGGATTGGCAGGTCAAGTACCTGTAGCGGGTCATGATGCTGATATCTCAGCATGTCAAAGAATCGTTGAAGGTACTCAACATGTCACTATTTATAAACCGATTAAAAACCTTGCGGAGTCGGCGGTTGAGTATGCCATAAAATTAGCATTAGATGAAGAGTTCATAACCAGTGATTTAATTTATAATGGCTATGACGTACCTTATATCAAATTAGATGTCATACCAGTAACACGTGATAATATGATGGAAACAGTAATAAAAGATGGTTTTCATAAAAGAGAAGACATCTATCGAGATTAAACGATTTCACTTTGTATATTAAGAGTATTGGAGCATATATGAAAACAATAGACATTAGAAGAAGTATTAGATCTTATAAAAATAAACCTGTTGAACATGAAAAAATTGATATGATTTTAAAAGCTGCGATGCAAGCACCATCGGCTGCTAATCAAAGACCATGGGAGTTTGTTGTAGTTACCAATAAGGAATTACTCATAAAATTATCAGAATTGAGTCCATATTCCAAAATGCTTTCAAATGCTCCTGTGGCGGTTGTACTTGTGGGTAGACCTGAACGGATGGTAATTAAAGAGATGTGGACTCAGGATATGGGTGCCTGTACTCAAAATCTTCTATTAGAAATAGTAGATCAAGGATTGGGTGGTGTTTGGTTGGGTGTGGCACCGAGTGAAGAACGGATGACATTTGTTCGCGAGACACTTCAACTCGACAATGTATTACCATTTGCCATTGTACCGTTTGGGTATTCAGAAAATGAGAATCATTTTACAGATCGTTATGAAGCAGATCGAGTGACTTATTTAGACTAGCAGAATTTCTGCTAGTATTTTTTTCATCTTAAAATAATACAGATAGGAGAACGTTTTCTTACAACAGATTAAAAATGTCCTAATAGGTCATTTTTTATTCCATGGTAGGAAAGCGTTTTTTTTCATATACTTATCTTGTCAATTAAACAAAACAAATGGAGGGGACAATGAAAAAATTATTATCAATGCTTTTAATACTTGTTATGGTTATGAGTGTGTTTGCAGGTTGTAGTAACAATGCTGATGGCGACGATGCTAAAGCAGGTTCATCTGTAGATATCGGAATTGTATTACCGACGAAAGAAGAGCCAAGATGGGTTCAGGATGAAACAAGATTCAAAGATGCATTAAAAGATACAGAATACAATGTGGAGATTTTATTCTCTCAAGGTGACTCAGCTAGAGAAAAACAAAATGTTGAGACTTTAATTGCAAAAGGTATTAAAATATTAATTATCACACCTCATGATGGTGCAGCAGCTGCAGCAGCAGTTGAAGCAGCTAAAGAAGAAGGCATCACAGTTATTTCTTATGACAGATTAGTAACGAACACTGATGCAGTTGATTATTATGTTACATTTAACTCTATCTCAGTTGGTGCTGCTCAAGGTCAATACTTAGTAGATCAATTAAATGGTGCTACTGGAGAGAAATTATACTTATACGCTGGTGCAGCAACAGATAACAACGCATTCTTATTCTTCGAAGGTGCTTGGGCAGTATTACAACCTAAGATCGCTGACGGAACATTTGAAGTACAAAACTCAACAAAAGCTGTTGAATACATGGACAAAGCAACATTAACTAGAGAAGAAATGGGTGATATCATCGAGCAGATTACAACTGACTGGAAACCAGAAGTTGCTAAATCTAAAGCTGAATCACATATTACTGCAGCACCACCAGCTGGTAACACATTCATCTTAGCTCCAAACGATGGTACAGCTAGATCAATCTATGATCAATTTGCTAAAGAAGATGGTTTAACAATTTATGTTACTGGTCAAGATGCTGAAAAACCTTCTATTCAATATGTAATTGAAGGAAAACAATCAATGTCAGTTCTTAAAGATGTTAGAGATTTAGTAAATGGTGCAATTGCTACTGCAATTGATACTTTAGAAGGTAAAACTGTTGATACTAACGGTTCATATGATAATGGAAAAGTTGATGTAAAAGCTAAAGACATTAAAGTTATTACTGTAACTCAAGATAATGTTAAGTCAACAATCATCGAGTCTGGATACTATGAAGCAAGTGAATTTACAGGATTAGAATAGTATCTCATCTTTAAATTTAACACAAATAGTGATGGAGATACTTCATCACTATTTTGGTGTTAATGTTGAGAAATAAACTGATCATAGAATAGGAGTTACACATGACAAAAAACATTTTAGAAATGAGAAATATCACAAAAGAATTTCCAGGTGTTAAAGCACTGGATCAAGTGAATTTCCAAGTTAAAGAAGGGGAAATTCATTGTTTAGTAGGCGAAAACGGCGCTGGAAAATCAACATTAATGAAAGTATTGGGTGGTGTTTATGGTTATGGCCATTACACAGGCGATATTGTTTTTGGTGGTGATATTCAAAAGTTCTCACGTATTAATGATAGTGAGCATCAAGGCATTTCAATTATTTATCAAGAATTAGCTCTTGTTCCTGAAATGTCTGTGTATGAAAATATATTTTTGGGACATGAAATAAAATCTGGTGGCGTAATTGACTGGCATCAAACACGCGTAGATGCAGTAAAGATGTTAGAAAAAGTCAAACTGGATGTTCATCCAAATACTAAAATAATAGATTTAGGTGTGGGTAAACAACAACTTGTTGAAATAGCAAAAGCACTGAGCAAAGAAGTAAAATTATTGATCTTAGATGAGCCAACTGCGGCTTTGAATGAAGATGATAGTGATAACTTACTGGAGTTACTTTTGGAATTAAAAAAGTTGGGTGTTACTTGTATTATGATCTCTCATAAATTAAAAGAGGTTTTAAAAGTAGCTGATACCGTGACTATTTTGAGAGATGGTCAAACGATTTGTTCTTTGGATAAAGAAAAGAATGAAATCAATGAACAAGACATTATTAAGTATATGGTTGGCCGAGAAATAGAAGATATTTTCCCCAAAAGACTAAATAAAGAATTTGGTGATATTCAACTAGAAGTAAAGAATTGGACAGCTCATGACAAGAAACTCGGTAGAGATGTTGTAAAAAATGTTGATTTCAATATCCGTTCTGGAGAAATAGTAGGTATTGCTGGCTTGATGGGTGCTGGTCGAACGGAGTTTGCTCATAGTGTGTTTGGTAACTTCAAAGGTTATCAATTGACGGGTGATATTCTTATTGATCATAAAAAGGTTAAATTTAGATCGCCACGTCATGCAATAAAAAATGGACTGGCCTATGTTTCTGAAGATAGAAAAGGCAATGGTTTAATTTTAGACCAGGATATCAAGCAAAATATCACATTAGCTAATTTGAATAAAATTTCTGATGCCAGTGTTGTGAACACTCAAGAAGAAATTCAAATTGCAGAGTCTTACAGAAAATCCTTAAATATAAAAACACCATCAATAGAGCAAAAGGTTAAAAATCTGAGTGGTGGTAATCAACAGAAAGTTGCTATTGCAAAATGGTTGTTTGTTCAACCGAATATCTTGATACTAGATGAACCAACAAGAGGTATTGATGTTGGTGCAAAGTATGAAATCTATACGATCATGAATGATTTGGTTGCGCAGGGTTTAAGTGTAATCATGATTTCATCCGAATTACCAGAAGTACTTGGAATGAGTGATCGTATTTATGTTATGGCTGAAGGAAAAATGGTTGGAGAGCTTCCTGTTGAAGAAGCGACTCAAGAAAAAATCATGGAAATGGCAACAATTTAGGAGGAAATATGTCAACTAAAAAAATCGGTGATTTGGTACCGAATGCATT